>Ga0182742_1001792_pt1 | contig 26051 bp, 19 predicted proteins | sample eDN5th37CBELigMG_FD_128880 | JGI IMG/M metagenome (GOLD analysis project Ga0182742, IMG submission 128880) | Enriched Miracle-Growth compost microbial communities from Emeryville, California, USA - eDNA 5th pass 37_C BE-Lig MG (version 2)... ...
AAAGAGCTTTTTATTCCATATAAATCCACTATTACTGGATATTTCAGTTGTTTTCTAAATATTCATTATACTATTTATATGCAATCAATAATTATATAAATAAAAATAATATTAGCAATATTCATAATGTTCTGTTTATTAAAAAAGCCCGCTGCTAAAAACGCAGCGAGCCTATTTCCTACTATGCAACTACTACCTCTTTTTTATCTCTACGAATCCATGCAATAAGTACCGCGATAATTAACGCAAACCCAAGATAGCCCATAGTCGAATAAACTTTTCCAACTAATGTTGTAAATCCTACTAAACTAGCAACAAATCCTGCTAATCCTACTACTACAATGGTTGGTTTAAAGATTTTATGCTCTGGTGCTACAAACCGTACCGTGAATGTATAGAACATTCCCACCGCGGTATTATACATCATTCCAAGTAATGCAATTGCCATCAATACACCAACTGCTGGATGGATTTGTTTCGCGATTTCTAATGTTGGCATATCCACACCTGCCACAACGTCCATTTTCACAAACATTGTTAAGTTAATCAATATGATTAAAACTCCTAAGATGATACCACCGAAAATACCACCAAGCCCAGCTACTTTACGATCTTTTAACGTACCGCCCATGACAATTAATAGGGCTGCTCCAGCAGCAAGATTATAGGACACATAAAGCAATGCACCCATAAACCAGTTTGATGCAGCACTCGCTTGCGATTTTGCTATAGAATCTGCTTCAGCAAAAGATATGTCCATTGTAAATAATGAATAGATTAAGATAATGAAAATAACAACTAATAAATAAGGTGTAATTACAGCGATTAAGTTAAGTATATTTTTCACATTTAATAGTAAAGTTGCAATCGTTAAAACAACCATGATAATGCTACCAATCATCGGATCAATGCCAAACATTTGATTAAATGTCGAACCGGCTCCTGCAAACATTACAACTGCTACCCCAAAAAGGAAGAAAGTTATTAATATATCTAGCACTAACCCAATATATCTTCCACCAATATGATAGATAACACCTTTATGGGATGTGGTTTGCAACTTTGAACCAAGCTGAGCAAACGCCATTCCTAATAAAGCAAAGGCAATGGTTGCAATGATTCCTCCTACAAGACCTAATATTCCAAAACTCGTAAAATATTGCATAATTTCTTGGCCTGATGCAAAGCCTGCCCCAACAATTAGGCCAACAAAAGCACCACCAATTTGTATACTTTTCTTCATATTTTTCACCTACTATATTTTGATTTTATTTAAAAATTCCGAAAATTTTTATTTCAATTTATCCTTAAGCACCTATATTACGATGCTTAAGGATACAAACTATTTATATACTTTTTTATTTACTGTATACGATTCTATTGTTTCTCTATTTACTTCATATCCAATTCCTGCTATTTGCGGTACTTGGATATAGCCATTTTCCGCAATGACTTCTGGTTCTATAATATCTTTTTCCCAATAACGATTTGAACTCGCTGTATCTCCTGGTAAAACAAAGTTAGATAATGTTGTTAACGCCACATTATGTGCTCGGCCAATTCCTGCCTCTAGCATACCGCCACACCATACTGGAATACCTTTCGATGCACAGTAATCATGAATTTTCTTCGCCTCTGTTAATCCTCCAACTCGTCCAATTTTAATATTAATAATTTTCGTTGAACCAAGCTCGATTGCTTTGCGTGCATCCTCAAGAGAGTGAATACTTTCATCTAAACAAATAGGCGTCGACATTTGTTTTTGTAATACCGCATGATCGATAATATCATCTGATGCCAAGGGTTGTTCCACCATTGTTAAGTTAAATTCATCCAGTTGTTTTAATAGTTCAGTATCTTCTAGACGATAAGCTGAATTTGCATCTGCCATAATAGCAACATCCGGGAATTTTTCACGTAATTTACGCATAACATCAATATCCCAACCTGGCTTAATTTTCACTTTAATTCGTTTATAGCCCTCTTTTACATACTCATCAACAAGGGCTACTAACTCTTCAATGCTTTTTTGAATCCCAATACTAATACCTACTTCGATTTTATCTTTATTCCCGCCCAATGCAGATGCAAGGGATTGATTTGTTTGTTGTGCATAAATGTCCCAAACAGCACCTTCAATTGTAGATTTCGCCATGTTGTTTTTACGGATAGGTTTGAAAATTTCACTTACTTCATCTGGATGAGAAATTTCTCTATTTAATAGAAGAGGAATTAAAAAGTCCTCCAGCATATGCCAGTTTGTTTGTAATGTTTCTTCGTTGTACCATGGTGAGTGGAATGCTACAGATTCTCCCCAACCAATTGTACCGTCTTCATCCTTTGCCTCTAACAATAAGAAATCCTTGTTTGTAAATGTTCCAAAACTCGTTGTAAATGGTGCTTTTAGTTTCATTTGTAAATGACGAATTGTGATTTCAGTAATTTTCATATTAGTAGCCTCCAAGTTGTAACGTATCTTTTTTCACAAATATGTAGTCGTTCCATCGTTCATTTTTTCGAACACGCACTGCCGTATAACCTGCCGCGAATACCGATTGAAATACTTTTCTTGTTTCTAATCGCCAATGCATCGCATGTGTATGACTTGCTGCTTTCAAACTTTGAAAATCCCAAGGGACCGGTAAGGAGTAAGCGTCAGCTGTGAGGTTTTCAAGTGATGCTACTTTTAACGTTGGTAATCCAGCATCATCAAAAATAATCTCACCTAGAGGTTGTGAATTTTCGATTATTGGTTCAACTTGCTTTTCTACATACTCACTTTTCAAATGCCAATGAACTTCAAATCGATCAGATGGTAATCCTTTGTTAAAGCCATCCTGCATTTCACCGTAACAGTTTTCAATATATGTATGACAGATTCCATTCAACTTCGTCAGATTTAAGTAACCATTACGTGTTTCAAGTGGATCATATGTCCAATGCATATCGTCAAACCCTTTAGCGATAGCACTTTTTCGTTGTGCGTGTTTTAACTTTTCACCAATTTGTTGTGAACGGTATGCTTCATCGATTCCTAACATATGGGAACAAACATATACTTTTCCGTTTTTTAGACCTGCAAAACCATAACTAAACCCAACAAGTTGGTCCCCATCATAAGCACCAACCATGATGCCTCCGTTTTTTACAGCGGTTAGAGTTTGATGGGTAGGAATCGGTTCCGTACCCCATACTTTTCTTTCAAGTAACTGTACTTGTTCCAATTCTTCTAATGTTGTTAATTCTTTTACTACGATCATTTTCCATCTCTTCTTTCTATATGCTGCAACGCTACTAACAGTGCCTTTGTAAGAATTCGTGCCCCCACCGGTAATTGTTTTCTATTAAATGTCATTTGCGGATGATGAAGTCCTGGTGTTACACCACAACCTAATCCAAGCATTGTTGTTTTAAGATTTGGTTTGGAATAGGCATAAAAATGAAAATCTTCTCCACCTGGTGTGATGACTTCGGGAGCACAATTTTCCAGCCCTACTGTCTCAACAATCGCCTGCTTCATCATCATTTTTGCTTCATCATGAACCTGTGCTGCTGCAATATGCACGTCAACATTCGTTGTAATCTCCGCACCATATAATGTACTAACAGATTCTACCGCTTTCTTAAATCCCTCTGTTAAAGCATCCATCGTTGAATTTTTCTGTGCCCGAATATCAATACTGAATGAAGCAGAACCTGGAATAATATTTGCTGATAACCCGCCTGCCTGTAGCTGTGTCATTTTTATTGAACCCGACTCATTTGGGCTAATCCAAATTCGCTTCAATGCATCTACTAAAGCAGCTGCAACTTCAATTGCATTTATTCCTTGTTCTGGCCTTGCACCATGTGCTTCTATTCCATTTATCGAACCTGTGATGAGCTTTGCTGCACCGTGGTATAATGCCGGTGAGTGCGCTCCATCTGCTAATTCTACAAGCGGTCTTACATGAACGCCAAATAGGTATTCCAACGAGTCGACGATACCTTTTTGAACGATAGCCTTCGCGCCCCCTGCCTTTTCCTCAGCAGGTTGAAAAATCAGTCGAACAGCACCAGGCAAATTCTTTTGTTCCTTCAATAGTAATGCCACACCAATTGCCATTGTCATATGTCCGTCATGTCCACAAGAATGATTCGCCTGAAACTCGCCATCCACTTCTTGCCAAAGTGCATCTATATCTGTACGAAAACCAACTTTAGGCTCCCCATGCCCAATATCAACATAAAGACCCGTCATATCGTTGAAAGTATGTGGTACGAATCCTTCACCTTCAAGAATTGTTGCTAAATAAGCTGTCGTGTTTGTTTCTTCCCAGCTGATCTCAGGATTTACATGTAAATGGTTAAACACCTCTTGCATGCGGTCTATTAATTGTTGTTCCGTCATTTCATCAACTCCATCGATTGCTAATAAAACTATTTTGAAAATCATCATATTTTACACGTTGCTCATTATAGTAATCAGCATCATGCGACATCATGCCTGCTACTAACGTATTTAGAAACGAGATTAGCGCGGGCATCATATCAATTGTCGAGAACTCTGTTTGTTGCAAAACAAAAGCTTCATTTGCAAATGCATGAATAGGTGCGACATTCGAATCAGTAATCGCAACAGTATAAACTCCGCGTTTTACGAGCTCCTCTGTAATTTGAATGGGCTCCCAGTAATAACGATGGAGCGAAATCACGATTGCAATGGACGTTTCATCTACTTCTTGTAATGTCCGAATCAACATACTCGTTTCAGTCTGTACAAGTTTTACATTTGGACGAAGCATGTTTAGCGTAAACTGAAGCCATTGAGCAGCAAAGTTTGATGCACCTTCTCCAACGATTAGAATGTTTTTTGCTTCATGTAATTTTTTAGTTGTTTCATAAAAATGATCTGCATCTATTTGTTCAGCAATTCTGATAATTTGAGCGCTAATTTGTCCCATTACCTTCTCGCATAACTGTTTCTCTTTAAATAACTCCTCTTTTGAAGAAACATAATTACCTAGAGTGCTATTGGTATTGTACTGAAACAAATACATAGTCAGCTCCTTTTGCAACTGAGCATATCCGTTTAATTCAATCGCATAACAAAACCGTATTACGGTAGTCTCACTTGTACCAGCTAACTTTCCTACCTCTGCAGCTGAATGTACGCCTACATAGGTTGGATTATTTAAAACAAAATTTGCCACTTTTTGTTGTGATTTTGATAATGAATGATAGGATTGTTCAATTCGTTCTTTAATCGTACACATTGAGAAACGAGAAGCCTCCCCTTTTTTATTAAGATATTGAAGTTTAGACTTCATAAATTAATGATTAATTTAACATTAATAAAATGGTTATGCAAGTAGTTTTCAGAAATTTCGATATTATTCGTCATCTCGAAGTAGATTTGGTTTTAACCTAGCTTTTTGAAACTTTTTAAAGCTTAGGCAAATTTCATGCATGCTTGTATTATTTTTTTCGAAATTAATGCAACAAAAAAAAAACGAACCGCATTCTACAATTGCGATTCGTTTTACATTCAATGTTATTCAGCGTTATATCGTACAATAACTGTTCCTGTACGAGATTCACCATTTATTTTTAGTAGGTTGGCATTTTCAATGATCTTATCGAAGTGATGAGTTTTAAGTAAAAATTGATCATCTTCTATTCTTGTGACTACATCCGGTAGGCCGATATCTGCTTTACCGAAGTTTGTTGCCACTTGTCCATCTAGTGACGATGATTTTGGAACATAGATTTCAACTGCCCCGGCAACGGTATGAGCCTTCACTTTCCGTGCATCTTTTGCATAAGTTGTGACAACAACCGCACCGTTTACTGATTCCGCTTCGACTTCCTGAAGTTCTCCATCGATATAGATACGTCCGTTCACCGTTTCTACTTCTAAGTCTTCCCCTTTTACATGTCGGAGTTCGATTGAACCATTTCCTGTTTCTATGTTGGCATTTTGGAAAGTAGATTCATCCATTTTCACAGCACCATTATAAGTTTTTACTTTGATTAATTTCGCTTCTAAGTTTTGAACCGTTACCCCACCATTTAGTAAGCGTATTAACACAATATCATATAGTTGTTCTGGTACAACTAAGCGCAACGAAGTTTGTGACATTTTCGATGTAACTGAAATAGTTAATTTACCATTAGTCAAATTAACGAAGTTTTCTTCAAATTGAGCGATTGTTTTTTCTTCATTATGATCATGAAGTGATGTTTTGACATGTGCTTCCACTAATAGTTGTTCATTTTCTGATTTGACAAGGTCTACTTTCCCATTAGGTATGTCAATTTCAATCCCCTTAATTTCACTTCTATCAAATGTATAGGTTTTATCAAACTGAACTTTTTCTCCAAAAGGAAATTCTAAATCAAAGTCTTTTATTTTAGTAAATGTTGAATTCATTAATCCCATGACACGATCACTAAAGTGAGATAAATCCTGCTTTAGATCATTCATAAATTCATCCATCTTTTTATTTGCCTCTTTATTATTAAACGCTTTGCCAAAGAAGTCCTCAAAACCTGTTGTTTTAGATTTCTTTTCTTCTTCATCAATTGTTTGATTTTGTGAGGCTTCACTTTCTGCTTGAGTATGTTGTGATGTGTCCTCTGTAGATTTTGTTAGCGGCACAATTGTTGATTGAGTGGAGTTTTGTTCTTTTGTTAACGCCTCAAGTAAAACAATCGCCTCTTCAGTAGTGATTGTTCCATTTTCAACTAATTTTAATATGCGTTTACGTTCGTTTTCCATAAAAAAAAAGCCTCCCTCTGGTTATATACTTAGTTATACGCAAAGGAAGGCTAAAAGTTTCAGTGATTATTTTATATTGCCCACTAATTTAGGATGAACAACTATTTATTATTTATTTGATGCTTCCGCTAAAAGTGCGTCCATTCTTTTACGGTCTCGTTCTAGTACCGTTTTTAAATACTGCCCTGTATAGGACTTTTCATTTGCTGCGATTTCTTCTGGTGTACCTGTTGCTAAAATGGTACCACCTTTTTCCCCGCCTTCTGGACCAAGGTCAATGAGATAATCTGCTGTTTTGATTACATCTAGGTTATGTTCGATAACTAGCACAGTATCACCGTTTTCCACTAACCTTTGTAACACTTTAAGTAGGCGCGCAATATCGTGTACATGAAGACCCGTAGTTGGTTCGTCCAAAATATAAATCGATTTACCCGTAGAACGACGGTGTAACTCTGAAGCAAGTTTTACACGTTGAGCTTCTCCTCCAGATAAAGTTGTGGCTGGTTGTCCTAGCTTCATATAACCAAGCCCAACATCGACAATTGTTTGAAGCTTTCTTTGGATCTTTGGCACATTTTCAAAGAATACCACAGCATCTTCAATCGTCATGTCTAACAATTCAGCAATATTTTTATCTTTATATTTTACTTCAAGTGTTTCACGATTATATCGTTTGCCATGACATACTTCACATGGTACGTAGACGTCTGGTAAGAAGTGCATCTCAATTCGAATAATCCCATCCCCACTACATGCTTCACATCGGCCACCTTTTATATTAAAACTGAATCGTCCTTTTTTATAGCCTCGAACTTTTGCTTCGTTCGTTGATGCAAATAAATCACGGATATCATCAAATACACCCGTATACGTTGCTGGATTTGAACGTGGTGTTCGTCCAATTGGTGATTGGTCTATATCAATTACTTTATCAAGATGTTCAATCCCTGTGATTTCTTTATGTGCACCCGGTTTTGTTCTGGCGCGATTTAACTTATTTGCAAGAGATTTATATAAAATTTCATTGATTAAAGTCGACTTACCTGAACCTGATACACCTGTCACGGCAATAAACTGTCCTAATGGAATATCTACTTTTACATTTTTTAAGTTGTTTTCCGTAGCGCCTTTAATCGTTAATTTTCGTCCATCTGATTTTCGTCGTTCGGTTGGAAGTGGTATAAATTTTTGTCCACTTAAATATTGTCCAGTAATGGATGCTGGATTTTTCATGACTTCCTCAGGTGTACCAGCAGCTACGATTTCACCACCATGTACACCTGCTCCAGGACCTACGTCGATTAAGTAATCAGCAGCAACCATTGTATCTTCATCATGTTCTACAACAATCAATGTGTTACCCAGATCACGCATATCTTGCATTGTGGCAACTAGTTTATCATTATCCCGTTGGTGTAAACCGATAGAAGGTTCATCAAGTATATAAAGAACTCCAGATAAACGGGACCCAATTTGTGTTGCAAGACGAATCCTTTGGGCTTCTCCTCCTGATAATGTCCCTGCAGAGCGAGCAAGTGTTAAATAATCTAACCCAACATTGATTAGGAAGCTAAGTCTTTCTGTAATCTCACGAATAATAAGTCTTGCTATCTGCATTTCTTTTTCTGAAAGTGTTAAATTGGAGAAAAATCCATACATATCACCAATTGAATGCCGTGTAGCTTCTGCTATATGTAACCCTTCTACTTTAACTGCAAGAGTTTCAGGTTTTAATCGATAACCTTTACATGATGGACATGCTTGTTCAGTCATGTATTTCTGCATTTGGTCTCTTACATATTCGGAAGTAGAATCATGGAAACGTCGTTCGATATTACGAACTACACCTTCAAAGAGAATGTCTTTATTATGAACACTGCCATATTCATTTTCATAGTAGAAATGAATTTTTTCATTTCCTGAGCCATATAAAATTTTATCCATTTGACTTGTTGGTATTTGTGAGACTGGTACATCCATTGGAATTCCATAATGTGTACAAACGGCCTTTAAAAGCTGTGGATAATATTGTGAGCTTGTTGGCTCCCAAGCAACGATTGCATGTTCTTCTAATGTCTTCTCCCAGTCTGGAATCAACAACTCTAAGTCTACTTCCTGTTTAATTCCTAATCCATCACATGATGGACATGCTCCAAAGGGACTGTTAAAAGAAAACATGCGCGGCTCTAACTCACCAATAGAAAACCCACATAATGGACAAGCATGATGTTGGCTAAATAATAATTCTTCATGCTCGATTACATCAACTAAGACTCTTCCATCAGCGAGGTTACATGCTGTTTCAATCGATTCATAAAGTCTTGATGATACCCCTTCTTTTATGACGACACGATCTATTACAACCTCTATACTATGTTTTTTATTTTTATCCAGTTCTATGGAGTCATCCAAATCGAGCATTTCACCATCTACACGTACACGTACATACCCTTGCTTTTTTAGATCCTCTAATAATTTGACATGAGCACCCTTTCGACCAGATACGATAGGTGCCAATAATTGCATTTTTGTTCGTTCAGGAAATTCGAGTAAACGGTCCACCATTTGTTCAATGGTTTGGGACTCAATTTCTGTCCCATGATTTGGACAAATCGGTTTACCAATACGGGCAAACAATAATCGTAAGTAATCATAAATTTCTGTCACTGTTCCAACTGTGGATCGAGGGTTTTTACTAGTCGTTTTTTGGTCAATCGAAATGGCAGGAGATAATCCTTCAATTGAGTCTACATCTGGTTTGTCCATTTGCCCTAAGAATTGACGCGCGTACGCAGAAAGGGACTCAACATAGCGGCGTTGTCCTTCTGCGTAAATTGTATCAAAGGCTAGTGATGACTTACCCGAACCAGATAGACCGGTAATGACAACCAGCTTATCACGGGGAATTGTAACATTTATATTTTTTAAGTTATTCGAACGTGCACCTTGCACTACAATTTCAGTATTTTTCACGATATATTATCCCTCTACCTTCAGTTCAAATATTGTATCCCTTAATTCTGCTGCACGTTCAAAATCAAGTGCTTTGGCTGCTTCTTTCATTTCGATTTCAAGCGATGCAATAAGCTTCTCGATTTCGGATTTCGTCATTTTCTTGCCCTTTGTTACTTTTGTAACGTATGTCTCTTCTGTTTCTGCTGCTTGTGTTGCTCGAATGAGCTCTGGAATTTTTTTCTGAATTGTCATTGGTGTAATACCATGCTCTTTGTTATAAGCCTCTTGAATAGACCGACGGCGTTTTGTTTCACCGATTGCTTTTTTCATAGAGTCTGTCATATTGTCGGCATACATAATCACATGGCCATTAGAGTTTCGGGCAGCCCGGCCAATTGTTTGGATAAGTGACCGTTCTGAACGTAAAAATCCTTCTTTATCTGCATCGAGAATCGCAACAAGTGAAACCTCAGGAATATCTAATCCTTCTCGCAATAGATTAATCCCTACTAATACGTCATAAGTTCCTTTACGTAATTCTCTTAAAATTTCAATTCGTTCTAATGTCTTTACTTCAGAATGGAGATACTCTACTTTTATACCCAATTCTTTTAAATAATCGGTTAGATCCTCAGACATTTTTTTCGTTAAAGTCGTAATCAACACACGTTCTTGTTTTCTAACCCGTTCATGAATCTCATCGATTAAATCATCTATTTGTCCTTCAATCGGTCGAACATCAATTGTTGGATCTAGTAAACCTGTAGGACGAATAATTTGTTCTACCATTTCAGGTGTGTGTTCGAGTTCATATGGCCCTGGTGTAGCGGAAACATAAATGGCCTGACTAATATGGCTTTCAAACTCTTCAAATCTTAGTGGTCTGTTATCAAGTGCTGATGGCAAGCGGAAACCATGTTCTACTAATACTCCTTTTCGTGCTTGGTCACCGTTAAACATCCCGCGTATTTGAGGTAATGTTACGTGACTTTCATCCACAACTAACAAAAAATCCTTTGGGAAGTAATCAAGTAATGTATATGGAGTTGCCCCAGCTTCTCTTAAAGTTAAATGGCGTGAATAGTTTTCGATTCCTGAGCAGAAGCCCATCTCACGCATCATTTCTAAATCGTAGTTTGTACGCTGTTCTAACCGTTGTGCTTCTAATAATTTATCTTCAGCTCGGAACTTTTCTAATTGATGTTCAAGTTCCACTTCAATGTTTTCAATTGCTTTCAACATTTTTTCTTCTCGGGTTACGAAGTGGGATGCTGGGAAAATAGCTACATGTTCTCGATCGCCTACTATTTCACCAGTTAAGGCATCTACCTCTCGAATTCGATCGACCTCATCTCCAAAAAATTCAACACGTAGACATTTTTCATCACGAGATGCAGGGAAAATTTCAACAACGTCTCCTCTTACACGGAAAGTACCACGTGTAAAGTTCACATCGTTTCTTTCATACTGAATATCTACTAGCTTTCGTAATAATTGATTTCGTTCTATTTCCATCCCTGTTCGAACGGATACAACCATTTCGCGATATTCTTCTGGATTCCCTAAACCATAAATGCAGGATACAGATGCAATGATTATTACATCATCTCTTTCAAACAATGCGGATGTCGCCGAGTGTCTAAGTTTATCAATTTCGTCATTAATGCTAGAATCCTTTTCAATGTATGTATCTGTTTGTGGTACATACGCTTCTGGCTGAAAGTAATCATAATAACTAACAAAATATTCTACTGCATTATTAGGGAAAAATTGTTTGAATTCACTATAAAGCTGACCTGCTAAAGTCTTATTATGCGCAATTACTAGTGTTGGTTTTTTTACCTCTTTAATAACATTGGAAACTGTAAATGTCTTCCCTGTACCTGTTGCTCCGAGTAGCGTTTGGTGCCGTTTTCCTTCTTGAACACCCTTTACTAGCTCTTGTATGGCATTCGGCTGATCACCACTCGGTTGGTATGCAGATTGTAAGTCAAAAGCGGCCATGTTACGTTCGTCCCTTCATCCAAATCTTGTATTTTTATTTTAGCATAGTCTAAAGGAAAATACGATCAAAACGCGAACGTATATTCCTTTTTATATTTAGTTATGTATGTTTTAATTACCCTTATTTTTATTTTTAATCAAACATCTAATTTGCATTATTTTCTAGTATGTAACAAACTCAATTAAAATAAAACAAACTCCAAAAGCGCAAAGTTTTGCTTTTGGAGTTTTACTAATTTATTTGATTGCTAATGTCTCTTCATGACTTTTAATTTCTACAATTTCACCATCAAATGCAGCTTTATAAATTGTAAAAATATCATCATAAAGTAATGGCATTGGACTACGTGCTAAAATTCGTTTTTGCTCAATAGCGTCTGTAGCTAAATTTTCTAATGCTTCTTCTACTATATTAAATCCTTTTAGCGTCGATGGAATATTAACATCCTCAACAAGTCTCTTTAGTTCTGCTACACAACGATAAGATGCTTCTTCCTGTGAAATGTTAGCAGAACTATAACCCATTGCATCGTAAATATCTTTCATCCGTTTTTCGCAACTTTGGCGAATATACCCCATCACATATGGGAGTAATACTGCATTCGAATCACCGTGTGCGATATGGTATTGACCACCTAGTGGATAAGCCAAAGCATGTACACCAGCTACCCCAGCATTGAAAAACGCTAATCCAGCAAGGTAACTTCCATAACTCATATCTGTTCGAGCTTGTTTGTCCTCACCATTTGAAACAGCAGTGCGAATCGAATTGCTGATTAAGCGAATCGCTTGTAGGGCAAGTGCATCTGAAACGGGACTTGCATTTTTAGAAATGTAAGCTTCAACAGCATGTGTTAATGCATCAACCCCTGTAGCTGCTGTTACTTTCGGTGGTAAAGATATTGTTAATGCTGGGTCCACAATTGCAACGTCCGCTACTAAAAAGTCATGCGTTACAACATCTTTTGTTGATTCAAGCGATAAAACAGATATATTCGTCACTTCTGATCCTGTTCCTGATGTTGTAGGAATGAGAATTGTTGGTAGACCTTTTTTTGTAACTTTCTTTGTACCTGTTAAATTTAAATAGTCTTCCACTTTTCCTTCATGTGAAGCTAAAACACCTGCTAACTTTGATAAATCAAGTGCACTTCCACCACCAACACCAATTACCAAATCAAATTGATTTTGACGAGTATGTGCTACTAGTTTTTCACCAATTGCCAAAGGAGGTTCAGGTACTACATCTGAATATATTTCTATATCATAGCCAGCTTCTTTAAGTGGAGCAATAACTTGATTTGTTAATCCAAGTTCCACTAGAAATGGATCTGTAACTACCAGAATTTTTTTGGCATTAAATCTTTCTACTTCCTCTTGTAAGTGAGATAGAGAACCCCAACCTGTATAACTAATAGGAGGAAATGTAATTTTTTCTGTCATAAAATAATCGCTCCTTTTTATTGATTCCACACAACTAGTTTCGTTTCTGTCATTTCATGAATCGCGTATTTTAAGCCTTCTTTTCCTGTTCCACTTTCTTTTACGCCACCATATGGCATTTGATCCACTCGGTAAGTTGGAATATCATTAATAATAACTCCTCCAACTTCTAGTTCTTTCGATGCTTTAAATGCTGTTTTAATGTCATTTGTAAAAATGCCCGCTTGCAATCCATAGTTAGAATCATTAATTTCTTTAATTCCTTCTTCAATTGAAGAGATACTGTTGACCACCACAATCGGCGCAAACACTTCTTGACACGAAACTTTTAAATTGGAAGCAACATTTGTTAGAATCGTTGGCATAAATACACCGTTTTCAATTTTTCCACCTGTTATCACTTCAGCCCCATGTTCAATTGCTTCTTCTACCCAATTAAGTGCACGTTTTTGTTCAGCAGGGTGAATCATTGCAGAAACATCTGTATTTTCATCTAATGGGTTACCGATTTTTAATTTATTTGTAGCTTCAGCAAATTGAGCAAGAAAATCTTCGAACAACTCCTCCATTACATATGTACGTTGGAGTGAAATACAAACCTGACCTTGATTTGAAAACGCGCCCGTTACACATTTAGGAATAATTTCATTAATATCTACACCCTTATCAATAATTACTCCAGCGTTAGATCCAAGTTCTAGTGCAACCTTTTTTAGTCCCGCTTTTTCACGGATACTAATGCCCACTGCAGGACTACCAGTAAATGTAATCATTTTTACTTTATCACTTTCTACTAGAGCATCTCCTACTGTTCGACCGCTTCCTGTCACTACATTGAATGCTCCTTTTGGCAAAGCAGTTTGATCAATCAATTCTGCTAAAAATAACGCAGAAAGTGGTGTTTGGGAAGCTGGTTTTAAAACAATTGTATTTCCGGCTGCTATTGCAGGTCCTACCTTATGTGCAACTAAGTTTTGTGGGAAATTAAATGGTGTTATTGCACCAATCACCCCTAATGGTTGTTCAATTGTATACCCTAATCGATTTGCTCCATTTCTAGCAGCGTCCATGGGAATCATTTCACCCGTTAAACGTTTTGCTTCTTCTGCTGCAAACTTATAGGTCTCAATTGTTCGATCAATTTCCGCTAAGGCAAACTTAATCGGTTTGGCAGCCTCTAAGCAAATTATGTTTGCTGCCTTTTCTCTATTTTTAATAAATAAATTTGCAATTTCCTCTAAGATAGAAGCTCTTTCGAACGCTGTTAAACGTTCCATTTCCTTTCTCGTTTCATAGGCTACATCAATCGCTTGTTCTACTTCCTCTTTCGTTGCTTGAGGAATCGTTGTAATTAATTCATTTGTATGTGGAGAATAAAGTTCTGCTTGATTAGTAGATGACTTCCACTCTCCATTTACGTAGTACTTTCTTTGTAGCGAATCAAACTTCAATAAGTTCTCGCTCTGAGTCGTTAAGATTTCCTTCATTAGAATCATCCACCTTTTGATTTACTTGATCTTTTGTAAATGTATTATCAACTTCACCTTTAAAGAAGTTTTTCCCGTATATTAATAAACAAAGTAATATTCCTACTGCAAATGCCCATGTAGCCCCTTTAATACAAAGAATTGCCCCAATGATTCCCGCAATCCCTAAATCCGTTTGACTACGTGCCTCTAATATTCCAACTTTTACACTTACATACCCTTGGATTAACATTGTTAATGCTAATGCCACTCCTAAGATTGGCTCTACTAAGCTAACAATTGGTAATAAGAATAAACCTGTATTTGTCCCCCATCTAAATGAACCAATTCCACCAAAGAAGGAGTCCATCGCTTTACGACCTTTTTTAAAGCGTTCTACCATTACAACTTGCATCGCTGACCAAATTGGTCCACACATTGTTACATCTGGTCCTAGAATACTCATTGCGCTGTTACGAATACCAAACACTAAATGTGCTCGACTTGGATTATAATCAACTTTTTCATCTGGACGTTTTGCCGCTCCTTCTTCAACTAACACTTTAGCTTGTAGAACATCTCCAAACAGCACAATGTATGCTGCTAAAACTGTTGGAAGAGCTGTCACATACATCATAATTGGAGGAAAACCTAAACCGAATATTGTATATTCATTCCACAATGTTATAAAGTCTGGTGATGAAAAACCCCATTGAATACTTGGCCAAGAGGCTTCACCAAATAATGGAGCAATTACGACTGCAAGGATAATTACTGGGAATATACCTAGTTTTCCTACAATACCCCAAAATCGATTTCTCTCTTGAAACTTTACAAAATGTTTTGAGAATAGTAGATAAAACCCAATACCAACCGCGATTGTGATTGTCCAAGGGAAGTTCTCAAATCTTCCTCCAATACTGAAGACAGAAATAACTGCTGCAAAACCTGCTCCAAGAATAATTCCCGACTTCATAGCTGAAGGTATCAAACTAATTACTTTGGAAGCTAATCCAGTAGCACCCAGTATTAATGACAGAATTCCCAATGTCATCTGAAAAGCTATTAACGAATGTACCCGTTCAGGTCCTTCTGGGAACTGGGTACAATATAAAGTAATTAATGGAATTGCTGGTGTGATCCAACCTGGTACAGCTGGGTCCCCTAGTAAATGATGTAATAAATAGAAAAGTCCATTTAATACGATAATAGCTAGTGCAACTTCAAACGGCATACCAAGTAAATCTACTAAAATAGGTATTGCAGATAAATCCACAGCACACATTAACAAACCTTGAACATAATCTGGCCATTCAAAACGATAATGAATAAAAGGTAATCTGATCTTGAATGGTCCTGCTGGTATGTATGGTGACTCTTCACCATATTGACGTTTTTTCCACAACATAAATTTTCTCCTCCCCACTCCCTATGTAAGCACTTACAATTAAATTTAAAACAAAACTTCACATACCGTTGTTGTTTTATGAATACGTAACCATTTCCCCGCAAAAAAATTTCACTAAAATGGTTACGTATTCATTTTGCTGAACATAAAAACAAACTTTAATGAGTTTGTTTATGTTTTACAATTTTCTAGTTGTCCTTCTATTAAACACTCTAACAGATTCAGTAATTTGAACGCAACTATTTTTTTTATTTTCAACCAATTCTATTAATTTTTTTATTGCTAAGAAACCTAAGTTTTCTTCTGATATACTCCCTATTGTTGTCAATTGTATTGAGGCATGTCTACTTATTTCAACATTATCTATCCCAATAATACTAATATCTTCCGGTACTTTTACGTCAGAGAAAATTGCATTATCCATTAAAAATAAGGCTAATGAATCCGAACCAGCACTAATTGCAGTTGGGCGTTTTTTCAATTGCATTAAGTTGTCAAAAGCTTTCTGAACATCTGTTTTTGATGTATCCGTATGAACGATATTCTCTTCTGGAAGCTTTATTTTATAGTCTTCTAATGCCTTTATAAATCCATTAAATCGATTATTGAAAGTACTTGTTGATAGTGGACCACCCACCCAAGCAATATTTGTATGTCCTAACTCTATTAGATGTTGTGCAGATAAATATCCTGCATTAAAATTATCAATCTCAACAAAATGTCGATTATTTTTGTGTTTACGGTTATATGTAATAAATGGAATATCCATGCTTTCTAACTTCTCAAAAATTGGATCATCTATTAATATACACGATAAAATAATCCCATCCACCTTTTGCTCAATTGCTGTTGCATAAGCTTCTGAGAGTTCATTATCATTTACAAACTGTACATTCACACGATACCCTTTTGTATTTGCATAATTCACAATTTCTGTAGTCGTATCAACAAAAAATGGGTTATGTAAAGGACCTGACAACAACACAAGCGTATTCGTTTTCTTTTGTACAAGAGAACGTGCATTGGCATTAGGAATATAGTTTAGTTCCTGAATTGCTTTCATCACTTTGTCTATGGTAGGTTGTTTCACTAATTCGGGTGTATTTAATACTCTAGAAACGGTCGTTTGCGATACTCTCGCATGCCTTGCTACATCCTTAGAGGAAACCATTGTAGCCCTCCCTTACCTATATTACTATTCACCTTAACTATACATGTTTTTCTAAAAATAGACTATGCACTAATATTAAAAAAATTTTAACACAAAAAGCCACTATTTATAGCTGTCCTCTATATCATTGAAATCGAGGATATATGCTATAATAGTGACTTTTTAAATATTTTTTTCATTTTACATTACCGACTATTGCGTCTCTTCCATTTCTTGAGTTTCTTGTAATTCATTTAGCTCTTTTGCATACTCGTAAAAAGCTTCACTGTTTCGTTCATCTAATGCACTATCGATGAGACCTTTCAATTGTTCGATTCTTTGTAACCTTTGCATGCCGTTCAAAAACAAGTCCAAATAAATGTCATTCAACAACTTTTCAGATTCGTTTGCATGTTGAGAATGCCCAACAGCTTTAAGAAAATCTGTGTACGAATAATATTTATCCATCGACATCACCCCGATTCCCTTTTTTCTATTATAAAAAATCAATTAGCAATTTGCAATATATTCTGAAAAATATATAAACTTTTTAATTTATCTGGTATAAGTGCCTACTTTGCTTCAAAATCGAAACTATCCTCCCACTAGTTTACTTTTCAATAGATTAAAACTATCATTATATCACAATATAAAAGTGAATTTGATAATTTCCCCAAAAATTAATTTACAGATTTTTCAAATTATTCAATTGCAATGGTTATAATTTCGTATTATGATTTATTCAATCAGTTATATAGCATTATAAAACCAAGGACTAGGAGGAAAATTTATGTCAAAAAATGCATCTATCATTGATTTTTATCGTATTTCTTTAAACACTTATATCATTATACCTATACAAAATGGTAAAAAGACTTATGCTCACATCTATGATAAAAATGGAGAGTACATTGTTGAACTAAAGCCTCTCTACATAGTTCGGAAATCCTGTAACGGAATTGGGTATAATTATAATATTGCAAAAAAGTTTTCGAAGTCTTTCTTTGGGAAAGAGAAACACAAATTACCTCTTCTGATTTCTTATAATGAATCACCCAATATTTTCTTCCCTCTATTTTCACCATCCTCCCCAAATAACATTTGGATTGGATTAGATGCAATTATAAACATCAAGCGTTTAAAGGACTCCACTGAAATCACCCTTAGAGATGGGAAAGAAATTGTATTACCAATTAATTATGCATCTTTTTGTAGCTTATATGTTAGTGCAACTATGTTACGAAAACATGCAGCAAATCAAAAAAAGATGATTGAAAACGAATTAAATCAACCCCTTGAAATTGCTGAAACTAAAGAGTCTATAGATCATTCTTTTGATCAAGACTAATATTCGAGGCTTTACTTAAATACTGCTTTAGTAGATCTTCAACATGATTTCTCAACCTTATGTTTGAGTATCTTCTCGTTTCCATTACCCTCTCGTAATGAAATTGATATTCTGTAAACATTTCATCCCGCTTACCTTGAACTACTCTTAACTGATGATTTTTTAAAAACGCTTTTGTTTCTCTCAAATCACGTTCAGCATATTTCTTTGCTTCATCAATCAAATAAATATATGGACGCTTTAATTTAAACTGCCCAGCTTCTATTTCTGCATAATCGTTCTCTAAAACGATTAATAGCATGGGTAAATAGATTGCCGCTTCTAGAAATGGGATAGTTTCAATGGGGATATTCGCCATAAATTACCCTCCTAACAATAGAACGTTTGTTCTTATTATATTACAGCAAATTTTAAAAAATGCAATTGTAATAACAAGGTAAATAATGGTTGAACATAAGCAACACTTAAGCGTATATTTTTAAATAACCCTTATGCTATATAATCGATTTAATCATGCTAAGTGAAAGGACAATTTTATTAGGGATGGATAGTTTGCAGAGATGAAAGAGGTCAACAATACATTAAGCTATTGATCATGAAAAATAAGATTTAGAAAAATAAAACCTTTTTGGCTGCGCCAAAAAGGTTTTATTAGTAGTTACTGCCCGATACGAGAACGAAGATAAGCATTAATGAAATCGTCTAAATCGCCATCCATTACGCCTTGCACATTTCCTGTTTCAACATTTGTACGGTGATCTTTTACCATTGAATATGGATGGAAGACATAAGAACGGATTTGAGAACCCCAGCCAATTTCTTTCTGTTCTCCACGAATTGCATCAAGTTCAGCCTGTTGTTTTTCAATTTCTAATTGATATAATTTTGCTTTTAACATGTTCATTGCTTTATCACGGTTTTTAATTTGTGAACGTTCCGCTTGGCAGGAAACAACGACACCTGTAGGGATATGTGTAATACGAACGGCTGAATCCGTTGTATTAATATGCTGCCCACCTGCACCAGTTGCACGATACGTATCAATTTTCAAATCTTCTGTGCGAATATCGATTTCAATTTCATTATTAAACTCTGGCATGATATCACATGACACAAAAGAAGTGTGACGTCTTCCAGCAGAGTCAAAAGGTGAAATGCGTACTAATCGATGTACGCCTTTTTCTGCTTTTAGGTAGCCATATGCGTTATGCCCTTGAATTAATAGGGTAACGGATTTAATACCTGCCTCATCTCCAGGTAAATAGTCCATCGTTTCTACTTTAAAGCCATGTTTTTCAGCCCAGCGAGTATACATGCGTAACAGCATTGAACCCCAGTCTTGAGATTCCGTGCCTCCAGCACCTGGGTGAAGCTCCAGGATAGCATTATTTTTGTCGTAAGGCTCGCTTAAAAGCATTTGCAATTCAAATCCTGCCATCTTACGTTGGAATTCTTCTAACTCATTGCCTAATTCCTCTTGAAGCTCTTCATCTGGCTCTTCTTTTAAAAGCTCCAATGTCATTTCCAAGTTTTCTTGTGTTGTTACAAGATCATTAAATTCATTAACAACAGCTTTTAATCCATTGGCTTCATTGATAACAGTTTGCGCACCGTTTTGATCATTCCAGAAATCCGGCATAAGCATCATTTCATCTAATTCTTGAATTCGTGCCTCTTTGTTTTCTAAGTCAAAGAGACCCCCTAAAGTCCGCCAATTTTGTGGCTGTAGTTTCCAAAACGTTTCTTACATCTGATAGTTCAATCATTATAATCCTCCGTACTCTTTTTCAAATTGAGAGAACCGTGTCATTCTAATTCATCAAGAAATAGATGACTACGGTTCAAAAGTTGATTCTTAAAATTCACTAGATGGTTAAATTACTACTACATCTATAACATTCTAATACAATCTAAGTGAAACTTATAAGGTATATTACTCAGCACCATGACAGTTTTTAAATTTCTTACCGCTGCCACAAGGACATGGATCATTACGACCAACGTTCTCTGCTTTACGAATCGGTTTCTTTTTCTTTGGCGCCTCTTCTTCTTTTGGATTTACCGCTTGCCCTTTCGCCACTTCTTCACGTTCTAAGTTACTGCGAATTTGAGCTTTCATCGCATATTTCGCTACGTCTTCGCGAATTGAAGTGACCATATCTTCGAACATTGCAAATCCTTCTTGTTCATATTCACGTAATGGATCTGTTTGTCCATAAGCACGTAAGTGAATCCCTTGACGTAATTGATCCATCGCATCAATATGGTCAATCCATTTTGTATCAATTGAACGAAGTAAAATTACTTTTTCAAATTCACGCATACGTTCAGGTGTTAACATTTCTTCTTTTTCATCGTAACGTTTTTGAACCTCGGCATAGATATAGCTAATGATTTCTTCAGATGATTTTCCTTCAAGATCACTTGCTTTAATCGCACCCTCTTCTAAAAGATTGGCTTGAATATAATCTTCTAGTGCTTTTAGGTTCCATTCTTTTTGATCGCCTTGAGTATGAAGAGCGACAATATTTTCAATAGACTGTTGAATCATTGATTCTACTAGTGCACGCATGTTTTCAGTTTCTAACACATCACGGCGTTCTTTATAAATAACTTCACGTTGTTGACGTAGAACATCATCATATTGTAATAAACGTTTACGCGCATCAAAGTTATTCCCTTCAACACGCTTCTGTGCAGATTCTACAGCTTTTGATACCATACCGGATTGGATTGGTTGATTATCATCCATTCCAAGTCTAGTCATCATTGCTTTCATTTTATCTGAGCCAAAACGGCGCATCAGATCATCTTCAAGTGATAGGTAGAATTGTGTAATCCCTGGATCACCTTGACGTCCAGAACGACCGCGCAACTGATTATCAATACGACGTGATTCATGACGTTCCGTACCGATAACAGCCAAACCACCAAGTTCAAGTACACCTTCACCAAGTTTAATATCGGTACCACGACCCGCCATGTTTGTCGCAATCGTTACAGCACCTTTATTCCCGGCATTGGCAATAATTTCAGCCTCACGTTCATGATTTTTCGCATTTAAGACATTATGAGGGATTTTATGTTTATTTAATAAATCCGAAATAATTTCTGATGTTTCAATTGCAACAGTACCTACTAAAACAGGTTGTCCAGCTTTATGGCGCTCAGCTATTTCTGAAGCAACTGCATTGAATTTCCCATTCATCGTAGCAAAGATTAAATCCGCTCTGTCGTCACGAGCAATCGGTTTGTTCGTAGGGATTACAACTACCTGCATGTTATAAATATTACGGAACTCTTCTTCTTCCGTTTTCGCAGTACCTGTCATACCTGATAGTTTTTCATACATACGGAAATAGTTTTGGAACGTAATCGTTGCCATTGTCATCGATTCATTTTGGATATCTACGCCTTCTTTTGCTTCAATGGCCTGGTGAAGACCATCCGAATAACGACGACCTTTCATTAAACGACCAGTAAAACCATCAACGATGACAATTTCACCATCTTGCACAACATAATCCACATCACGATGCATGGAAACATGTGCTTTTAACGATTGATTAATCGCATGTAATAAACGGACATGAGATAAATCGAACAAATTATCAATGCCGAATGCTTTTTCCGCTTTACTAATACCGCTTTCAGTTAAAGTAACACCTTTAGATGTTTCATCATAAGTGTAATCTTCTTCTGCAGTTAATCTAGTTACAAATAAGTTGGATTGTACGTATAATTGTGCTGTTTTCCCCGCTTGACCAGAAATAATTAACGGTGTACGCGCTTCATCAATTAATATAGAGTCTACTTCGTCAATTACAGCATAGTGTAGGGGACGTTGCACACGTTCTTCTTTGTAAAGAACCATGTTATCACGTAAATAGTCGAAGCCAAGTTCGTTATTTGTACTATATGTAATATCTGAAGCATAGGCTTCACGTTTTTCATCTTTCGTTAAGCTGTTTAAATTTAAGCCCACAGTTAAACCAAGGAAATTATAAAGCTCTCCCATTTCAGTCGCATCACGAGTAGCAAGGTATTCATTAACAGTTACGACATGCACACCTTTTCCAGTAATTGCATTTAAATATACAGCCATTGTGGAAGTTAATGTTTTCCCTTCCCCTGTTTTCATTTCTGCAATGTTACCTTCATTTAAAGTAGCAGCACCCATAATTTGTACACGGAAAGGATACATCCCTAGCACACGGCGTGATGCTTCACGACAAACAGCAAACGCTTCTGGAAGTAATTGTTCTAATGTTTCACCTTTTTGGTAACGATCTTTAAATTCATTTGTTTTATCTTTTAAACCTTCATCACTCAATTGTTCCATCTGTGATGCATATGCTTCAACTTGATCAGCAATTTTGTTTAATTTCTTAACTTCTTTTTTATTTGAATCAAAAATTTTATTTAAAATGTTTGCCATGGATTATTTTCACTTCCCATATAGTCTCAATTTTCATTTTATCATTTCCTATAGAGTCGGTGCAAATGTACATGCCAGTCATCCAACTAATTAAGAATTTTGTGGGTTAGGGAATTTTTATTTCTGATTGTTCCATTTATTTTAAAAATTGAGTTTATATTTTGACTATTTGATGATAACATGACAAAGTTAAATTATTCTAATTGTTAGGAGTGTAGAGGATGGCAATTGAAGTATATTTAAATTTTAATGGAAACTGCCGCGAAGCTGCGGAATTTTATGCGGATGTATTCAAAACAGAAAAACCTAAAATTATGACATTTGGTGAGGCTCCACAAGATCCAAATTTTGAAATGCCTGAAGAAGCAAAAAACTTGGTTATGCATACTAGATTAGATATTCTTGGTAGTCGTGTCATGTTCTCAGATACATGGCCAGGCTCACCATTCATTGAAGGAAATAATATCACACTAGCTGTGGTGACTGAAGATGAAGAAGCGATTCGCTCAAGCTTCGAACGCTTAAAAGAAGGCGGCTCTGTGAAAATGGAGTTACAAGAAACTTTCTGGAGTAAATGCTATGGTGCATTAAAGGACAAGTTCGGCATTGAATGGCAATTCAGCCTGGATAGCGGAGAACAGTTTTAATAACTAACTAATATATAGAAGCAAGCCTTTATTTACCGGATTCTGGGGGAAATGAAGGCTTTTTTTGTGGATTATAGAGTACTCCGTCTTTGACAAATACTTTTGAAAGATTTAGTCCACTTTCGAGGGTGCTTCTTTTTCGGCTGTTTGTGTATTTTTTTGCCTGAATCGTTGTGGAGAAGCTCTTTCTTCTACGGTTCTAGGATACTTTCAGGTCGAATCGTCGTTGAGACGGCTTCTCTTCTACCGTTCTAGGTTGCTTTCTCCTCATATCGTCGTTGAGAGCTCCTTTCTTCTACCGTACTACGACTCTTCCTGCTCATATCGTCGTTGAGACAGCTTCTCTTCTACCGTTCAACGACTCTTCCTACTCATATCGTCGTTGAGAGCTCCTCTCTTCTACCGTTGAACGTTTCTTCCTGCTCATATCGTCGTTGACAACACTTCTCTTCTACCGTTCAACATTTCATCCTGCTCACATCGTCGTTGAGAGCTCCTCTCTTCTCTTCTACCTTTCTACGATTCTTCCTGCTCATATCGTCGTTGACAACCCTTCTCTTCTACCGTACTACCATTCTTCCTGCTCATATCGTCGTTGAGACAGCTTCTCTTCTACCGTTCAACGACTCTTCCTGCTCAAAACGTCGTTGACAACGCTTCTCTTCTACCGTTCAACATTTCATCCTGCTCACATCGTCGTTGAGAGATCCTCTCTTCTACCTTTCTACGATTCTTCCTGCTCATATCGTCGTTGACAACACTTCTCTTCTACCGTACTACCATTCTTCCTGCTCATATCGTCGTTGAGACAGCTTCTCTTCTACCGTTCAACGACTCTTCCTGCTCAAAACGTCGTTGACAACACTTCTCTTCTACCGTACAACCATTCTTCCTGCTCATATCGTCGTTGAGACAGCTTCTCTTCTACCGTTCAACGTTTCTTCCTGCTCATATCGTCGTTGAGAGATCCTCTCTTCTACCGTTCAACAATTCTTCCAGCTTATATCGTCGTTGAGACGGCTTCTCCTCTACCTTTCTACGTATCTTCCTGCTCATATCGTCGTTGACAACACTTCTATTCTACCGTTCAACGTTTCATCCTGCTCATATCGTCGTAGACAATCCTTCTCTTCTACCGTTCTACGTTTCTTCTTGCTCATATCGTCGTAGAGAACCCTTTTCTTCTACCTTTCAACCACTCTTCCTTCCCAAAACGTCCTAGAGAACTCTTAAATAGAAGTTAACTCTACTCTAACTGCCACCTACCTTTATTTTCTTATGCGATAACTAATTAATTTCGAGCTTATTTAAATCCCAATCTTAGAAATAAATTGTAATCTCTAATGCGATTCAACTTAAATCTAAAGTACTAACTTCACACACTCCCACAATTAATTTTTCTACATATATTAGAGATAAATTGTGCATGTGCCCGGTACTCAATCTACAAAACGGTACCTGGTACACCCTTAGAAAGAGGGTTTTTTCTTGGGAAATGAAAGTTCAAAGTTGATGTCGTATTCATTGTTGGTGTTACTTATTCTTATATGGGGGGTTAGCTGGCCTATTTATAAAAATGGGGTTAGCTTTATGCCACCACTTTTATTTGCCGGAGTTCGCGCGTTTGTCGGGGGAGTTATTTTATTTTTAATCGCATGGAAAAACCTTCATCGACTCCAATTTAAAAAAAATTGGCGGTATTATGTCATTTCCGCCACGTTAAACATTGTCCTCTATTTAGGAATTCAGACGGTTGGGCTGATTTATTTACCTGGGGGCTTATTTTCAGTTCTTGTCTATTTTCAACCCGTATTATTAGGAATCTTTGCATGGTGGTTTTTAGGGGAAGCCATGACCCTCACCAAAATTATCGGTTTAATACTTGGTTTTATTGGCATCTTTTTAGTGAGTGTGGATGGTATCACAATACACGTATCTGCCATCGGAGTAACGCTTGCATTAGCTACCGCCTTGGTTTGGGCTAGTGGAGTGATCTATGTTAAGAAAAATAAAGCACGGGTGGACCCTTATTGGATGGTTGTGATGCAGTTAGTTATTGGGGGAGCTGTCTTATTAGTTGGTGGATTTGGTACGGAAGACATTCAAAGTATTGAATGGAATATTGGCCTTATCTCCAGTTTAATATGGGGGGCAACAGCTGGAATGGCCATCGCGCAAATCCTATACTACAAGCTCATTAACGAAGGTGAAGCGAGCAAGGTTGGTGCTTTTACCTTCATCGTTCCTATTCTATCTGTCATTATTAGTGCTATCTTTTTGGATGAAGCCATTACATTAAACCTATTTTATGGAATGATTCTTGTGGGAATCAGTATTTACTTGGTAAATTACCAGCGGAAACGAAAAGATATTTCAACCGGACATCTGCATCATAAATCGAAATCTTAATACCAGATTTACTTTAATGA
>Ga0182742_1001793_pt1 | contig 26046 bp, 23 predicted proteins | sample eDN5th37CBELigMG_FD_128880 | JGI IMG/M metagenome (GOLD analysis project Ga0182742, IMG submission 128880) | Enriched Miracle-Growth compost microbial communities from Emeryville, California, USA - eDNA 5th pass 37_C BE-Lig MG (version 2)... ...
ATACGGACAGCCGGGTCAAATGCCGATTGGCAACTTAGTTTGCCTTATTGATTGAGTTAAAAGCTCAAATTTTATAAGTTGGTTACTTTACAACCAGTGCATATGCACATCAACTTGTGAAACGGTCAATAAGAGTACTAAAAGTAATTATTTGCTATATAGACTCTGAGTCCTATAATGATTTTTGTTTGAATATTAAAGAGCTTTCTATCATGCTGTCTTTTTAACTTGATAGTTACATATATACGGGATTTTTATCGTATTTTTTAGCTTTTTAATAGGAACCTTAATCTTTAAGCAAGTGCTGTGCGCGAAAATGCGTGTTTTGCACTTGCTTTTTTAATTGTCAAAAAAGCATTGGGGGTTTGTAAAAACACCTAAAGTTGATGTCAGCTAGTTCGATGTTATGCACTTCTGTTTGTCTAAAAATCTATTTAGTTAGGAGTTTGCACAATGGGAAAAGCACTTATTATCGGTTGCGGTGGAGTCGCTTCTGTCGCCATCCACAAATGCGTACAAAATAGCGAGGTATTTGAAGAAATCTGTATCGCGAGTCGGACTAAATCAAAATGTGATGATCTAAAAGCGAAATTAGATGGTGGCAAAACGAAAATCACAACTGCACAAGTAGATGCAAACAATGTAGATGAGCTTATTGCGTTGATTGAAGAAGTTAAGCCAGATATCGTGATGAATTTGGCATTACCATATCAAGACTTAACAATCATGGATGCTTGCCTAGCAACAAAAACTCACTACATGGACACAGCGAACTACGAACCAGAAGATACAGCAAAATTTGAATACAAATGGCAGTGGGATTACCGCGAGCGCTTTGAAAAAGCTGGCATTACAGCCCTTTTAGGAAGCGGTTTTGATCCAGGTGTTACAGGTGTATTTTCTGCTTATGCCCTAAAACATCATTTTGATGAAATTGAATACATTGACATCCTTGACTGTAATGCTGGAGATCATGGCTATCCATTCGCAACCAACTTCAACCCTGAAATCAATATTCGTGAAGTCTCCGCAAACGGAAGATATTGGGAAAATGGCGAGTGGGTTGAAACAAAGCCAATGGAAATCAAGCGCGTGTATGACTTCCCAGAAGTCGGTGAAAAAGACATGTACTTGCTTTATCATGAAGAGCTTGAATCTCTTGCAGTTAACATTCCTGGAATCAAGCGCATTCGTTTCTTCATGACTTTCGGCGAAAGTTACCTTACTCACTTAAGAGCGCTTGAGAATGTCGGGATGACTTCTATTGAACCGATTGAATTCGAAGGTCAACAAATCATTCCGCTTCAGTTCTTGAAAGCAGTACTTCCAGATCCTGCTTCACTTGGACCACGTACAAAAGGGAAAACAAACATCGGCTGTATTTTCAAAGGAAAGAAAGACGGCAAAGACAAAACTTATTATGTATACAATATTTGTGACCATGAAGCATGCTATCGTGAAGTTGGTTCTCAAGCGGTTTCCTACACAACTGGTGTACCAGCGATGATTGGTGCTGCCATGATTATGACTGGTAAATGGAATAAGCCTGGGGTATACAATATCGAAGAATTCGATCCAGATCCATTCATGGAAGAATTAAATAAATGGGGCCTTCCATGGCAAGAAGATCATAATCCAGAACTAGTCGACAACGAACCAATTAAAGTGAAAGAGCCGGAGCTCGTTAAGTAAAATGCGGTTTGAAGAACTACCAACCCCTAGTTTTGTTGTTGATGAAAGCCTCATTGAAAGAAATTTAAAAATATTAAAGGGTGTTATTGATCGTACTGGCTGCAAGATTGTATTAGCACAAAAAGCCTTTTCAATGACCACCATGTATCCACTTATTGGGGAATATTTAAGCGGTACGACTGCAAGCGGTTTGTATGAGGCACGTCTAGGTTACGAGGAAATGGGCAAAGAAAACCATGTCTTTGCCCCCGCCTATCGCGAAGACGAGATTGATGAAATTGTTTCCATTTGTGATCATATTATCTTTAATTCTTTTTCACAGTTGGAAAAATTCAAGGAAAAAGCCATTCAAGCTGGCAGCAGCGTGGGCTTGCGCATCAACCCTGAGTGTTCTACCCAAGAAGGTCATGAAATATATGATCCATGTACGCCAGGATCTCGTTTTGGTGTCACAGCGGACCAGTTTCATCCTGACATGCTTGATGGTGTGGACGGGTTACATTTCCATACTCTTTGTCAGCAGAACTCGGATGATTTAGAAACAACTTTGAATGCCGTTGAAGAAAAGTTTGGCAAATGGCTACCGCAAATGAAGTGGATCAATTTCGGCGGTGGTCATCATATCACAAGAGAAGATTATGATATTGCCAGACTTGAAGCCTGCATTAAAAGAATGCAAGACAAATATGGTCTCGAAGTTTATCTAGAGCCTGGTGAAGCCGTTGCACTAAACGCAGGATATTTGGTTACATCCGTGCTTGATACTGTGCAAAATGGAATGGAGATTGCGATCCTTGATACATCGGCTACTTGTCATATGCCAGATGTATTGGAAATGCCTTATCGCCCTCCCCTTTTTGGCTCAGGTGAAGCAGGTGAAAAACCTTATACGTACCGTCTAGGCGGCCAAACTTGTTTAACAGGTGACGTCATCGGCGATTACTCTTTTGATCAACCATTAAAAAGTGGCAATCGTCTCGTATTTGGCGACATGGCCATCTACACAATGGTCAAAACTACTACATTTAATGGGATGGCATTGCCTGCGATTGCTGTGAAAAAGCAAGATGGAGATTGTCAGGTGATTCGTGAATTTGGCTATCAAGATTTTAAAATGAGGTTAGCTTAATTATCCACTATGAAAAACCCAGGTTCTCCTATGAATCTGGGTTTTTCATAGTGTTAAAATAAAATAAAAAAATTTTCATATGATTCATAATTAATAAGAATGTTTTTGTTATAATAAAAAGAAATGAAAAAAGAGTTGATCGCTTGTTATATAAAAGTATTGAATTTCGCAATGTAGTCGGGCAGAAAATAAAAGTGACCGAAATTCCTGTATTAGAAACCAATAGTATCTATTACTTTATGACAAAAGTTCGTTTAGAATCCTTTATCACTAACCTCTACCATACTCCTCAAGATTCCACTTGCCACTCGTTTCGTACGTATATAAAAACAAAAATCAACGGACGAGTTTTTATCGATCTGTATGGTTTTCACAATTTCAAAGGTAATGCTTGATTAATAATGTAGATCAGAGCCTACTATTTGCCAAACCAGTTGTAAGTTTATTTTACCTTCACCGGTGTACATACGGCATATAATCGGTCACTAGAATTTGAGACATTAACTTCAATGACCTTAAATCCTGTTTCCACTTCTTTCTTTTCATTTGCAATCGAAATAATTTGAATATCCTTCATTTTGCATCTTCCTTCCATCCAATTCTCTCACCAGAAGCTACTATATGATGAGAGTAAGAGAATGTGCATGGAATTTGTTTTTTTATAGGCCCTTTTCTTTCCCCCTACATAGATTTTCAAGTTACGTTCCCCCACCCAAAATAGTCTTCCAAGTATTATTAAAACAGTCATGTCATTATTAATGAGTTTGTTTAGCTTCATTTAAATAACCGGTTAAGCAGATTGAGTAAGATGATTGTTTTATAACCAATCTCTAAAACACTGCATATAACGATTATGCTGGTAATATGGTGATAAAAGAACAAAGTTACTAAAAGTGACTGGGGGTTCAACCATGTTTATTCACACAGTTCAACCTGGTGACACCTTATATACAATTGGTAAAAAGTATGGGATTAGTGTTGATCAAATCCGAGCAGTTAATGGGCTAAAAACGGCGAATATAGTACCTGGCCTGGCCTTGCTCCTCCCACTGTACGAGTATACCGTTCAGCCTGGCGATACATTAAGCGGTATCGCTAAAAGATCGTTTATTTCCTTGGCACAATTACGAACAGCAAACCCTTCAGCTCGGCCCAATTCATTACAGCCTGGTATGAAACTGACGATACCAGATATCTCCAATTACCTTGCTGGGACATTGAGCTATTATGTGGTACGTAGTCCTGAGCTAGACCGGAAAATTATTAATGACTTTGCACCTTATGCCTCATCCATTTCCTTATTTCGATACAGGGTTGGCCCAAATGGCGATATTGTCAATCAATTAAATGACTTAGAGGCGATTGAAACAACTTGGGAAAACAGAGTAACACCTCTTGCAACCATTACGAATTTGACACCGGAAGGATTTAGTACTGAGGTAACTAGCGTAATTTTAAACAATCCTACAGCAAGAACCAATCTTGTGAATAATATCTTTCAACTAGTGGATCAAAGAGGATATGGTGGGGTTAATATTGATTTTGAAAGAGTAGCTGAAGCCGATCGTGATCTATACACTGGATTTTTACGCCAATTAAGGGACAGGTTAGTACCCGCTGGATATGCAATAACCGTTGCAGTCCCAGCCAAAACAAGTGAAGATATTCCCTGGTTAAAAGGGTATGATTTTGGAGGAATTGGATCTGTTGTTAATTATATGTTCATCATGGCCTATGATTGGCATCATGCCGGAAGCGAACCAGGTCCTGTTGCTCCGATAACAGAAGTTCGAAATACAATAGAATTTGCAATCAATAATGTTCCACGAAAAAAAATCATCATCGGCGTTCCTTTGTACGGATATAATTGGTCAATCCCACACCAACCAGGAAACATTGCCACAGCCATCTCAAACCAAGATGCACTGGACAGAGCTATAAGTTATCAAGTGGCGATTCAATATTCCGAAGAAGAAGAGTCCCCATTTTTTCGCTATCGAGATGAGCAAGATCAATTACATGAAGTTTGGTTTGAAGATGTTCGAAGTATAGCGGCAAAAATGAAACTTGTTCGTGAATATAACCTCCAAGCGATAGGAGCATGGCAATTAACACTTGGATTCGCTGCCGGACCTTGGCTGTTAACAAAGTTTTTTACTATTGCGAAGGTATAAAGAAATATGCATATATATTGGTTCTTTCTCAAACTTTGTTGCTATAAGAGATAAACTGAAAGGAATTCACTTTTTATTCACTGGAAGTAACTTTAGTTTAGGGAAAGCCCTACAAACTTAGGATGAACGCACAAAAAGTATGCTCTTGTGGTCACCTTTTTCTACTCTATATAGCAGGAGTAATCCTAAGTAGGAAAGCACAAATATAGTCTTTACTTTTCCTAAAATAGGATTACAATAGATTGGTATCATAATTGGAAGAAAAAGGAGAAATCAGCTTGCGCGAAGAAACAACAAACTATAAAACACCCACTCTTTTTCAAATTTCTTGGCCGCTTTTTATAGAATTTGCCTTACATATGAGCATGGGGATTATCGCGACCTTTATGCTAGGTCATTATTCTGATCATGCTGCCGCTGGGGTCGGTGTAGCGAATCAGCTATTGAATATTTTTATCATTGTTTTTAACGTAACTTCGATCGGTGCAACGATCTTAATCGGACAGAAATTAGGAGCAAACGAGTTAGGAAACGCAAGAAAAATGGCTCATTCTGCTTTTGGCATGAATTTCTGGTTTGGGATTATTGTCGCAATAATCATCTTCTTTTTTGGAGAATATTTTCTTAGACTATTTAATATTGAAGGAAAGATTTTTGAATACGGGTTAATTTTCCTTAAAATTTGTGGACTTTCTCTTTTCTTTGAATCTCTGTCCTTAGCACTTAGCGCGATTCTAAGAAGCTACGGATATACAAAAGAATCAATGATTGTTACAGTGATTATGAATGTCATTAGTGTTTGCGGAAATATTCTGGCGCTTTCAGGAATCTTTGGTCTTCCAATCACAGGAGTTTCTGGTGTCGCTTGGGCCATTGTATTTGCACGCGGAATTGCCGTATTGCTATTGCTCTATTTATTGTTTCGAAGATTGTCACTTTCATTTAAACTGCATGATATTATTAAAGTGAATAAAGACGATTACAGGGAACTTCTTTCGATTGGCATTCCGTCAGCAGGCGAAAGTCTTTCCTATCAATTTTCACAATTGATCATTACCGGAATGGTTGTCTCATTCGGTGCGGCTTCACTTGCAGCGCGCGTATACATCATGAACATCTCCATGCTTTGCTTTTTATTTACTTTAACAATTGCCATGGGGACGCAGCTTTTAGTTGCACGGTATATATAGGGGCGAAAGAGTATGATAAAGCATTATACCGTGGGCTACGTACATTGAAGATTGCGTTTGTCACCTCACTACTCATCTCGCTAGCAATCGCAATCATAGGTTCACCTTTATTAAGTATCTTTACTGAAGATCCAGCCATTTTGGCGGTTGGAATTCCAGTTTTATGGGCAATTGTTTTTATTGAACCAGGAAGAGCGATGAATATTGTCTTGATGAACTCATTAAAATCTGCTGGTGATGTTCGCTTTCCAATGATTGTTGGTGTCATTTTTATGTGGGGAGTTGCCGTTGTCTTTAGTTATATCCTTGGCGTTCATTTTGGGTTAGGTTTACTTGGTGTTTGGCTAGCTCAAGGAATGGATGAATGGTTACGAGGACTACTTGCATTAAGGCGCTGGAAAAGTCGACCATGGGAAAAACCACTACGTACACTTCAATTGAAAAAAGCTTAAACATACTTTTCATCTTATAGCTTTTCATCTTATATAAGCAATTAATGCTGATAAAAATCGATTTAACTTATTTGAAAACGTATCATAATGCGGATTGTTATCTATGACTTAACAACCCATCGTTGCCCCTCCTTTTAAGGATTTTCACATTACAGAAATAACACAAAAAAGGACCTTCCGAATACAAGGAAGGTCCTTTAACTATGCTTTAACCATTTAGTACTCTAAAAAAACAAATCTTTCAAACGAGCCCAGAAGCCTTTCTTTTCTTCTTTAGGTGCTTCATCTTTGTCTTGCTCATCTTTTTGAATACTTTCCGTTTTGATGACAAATTGAACAGAGTTTATTTTGTCATTTTCAGGTGAAACAAAAGAAACCGCCTCAAAATCAGATTTATCGTATTCTGAAATCAATTTATCGATTTCTTCTTGCATTTCAACCGGAATATTGCTTGTTGCGTCATATAGCGTAAAGGTACCATTGTGAAGCTGACTCGCGCCATTTTCTAATTCACTTGTACCTCCAGACAATTCTTCAATCCCTGAATGCAGCTCATTGTACGAACTAGATAATTGACCGACTCCGTTCGTGTAGCTCACTAATCCGGAGTGAAATTGCCCGTAGTTGTCCGCAAACTCACTCATTCCAGATTGTAATTGTGAGATTGACTCAACTACATCAATATCTTCAAATGAAGCAATCGCATTCGAGATACTAGTCAATGTTTCCTCAGTTTCTGCAATCGCTCCATCCAATTCTTTTAACCTTGCATCCACTGCAGCAAAACTCGCTTTAACGGAGTTATACGTTTCTTTTGCTTTTGCAGCATTAGCATAGGTTTCCATTAATTGACCCAGCACAGCACGATCCTCTTCACTCAGATTTTTAGACAACTCTTCAATTTGTGCTTGAGAAATCTCATAGTCGGGAATTGCTTTAATGGCAGCATCTAAGTTGTTAAAAGCAGATGAATAGTTTTCACGCAACAATGCAAGTCCATCCAACGTTGCATTAAGTCCCTCTGCTAAGTCCGCAAGACTTATAGGAAGATCTTCAAAGTCCCCTAAATCAAGTTGATTCATATTGTCATGAAGTCCGTTGTTGATCGTTGCGATTCCATCATTGATCTGTCCAGACGCAGCGACAAGCTCAGAGGAAGCTTTATTGATTTCAGACATTCCATTTTGATATTGGGCAGAACCATCTCGTAGAGCGGCTACACCTTGGTTCAGTTGTGAAATTCCTTGCTTTAACTGGCCAACACCGTTATGAATGTCTCCGATCGCATCTGATAATGATTCCATTTCCCCTGTCATTTCACCGATATCTGGTGCATCGATGGACATAGAGGAAGGAACAGCGCTAATTTCCATTCCTGCTAGTTCGAAATCTTTTACATCTGCTTCCACACTGAGGTCTCCCTCTTTTTCAGGCATGACCGTAAAGGTAATTTGCTTATTTTTACCCGCATTTGCCACCATCGCATCGGGGGCCCCAATATTTTCGAACTTTTCAGGGTCGAGCGTAATCGCAACTTGTAATAGATAATTTTCAAAGAAAGTAGGATCTATTTCTTCATTGGCAGACGTAGCAATGCTTAATTCGACATGCCCGTTTTGCCCTAATAACTCATCTGGGGTTACTCTCTTTCCATTGAGTTTATATGAAATGGAGATATCCCATGGCAGGGGTTCGTTTTTCATGTTCCCTTGATAATAAAACTTCCCTTTTGGTGCCGTGAATTGAACTTTCTCATCCTTTTGTACGATCTCAGATAAGTCTGTCAGGTTCTTTAAACTAGTATACGGTCCGTAATCATCAACCTTACCTGCTTTTACAACATCGAAAATGTTGACAACATAGATTTCTTGTTGATCTCCCGTCGGACTTAACGTGGCATACACCACTTCATCCTTTGAGGAAAATTCCCCCGGTTGTTGGGGGACTTCCTCTCTATTCGAGCTTTCAGCTGAAGTAGATTGTACTAGAAATGACGGTAAGACTAAAATTAGAGCCATTAGTAAAAGAAACGTTCGTTTTGTTCTCATCATCATTTCTCCTTTATTCATTAGGCTATTTTCGTAAAGATTGTTGTTAAAATCCTAAACTTAATTGTAGCCATTTCTTAGTTTTAAGCTCTTTTCTCATAAGGTGAAGCTTTTTTAAAAAACTAGCTCTCATACAGCCGTATTTTTTGTTCAAGAGCAACAAAGTTTGAGAAAAAAGCCCTTATTAAAATGTACCATCAGTAGTTTTTCTTTTGCTGAATGTCTCCCTTTATTTGGAAACCAGCTGACCAATATCATGGCTTTATTCCTTACTAGCTTTGGTCTCTTTACGATCATGGAAAAAGCCGGCCTTCCAAGTTGTCTTCTCTACCACTTTATCAAACACTAATAAAACCGCAGGAAGGAAACAAACAACCATGATAAAGGCTAGGAGTGCTCCTCTTCCAAGTAGCAAACCAATTGATGAAACAATTGGATTTGATGAGGTGATCCATAGAATAAAACCAACACTTGATAAAATTGAAGCTGAAACAGCAATAGAAAATAGTTTTTCATCTACTGTTTTCTTTATCGCCTCTAAAGCTGACATCTCTCTTCGGTTCTCTTTATATGCTTCAGAAAACAGGATTGCATAATCGACCGTCGCCGCAAGCTGGACAGTACTAATGATTAAATACCCCACATATACGAGCGATGAATTTGTAAAATACGGAACAGATAAATTAATCCAAACAGACGACTGAATGGTTAATAAAAGCACAACAGGTATCGAAATTGATTTAAAGCTGACTAAAAGAACAATTGCAATTGTGATAACCGTTAAGAGGTTGACCATCACATTATCTTTTTCAACCGTTGTTTTAATATCATATAGTGTGACGCTTTCCCCAAGTGTATAAGTATCTTCTTCATAATAAGCAGACGCCTTATTTTGCACCTTTTCTACTAACGCAAAGGCCTCGTCTCCCTCGGTACCAAGATTGCTATTAATAATAATCCGACTGTAATGTTCAGAATAAAACTGATCGACCACGGATTCATCTAGATATTCTGGAGGAATGACTGGACTTACAGTATTTACATAAGCAAGCACACTAGTCACATGGTCAAGATTTTCTAACTCTTGTACCAGTTTTTGTTCTTTTGCTACATCCCCTTTCGGAACTAAAACGACCATAGGGGTATATTTTCCAAACGTTTCTTCAATTTTAATTAAATCCGTACCTGCACGTGTCGTTTCTGGTATTTCCCCAACTCCATAAGTAAAGTTGGTTTGACCTTGTCCCAAATAGGCTGGAATGATCAGGACGAGGACAATCAATAAACTAGGAATTCTTATTTTTACAACCTTACTCCCAATGTTCTTAAAATCTGGGATTAATTGTTTATGTTGTGTTTTATCAATCCACTTGTAGAACATGAGCGTAAGTGCTGGTAAAAAGACAATGACGCTGATAAAACTTAGCACAATCCCTTTGACAAGGTTTAAGCCTAAATCTGAACCAATCTCAAATTTCATAAACGAGAGGGCAATAAATCCAAAGAATGTTGTCGCAGCACTTGCTGCAATCGCTGGAAATGATTTTTTAATTGCCAAGCTCATGGCTTCCTCAGGATTGTTCGTTACCTTTCGATAATCTGAAAAACTATGAAGGAGGAAGATCGCATAATCCAATGAAACTGCAAGTTGTAAAATTGGAGCAACAGACTGCGTGACAAAGGAAATCTCACCAACAAAGATATTTGTCCCTAAGTTAATCAGTACAGATACACCGATAGCGGTAAGGAAAAACACCGGCTCCATCCAGGAATTGGTCGAAATGACTAAGATTAGAATGATAATCGGCACTAATAACGCTGCGGCATACATCGATTCTGTCCCTGCCATTTTTTGCGAGTTGGCAGTGTTTAGTGCTTCACCAGACAACGCGTTTTCCTCGCCAATCAGTTCGTAAATATCATCTGTAATCGCAACCTCGTCTCCTTCGCGAATACTGAAAGAGAACGACGCTTTGTTATCCTTATAATAGGATTCGACTGTATCTTGGTCGGCTACTTCAAGCGGCGTTTTTATGTCCATTGCATCATCTAGCCATGTCACATCCGAAACACCATCGATCGCCGCAAGTTTTTCTTTAAAAATAAGTGCTTCTTGTATCGAGATATCTTCAATCATGACCCGGGAATTTGGAACGGCGCCTTTAAATTCCTCACCCATGATGTCCATTGCAACCGTAGATTGTGCATCCTCAGGTAAGTAATCTACCATATTGTAGTTTACTGAAACAAAGAATTGAACAATAGCACTGACAATGGCTACTGTAAGAAAAGCAATCACCACTGCTTTTTTATGTTTAATGATCCGTGCTGCTATGTCGATTGAAACCAACTCCTTCTTGCATCCAATTCCCTGTACAATTATAATGGACACGATGTTGTTTTATCAACAAACAGTTTGTTATCTTTTGTCCATTACACTACAAATATCTTAATAATGTTGATTAAATGAAAACAGAGGTGTGTTTTTTGGTAAATTCAAAGGTCGACCGACGTGTAAAATATACCCGCATGGTTTTAAAAGAAAGTTTAATGAAATTGTTAAATGAAAAACCAATTAACACTATAACTGTAAAAGAATTATGTGCGCTAGCTGATGTCAATCGCTCGACATTTTACTCTCACTATTCTGATCAATATGACCTGCTCTCAAAAATAGAAGAGGAAATCATTCATGATATGAACGACACGCTAATGAGCTATAATGTTACCCAAAACGAAGACGCCTTAGTAATGATTGAGAAGATTGTCGAGTATATCGCTGCTAATAGCGATAGTTGCAGAATTCTCCTAAGTGAAAATGGCGATCCGAGTTTCCGCAACCGCCTGATGATGATTGCCCATGATTACACAATGAAAACCAGTATGAATCAAAATATGATGATCGATGAAGAAATGACGGAGTACGCTAGTTGGTTCGCCGTCAGCGGAAGCATTCATGTACTCGAAAGCTGGTTAAAAAACGGAATGAACAAATCTCCTAAACAAATGGCAGAAATGATCAATCATCTAATCAATAAAGGACTTGCCTCCTTTAAAGCGTAGAGAACCTAATCGAGGTATTAGCTAGTAAAAATAACTCACTTCTAGAATAGTGGTTTATTCGCGTTTGCTAGGATATTTACGTTCTTTTGTCTTTAGACAAAGTATCCCCCCCATAGTTTCCTCTTAGCCTTCAATTCTATTCCAGCCTAATCAACAGAATGTCGAAGTAAACTACCTCCTTGATGACTATCTCGGGTTGAGGAATCTTCTCACAACAAAAAAACAACCGCTATTGGAAAGTATAGCAGTTGTTTTTATTGGCTTTGACGCTTATTTTTGTTCATAATTTTTAAAACGGATTTGTTGCCCACTGTGCTGAAGTCTTTATAAAGATCCGTTGTTCTAATTTCAGCTGACTGACGATATATTCAGCAATATCCTCTGCTTGCATGAATTTATTCGGATCACGTGGTTCAGAGACGCGATTGCGTGTAAAATCGGTATCTACAAGACTAGGCGTTAAGACACTCACCCGGATATTATGACGGCGAACTTCCTGCATCAATGACTCACTTAACCCAATAACAGCAAACTTAGAAGCACTGTATGCACTTGAGCCTTCGGTCCCTTTTAATCCAGACATAGACGAGATGTTAACAATATCGCCTTTATTCTTCTTCATCATCCCTGGCAGTGCGGCTTTCGTAACATAAACCATTCCCAATACATTTGTGTTCAGAACGTTTGTCCACTGCTCCGTGGTTAGCTCTAAAAAGTTACCTTTAACACCAACGCCAGCGTTGTTAATCAAAATATCAATGCCACCAAGCTTGGTTTCTAGTTCTGCCACGGCTTTTTGAATCTCAGCTTCTATGGCGACATCGGCCGCTGCCGTATAAAAAGTCGCCCCCAGTTTCGTTAACTCACTACGAACTTCTTCAAAACTTTCTTCTGAACGAGCAATCAAGCCAAGTTCGACGCCTTCTTTCGCAAGTGCAATCGCCGTTGCTCGACCGATTCCCCGACTACCTCCCGTAATCAAAGCCTTCTTCCCATTTAATGATTGCATATGGATAAACCTCCTATAGCTGTTTCCTGTTTCCACCATTCTACCCATAAATCTACATAGAAGACAAAACATATGCGTGGAACAACTTATCTGTGAAACAAGAAAATTCGGGGTATCCATGTGGCTTTATTCAAGGCTCTTCTCAAACCTTGTTGCTTTTTTTTACAAAAGAACGTCTGAAAAAGCTAGGTTATTTAAAAATAGATACATTCTATGGGAAAAGAGCTTGCCAACTAATTCTAAACATAAAAAATATTTACTATTTCGTTAAAATCGACTTTAGGATTTTAACAACAATCTTTACGAACACAACCTTATTCAATTACCCCGGTACTCTTAAGAGTGGCATTAACGTTGATTTTGAATTCTACTTCTGGATAGAGACTTTGCCATTCTTGGTTTCGTTTGTTGTTTGGGAGTCTTGTTGCTTTGTATCGAACTCCAAACCCTATCGGATCCATTCCATTTTTCTGAAATTGTGTTAATGTTTCTAAAACATCCTTCTTAACTGTTTTACTGGTTGCGTTACTGTATGCTCTAAGTTTTTCAGGATTGGTTATCATATCAGCCTCCTGAATAATGCCAATCATTTCAACATCCATTTCAATAATTGGCTTTTTCTTTTGTTCGGTAATAAGTTGATAGCCGACGTTTGCTGTGTCGATAGCAACCGTAAAATTTACATCCTCATTATGTACGCGAATATCCAACCTTTCTATATTATTCGTTAATAAATTGTAAATAGCTGTTTGTTTTTCATTCAATGTAAATACTTCATTTTTATCATTCACTACTATTGATTTGTTAAGGTCAATACGTTTATTGTTTTCTTTTGCCATAAGGATCGGTAAGATGGGATCAATGCCTTTTTCCAACACCCGCCTCCTAAAGTCAAAAAGGTAAGTAGTGACAATCAACTGACTCTCTACACCATTTTGGTCAAAATAATTAAATAACGCGTGGGCACCGGCCATTTCTGAATTAGGCTCAGCAGTTAATACCTCTTCAGCTGAAGGTTTCCCAACTCCTACCCATGAAACTGTTTGAATATCCCTTCTCCTTAAGAAGAAATCCATGATTTCCCTATAATCATGATGAAGTATTTCTTCCCCAAAAAGGATGACCTTCGCATGACCAAAGTCAAGTTCTTTGTCCGTCTCTGTTTTTAATAAGCGGATCGCTGTGCTTATGGATTCACTTTCTTTTATTAGATAGGTGTACTCTGCTCCAGATTCTTTTAACGAACCTGAAGGTACGGAAAGTTTTAAAATAACGCGATACGGTTTTTCTTTATTGTCAGTGTGGTCTACTCCAATAGACAATACAAAAATTCGTTTATCAATATCCTTAAACCCACATCCTGACTGAATTAGCAGGGTTCCGACGATGAATAGAATAACAAATGCTCTCCACGTTCCCTTGAGACGTTTTTTCAAGCTTTCGCCCTCCTTAGAATGAACCAAAAAAGGCCAACCATTGCAATGAATGAGATAAGCAGCCCATCAAAGAAATAACTCGTATAGATGGTCAATTGATGCTCCGTCAAATACTTTGTTAATTGTAGACTGATGATCCAAAATACACCGATAATGATATAAGGCACCAAATTTTTTTCCTTCCACTTCAACCGCTTTATTTGAATCACACTTCGAAACAGTTCCAATGACACATGCCAATGGATCAGCAAACTCAGAAACGAGACAGCTAAATATAAGATTAGAAACACAAACAAAACTCGTTCGATAATCCCTAGCTCCAACCTCAGCGCATCACTCGTTGTAATCCAAGGATATGAAATAGTTTCAACACCTTCGAAACCATTCAAGCCAATCGGCACAAAATAGGTTGTAAATAATGAGCCAAATGCAACAATTCCAAGAAAAAGAATTTGGAGCAACGTCATTTTCTGCTTCCTTTTAGTAAAAAAACGATTAAAGATAATCAGATTAAAGCCACCTAATAGTAAATACGTGGAAGCCGCAAGAGCAGAGAAAGTTGGTAATCGGTAAACATACATCATGGATTCCTTGACAAAATCCCATTCCATCTCTGCGGTTGTGTAGGCTTTAATTATTATGATGAAAATAACCGGTAAGCAACAGACTAATACAAATTCAACTGTATATAAAACACTGCTCGTTTTCATCAGAATTCCATATGAAATGAACAATAGAAATATGGCTGTAATCCAAACCAATGGCATATCGGGGGTTAAAAATCGCTTTAATAAAAAGGAATACGTAATCAACGTAATCATCCCCGCCATAAACCACCCAAATGCAATTAAAATGATGATAGGAAAGGTAAACCATCGTGGCAAATATTTTTTCATAATCTCTGGTAAACCTTTACCAGGAAACCTATTGAAAAACTTTGCAACGATATAGCATAAAACCAAACCCAATGGCAGTGCTAAAACCATCGATAAAATGGCACCTTCAGTTTTTTCGAGTAACAAAATCTTTGGAACAGATGCCACAACATTTGCAATCATGTTGACAAATACGAGGTAATAAAAGTAGCGACTCATGAAGGATTATCACCAGTTTCTGCACGCTTTTGATTAAAATAAATCTTAAAGTACGGTTCCCCAAAGCTATCCTTGTTCGTCATGTACATCAAAATGCCAATTAAGGCCAAAGCTAATCCTGCTAAACCTGCAATACTAGCGAACAACAACAAAATGTACCTGATGACTCTAATCGCATAACTCATTTCATTAATTGGGATAACAAAAGTTGAGATCGCAACAGCCGCGACAATAATGATCATAATGTTTGAAGCAAGCGCAGCTTCTGTTGCTGCCGTACCAAGAATCAGCCCTCCTACTGTAGTAGCTGTACCTGTTACTGCTTTAGGAAGACGAATACTGGCTTCCGTTAAGAGCTCCATAATGATTAACATAAACAAAACCTCAACGAACGACGGATATGGAACCCCGATTCTGCTACCGGCTATCGATAGCGCTAATTCAACACGGAAAACCTCTGGGTTGAAAGAAGTTGCTGCAACATAAAGGCCTGGTAGAATGAGACAAGCAAACAATCCAAGATATCGTAAAAATTTAGAGAACTTCGTCACCCAGTACAACCCATAATTGTCTTCCATCGAAGTCATGAAATCAAAGAAAACTGCTGGAGCAATGACTGTTGAGGGCGAACCATCCACTAATAGAATCACTTTTCCACCCGCTAGATTATAAACAATCCGATCCGTTCGTTCAGTTGCCATCATTGTCGGAAGTAAACTACGGGTGCGATTATTCATAAACCGTTGTAATTGTGTAGTACTTTGAACAATGTCTTGATCCAATTCACTGATCCTCGAGTTAACCTCTTTGAGCACACCCTCTTTAACTACATTTTGGTCATAGATAACCGCTAATGATTGGTTCGTTTTACTACCAACTTCATGCATTTCGACTGTTAATGATGGTTTATGATATCTTTGCCGAATCAAATTAATATTCGTTGCAAGATCCTCACTTAATGCATACTGTGGTCCTAGAATCGTTGGCTCTACAGAGGTTTCTCTAACTGTGTTCGTATTAACCTTTTTTACATCAAATAACAAAAGATCCTTATTTAATTTTACAAGTACACTGCCCTTAGTTAAATCTAAAAGAATTTGTTCCTGTGATTGAACCTCTTGTTGGTTCGGCAAGGAGTTTAAATAAGATGCCACATGGTGTAAATGACCTAGTTCAAAAAACGGTTTAATGATCAGTTGATGAAGTTGATCTCCATCGACAACTGTCTTAATATACAGAAGCTCTATTTCCTTATCATCCATTCGTAATGGTTTATGAACGACATCTCCTGTCAGCTTTAATTCCTCAAGGATCCCTACAATCGCCTCATCAACATTAACTTGCTTTTTACCTTTAAGCGGCATGTACAATTCTCCTAACTTTCGGATCTCTTTTTGGTAATTTACTTAGTATCGTAACCGAAAATAAAATTGTCATTCATACCCATATTCTGAAAAGATAGGGAAATCATATTGACTTAATATTTTTGCGAAAGGTAAAAGGCATGTTCCTAATTGTACTGCCTTTTGTATTTGATTTTGTAATAAAAAAAGACTCAGTTCACTATCCTGAGCCATTTTTATATATCCACTTTTGGTTGCCTGTTGAATAAACGCCCCTTAATATTCTGCTCCTACCTAACCAGATGAGGAAACCAGCATGGGTTGAAAATAATCGGAGAAGTTTCTCTTAATAAGAGAATAGCACTGAGAATAGCATAAATAGACGGAAAAATTTCGGCTATTTGTTGAAAAAAGCGTAAAGTTGGGTAATTTTGCTTTGCTTAATCGGAAAATATCCACTGAACCTAGTCCATACAGCATTCTAACCGGAAAATCCCCGTTTAGTTAAATTGCATATCAAATTGGGGTATAACAGCCATTGTCCTCTTACAATGTTGGGTGCATTTCTCTATTCATATATACAGCCAAATGGCTTTCACCAATAAAAATGAGTGTCAATTCCTATACAAATTGGCACTCATTTTAATTAGTATTTTTTTATGTTAGAAAACGGAATCCCCGTTAACTTTTTAGTAGCTCTTCTTCATCTTCTTATAGGAGTCTGTTTTAAAATACATGATTACAAATGTCCCAAATATATCAGAATTCGAGTATTAGTCAATAATCAGCTCCAGTGTCTTGTAAGACAAGCTGCAAATTCCCACACTAAACATACCAACGAATATAGATTGCAACCGCGATTAATGATAATAAAATCACAATCGTATAAATAGCGGTTAAATTCGTGGCGTTTCGTTTTGTATCTTGTCTGTATGTTTCATCGCCTTTTCCTGCTAATAGTACCGTGAAAATGAGGGCCAACACCACAATGATAATAACCAAGATGATGGCAAAATTCATGATACCCCCCCTTTACATAAACAGTTGACCACTTTTCTCTATTATTATAATAGTAACATAAAAGCTATCGTTCCATTAAGAAAATGAATAAGAACCCGGGAAACATTGCCTTAAAGCATATAATACATAATCAATGTCCTCATCGGTAATTTGGTAATGAACAATCATACGAAACTCACGCTTTCCAATTTTTTTGACTTTCACTCCTTTCTTAGCCAAATCAGCAAGCAAACCATCTGTGTTTAAATGCTCTACATTAATGACAGGGGAAATAATATTAGTATGAACTTCTTGTAAATTAATCACTAGCCCCTCAATATCTGCAATCCCTTTTGCTAGTCTCTTCGCTCGTTGGTGATCCACACTCAGGCGATCAATCATATGATCAAGCGCATATATGCCTGGTGCCGCAATGACTCCAGCTTGCCTCATCCCCCCACCGAGTCGCTGACGGTTCAATCGAGCTTTCGTAATAAACTCTTTATTTCCTACTAAAACGGACCCAAGGGGACATCCTAATCCTTTTGTTAAACAAAACTGGACCCCATCAACATACTGGCCAAGATCGGCTGGCCTCATGTCTAACTCAATGAGTGCATTGAAAATACGTGCACCATCCATATAAACAGGCAAATGATACTGCTCCGCAAGCTGTTTAATTTCCTTCATGTTCTCAACAGAAACTACTTGCCCTTTATTCAAGTTATATGTATTCTCGAGGCAAATTAAGCTTGTTTCCGCTTTTTGAATATCTCCTGTATGGATTTGTTCCTCCATGAGTTCCGGATCATAATAACCTTGGTGGACTTCAATTGGTCGTGGCTGGACTTGAGCAACTGCCGCCATCGCCGCTCCTTCAAGATTGAAGAGGTGTGAGTCTTTTCCTAAGAGAATTTCTTGTCCTCTATCGCAATAGGTCATGAGCGCGACTTGATTTGCCATTGTACCAGACAAAACGAGTAAACCTTCTTCCATTCCCAACAGATTGGCCGCCTTTCTTTCCAACTCCCTCACCGTCGGGTCTTCCCCAAGAAGATCATCACCAAGCCTCGCTTGAGCGATAAATTCCATCATTTCTGGTTTCGGCAATGTCACCGTATCGCTTCGTAAATCAATGACTTTTTTATTCATGGTTAACTAACACCTTTCAATTCTTAAAACTCTTGATCAAACCTTGCATTGGTTATAATAAAATGCGTTGTCATTACAGCAACTATTCTCGCAGACATTTTTAGGATTTTCGCAAAAACCCTATCAAATCAAACTTCTAAAACTAACGAACACGAGGATACCTAATTTTGTTGATAATACAAGACCAGAATGCACATTAGCACACTCTGGTCTGTTCCTACTTATTCAATAAGGCTAGTGGGTCTTGATAGGTTTGAAACGCTTTTTCATAGGCATGGCATGCTTGGAGAACAAGTTGGTCTTGATATCGATTGGCAGCTACCTGTAAGCCCACCGGTAGTCCATTGCTGGCTAAGCCCACTGGCAAGGAAGCTGCAGGATGTCCTGTAAAATTATAAATTTGGGTCATCATCCAATCTGTAGCTGGTTGAACCTCTTTGCCATTAATGATAGATGGACCAGCAAGATGATGTTCAAAAGCAGTTGTCGCTAACACCGGGGAAAGGACTAAGTCATAGTTGTTTAGTAGATTTTGAATTTCTCGCCAAATTTGCGTTCGTTTCCTTTCTATCGCCTTGTAATCTACTGCACTGTATTTTCGGCCAATGTGAATCATTTTCGCCATTCCTTCTGAAAAGCTACTTGGCTCTTGGTCATAGAACTTTCCATAGTTTGCAGCATAGCTGACACACCACATTCCTGAAAATGCTCTTGTTAGTTCTTTTAAACTCATTTGGAAATCGACGTCAACCTCTTCCACCTGGCAACCGAGCTCGGCAAAATGTTCAACCGCTTTGTCTACAATTTGAGCCACATCGTGAGATACCTCATATAACCCAAAATTGCGAGTATATCCCACTTTTAAGCCTTTCAAATCAAGATTCAAATCAGTAAAATTTTTACCTAAATCAGGAACGGCATTCGGTACATTCGCATCATATCCTTGCATCACAGAAAATAACAAGGCTGCATCTTCAACACTTCTAGCCATTGGTCCATTATGTAAATATGGATGTTCCGACCCAAATAAATTTTCCTCCCCCTCATGTGGAATCACACCAAAAGTTGGTTTAAATCCAAAAATCCCCGTTAGTGCAGCAGGAATCCGAATCGAACCTCCGCCATCACTTCCTTCAGCAATTGGTGCTAGTTTCGCTGCCACCGCTGCCGCCGAACCACCACTAGAACCACCAGGAGTTAGCTTTTCATTCCACGGATTTTTCGTCACCCCAAACAAAGGGTTATCTGTCACGCCTTTATGTCCAAATTCAGGTGTATTCGTTTTCCCTAACACAATCCCGCCAGCTGCTTTAATTCGTTTCAAAAAGATGGGGTCTTCATCGGGAATATGATCCTTAAAGAGCGGAGAACCAAAGGTTGTTTTTATTCCCTTCGTCGGAGTTAAATCTTTAATTGCTACAGGAACACCATGTAGAATTCCAATTTCTTCTCCTTTCATCAGCTTGTCTTCGGCTTTTTTCGCTTCTTCAACCGCATGCTCATTAACGGTGACATATGCATTCCATTGACTGTTATGTGTTTCAATTCGTTTTAAGTAAGTACGAACAACTTCCACTGGTGACAACTCTTTTCGTTGAATGAGCTTCTTTAGTCCCGTTGCTGTTAAATCGGTAATTTTCAAATCCTTCACTCCCCCAGTAGTTTGGTGCTTTGTCCTTCTCAGCCAATATTATTATATCAAATATTATTGAAAATTTCTTATTTTCCAAAAACTATTGTTGTGTTTAACCTTAGCCTTTCACCTAAATTGCATTTAATTTCCACATCGTCCATTTCTCCTTGTCCTTGGAGTGCATAGTCTAAAATAGACTATATTTTCTATGAAAGGAGAAGTTTATTTTGTCGAAAGTCATGCACTTAAATTTACGAGTTGATCCCACCCAATATATTCCACAAATTCGCCAAGTCCCCGGTTACGATTATATCCACCTTGTCCGCCAACCGAAATATATGACCGACCTGTCCTTGCTAAATGAAAAGGTTCATTATCTGGATGAAATTTTCTCCCCAAAAGAATTCGTCAAGAAAAATAAAATCTCGCTTTTGCATGCCCATCACGGTCAATTAGGCGTACTTTTGCTCCCATTCAAAGAAAAAACAAACCTTCCTTTGGTGACCAGCATTCGCGGCAGAGATGCGACCTTAGCCAATCAACCGGTTGGCTATTTAGACAATATGAAAATGTTATTTGCCAATGGCGAAGAATTTTACCCTGTTTGTCAGCATTTAGCCGACAGGATGATATCATGGGGCTGCCCACCTGAAAAAATAAAAGTACTCTATGGGGGTGTGGACCTAACTCAATATACGTACACTCCACCTAGCCTAAAAGGGACTCAAAATATTCTTTCGGTCGGTAGATTAGTAGAAAAGAAAGGGCATCACGTCTTAATGAAGGCATTCAAAAAGCTTCAATCAAAATATCCTCATGCTACTTTGACGATTATTGGCAGAGGTGAGCTTCATGATGAGCTCTCTTCGCTAGCAACTCAATTAAATTTAGGCGACTCTTTCCGTTTATTGCAACATCTTCCGAAAGAACAAGTACGAGAACAGATGCGGAATGCAGACTTATTTTGTGCTGCTAGTTTGGAAGCAAGTAATGGCGATGTCGAAGGAATACCAAATACCCTTAAAGAAGCAATGGCCTTAGGAGTTCCAGTTATCTCGACCAATCATGCCGGAATCCCTGAATTAATCACACATCAGAAGAATGGATTCTTAGTAGCAGAAAATAATGTAGACGAACTTGCCTTAGGACTTGAATTTATGCTAAGTCACACCACTCTTTGGGAGGCGTTTACTAAAAACGCTCGAAAAAAAGTTGAGCAATCCTTCGATGCGAAAAAACAGCTTCTTCTCCAAGCAAGCTATTATAACGAATTGTTAGGAGGGAAACGTCATGGAAAATTTTAAAAATATTACTGTCACCAAAGGCAATAAAACGCTCGTCATCGACAACCCGACTTCCTTCCCCTTAATTGGGATGGGGTCTCAAGGAGCCGTTTTTAAACTTTCAGATGAAAAATGTGTCAAAATCTATACGGATCCTGTTCAAGCCAAGATGGAGGCAGAAGCTCTTGAATCTGGCCAACACCTAAGTTTTTTTCCTATCTTGTATGAATCAGGACCTAATTATGTGGTGATGGAATACTTTAACGCTCCAACATTAAAAGAATATCTTAGGAACTGCACCTATATTCCCCTATCCATTACAAAAAAACTGCTTACAATGTTACGTGAAATGACAGAAGCGAACTTTACTATGATTGATGCCCCACTACGTCATATTTTTGTTCTTGAGAATGAAGAATTAAAGGTTGTCGACCATGTTAACGCTTTTAAACGAATGCATCCTGTGCCATTAAAATTGTTAAGGGATTTAAAGATCATTCTCCTAAAAGACTCTTTTTTATCACGAGTCAAACAGTTAGAGCCGGAAACATTTCAAGCTTGGGATGATTATTTCAACCAAAATACAATTGATTATCGAAACATCCCCGTTAGCTCTGGGGATTCTGGAAAAGGTGTGAAAGTAGAAAGTTCGATTTCTACACCGCTGATCGGCAAAGGACATCAAGGTGCCGTCTATCGCATCGCCGAAAATCGCTGTGTAAAAATTTATGGCAAACAAAACCACTGCCAACAAGAAAAAGACGTTCTTTTGTCCAATCAAAAATTGCCCTTTATTCCAAAAGTGTATGAAACAGGCTCCAATTATATAGTCATGGAATATTTATTAGGTCCAAACTTAAATCAATTTTTAAAGAAACAGTCCCATCTTTCTGAGGATATCACCCGGCGCTTACTAGATATTTTAGTTTCAATGAAAAAGGTCGGTTTTAAGCAAGTAGATGCCCCGCTACGGCATATTTTTATTACCCACGACGGCTTTAAAATGGTCGATCATGTCTATTCTTATTCTCGTGAACAACCTGATCCTATTGAGCTCATTCAAAACCTTCACGAGAGAGGATTTCTCGAATCGTTCTTTGAGCAGGTAAAAAAACTTGAGCCAAACCTTCACGCTGAATGGACCGAAACACCGATTCCTTTATTGAATGAAATGATTGAAGAAGGATCTTATGCAGCGAGACTTAAAGCAGAAATTGAAAATCGAAATACCAAGAAAAATAAAAATACAGCGAGAGCTCGTAGAAAATGACCATTTTAGTCACCGGAGCAGGAGGGTTTATTGGTTTTCATCTTGCAAAAGAACTATTAACCCAAGGGTTTCAAGTTATTGGGATCGATCATTTAAATTCCTACTATGATGTTCAATTAAAGAATGATCGATTAAACCTTTTATATAAAGATGCGAACTTTCATTTCTATAAGATTGATTTGGCCAATCAAACAGCTTTAAAATCTATTTTTAAAAATCATTCGATTGAGATTGTTATTAATCTAGCTGCGCAGGCTGGGGTCCGTTATAGCATCAAGAACCCAGAGTCCTATATTAATTCCAATTTAGTTGGATTTTCAAATATTTTAGAAGCTTGCCGACAATACTCGGTACAACACTTGATTTATGCGTCATCAAGCTCCGTATATGGGGCGAATACGAAAATCCCTTTTTCAACAAAAGATTCGGTTGATCACCCAATTAGCCTGTATGCTGCGACCAAAAAAGCGAATGAACTAATGGCACATTCTTATAGCCATTTGTTTCAAATCCCAACGACAGGTTTACGATTCTTCACAGTTTATGGACCTTGGGGTAGACCTGATATGGCCTATTTTTCCTTTACAAAAGATATTTTTGAAGGCAAAAAAATCAAGGTCTTTAACCATGGCGATATGAGCAGAGATTTCACCTATATCGATGATGTCGTAAAAGGAATAATTGCCTTGCTTCATTCACCGCCAAAGCCAAACCATGCATGGGACTCCGCACAACCAGAACCTAACCTAAGCACTGCGCCATATAAAATCTATAACATTGGAAACCACCAGCCTGTAAAGTTAATTGACTTAATACGGATTTTAGAGCAACTCATTGGGAAAAAGGCAAAAATTGAGTTTTTTCCAATGCAGCCTGGGGATGTAAAAGAGACTTATGCCGATATCGCAGATTTCCAAAAAGATGTTGGATTTTCACCTAGCACATCAATTGAGGACGGTTTAGGCCAATTCATCAATTGGTACAAACAATACTATTCAAGTTGAATTTCACCCAAAAAAGGGCTCGTACAAGTTAACCTCACTTCTACAAGCCCTTAAAAATATCGTTACTGTCTGATTTTTGCTAACCGGATAAAGTTGGTATCCCGCTGTAGAATTCTATCAGCAACAGTTTCTTCCTCATACTGATAAATTCCTTCTCCCGTTTTCGTTCCCAACTTTCCTTGTTCTACCTTCTGTGTGATTAAGGTGGGTGCGGTTTTCCGTTGATCTAATTCTGGTGCGAGATTATCGATGACTCGTTGCCAAGTGTCCAATCCCCCAAAATCCGCCGTTTCAATCGGCCCACAAAAAGCCCAGCGAAAACCGGGACCAGCTGAAACTGCTTTGTCAATGTCTTCAGCATCAGCAACTCCCGCTTCCAATAAATGAAACGCCTCTCGAACAACCGCGGCCTGCAATCTGTTGGTAATAAAACCAGGCACATCTTTCCTTAAAACAATAGGAGTTTTTCCAATCTTTACTAATAGCCTTTTAGTAGTGTCTAGTACTTCATCTGTAACGTATTCATGTTTAACGATTTCAACAAGTGGAACCAACTGAGCCGGATTAAAAAAGTGCGTAATTAACATCCTTTCAGCCGTCGATGATTTTTCAATTAACTTGGAAATTGGAAACGTAGAGGTGTTCGAAGCGATAATCGCCTCACGCTTGCAAAACCTTTCCAACTTAGCATATAACTCCCACTTAATCTCAATGATTTCTGGTATCGCTTCAGTGACAAAGTCTGCATCTTTGACTGACTGTTCTAAGTCTGTTGAAGTCCTAATTCGCTTTAGTGTGTCTTGTTTCTGAACATCGGTAATGACGTTCTCCTTCACAAGTAAAGTTAGATTAGATTGCACCAAACCCAGTGCTTGTTTTAAAAACTCTTCTTTTATGTCATACAAATTTACTGGTATTCCTGCAAGTGCATAAGATTGGGCAATTCCATGTCCCATCACACCAGAACCAATGACAGCAATCTTTTTAATTTCCATAAATGCTCCCCCACCTTTTGAGTCAATCAAAATAACCTTCTATCCTTCCATATATAATTAAATTTAAACAACTAAAACTCCTCCTTAAACAGTTCCTTGCCACAAAGGCTATTTTCTTAACTTACATATAGAAGCAAAGATTATTTCTTCAACAATTTAATTTAGGGCATGTCCAATAACATGTTAGAGAAACGTGAGCGTCGTGGATGAAAAATAGGAACCTAATCAGGTAAACTAAGGGAGTGGAGTTCTTTAATTTTAGAAACGAGGAGAAAAGCTTGATTAGACCTGCAAAAAAAGATGATAAGCAATTTGCTAGTTGTCTCATTTATGATGCCATTGATGATATTGCGCTTAGCTTAACAGGGGAAACAGAGAAGAACAAAGTCTTGTCACAGTTAGGACAGTTCTTTTGTGAAGATCAAAACCGCTTAAGCTACCGCAACACTTTGGTGAAGACAGTAGATGGTCTCCCCATTGGCATTGCGATAACTTATCACGGGAAAGATGCCTACTCTCTAGATGAGCCGATTCGCCAGCATCTCTTAAAAACAAATGGAGTAAAGCCAAACATAGATCAGGAAGCAGATGAATCGGATTTTTATCTTGATACATTGAGTGTGAATCCACAGTTTGGAGGGCGTGGCTACGGAACGGAGCTATTAAACGCGAGCATTCAATCAGGAAAAGAGCTTGGTTATCACACCCTTTCCTTAAATGTTGAAAAATCCAATACAAAGGCGCGGAAACTTTATGAACGCATTGGTTTTACCTATAAAAAAACCATAACCATTCATCAACATTTGTATGATTATATGGTTGTATCTCTTACATAAGTTCATTCAATTTATTTAAAAACATACTTTTTAATCTTTTCATTCTTAGCGGTAAAATAATAGAAGAATAACACTTCATTTCGCAAATCTATTTTCAATAACACATTAACAATTGAGAAATAGTAAAATCTATTAATTCAAAAGAGATCCTGCATAATGAACCAAAACGGAAAAACAATGATGGTTTTCTCTTGACATTGGGAGTAACTATAATATAATAATTTATATTGAATTAGAATTATTA
>Ga0182742_1001794_pt1 | contig 26043 bp, 23 predicted proteins | sample eDN5th37CBELigMG_FD_128880 | JGI IMG/M metagenome (GOLD analysis project Ga0182742, IMG submission 128880) | Enriched Miracle-Growth compost microbial communities from Emeryville, California, USA - eDNA 5th pass 37_C BE-Lig MG (version 2)... ...
AGATCGTATTCGCGCTGGCGTTTACGCCCGGCCTCGTCGCCATCGGAGTGATCTGGGCCTGCGCGATTGGGCTGATCGGCGGGCTGTTCCCCGCTGTCCGCGCGGCGCGGTTGCCGGTGGCGACAGCGCTTCGCGCCACCTAGGTCGCACGCGCACCCGCTTTGCACACCGCGCGACTCACGGCAACGCGCGTTTGAGCTGCAGGGCTTCGGCGACGTGGCGCGCTTCGATGGCCGTGCTTCCGTCGAGGTCCGCAACGGTTCGGGCTACGCGCAACGTGTGGTGATACGAACGCGCGGACAGTCCCAGCTTCGCCTGGCTTTGCCAGAACACGCGCTCTCCTTCCGCGTCCAGCCGACAGAAGATGCTCAGCTCTGCGACCGAGAGGCGTGAGTTGAGCTTGCCGGCTCGGGCAAGCTGGCGACTGCGCGCGTCGGCGACCTTCTCCGCAGCTTCCGCAGTGGAATCGCCTGCAGGCACGCTCGCAGCAAGCTCCTGCGGCGAAGGCGCCGGGACCTCGATGCGCAGGTCGATGCGATCCAGCAGCGGGCCGGAGACTCGCGCGCGATACATCTCGATGCGGCCCGGACTGCACTCGCATCGGCCTGTGGGATCGCCGCGATAGCCGCAAGGGCATGGGTTCATCGCGGCGACGAGCTGGAATTCCGCCGGATACTCCGCTTGCATGGCGACGCGCGAAACGGCGACGACGCCCGTCTCCAGCGGCTCGCGCAAAGCTTCGAGCGCGCGCCGCTCGAACTCCGGCAGCTCGTCGAGAAACAGCACGCCGCGGTGTGCGAGGCTGATCTCCCCCGGCCGCGCCCGGCTACCGCCGCCGACGAGCGCATGGACTGAAGTCGTGTGGTGAGGTGCCCGGAAAGGACGGCGTCCGAATGTGCGGTGATCGAAGCCCGCCGTGCTGGCGGACGCGATGGTGGCGACTTCGAGCGCCTCCGAGTCCGTGAGCGGGGGAAGCAGGTCGGGCAGCCGTTGCGCCAGCATGCTCTTGCCTGATCCTGGCGGCCCGATCATCAACAGACTGTGATCGCCTGCCGCCGCAATCGCCAATGCGCGTTTCGCCTGCAGCTGCCCGCGAATATCGCGCAGGTCCCTCGACGCAGGCGGCGGCAGCTCCGCGAGCATGGCTCGCTTTTCGTAAGGAGCGAGCACTTCCTCTCGCGTCAGGTGCTTCACTACCTCAAGGAGCGTGGTAGCGCTCCGGACGCGGCATCCCTTCGCGACGCAGGCTTCCTCCGCGTCCTCCCGCGAGACGATCATTTCGTTGCGCGCCTGCGTGGCGTGCAGCGCCGGTAACAGCATGCCGCCGACCGGCTTGATCTCGCCGCTCAGCGCGAGCTCGCCGTAGATCTCCACCCGATGCACGGTGCCGGATTCGTTCGGCAGCTTCAGCTGCTCCGATGCGATGAGAATGCCGAGCGCGATCGGCAGGTCATAGCGCCCGCCTTCCTTGGGTACATCCGCGGGCGCGAGATTGACGGTGATGCGCCCCGCCGGAAACTGGAACTTCGAGTTGAGGATCGCGGAGCGCACGCGCTCCTTGCTTTCCTTCACCGTCGTCGCGGCGAGCCCGACGATGCTGAACGTCGGCAGCCCGCTTGCAAGGTGCACCTCCACGTGCACCAGCGGCGCCAGCAGCCCCACCTGCGCGCGACTCATGATCCGGGCGACATCCATGACCTTCCCCGCTCACCTGAGAGGAGCGCGAAGATAGAAGGTCGCGCGGCGACACGCGCCCTGCATTCGTGGTGGAAACGCTCAGAAATGCGAAGTGGCAGGAGCCAGGCTGCTCGCTGTGACAGCGCTCCCGTTCCGCGCTGCATTCGCGAACTCGGTTGCGGCTATACATTTCTGCACGTTTCCACCGCGAATGCAGATCGAGGACGCCCTCCGTGCGACTTACTCTTCACACCGTAAGTCCAAAGCGGCACCCGGCGGTGCGACAACACCGCCGGGCGCCTCCACGAACGCCAACTTGTAAGGAGTCGGCATCCATGTTCCATGCTCATCAAAATGAAAGCGGCGCTGCCGCTGAAACTCTACCACCCAACCAACTTACGCAGGACGACTCACTCGGCAGCCAGCTGCGCGAGCACGTGAAGCGCCTGCGAGTCATCCTTCCCGTCATCAGCGTCTCGGTCATGGCTCTACATCGGCAGAACGCCGAGCTCGATCACGACATCGCCTGCGTGCTCAGTGAGCACGCAGGCGTGCCGCTCGACGACGAGATCGAGAACCTCCAGTCGATCCTCGCATCTCTCACCTGGCGAAAGCACCAGCAGGAGGCGCAGGGTGCTTAACTGCTCCTGCCAGCTATACATCCCTAAGTAGACCGATCCTTTGGGCCGTGCTGATGACGCATCAGCACGGCCCCTTCTCGCCTTGCGCGGATGGATACGTTCTCCACGATGCGCCGCACTACCGGCTCGCTACACTTGCAGCGGAACCTGCGCGCATACTCTCGGTCCCAGTGCGTACCCATTCGGCAGCTGCGAACAAAAGGGATATCGGATGTCCTTTCACGCGCGTGCACTCCTGCTGGCTTCCACTGCAATCATTTCTCTCTCCGCAACCGGGCTTGCTCTTTCGCAATCGCCAGAGCCCCGGAACTTCGTGCTGATCATCCCGGAAGCCCTACCCGCCAACGGCATCGATCAGACGAACGCCCCTTCACTCGCGGCGATGCGGCTTGAAGGCGTCACTTTCGTTAACAGCCATTCGGAGTTCCCACGCCTGGCCGCGGAATTCGACTTCACGGCTGAGTCGGATCTGAAGGCGCGGGCCCTGGTAGCGGCCGCCGCGCAGCGATACTCGGCCGCCTTCGTGCAAGACACGCGCAGTCCTGACGCAAGAGAAAGGAGCGCCGCACTTCAGCAGGCTCTGGCAGTCACGCTCCCGAAGTTCAAGGCTGACAAGAAGCCGTTCTTCCTTGCCTACAGGATCGCGGAACCCAGGTACGTTCCACCTTCCGGCAGCGAAGTGCGCCCAGCGTACAAGCCTGCACCCGGCGCGGCGGATACCACCTTGCAGGCCATTGAGGAGGAGCTGAAGACGCTCGGCCTTTTCGAGAACACCAATATCATCGTAGCAGCCGAGCATGCGTATTCGCGCATACTGAAAGTCAGCCACACGAGTCGCGCGCGTGTGCTGCTGCCTCGAGAGGAGACGCTGGGCACGCTACCTCCCGGTTTCCTCGCCATCGACGTCGCTGCGGCCCTGCACTCTGACGATGAAGTAATCAACCTGTTCGACCCGGACAATGCAAACGCCTTTGTGGACTGGTCCTCCGGCGGTCATCCGACGCAAGGAAACGCGATCGTGGTGGCTGGCTATGATCCTTTGAAGCCGCTCCTGACGATCCAGGCCCACGGCTCTTATGGCGCCATCTTCCTGGCCGACACCTTACCCAAGCGACAGAGGCGTTACATAGCCCACACCATCATCGAAGCGATGCTGGAGCAGGACTACCTGGGTGGCGTTTTCGTCAACGAGTCACGCGTGGGGAAGTTTCCAGGTGCGCTTTCTCTCACTCATATCATCGCGGGCAGACCGCCGGAGCGGCGCCCGGATCTCGTAATCGCCTTTGCTTCGGTCAGCACGGGATGTCCGGTCGCAGTCGCATGTACATCCGTCATTGCGGATACCCCGTTGCCGGAGGGAGAAGGAATCGTGAACGCCTTCAACCGCGCCGGCACCTGGACTTTCATGGCGGCGCGTGGACCCGACTTTCAGGCAGGGCAGAAGAACAGCTCGCCGGTCAGTAACGCCGACATCGCCCGGACACTCGAGGAGCTCATGGACCTCGACATCGATCCCACCGACCGCCCGGGAGCGCGCGTCGTCAGAGAAAGCCTCGTCGGTTCACGGCAGCGTGCCGCACCTCGGGCGCTGCACGTCGTCCGGCCCTCTAAAGCCTCGATCGAAGGGCTGACGACGCAGGTATGGCTGCAAACGCTGGGATCGTCGAAGTATTTCGACACGGCGATCCCTGCATACGTGGAAATACCGGCCGTGGTCTATGCACCGAAGCGGAAGTGGCGCTGGCCGCAGTGGAAGCGCATCACCATCACGCTATCCGACGACGATGATGATGCGTTCGACTGATCAGTAAGTCTTCTTGTCGTTCATACGTCACCTCTCTTAGTGAGCACCTCTGTGCGCCATTGCTCGAACACGGGATTGCCGAGCAGTGGCACGAGGTCCCGATCCAGATTTTCCGTGGCCAGACTTTCCCTGAACTCGGGCGAATTCTGGAGCGCCTCCTTCAGGAGTTCAATCACCGAGCGCACAAAGTTGGGCTCGAGATTGTCCTTGTTCATCAAGGACCGATAGCAGGCCAGGTTCCACAGGGCGACGGCGCGTCGGTAGCTGTCGTCTGCGGCACTGCGGTACCGGATACCTTCCTTCAGTACGTCAATCGCCTCGGACAACTTGCCCAGGCGTTTCAATGCTCTTCCCTGCCACACAACGGGGCGAAGCGTGCAGTCGTACTGCGCGAGAGTTCGAAATGCTTCCAGCGCTTCGCGGTAGGAGTGCTCTTCCATTAGCAGCTTGCCCTTTTCGAGCAACCGCAGTGGTTCCACCTGTCCTGACACCTGGCGATGGATCTCTGCTTTCACACGCTCACTTACGACACGTATGAGATTGAGGCCGAGGAATCCGCCGACGACGGTCACGCCGAACACACCAAGACAGACCGCTACGCGACGGACCGCACCCGCCACGCCCTGTGCTCCTGAGAGCGCAGTAGCGACCGCAGCGTCATCAATGCCTGCTACACGCGCGATGATCAACAACGCAATTGCGCCCGCGGGAATTCCTACGAGGCCGTACGCCCAGATCCCACCGATTCGTGAGTCGCTCATGTGCGAAGCCGAGCGGCTCGTGCGGATATGCAATGCGTAAACGCCGTCGGATTGCAGGGAGAAGATCGTGCCGCCGACGTACCCACCAGCAACGATGATCGAGAAGAGCGCCGGCACATAGACGAGCTCGTGCGGGCAGATCACGCCCAACGCGGAGACGAAGAAGGCAGCGATACCGGTGATCAGGGCGTTCATGTTGAACTGCATCCGAGCGTTCGAATTGGCCACATCGGCAATGGTCGAACGACTTCTGGTTTTCCGTTAACTCATTGATTTACTTCCACTACTCACCGAACCACGCGTATCCCGCAGGAAGAAACAGGCGTCGGCTTTCGCAGTAGTCCTTCTCCAGCGCATCACCCGTGCAATCTTGCGCTTCATGTTCAGCTCCTCTGGTTAGTGTGGAGGGGCCCTGCCACTCGCGTAACAGGGCCCCAACACAGCATCGGCCTCAGGCTCCGTTGCCCTGTTCAGGCGACGTCACCTTTGCGCGCCGCGTGAGGCCGGTCGCGCGCTGGTTCTTCGGCACGTACCCCATCGCGGCGTAGAGCTCGCCGTTCTGGCCCTCGTCGGGGTCGCCCTTCACGGCGCTGACGACGCCCTGGATGAGGTCGAGCAGTGCAGGCTCGGCCGCATCCCGCTTCACCACTGCGCGCGCAAGCTTCGATTCGAGGTCTCGAATCTCGTCGCACGCATCGGTGAAGGGTTTCGCCCGTTCCCGGAACTGCTCCGGCGTGAGGCGGAAGAACAGCTTGTGAGGCCGCATCTTCTCCCACGGTTCGACCACCTCGGCGAACTTGGTGGCCGTGTCTTTGTATTTACGCTGCATAAACATTTCCTCAGTTAATTGAATGTTGATTAACCCGAGAGCACGTGCCGCTACCGGCTTTCCGCATCTCTCGCGTGCAGCGTGCGCCTTGAGATGTGTATGAGATGTTTGAGACCGGCTGGAGGAAGGGTCCTTCCTCGATCTGCATATCAAGTTCCGGCGCCTCGACTGCAGGCTCCGGAACTGAAAGTGCGAGCGCGCGAACTCGCACTGCATGCGCCGGAAACTGCAGCTTCGGAACGTGAGGATCCATTGCGAGTGCGGCAACTCGCACTGCAGTTTTATGGATCGCAGACGCAGACCGAGAGCTCGCAATGTCGGAACGCGAACCGACAGTGTTTTTTTTGAAGCAGCAGCGTTTTCACGGAACCAAAGCGCCAAGCGCCGCTCGTATGGAATCGCCCGACAGGACTTTCATGGGATGAAGGTGCAGGCGATGCGTATCCTGGTTGTCGAAGACGACAAGACACTCTGCGAAGGATTGAGGCGGCAGCTCACCGAGACCGGATTCAGCGTTGATGTGGCGCACAATGGCGAGGATGGCCTGCACGCCGGACTCCACTACGCGCTGGATGCGGCCATCGTGGATATCGGACTGCCGCTGCGATCCGGGCTTGAGGTCATCCAGACGTGGCGCGCGAGAGCGGTCCTGTTTCCTGTTCTGGTGCTGACCGCCCGATGCTCGTGGAGGGACAAGGTGGATGGTCTCTCAGCCGGGGCTGATGACTACATCGGCAAGCCCGTCCAGTTCGAGGAGGTGAACGCGCGCCTGCGCGCCCTGGCCCGGAGGGCGAAAGGGTGGGTGAGCGCCGAACTGGTCTGCGGGGCGTTCGTTCTGAACACACAGCTGCGCACGGTGCATGTCAGTGGCGAGCCTGTGGATCTCACCACCTTTGAGTACAGGCTGCTCGAGCAGCTGATGCTGAATGCAGGGCGGACGCTATCGAGAACCGAACTGGCTGAACATCTCTACAACGAGGAGATGGAGCGGGAGAGCAATGTCGTCACTCAGCTCATTTCCCGCTTGAGGAGGAAACTCGATCCGGAGGATCGGACCCATCCCATCGAGACGGTCCACCGGGATGGGTATCGGTTTGTGGTGCCGCGTGGGCCCTCAGCCGATCCGATGATCACTCGACGGTAGGGAGACCAGCCGAGGCGTATCCTGTTGCCCGGCGCGGGGCGCCTCTTTCAACGACAGCGGCTGACGGGGGCGGCACCGACAGACGGGGAGCCGGCAGCGGGGCGCTGCCAACGCGCGCCCGCCGCCGCCGGGCATCCTCAGAGGATGTACCGGCTGAGGTCCTCGTCCTTCACCAGGTTCCCGAGGTGATCGTCGACGTACTTCGCGTCGATGACGAGCGTCGAGCCGCTCATCTCGTTCGCGTCGTACGAGATGCTTTCGAGCAGCCGCTCCATCACCGTATGCAGACGCCGCGCGCCGATGTTCTCCGTGCGCTCGTTCACCTGGTACGCGATCTCCGCGATGCGCCTCACGCCGCTTTCGTCGAACTGCACCGTCACGCCTTCCGTTGCCAGAAGCGCGCGGTACTGCGCGGTGAGCGAGGCATCCGGCTCTGTGAGGATGCGCACGAAGTCCTCCACTTTCAGCGAATCCAGCTCCACGCGGATGGGCAAGCGGCCCTGCAGCTCCGGAATCAGATCCGAAGGCTTCGACAGGCTGAACGCACCCGATGCGATGAACAGCACGTGATCCGTCTTCACCGGCCCGTACTTCGTCGACACCGTGGACCCTTCGACGAGCGGCAGCAGGTCCCGCTGCACGCCTTCGCGCGACACGTCCGCGCCGATGCTCTCCTGCCGGCGCGTGACCTTGTCGATCTCGTCGATGAACACGATGCCGTTCTGCTCGGCGTTGCGCAGCGCCTGCGCCTTCAGCTCGTCCTCGTTGATGAGCTTCGCCGCTTCCTCGTCGATGAGCAGCTTCTGCGCTTCCTTCACGCGCACCTTGCGCGTCCGCGTCTTGTTCCCGCCGAGGTTTGCGAACATGGACTGCAGCTGCTGCTGCATCTCCTCCATGCCCGGCGGCGCCATGATCTCCACGCCCACCGGCAGCGCACGCAGCTCCAGCTCGATCTCGCGATCGTCGAGCTGCCCTTCGCGCAGCATCTTGCGGAATTTCTGGCGCGTCTCGCCGTCCCGCGGCTGAAGCGGCTCGTCCGTCGAAAAGCCCATGCGACGAGGCTGCGGCAGCAGCGCATCCAGCACGCGCTCCTCGGCCGCATCCGCCGCGCGCTCGCGCACCTTCGCCATCTCCTGCTCGCGCGTGATCTTCACGGAGACGTCGACGAGCTCCTTCACGATGGAGTCCACGTCGCGCCCCACATAGCCCACTTCCGTGAACTTCGTGGCTTCCACCTTCACGAACGGCGCGTTGGCGAGCTTCGCGAGGCGGCGGGCGATCTCGGTCTTGCCGACGCCGGTCGGCCCGATCATGAGGATGTTCTTCGGCGTGATTTCCGGACGCAGCGCTTCGTCCACCTGCATGCGGCGCCAGCGGTTGCGCAGGGCGATGGCCACGGCGCGCTTGGCGGCGTCCTGGCCGATGATGTGCTTGTCCAGCTCCGCGACGATCTGGCGCGGAGTGAGCTCGGTGGCGGTCATTTACTTGATCTCATCCAGAACGAGGTTGTGATTGGTGTAGATGCAGATATCGCCCGCGATGTTCAACGCCTTCTCGACGATGCTCTTCGCGTCGAGATCCGTGTTCTCGACCAGCGCGCGCGCCGCTGAGAGCGCGAACGAGCCGCCGGAGCCGATGGCCGCGACGTCGTACTCGGGCTCGATCACATCGCCGTTGCCCGAGATGACGAACAGCTTCTCCTTGTCGCCGACGAGCAGCAGCGCCTCCAGGCGCCGCAGGTAGCGGTCGCCGCGCCAGTCCTTCGCAAGGTCGATGGCGGCGCGCGTGATGTTGCCGAACTTCTCCAGCTTGCCCTCGAACCGCTCGAACAGCGTGAAGGCATCCGCCGTGCCCCCGGCGAAGCCGGCGAGCACCTTGTCGTTGTACAGGCGGCGCACCTTGCGGGCGTTGCCCTTCATCACCTGGTTGCCGAGGGTGACCTGCCCGTCGCCGCCCATGGCGATCGCGCCATTTTTCCGGACGGCCAGGATGGTCGTGCTATGGGGATTGAAGAAAGAAGATGACTCGCTCATGACGCTCCTGGGGTAGCAGTTTTCACACCGGCGGTGCGCCTGGAGCGGAGCAGTCCGGACCTGCTAGGGCTTCTTGCGCGCGCGAGGGTGAGCGGCGTCGTACGTGCGGGCCAGATGCTGGAAATCAAGATGAGTGTAGATCTGGGTCGTCGAGATGTCGGCGTGGCCCAGCATCTCCTGCACTCCGCGAAGTTCTCCACTGGATTCAAGGAGATGCGTGGCGAACGAATGCCGGAAGAGGTGCGGGTGGACGTGCTGCCCGATGCCTTGCCTGCGGGCCCACTCCGCAACCCGGGCCTGCACCCCCCACGGTCCCAGCCGTCGCCCGGACTTTCCGACGAACAGCGCCGTCTCGCCGGGCTTCGCGAGCGTCGCGCGCTCCCGCTTCCAGGCCTCCAGCGCCTCGACGGCCTTGCGGCCCACGGGGACGATGCGCGCCTTGCTCCCCTTGCCGACCACGTGGACGGTGTTGTCCGGGAGCAGATCGGTGAGATTCAGCCCAACGAGCTCCGAAAGGCGCAGGCCTGAGGAATACAGCAGCTCCATCATCGCCCGGTCGCGTGCGGTGAGCGCATCTCCGGGAGGCAGCTCGAGGAGCTTCGCCATCTGGTCCGGGTCCAGCGTCACAGGGATCCCACGCTTCGCCTTCGGCGCGCGCACATCGGTTGCGGGGTTCGCGAGCACGTCGGGAGGAGGAAGGAGCCGCTCGCCCTTCTTGCCTGCGTCCGGCTTGGCTGCTTCCTCCGGCTTGCGCTTCCTCGCTTCGAGCGTCTCGCGGACGAGGAATTCGTAGAAGGACCGAACCGCTGACAGCCGCCGCTGAATGCTCTTCGGAGCGAGCCCCGCCGCGTGCGAACGCGCCGCGAACAGCCTGATGTGCTGGCTGTCCACTTCGCGCCATTCCTGAAGGTTCTGGCTGTCGCAGTAAGCGACGAACGCCTGGAGGTCCAGGGCGTAGCTCTTGTCCGTGTTCTGGGAGAGCCGCCGCTCAGTAGTGACGTAACGCCGGAATCGCGCGAGCCACTCGAGCGAGTCGGGAGACATCAGGCTCCTAGCGGCTCTTCAGCGCATCCGCGATCAGCTCGGCCATGCGCGCGAGGAACTCGGTGCTCATGCCGGGATGAAAGCGATCGCGATCGGTGCTGCCGAGCGCGAGAAGGCCGAGCGAGCCGTGATCTCCCAGGGGCACGAGCGCGACGGAGCCGATGTCGTTCGCGTCCCGCCCGAAGAGCAGCTCCCGCTGCGAGTCCCGCACCTGGCCGCAACGCGGCTTGCCGCTCGCAAACAGCGTGTCGAACGACTTGAGACGAGGATCGTCCTGAGTGACGTTCCGAAGGAAGTTCTGCCCCGAGTCCTCCGCAGTGGGACCGACGAGCAGCAGCGTGGAATGAAACGCATCGAAGTCCTCACGCAGGCTCGCTTCGAGCTGCGTGAGCACTTCATCGCGCGTGCGCGCGCGCATGAGGCGGCGAGTGAACTTGTGAACCTTTTCGGCGAGAGCATCGTTGGCACGCGCCACGCGCACGAACTCGGCGAGCTTCTGCTCGATGCCGGAGTGCTTCTCGCGCAGCACCTCGACCTGACGCTCGACGAGCGAGATGGTGGAGCCGGTGCGCGCGTGCGGCAGCTTCAGCCGACCGAGGAGCGCCTGATGACGCTCGAAGAAATCCGGGTTGTGCTGCAGGTAACGGGCGATGGACTCTTCCTGGTTCTCTGCCGTGGTGGCAAGGCCCCGGGCGTCTCGTGTGGTCATCTCTTCATGCTCCCGTATTGCGCCGGTCCCCCATCGCTGCCCCGGCGCTGTCGTTTTAGATCTCGACCCGGCCTTCGAAGGCCACTTCGGCCGGCCCGGTCATCCAGATGGACCGACCCGGGCCCGGCCAGTTTACGCGCAACTCGCCGCCGTGAGTGTGCACCGTAACCGTCTCGTCCAGTCTGCCGTGATGTCTGCCGACCGCGACGGCAGCGCACGCGCCTGTGCCGCACGCCAACGTCTCGCCCACTCCCCGCTCATGCACGCGAAGGTTGATGTGCGAACGATCGACGATCTCCATGAAGCCGACGTTCACGCGCTTCGGAAAACGGCGATGCGTCTCGATGGCGGGACCGAGCCTGTCCACGGGCGCGGCTTCCGCGGACGGCACGGTGAGCACCGCGTGCGGATTGCCCATCGACACCGCGCCGATCTCCACCTGCGTGCCCGCGACATCCAGCGGATAGACGTGAGCTTCGCTGGAGGCGTCGAACGGCAGCGACGCCGGCGAAAAATTCGGTACGCCCATGTCCACCGACACGGTCGACGGCCCCAGCACCTGCGCGCGAATCAGGCCGCCCGGGCTGTCCATCGTGAACGAATCCGTCTGCGCGAGACCTCGCCGGCGCACGAGCGCGGCGATACACCTCGCGCCGTTGCCGCACTGTTCGACCTCGTGGCCGTCCGCGTTGAAGATGCGATAGAAAACCGCGGTGCCCTCGCGTCGCGGAGGTTCCAGCACCAGCGCCTGGTCGAAGCCGATTCCGGTGTGTCGGTTGGAGAGGGTCCGCCACTGATCCACAGTGGGAAGCGATGCACCGGCCGGCAGGTCGAAGACGATGAAATCGTTGCCGAGCCCGTGCATCTTCGTGAAGTCGATGCGCATGCCGGCGAGGATACCCGAATCGATTACGCTAGGTGATGGTGGGAACCGACGACTACAGCGTGCGCATCGAGCCCCATGGGCGAACCGTCCGCGTCCGGGAGGGCGAGGCCGTGCTGGATGCCGCGCTCCGGGCGGGGCTCAACCTTCCCCACAGCTGCAAGTCGGGCCATTGCGCCTCGTGTCGCGCGCGTCTCCTGTCGGGCGAGATCCACTATCCGAACGGGCGGACGGCGGGGCTCACGGCGCAGGAAGCCGCGCAGGGGTACGTGCTTCTCTGCCAGGCGCGGGCGAAATCGGATCTCACGGTGGAGGCCCGGATCGTCGCCAACGTCGGCGAGGTGGAGATCAAGACGCTCCCGTGCCGGATCGCATCGATGAACCTTCTCGCGCCGGACGTGATGCAGGTGTTCCTCCGCCTTCCCGCCGTGGAGCCGCTGCAGTTCCAGCCCGGGCAGTACCTGGATGTGCTCCTCGAAGGCGGGCGGCGGCGCAGCTTCTCCATTGCGAGCCCGCCGCACGACAGCCAGCCGGTCGAGCTGCACGTTCGGCGCGTGCCGGGCGGCGGCTTCACCGGCTCGTTGTTCGAGTCGATGCGCACCGGCGCGCTCCTGCGGATCGAGGGGCCGATCGGGCAGTTCGTCTACCGGGAGAGTTCTGAACCGGCGCTCATGATCGCGGGCGGGACGGGCTTCGCGCCCCTCAAGTCGATGCTCCGGCATGCGCTGGAGCGGGGTTCCACGCGAGAGTTTCATTTGTACTGGGGGGCGCGAACGGCGCAGGACGTGTACGAGATGGCTCTCGTGCGCGAGTGGGTCGCGCGCTATCCGCAGCTTCGATTCACGCCGGTGCTTTCAGAGATGGAAGCGTCCAGCGAGTGGCGCACGGGTTTGGTCCACGAAGCTGTGCTGGCGGATCACCCGAACCTCGCGCCGTTCGACGTCTACGCCGCCGGCCCGCCGGCGATGGTCGAGGCCATTCGTGCGACGTTCCCGTCCCGCGGCGTCAGCGAGGACCGGCTGCACTTCGATTCGTTCGACTACGCGCCCGACGTCAACGCGCGCTAGATCCTGAAGCGCTCCTTCAGCTCTCCCGCCATGCGCCGGCTCACCTGCAGAGGCCCCGGGCAACCCCGCAGCTTCACGAAGTACTGACCCTCCGGGTTCCGCTCGATGCCTTCGAGATAGCGGACGCTCACGAGCGCGTTCCGGTGAATCCGCACGAACGATGCGCCGAACTCCTCTTCCAGCGAGCGGAGCGAATCCTCGATGAGGTCTTCGCCTTTCAGGTGGCGCACGGTCGTGTACTTCTGTTCGGCGAAGAAGAACTGGATGTCCTCCAGCGGGATCAGCCTCAACCCTTCGCGATGGCGGGCCGCGATGTGCGTTCTTCGAGGTGGAGCATCGGAAGCGGCCGCGATCCGCTGGAGCTGAGGGCGTGTGAGCCGCCCCGCCTGCGCGAGCGACGCGGCCAGCTTCTCCTTGCGGATGGGCTTGAGCAGGTACCCGACGGCCTGCGCGTCGAAAGCGTTGATCGCGTACTCGTCGTACGCGGTGGTGAAGATCACAGCAGGCGGCTCGACGAGAGAGTTGAGCTGGCGCGCCGCCTGGATGCCGTCGATGCCCGGCATGCGCACGTCCAGCAGCACGACGTCCGGCGAAAGATCCACCGCGAGCCGGATCGCCTGCTCGCCGTTCGCCGCCTCGCCCGCGATGTCCAGATTGCCGATCTCGGTCAGCAGGCTGCGAAGGCGCTCTCGCGCCGGAGCCTCGTCGTCCACGATCAGCACCCGAAGTTTCACGTTCTCGCCCTCTTCTCAATCTCCGTTTGCGCGTCTACGCGGGCAGCTTCTCCCGCCGCTCCACGTGCGGAAAGCGCAATGTAACGATGTATTCGTCGTCGAAGCGGCCGGCTTTCACCAGCGCGCGTTCACCATACATCAGTGCCAGCCGCTCGCGGATGTTCGCGAGCGCAAGCTTGTTGCCTTCGCGGTCGCTCTGCCGCTCGGCCACACGGTTCCGGACGACCACGGTGATAAGCCCGCCGGACAGCTCTCCCGTGACTCTCACTACGCCCCCATCGGGCTGCGGCTCGACCCCGTGATAGATGGCGTTCTCAAGCAGCGGCTGCAGAAGCAGCCCCGGCACCAGCGCGCCCATCGGAAGCTGCGAGATGTCCCAATCCACACGCAGACGCTCTCCAAGCCGGAGCTGCTCGATGCGCTGGTAGATGCGCGCAACCTCCAGCTCTTCCGCCAGCGTGATGGTGTTGCGCTTTTCACTGAGGTTCGCGCGGAAGAGGTCCGCAAGATCCTGCACGGCAGACTCGGCGAGCACCGGGTCGGAGCGCGTCAGCGACGCAATCGTGTTCATGCTGTTGAACAGGAAGTGTGGTCGGATGCGCGCCTGGAGCGCATGCACGCGGGCGCGCGCCTGCATTTCCACGTTCCGCTGCCACTCGTTCGAGACGTAGAAGTAGCGCAGCGCCAGCGCGGTGACGATGACTCCGATCGTCAGGTTGCGAAACGCGAACCCGGCCAGCTCGGCGGGAAAGAGCGGCGCCAGCCCGAGCACTTCGACGGTTTCGGTCCGTCCGCCGAGCCACGCAAGCACGGAGATCAGCGCGATCAGCGCAGCGATCATGACCAGCACGCTCGCGGAGACCCCAGTGGGGCTCATCCGCCGCAAATAACGGCCGCTCCAGCAAAGGAGCGCGGTACCCGTAAGGCCGATCCAGAGCAGCAGCAGCGACGTGCGAGCAAGCTCCAGCCAGAAGCCGATGCTGCCGCCGACGCGGGAAAGCGCCAGCACCAGGGCAGTGAGCTCGACGATGAGGACGATGACGAACGCGACGCGCGACGTGCAGAAATCCGGCAGGTAGTAGGCTTTCGAAGCGCCCGCGGAGTCGTTCGCCGCCTCTGTCTTCATGAGTTGCGCGATGAATCGCCACCCTCGAACAGCTCGGACTTGAGTCGATAGGTGGCGGAGATGTCCTCATCGCCATAACCCCGCGCGACGAGCTCCGCGTACTCGTCGAGCATGCGCTCGACGACGGGAAGCGTGACGCCGAAGCGCGCCGCCATGTCGCGGCAGATGCCGAGATCCTTCGCGTGCAGCCGCACGCGGAAGCCCGCCGGATAGCTGCCGCGGACCATGTTCGGCGCCCGATGCACGAAGTACCAGCTCGAGCCCGCGCCCTTGCCGAGCGTTTCGACCACCCGGTCGAGCGGCAGGCTCTGCGCCTTCGCGAACGCCATGGCCTCGGAAACGGCTTCGATGATGCCGGCGCACATGATCTGGTTGGTGGCCTTGGCGGCCTGGCCGCTGCCCGTGGGCCCGAAGTGGGTGATCGTCTTGCCCATGGCGGCCAGCACGGGGCGCGCGCGTTCGAACGCTTCGGCCGCGCCTCCCACCATGATGGCGAGAGTCGCATCCCGGGCGCCTTCGACGCCTCCGCTGACCGGGCAGTCCAGGAACTGCGCCTGCCGCGACTTCAGCATGTCCGCGCAGGAGCGGGCGGTGTCGGCGCTGATAGTGGAGCAGTCAATGACGATCGCACCGGAAGCGAGGCCGGGCGCGAGCGCGCCGACGACATCCAGCACGTCCTGATCCGCGGAGACGCACAGCACGACCGCGTCCGCGCCGGCGGCCAGCTCGGCAGGAGTCGACGGCGCCGCGACGCCAAGCTCGGCAGCGAGCGCTCGCGCTTTCTCGGGGGTGCGGTTCCAGACGCCGCTCAGGAGACCGGCTCGATGAAGGTTGCGGGCCATGTGCGATCCCATCGCACCCAGGCCGATGAATCCCACATGCATGACGGCACCTCTCTCTCGTCTGGCTTCGCTTGATCCGCAAAGGCCGCCGGGAAGCGGCCGGGCCGAACTATAGAGGGTCTGGTGAGACGCTGCTCGAGGGCGAGGTCAGGAGCCGCACAACTCCCGGCGCTGGTTCAGCAGCTCGACGCGGCGCTGGTTGATTTCCTCGTCCGAGAGGAAGACCTTCTCTCCATCCTTGCCGGTGCGATACAGACGGGTCCGGGACACCGCCATGTCGTACGCTTCACGGGCTTTCTTGCACTGGGCTTCACGCGTCTTGGCCACGTCCGCGTCCACCGCGCGCCGGTCCCGTTCGCGGGTGAGGATCTCGTCCGCACGCGAGACCGGAGCGGCTCCCGGTGTGGCTGCGGGCGATGCAGGAGAGGCAGTTGCGGTCGGCGCCGGCGCTGCGCTCGCGGCCGGCCTGTTCTTGTCCTGCTTGACGAGGACGGATCCGGGAACCCATCTGTCGCTGTACTGGACGACTCCATTGGAGTCGACCCAACGATAGACATCCGCGTGAGCCGCGGACACGCCGGCAAGCGCGAACAGCGCGATGGCTAGAATACGAAGCATGGGCAGGCCTCCCCGGTTGCCGGAGTATCGCCGGCTTCCCGCCGGCCGCAGTTTGAACTGCGTCACAGACGAGGGAAATGCGAGTTGGATCACGAGACCCCACTGCTTGCACTGGTCGCTGTGGGCTTCGTCCTGGCCTGCATCCTGGGCTACCTCGCTACGCGGGTGCGGCTGCCTCCGATAGTCGGGTATCTCCTCGCGGGCATCGCAGTCGGGCCGTTCACGCCGGGGTTCGTGGGCGACATCGCCATTGCTGCCGAGCTGGCGGAGATCGGCGTGATCCTCCTCATGTTCGGCGTCGGGCTGCACTTCTCCCTCGACACGCTGCTCGCAGTGCGATGGATCGCGATACCTGGCGCGGTCGCGCAGATCGCGGTCGCCACTGCCATCGGGACCGTGATGGCGTTGAGCTGGGGCTGGAGTCTTGGCGCCGGGCTCGTGCTGGGCCTTGCTCTGTCCGTCGCCAGCACTGTCGTGCTGCTCCGCGCCCTGCAGCAGCGCAATGAGCTGGATTCGCAGCACGGGCGCATCGCTGTCGGCTGGCTCATCGTCGAGGACCTCGCAATGGTCCTCGCCCTCGTCTTCCTGCCCGCGCTCGCCGATGCGCTCGGGGGCACCCCGCCCGGCGGGCACTCGCGGCCCCTCCTCGCGGAGCTCGGGATCACGATGGGCAAGATCGCGATCTTCCTGGCGGTGGCGCTGGTCGGCGGCAAGCGGCTCGTGCCCTGGCTGCTCCAACGCGTGGCGCGGTCGGGGTCGAGGGAGCTCTTCACGCTGGCCGTTCTCGCCATCGCGCTCGGGATCGCGTACGGGTCCGCGGAGCTCTTCGACGTGTCGTTCGCGCTGGGCGCCTTCTTTGCCGGCGTGCTGCTCGCCGAATCGGATCTGAGCCATCAGGCCGCGGCGGATTCGCTGCCGCTGCAGGACGCGTTCGCGGTGCTGTTCTTCGTCTCGGTCGGCATGCTGTTCGACCCGAGCATCGCCGTGCGCGACCCTCTTGCCGTGCTCGCGGTTCTGCTGGCCATCGTCGTCGGAAAGTCGTTCGCGGCCTTCCTCATCGTGCTCCTTTTCCGGTACCCCGTGGCGACCGCGCTCACCGTGTCGGCGAGCTTGGCGCAGATCGGCGAGTTCTCTTTCATCCTGGCGGCGATGGGCGTGTCGCTCGGGCTGCTGCCGCCCGAGGGGCGGGACCTCGTGCTCGCCGGCGCACTCATTTCGATCACGCTGAATCCGTTCGTCTTCGCGACGATCACTCCGGTCACGCGATGGGTGCGCGCGCGGCCCGCGCTGTACGCGCTGGTCGAACGCGGAGCGACGAGGCTCGCCACGCTCCCGCAGAACCCGCGTTCGAACCCGCTGCGCGAGCACGCCATCGTCGTCGGATATGGTCGCGTCGGCGGCATGATCGGGGCTGCGCTCGCGGACAGGCGGCTGCCCTTCGTCGTCATCGAGCGGGATCTGCGCTTGGTGGAAGTGCTTCGCGAGCGCGGGCTGCGCGCCATCTACGGTGACGCATCGACGCCGGGCGTGCTGGAGGCTGCACACATCGGGAGCGCGAGGCTTCTCGTCATCGCCTCACCGGATAGCTATGCCGCGCGCCGTGTGGTCGATCTCGCCCGCGAGCACCGGCCGGGGGTCGACATCGTGGTGCGCACCCACAGCGACCTCGATCGCGAGCATTTCGAGAAACAGGGCGTCGGGCGTGTGGTGATGGGCGAGCGGGAGCTCGCCATCGGCATGACCGAGTACGCGCTGGCGAGCCTGGCCGTTCCGAGACAGGTGGCCCAATAAAAGGGCCCCGGATAAAGACCCCAAAATAAAAGGGGGTCGCCGATGCGACCCCCCGCAGTTTCCGCCCCGTCGGCGGGAGCTCGCAGGCTCGCCGCCAACCGGTGCGACATCAGGCCGTGTAGGCGCGCTCGCCGTGCGCCGTGATGTCGAGGCCTTCGCGTTCTTCTTCTTCCGTCACACGCAGGCCCACCGTGAACTTCACGACGTAGGCTGCAATCGCCGCGACCACCGCGCTCCAGACCACCGTGACCAGGACGGCCTTGAGCTGGATCAGGAACTGGGCGCCGATGCCGGGGTACACGCCCGCACCGGTGACGAGGTCCGCAATGCCCGGGCCGCCGAGGCTGGGCGAGTTGAAGATGCCCGTCATGAGCGCACCCCAGATGCCGCCGACCGCGTGGACGCCGAAGACGTCGAGCGCATCGTCCGCGCCGATCATCTTCTTGAGGCCCGTGACGCCCCAGAGGCAGATGACGCCCGCGCCGAGACCGATGACGAGCGCGCCCATCGGGCCGACGTTACCGGCGGCCGGCGTGATCGCGACGAGACCCGCGACCGCGCCAGAGGCGGCGCCGAGCATCGACGGCTTGCCCTTGACGATCCACTCCGCAAACGTCCAGGCAACGACCGCCGCCGCCGTGGCGAGGTAGGTGTTCATGAACGCGAGCGACGCGCTGGCACCGGCTTCGAGGGCGGAGCCCGCGTTGAAGCCGAACCAGCCGAACCACAGGATCGATGCGCCGACCATGCAGAGCGTAAGGCTGTGCGGCGTCATCGCTTCCTTGCCGAGGCCGATGCGCTTGCCGACGATGAACGCGCCCACGAGGCCCGCGATGCCGGCGTTGATGTGCACCACCGTGCCGCCCGCGAAGTCGAGGGCGCCCATGTTCCAGAGGTATCCGGCGGTGGCGTTGAGGGCGTCGAGGTCGGCGCCTTCGACGTAGGAGTCGGGGCCGGCCCAGAACCACACCATGTGCGCGACCGGGATGTAGCTGAAGGTGAACCAGATCACCAGGAACAGCAGGATCCCGCCGAACTTCACGCGCTCCACGAGCGAGCCGACGATCAGGCACGCGGTGATGCCTGCGAAGGTCGCCTGGAACGCGGCGAAGACGATTTCGTACATCGGCACGCCCTTGCTGAACGTGGCGCCGAGCGCGAACTCGCCGGTGGACGAGTCGAAGAGGCCCTTCAGGAACAGGCGGTCGGTGCTGCCGATGAAGGCGTTACCCGTCGTGAACGCGAACGAGTAGCCGTATAGGCACCACAGGACGCTGATGAGCGAGAAGCCCACGAACACCTGCATGAGGACCGACAGCATGTTCTTGGAGCGGACGAGGCCGCCATAGAACAGCGCAAGGCCGGGTATGGACATGAACAGCACGATCACCGTGGATGTGAGCATCCAGGCGGTGTCGCCTTTGTCCGGACTCGGCGGGTCCGCATCCTGTCCGAAGGCCAGGGACGGACCCAGGGCCGCAAGGGCGAGTCCGGCCGCCAGGCCGAGTCGCTTTAACGTCGTTGTATTTAGAGCAGTGCGCATGGTGTCTCCCGGAGGACTGTTCGATTCGTACTCTTCAATTCATTTGGCGTTGGCGCTTTTCGAGCGATTGCGCGGCGGACACGGGCAGACGCGCGCACCATGCGTGCGTATGCTGTGAAGCGCGCAGGCAGAGTGCACCTTCTGTGCCATGGTGAATTCCGCAGAACTTTCCGAAGCTTGCGAGCGGAAGCACTCTTTCGGTGCACTGTTTTGGCGCTGGGCACGGTGCATCTGCCCGAAATCGGGGCATTCAGACCGCGAGAGGTGAGCGATGGAGCAATTCCGGATTGATGAGATCGCGAGGAAGCTGTTCGAGAGCATCCCGCCGGCCTTCCGCAGCATGCAGCAGGACATGGAGGCCAACTTCCGGTCGGTGCTTCGCAGCAGCCTGAGCCGGCTGGACGTGGTCACCCGGGACGAGTTCGACACCCAGATGAAGGTCCTCGAGCGGACGCGCAGCAAGCTCGAGGCGCTGGAGAAGAAGGTGGCGGAGCTGGAAGCCGCGAGCGGCGCCGCCTCACCGCCGCCGGCGGACGCGCCTCCGCCGGTCGAGTAGCAGCTTGAGCCCGAGCGTCTGCCTGAGCGTCGGAGTTACCAGACCTTGCAGACGTCCTCGGGCCTCTTCACGAGCTTCTGCCCGATCTTGCAGCTGAACGCTTCGGCGTACTCGGGCATGTTCACGACGACGCCGTTGATGCGGTAAGGCGCGGGTGAGTGCGGGTCGGTCATCGCGCCGACGCGCAGGTTCTCCGGCCGATCGTTCGTGCAGGCCCACTGCGCGAAGCCGACGAAGAAGCGCTGCGATGGCGTCAGGCCATCCACTTCGCGCAGGCGCATCGTCTTCGTCTGCTCCTGCCAGGCCATCCACGCGATGATGAGCCCGCCGAGGTCCGCGATGTCCTCGCCGGACGTGAGCGCGCTGTTGATCTTGATGTCGTCCACCACGGTGTACTGCGCGTATTGGTCGCGGATGCACTGGGCGCGCTTCTCGAACTTCTCCGCATCCTCCTTCGTCCACCAGTCCCGCAAGTTGCCGTCGCCGTCGAATTGCCGGCCTTCGTCGTCGAAGCCGTGCGTGAGCTCGTGGCCGATGGTGGCGCCGGTGTTGCCGTAGTTGGGGGCGTCGTCCATCTTCGGGTCGAAGAGCGGCGGCATCAGCACGCCGGCCGGGAAGTTGATGTCGTTCATCGACGGGTCGTAATAGGCGTTCACCGTCGGCGCCGTCATGCTCCACTCGTTCCGGTCCACGGGCTTGCCGATCTTCGCGGCCTGGCGCTTCGTTTCGAAGATCAGCGAGCGGCTCACGTTCTCGAAGAAATCCCCGCGCTCGATGCCGAGGGCGGAGTAGTCGCGCCAGATGTCGGGATACCCGACCTTGTTCCGCATCTTCGAGAGCTTTTCGAGCGCCTGCGCCTTCGTCTCCGGAGACATCCAGTCGAGCTGCTCGATGCGGGTCTTCATCGCCTCCTCGATCTGGTGCGTCATCTTCACGGTCTTCTCGCGAGTGGTTTCCGGGAAGGTGCGGGCGACGAACTCGCGACCGAGCGCATCGCCGAGATCGCGATCCACCCACGCCACGCATTTCTTCCAGCGCGGGCGATCCATCTCGGCGCCTCGCAGGTACTGGCGATAGAACGCGAAGTGCTCGTTCACGAACGGCGAGGCGAGATACTCGGCGTTCGCGTCGACCAGCGCCCAGCGCAGGTACGTCTTCAGGTCCTGCAGCTTCTCGCGGGAGAGTCGCGCGTTCAGCTCGCGGAAGAACTTCGGTTCGGTGACGTTCAGCCACGGATCGGGATCGAAGCCGATGGTCGCGAAGTACGTCTTCCAGTCGAAGCCCGGAGCGAGCTTCGGCAACGACTTCATGGTATGGCGGTGATAGGTCTTGTGCGGGTCGCGTCGATCCACCTGCGTGAGCGACGCTTTCGCAAGAGCGGTCTCGATGCGCATGACCGTCGCCGCATTCGCTTTCGCCGCGGCGGGCGTATCGCCGAGCAGCTCGAACATCTTCGCCACATGGGCGAGGTATCGCTGCCGGGTTTCAGCGGTCTTCGCGTCCTTCCTGATGTAGTAGTCACGGTTGGGCAAGCCGAGCCCGCCGGCATCGACGATGGCGATGACCTTTTCGGCGTCCTCCGCGTCCTGGCCCACCCATGTTCCGAAAAACAGGCCGGAGCCGGGCACGCGCCGATGCAGATCCCCGAGCAGCGCCGCGAGCTGCTTGCGGTTCGTGATCTTCGCGATGCTCTCCAGGTCGTCCTTCAGGGGCGCGAGGCCCGCGCGCTCGATGGCGTCCGTGTCCATGCAGGCTGCGAAGTAGTCGCCGATCTTCTGCTGGGTCGCCGTGCGCCCGCCCACCGGCTTCGACGCGTCTTCCAGGATGCCCCAGAGGTAACGCTGGTTGTCGGAGTTGGCCTTGCCGTAAACGCTCCACTTCGTCTGGTCCGGCGGGATGGGGTTGTTCTTGAGCCAGCCGCCGCACGCGTACTGGTAGAGGTCCTCGCAGGGATCGGCGGAGCGATCCATCGAGTTGAGATCGAGACTGGGCGTGTACGGCAGCTCCTTGAACGGCCTGTCCGGGGGCGTCTCCATCCGGGGCGGCGGAGCGATGCCCGAGGGCGGCGACGACGCAGGACTTTGCGCGAGAGCCGCGGAAAGCGCGAAAAGGGAAATCACGACGGAGCTCCCGACGGTGCCCAGGCGGCGGGCCGTCAGGCCTGTTCCAGGCGTTCGCCTCGCCGGTTTTGACATCGCCCGGTCTGACAGGGCCCGTTCTGACATTCGAATGTCTCCGCAGAAATCCTGGCGCGATTGTGATCGCCGGCCGCCACCCGCTGCCAACGTCCTGCGGCGATCGCTACACGTCCTGGCGCATCCGGGTCACTGGCGCATCCGGCTCACTGGCGCATCCGGCTCACCGGGCGACGGGGGCGGGCTGCCGTGAGGGCCGCGGCAGGTTTCGACGCGATCCGTAGCGATACGTGTACACCTTCGTGAACTCCGCGCCGAGCAGGAATATCTGGGCCGAGTAGTACACCCAGATGAGCACCAGGATGACGGAGCCCGCGGCTCCATACGTCGAAGCGACGGCGCTGTTTCCAAGGTAAAGCCCGATGAGCCATTTGCCGATGCTGAACAGCAGCGCGGTGATGGTCGCCCCAACCACGACGTCCTTCCAGGCGATGCTCACCGCCGGAAGGATCTTGTAGATCATCGCAAACAGCAGCGTCACGAGGGCGAAGGAAAAGATGAAGTTCACAGCCTGCAGCACGACGCCTGTGAGGTCCTGCGGGCCCCAGGCGCGGGCGAGCGCGCTGATGATCGCGCTGAGAACGAGCGAGACGAGCAGCAGGAATCCGAGCGACAGGATCAGCCCGACGGACAGCAGGCGCTTGCGCAGGAAGTAGAAGAAACCCTGTGTCTTCTCGGCCGGCGCGTCCCAGATCTGGTCGAGCCCGTCTTTCAGCTCCGCGAGCGCCGTCGTCGCGCCGATGAACAGCGTGACGAAGCCGATCAGCGTCGCGAGGATGCCGGCGCCGGGCTTGCTGGCGTTCTGGATCATCGCCTGCACGGCGGCTGCCGCTTCGTTGCCGAGGAGACCTTTCACCTGGTCGTAGATCTCGCCGCGGGCCGCCTCCTCCCCGAAGAAAAGACCCGCAATGGCGATCGACAGGATGAGGATCGGCGCCAGCGAGAACACGGTGTAGAACGCGAGCGCCGCGCCCTTGCGGGACGCACGATCGTTCATCCACTCGTTCACCGAGTCGTAAGTCAGCCGCCAGGCGTTCAGCAGTAACGCGTTCATCGCATTCTCAGCTCGCGAAGCGGAACGGCCTCCGGGGTGACCACAGCTTTGACAGGAAAGTGATCCGAAGCGTACCGGGAGAGCGGCGAGCGGTGCACCTCGAATTGCAGCAGCGAGCCGCGCGGGCGCACCCACACGCGATCGAGCGCGAACATCGGCGCATATACGGGGAACGTACGCAGGCGGGGCGGCTTGCCCAGGAGCCCGTGCAGCCACCGCAACGGCCGCCCGATGGGCAGCCACTCGTTGATGTCACCCAGCACTACCACGGGATGATCGTTCGGCATCTCGCGCAGAATGCTGAGCACCTTGCGGACCTGGAACCGCCGCTCGATCGGAAGCAGCCCGAGGTGCATCACAAACACGCGGATGCACTCGCCGGCCACCTCAAGATCGACCTCGAGCGCGCCGCGCGGCTCGAATTTCCAGTAGCTCAGGTCGTGCTGACGAACGGCGAGGATCTTCCGGCGCGTGAGGAGCGCGTTCCCGTACGCCCTGTTGTGCAAAACGATGGTGGAGCCCGCGACAGCCTTCATGCCCGTGGCGTTAGCGAGGTACTCCAGCTGCATGGAGTCGCTGCGACTGCCGGGCCGGCTGTCCACCTCCTGCAGGCCGACGGTGTCGCACTCCATCTCCGCGATGACCTTCGCCACGCGATCCACGTCGCTGCGCCCATCCGTGCCGACGCAGCGGTGGACGTTGTAGGAGCCAATGCGAAGCGGCTCGAATTCCGGCGGCTCGGGCGCCGGTGGAATGCCCTCAGGCAGGATGTCCGGTGCGACTGCCATCTTCCGCCTTTCCAAACAGCCATCGCCGCACGAGACGCGTGGCGACGATCAGCGCGCCCACCAGCGCCACCACCAGCCAGATGTTGATGGAGCGCGGATCGCGGATGCCCGTGACCAGCTGGTCGCCGAACACGGTGGCAACCAGCGTTCCCGGCAGGATGCCCAATGCGCTTCCGATCATGAAATCCCGCACGCGGATGTGAATCGCGCCCGCCACGGCATTCACTACTGGGAAGGGCGCGAGCGGCACGAGCCGCACCGCCGTCATCGCCAGGATTCCTCGCCTGCGCATCACGCGGCTCAGCCGGTTGAGCCGCCCTCGCGCGAGACGTCGGATCGAATCGCGATTCATCTTCGTGCCGGCGAAATACGTCACCGCGCAGGCGAGCATGATGCCGGTCATCGCGTATGCGAAGCCGTGCCACGCGCCGAACGCCGCAACCGCGAACAGCGTGATGAACGATCGCGGGAAGATCACGAGGCTCGCCGGCGTATAGGCGAGGATTACGACGAGCGGCGCCCACCAGATACGCGAGAACTGCTCGGCCCAGAGCATTGCGCGATCCGCGTCCGTCCACGCGGAGAGAGGCGTGTATCGCCACATGGCTGCAAGCGCGGCTGCGACCAGCAGCACCGCGACGGGCACAACCCACGCCGGACGGGGCCGCACGACATCTTCCGGCGCCATCTGCGAGATCAGCGACTCGAGCGAGACCGGCTGCTCCGGGTCCGCGACGCTCGCGACGGTGACGAGCGCTTCGGAGACATCGTCGAGATGCTCGTACTTCCTCAGGGATCGCCCGTCGCTCATGAGCGCTTCGATGCCCCCTCGCACCGAGCCGTTCGCCCGCTCGATCGCGTGCTCGACGTGATCCCGCTGCACGCCCAAGTGCTCGGCCAGCAGCGAGTTGCGGAAATCGCGGATCGCCTGCGACACGCGCTTGTCGCCGCACGCTTCGATGGCGGCATCGCATTCCGTGTCGAGCCCCATCGAGCGGTTCGAGAAATTCGCCGAACCGATGCGCAGCACCTCTTCGTCGACGATCATGAGCTTCGAATGGAGGTCGCAGCACTGGCCTTCCGGCAACCCGGGAATGTGCGGGTAGTACGCGTGGAACCGCCCGTGGCGATCGGCGTCCCGCAGCTTCCTGAGAAGGACGGTGCGCAACGTCCCCATCGTCGGCGCTTCGAGCCAGCCGGCGGTCGAAAGCCGCAGCACCGCGATGATCTCCGGGCCGTCGTCTTCCATGAGGCGAGCGGCCAGCGCATCGCCCAGCGTCTTCGAAGTGAAGTACTGATTCTCGATGTAGATCGTGCGTTTGGCGCTCGCAATCATGTCGAGATACAGCTCCTGCACCTCGCAGATCTGCGGATCCTTGTCGATCGCCGCGCGCGTGCGGGCCAGCGCGACGTTCGTGTCCGTGACAGACACTGGCAACGACGCGGGCCACGGGTCCGAGCCCTGCACCACGGGGCGCTTCAGCGGATGCGCGGTGGCGCGCTCCCATCGATCCCGCACGATTTCATCGAGCACCTCAGCCGCCTCGCCATCCATCGCCATCACGGTGTCGTGAAAAGGCGCGTAGCGCTCGTCTTCGCCGTCGTTGAACCGGCGGACGTCCGACGGCTCGTGGCTCTGCGTGTCCCAGCGACTTCGCGTGAGATCGAGGCCGCCGCAGAACGCCAGCTTTCCGTCGATCACGACGATCTTCTGATGCTGGGACGCGCCCACCGGATAGTGATCGTCGTAGCGCAGGCGCACGCGGCGATGGGGACGCCAGCCGAATCCGTAGATGGGCGACATCTCGCGCCCCTTCGCGAAGATCACCGGGTAATCCCAGGTGAGCACGCGGATGTCGAGCCGCCGGCGTCGCCTGGCGAGGAAGTTCAGGAAGTCGCCCAGCATCTCCGGCACGCCGGAGAGGCCGTGGTGCAGGCACGTACGGCTGTGAAAATCCCAGCCGACGATGATGATCGAGCGCGTGGCGCGCAGGCACGCGTGCACCACTGCGTTGAAGTACGCCTCGCCGTCGATGATCAGCGAAACCCGGTCGGCGTGCCCCACCCGGTAGCAGTTGCGTCGTGACCTTCCGGCACGCCTGCTTGACAGCCCCCGAAGGACGCGCACGACGACCGGTCGGCGCAACCGGTCGATCCGGTGCCGACGTTCACGTGCGGCAGGGAGAAGCGGTCAGCCCGGCGGC
>Ga0182742_1001795_pt1 | contig 26041 bp, 17 predicted proteins | sample eDN5th37CBELigMG_FD_128880 | JGI IMG/M metagenome (GOLD analysis project Ga0182742, IMG submission 128880) | Enriched Miracle-Growth compost microbial communities from Emeryville, California, USA - eDNA 5th pass 37_C BE-Lig MG (version 2)... ...
CTCGCTCGGGCTTCCCCGTCTGTTCGTCGCGGAGCGACTCAACCCGCCGAACCGCCGGATGCGGACCCGCATGTCCGGTGGTGTGGCAGGGGCGCGCGGGTAACCGCGCCCCCTATGCCGATTCCGATAAGAGCAATTCCAGTTTCTTCCTGCCGCGGGAAAGCGATCACCTTCCGTGATCGCGCAGGGTCATCAGGCCTGGATAGGTTGTGCGCGTTTCGCTGAAGGGTACAGCGGTATTGCTGTGGAGCCCGTGCGGTCAGACTTGGCGCAAGCGCGCGATCAACACAGCCGGAAATGATGAAGGACGATCGTCTCCGGCCGACTTGAGTGATTTTGCGCGGGGGCGATCACCCTATTTTTTCAGCTCACAGGGATTGGATGCACATGAGATCACCATCGAACCACTCGACGCCTTTTCTTGCCGACATCGCCGTCTACGCACGGAACAGGCACCCATTGCTTTCCGTGGAGGTCAGTGCGATGCGGGACGTCACCGCGGAGGAAGCCGCTGACTGGCGGAGTAGATTGCTAGAGAACGGACTCGTCCCGGACAGTGCCTTCCTGCTACTCGCGTTCCCGGAGACGTTGTTTCTCTGGCATCGGGAGAGCCCTGCAGATAGTCCACCTGACTATGTGGCTTCGGGAGGTCCGGTATGGAAGAGGGCCGGCAGGAACGAGGCGGGCGGTGACGAACTGCCTCTTTACAAGAGCGGAATGCGATTTCGCCTGTTTTCCTGGTTGTTGGTATTGGCGTATGAGGGGCGCAGTGCGGATCCGACATCGGAGCCCGAGCGAATGCTGATCGACGCCGGTGTCTATGACCGGATGCGCTACGGCGATGTTCGATTCGAGGATGACACATGATCGTCCTGGCCGAATCCAACTTCGTTCTCGAGCTGGCTTTCAAGCAAGAGCAGTCGGATGAGGTGGAGAACATTGTCGCGCTCGCCAAAGCGGGGCGAATCGAGCTCGTGATCCCCGCGTGCGCCTTTACCGAGCCGTATCAGACGCTGACTCGGCGGCTGCGCGAGCGAGGGCAGTTGACTAAAGCCATCAAGCAATCCTTCGGGCAGCTGGGGCGCTCTCGCGATCTCAGGGAGTTGGTTGCCGCTGCAGATGAGGTGACAAAGAGAAGGATCGTAGACCGCCTTGAGCGCTACGGCTGCAAGCTGATTACGGATTTCAGTCAGGCGAGGCGGATTGTGGAGCACGGACTCCGCGTCGAAGGCGCGACGCGAGAGCTCTCGATGCAGACCTGAGCCGCCGCTTCGGGGTTGGCGCTCGGAGCGCATCGCTCGGGGCGTTTGGGGCACCCCGCGCATCCCGACCGGTCACGAACAGCGGCGCGCTAACTCGCAAAGCACGCGCTACTTCGCCCCAAGGGCGCTAACTCACGCAGTGCCCGCCGGACGCGTCGATTCGCATCCGCGCTGGCCGAGCCGCCAACCGGCACCACCGAGGAGCAGCGGCCGGGGACGTAGGGCCGCCCGGGGTCGCCCTTCCCTGCGATGCGGGCTAGAATTCGCGCCCCCGCCGGGCTGGCCCCGGCGCGGAACCGCTGGCGCGGTCTTGCGCACGGAGCGCGCAACATAAGTACGGCAGCCCCCGGAGGCCTGCTGTCCCACTTACATGGCACCTGAGCGGCGGCTGTGCGAAAGCGCGCCGCGCTCATAGCGATTGAACGATGTTCCAGACGCCGTACTACCTCATCGACAAAACGAAGCTCCTCGGAAACCTCGAGAAGATGCGGACGGTGCGGGAACGCTCCGGCGCGAAGGTGCTGCTCGCGCTCAAGTGCTTCGCGAGCTGGTCCGTTTTCGACCTGATGCGGCAGTACATGGACGGCACGACCTCCTCCTCCCTCAACGAGGTGAAGCTGGGCCGCGAGAAGTTCGGCGGCGAGACGCACGCGTACAGCGTGGCGTTCGCGGACCATGAGATCGACGAGGTCGTCGCGAACGCCGACAAGATCATCTTCAACTCGATCGGGCAGCTGGAGAGATTCGCCGAACGCACGGCGAGCCTGCCACGCGGGCTGCGCCTCAACCCGCGCGTGAGCAGCTCGTCCTTCGATCTTGCCGACCCCGCGCGGCCCTTCTCGCGACTGGGCGAGTGGGACGTCGAGCGCGTCGCTCGCGTGCTCCCGCAGGTGTCCGGCTTCATGATCCACAACAACTGCGAGAACGAGGACTTCGCGCTCTTCGACCGAATGCTTACCCGGATCGAGGAATGCTTCGGCTCGCTGCTGGAAAAGGTCGAGTGGGTGAGCCTCGGCGGCGGCATCCACTTCACCGGCGCCGACTACCCGCTGGAAGCATTCTGCGATCGGCTCGCAGCGTTCTCGAAGCGCTACGGTGTCCAGGTCTACCTGGAGCCCGGCGAAGCGGCGATCACGAACAGCACGACACTTGAAGTGACCGTGCTGGACACGATGTACAACGGCAAGCATCTGGCGATCGTCGACAGCTCGATCGAGGCCCACATGCTCGATCTCCTCATCTATCGCGAAAGCGCGGAGATCGCGCCGAACACCGGCCCGCACTCGTACCTCGTCTGCGGCAAGTCCTGCCTCGCCGGCGACATCTTCGGCGAGTTCCGGTTCGAGCGCCCGCTGCAGGTCGGCGATCGGCTGTCGATCCAGGATGCCGCCGGTTACACGATCGTGAAAAAGAACTGGTTCAACGGCGTTCGCATGCCGTCCATCGTCGTACGCGAGCTCGACGGAACGCTGCGTCTGCAGCGCGAGTTCGGGTTCGAGGATTACGTGGCGAGTCTCTCGTGAGGCTGCGCTGTTGTTGGTAACCGCCGAAGGAGGCACACACGGGAAATGAAGAGGAACGTCTTGATCATCGGCGCCGGTGGCGTCGCTCGGGTCGTTGCGCACAAGTGCGCGCAGTACAACGACGTGCTCGGGGACATCCACATCGCATCGCGAACGCTTGCGAAGTGCGCCACGATCCTCGACTCGGTGCGCAAGAAGGGCAGCTGCAAGGTGCCGGGGAAGCTGGAATCGCACGCGCTCGATGCGATGGATACCGCTGCCACTGCGGCGCTGATCAGGCGGACCGGAGCCGGCATCGTCATCAACGTCGGTCCGTCGTTCGTGAACATGTCGGTGCTGTCTGCATGTATCGAAACCGGTGCCGCGTATCTCGACACGGCGATCCACGAGGATCCTCTCAAGATCTGCGAGGCCCCACCGTGGTACGCGAACTACGAGTGGAAGCGGCGGGACGAGTGCGAGAAGAAGCACGTGACGGCGATCCTCGGCGTCGGCTTCGATCCCGGCGTCGTCAACGCGTATGCCGCGCTCGCTCGCGAAGACTATTTCGACAAGATGGAGTCGATCGACATCGTCGACGTGAATGCCGGAAGCCACGGCCGCTACTTCGCGACGAACTTCGATCCGGAAGTGAACTTCCGCGAATTCACCGGTGAAGTCTGGAGCTGGCAGAACAGCCGCTGGACGTCGAACCGCATGTTCGAGGTTCGAAAGGAGTGGGATCTTCCGGTCGTCGGCCAGCGTACGACCTACCTCACCGGCCACGACGAGATCCATTCGTTGTCCCAGAACCTCGGCGTGCCGCACATCCGGTTCTGGATGGGATTCGGCGAGCACTACATCAACGTGTTCACCGTTCTGAAGAATCTCGGGCTTCTGTCCGAGAAGCCGGTCCGGACGGCGGAGGGCCAGACCGTCGTTCCGTTGAAGGTCGTGAAGGCCGTGCTGCCGGATCCGGCTTCGCTCGCGCCGACTTATACGGGCAAGACGTGCATCGGCGACGTCGTGAAGGGAACGAAAGACGGCAAAGCCCGCGAGATCTTCCTCTACAACGTCTGCGATCACGAGGCGTGCTACCGCGAGGTCGGCAGCCAGGCGATCTCGTACACGGCGGGCGTGCCGCCCGTCGCGGCAGCGGTGCTGATCGCGCGCGGCCAGTGGGACGTGAAACGGATGGCGAACGTCGAGGAGCTCCCGTCGAAGCCGTTCCTCGCGCTCCTCAATCGCATGGGCCTGACGACTCGGATCAAGGACGAGCAGGGCGATCGCGAGCTGAAGTTCGAGTGAGGGACATGGGTCGCGGCGCCTCAGTGCTCGTGCGCGCTGGGGCGCCGTGCGCTCGATCGTGCATCGCGTTAGCCGGCGAGGGCCCGCATGCGGAACTCCCGTGGCGACAGCCCGAAGGCGCGCTTGAACGATCGGCTCAGATGCGAGGCGTCGCTGAACCCCCACCGAAACGCAATCTGAATCACCGACTGGTTCGCAAGCAGCGGATCGGCAAGATCGCGTCGACACCGATCGAGCCGCTGGTTCCATATCCAGTCGGACAGCGTCGTCCCTTGCGATTCGAACACGCGATACAGGCTGCTCACCGACAATCGCAAAGCCGCCGCTGTGCTCTGAACGCTCAGCGCCGGGTCATGCAGATTCGAGAGTACGTGCTGCTTGATCCTTTCCAGGTGATACGCGGTCAGTGACGATGGCGGCGGCTCCACGCGAGATTCGAGCGTGCGAAGTCCCGCCGTGAGGATCGACACGATGCTGCCTGCTACGGCATCGAACGAGATCGGATCGAGTTGGCCGATATCGCGCGCCAGGGTCTCGATCATGTTGATCAGCAGGTGTCCCGCGCCTCGATTTCCGCACACCTTCATCGCCGTCAGCGACTCGACATTGGGGAGCTGCGCGATCAGCTGACGGCGCGGGATCTTCAGCGTGAACTGGTGAATGCCGTCCGGATAGATGAGCGTGTATGGGCGCGTGCTGTCATAGATAGCGAAGTCGCCCGCCTCCAGTTCGGCGTGATTCCGGTCCTGGATCACCTGGCACCGACCCTGCCGCTGCATGCTGACGATAAAGACGTCTTCGTGCCCGCGGCTGATGAGCCGATGGGTGCGCGCCACCTTCTGCGGGGAGGCCTCGACGACGGAGACATCCACCGTCGACAAGGAGTTCTGCTGGATCTCGCCCTGGAAGGGACCCGAAAAATCGACGGCCATCGGATCGCATTCGAGCCGGACGTACGCGTCGCATAACGCGTCGACCCAGTAGGCCGTGGAGTCAGCTGGACGAACCGTCCCGGTCGTGAAGATGCGCGTCACTTCATCCTCCTCGTCGAGTTCCGGAGTCGTTCCGCGGCTACTCTGATCCCGCCACGCGGCGCACGCAAGGTGGCAAACCTGGTCAATTTTCGCGGGAAGCCAGGCAATGAGCGGCGGCGGGACATACCCGACACTGAATGTGCCGATCCGACGCAGCCGCCCCGAAATGGGGCGCGCTGATCGACCGATCGAGTTGGCCTCAGCGGTGGGAAAGAAAAGCCGTGACTTCCGGCAATTTCATCGTCTACACCCTCGTCGCGAGCGGGCCCTTGCGTGAGGCTATCCGCGCATCAGCCTGGTCCGGCGGATTCAGACCGGTCACGCTGAATTCAGCTCGCGAATACCTCTCCCTGCCGGCGTCGCCTGTCCCTGCGTGCCTGATACTCGGTATCGACTTGCCGGATATGAGCGGCGCGGAGCTTCAGGCGCGGATCGGAAACGAAGGGGCGGCGATCGTTTTCGTCTCGGAGGAAGTGGATATTCCTCGATGCGTAAGGGCCATCAAGGCGGGTGCGGTCGACTTCCTCACGTTGCCGCTCGATCCACGCGAGCTCGTGCGCGCCATCCACAACGCAATCGAGCTGGATGGGAGGCGGCGCGCTGCCCGGGCACGAATCTGGGATCTGGAACGCCGCTATCGCACGCTGACGGCGCGCGAAGGCGAGCTCTTCGCTCTGATCACGAAAGGCTTGCTCAACAAGCAGGCGGCATCGGTGTTGGGCATCAGCCCGATGACGGTTCAGATCCATCGCGGAAGAATCATGCGGAAAATGGCGGCACGCTCTTTCGCCGATCTCGTACGTTTTGCCGATGCGCTGGAAGTTGCCCGCAGACCTGACCACCGGAGCCAGGGGGCTGCTCATGCCCTGGACGCCGGGGAGCGGAGTAATGGGGCTGGACAGTGGGCGCCGCCCGTCGGGCCTTGCGAGACACTCGCTGGCGACTGAGCTGGTATTCGCTCCTTTTCCGCATGGCTCCGGGTAACCCTCGGAAGGACAGCTCAAATGAGATACACAGGTGCCGTTCGCATTATGTTCCTGCTGCAGGTCCTGGGCGTGCTTTTCACGTCGGGAGCCGCGACAGCGTCAGTAGCCGCAGCCCCAATGGCCGCCGCCTCCGGAGCCGCAATCTCCTCGACGCCCGGCGCGAACTCGCGGCTCGTGATCGGCATCCTCTCGGGGAACCTCGGGCTCATGCGGTCGGCGATCGATGACGGCGCGGACGTCAACGCGAACACCGGCGAGGGGCGCACCCCGCTCATCGTGGCAGCGATGTCGACCCATCCGGACGCCGTGAAGCTGCTGCTCGACCGGGGCGCGGATCCTTCGAAGAAGGCCGAAGATCCCGCCATCGGCAACGCCCTGACCGCCGCGTTCTTTTCCTCCAACGGCACCGAGCTCACCGGCCTCGCCGACGAGCCGGATCCGCGCAAGCACGAAGCCGCGCTGGAAGTGCTCCGGCTGCTCGCTGCGACGAAAGCGGATCGCAACCTGCTCGTCCGCCGCGCCGGAACGGACATGACGGTGCTGATGATCGCCGCCCGCTGGGGCGCGCTCGATGCCACGCAGATTCTCCTGAAGGCCGGCGCGGATCCGAACGTGAGGAACTCCGCGAAGTACACCGCCCTCGACTTCGCGACCGGAGGCCAGTCGGGTATCTCCCGCGCTTCGGCGGCGGATCGCGCAGCCATCGTCAGCGCGATTCAGGCGGCAGGTGGCCGGAAGGGCGGCGGGCGCTAACACCGCCACCGCGCCGGGCGAGTCGCGAATCAGCTCTACGACGCGCGGGCGGAGCTCACAGCTACGCCCCCGGGGGGAGCCGCTATGGGAACGGGTGGCCGTCGTCACGCCGTAGTCGGTGGGCACGCGGCCCTTCTTGTCCACGGCGATCGCGGCGTACGGATTTCAGAGCCGCTCGAGAGCCAGGGCGCGAGCTGCCGAACCGCCGCTCATGTGAGCCACTTTCCCCGGCGATTGCGCTTGGTCCTTCGAGCTCCTCATCGACCCGTGCCATGACCTCCAACAACAAGCCTTCCGCCCTGGATCTCCTGCAGAACGTACGCCGCGCCTACCAGCGCCTGCCCAAGCCTGCGCGCGTCGCCGTTTGGGCGGCCGTCGTGGCCGGCCCAGTGCTGGCCTTCAGTTCGGTGCGCGGCTCGGGTGACGACCCCGACGCGCTTGGCCGCGACGACGCGCCCACCGAGGTCGCATCGGCCGCCACTTCAGAATCCGACGCGACGGCAGGGTCCACTACGGGACCCAGCCCGTCCGACGTCGCCTCCACCGCCGGCAACGGCAGCTTCGTGCGCGGCATGGCCGCCATCCAGTCCTACGATCTCGATTACGAGTTGCAGAAAATCGAGCGCGCCGGCCAGTTCATGATGGTCGACCGCGAGGACGACCTCGACCTGGACGACGCCATCGACGTCCTCAAGAAGCGCATTCGCGAGGCGAGCCCCGACGCGGACGTGTTCAAAGCCATCCGCAATGGCCCGAACGGAAACAAGCCATCGCTGCTCGTCGCGCACAGCACGCCGCTCATGACCATGGGCGACGTCTGGGGCGCCGCGGCGACGCTGCTCGTCGCGCACGAGCTCGACAAGAAGGACGCCACGCCGCTCGTGAATCTGGCAGCCATCGCGAACAGCCAGGGGTTGCCGGGTGCGGCGCTCGCCCTGCTGAAGGAAGCATCGAATCTCAAGATGGACGACGATGATTCCCCCATGGGCATGCGCGAGCGCGCCTCCCTCCTGAACAATCGCGGTCATGCGCTCATTCTGCTCGGCCGCTACGCCGACGCGGAGAAGTCGCTGCGTCAGGCATTGGCGATGAGCCCCGAGATGTCTGAAGCCGCGCGCAACCTGGCACACACCCTCATCCGGCAGGGCAAGCGCGAACAGGCTCGCGAGCTCGTGCCACGCACGGTGTGGCGACTTCGCGGTAATCCGAACCAGCCCGTAAACGTGCGCTCCGATAGCGACGATGACTCCGAGAGCGATCAGGCACCTCCGACCGAGGAGCCGGCAGTGCCCACGAGCTCTCCGGAAGCCATCAGGACCTGGACCGAATCCCCGTACCTAGTCAGATCCGGCGGCCGCGTGGCCTTGCCGTTGCATATCGCGCTGGATCTCTCGCGTCAGGGCCATATCGCCTGGCCCGAGCCGATGTATCCCAAACCGGATGCCACCTACGCGAGCTACTTCCCGGCCGCCTCTGCGCGTTACGTGGCCGCTGGCGAAGCTGCCTCGGCTTTGATGCAGCAGTCCCTTGCCATCACGAGCTCGATGGCCGGCAAGAGAATGAGGCTGAGCGACGTCATCCAGCAGTACATCGAGGTTCGCATCTCGCCGCTCTGGATGATGGAGCCGGTCGACACCGAGATGCACGAGCTCGACGCGGACAAGGAGAACCGCATCCTCCGCACGGGCCAGCCGACGCGATTCCGCGCGCTGGAAGTCGCTCGCGCCGAATACCAGATGGAGCGGGCGGCTGATAGCTTCAACGAGCGTTATCAGAAAGAGTCACGCTGCCCGACAGGGTCGACTTACGCGGCCTGCTGTTCGATCCGCCGGGCCGCCATCGAGCGCAACATCGTCGATATGACGCCGGTCGTGCGCGAGTACGAGGACCGAATGCGCGTGTTCTTCCGCGATGCCTATGGTCTCTCGACCGCGCTCGCGAGCAACCTGCCGCAAGGCAGGTGGCACCAGATGGCTCGCATTGACATCGAGCGTGACGTGCAGCAGTTCGCGCAGCACACTCAGCGGGAGATCGCATTCGCGTTTGCCCACGCGGCGCCGAGCGGCAGCGGCTGTTATGGACCGGTGAGCAGGCCCGTGGGCGAGGCGCCGGACGTCGAAGTCGATGCGCCGGCGTGCAGTGCCGCCTCTCAATGGGGGTCGGGCAAATGGAAGTTCTCGGACGCCTTCTCGATGGAGTTCACCTGCGGGAAGCTGAAGTTCGTCGCGGAGTACAGCGTTCCCGGCATCCGCAAGCTCAAGTGGGGGGAGGCGAGCGAGGTCGGGCTCGATCTGGGCATGCATGCAGAAGCGGAGTTCAGCATGCAAGGCACTGTTACCTTCTTCGCAGGTCCCAAAGGCGGCGTGCAGGGTAAGGTCGGCGGAGTCGGCGCGGACTTCGGCGTGAAGGACGGCATCTATGCCGTCATCGGCAAGGACGGCATCCAGGATGCGGGCTTCCGCGTCGTGATCGGCGGTGGCGTCGGTGGTGGACCGGCCGGTGGCACGCACGATGTCGAAGTCATGGATTTCACGATCGTGTCCGCCATCTGAAGCCACACGTCGGTGCCGACCATCTCACCGTGGTGCCGACCATATGAATCATCTGAACCACGGGTAGCGGCAACGCTACCTGCGTCCGGACGCACTGAGATAGCCAGCGACTCCGCCGATTGCGATACCCGCTGTGACTCCGACGGGCGTATTACCCATCGCGCTCCCTGCCACGGCACCGACGCCGATCCCGAGAGCCATCCCGATCGCCATGAACAAGTAGGGATCCTTCAAAACGCACCTCTGCCGTTTTACTGCGCCGACGATCACGCGAACGTGCGAGCGTGATGGCATGTTCCGATAGGGAGACAGGCACCCCGCCGAGACAGGCGACCTGCGAGACCGGGGGAAAGTGAAGCGGCGAGGTGAGCGTAGCGATAGCAGAGCTTCGGCGTGACCTTGCGCGCGCCCGTGTGCGCGTCCTCCAGGCTGCGAAATGCCAAGTCAGCGTGCGTGACCCCGAGGCAGCGCCGTGTGACCGCGACAGCGTGCGTGACGAGCCCGCAACCTTGCCACCCCGGACTAGAATAAACGCCGTTCTCCCTGGTGCTCGTGAACACAAGCGAGGAGAAACAACCGTGAGTATCGCGACATCCGTCCGGAATTATCTGGCGCACGAAGGCGTCACGTACGACACGCTTCAACACGTGCCCACGACCGACAGCATGCACAGCGCGCAGGCGGCGCACATCCCTGGCGATCGGCTAGCGAAGAGCGTCCTGCTCGAAGACGACAACGGCTTCCTCATGGCGGTGATCCCCGCGACACACCGGGTGGATCTCGGCGCCCTGCATCGCAGGTTCGACCGGAATCTGGGGCTCGCAACGGATCGCGCACTCATCGAGCTCTTCAGGGATTGCGAGCCTGGCGCGGTCCCACCGCTGGGCCCCGCATACGGCATCGACACGATCCTCGACGAATCTCTTGCGGACGCTCCCGACATCTACTTCGAGGGCGGCGATCATCAGGCGCTGGTTCATCTGCGCGGCAGCGAGTTCCTCAAGCTCATGACGAACGTGCCGCGCGCACGAATCAGTCATCACGTGTAAGCGCAACGCCACCGGGCTGTGCCGTAAGCGGTGGGCGAAGAGGGCCAGCAGCGCTGAGGCGCGCTGCTATCAGTTGGCTTGAGTCACGCCCCGGGCACAGTGCACACACTGGGTGCAGTGAAGTCACGCCTGAGAGACAGGCGCTTCACCCCCTGGGATGCAGGCGCTCATGCGACGGCGCCGCCTGGTGCGACTCGTGCCCCGGTTGCGTGACACCGAGCACGTGCACTAGCTGCCCGCCGAGCCATCCCGAGACGGCGAGGACAGCGACCGCGATGATGGATATCCACATCGGGACGCTCGACCCGCTGAGTTCCGGCTGCGAGCGCAGCCAGAAATTGAAGCCCTGAAGCGCGACGACAGCGAGATTCAGGATGAGGTGCATCGTCGCGACCTTCCGCTCGCGAGGGTCGTGTAATCCAAGATAATCCAGCAGCCCGGGAACCGCGGCCATGAGCGCGCCCACCACGCCGCCGCCGAGGGTCAGGTAGGCTGTCGTCTCCCAGCCCGGATCGTTGCTTCCGAGGCTCACGAAATCGCAGACCAGGGAGAACACCCACAGCCCGATCGGCAGGGTGACAAGCATGGGGTGAATGGGGTGGCCGGCAATCGTTACGCGTGTGGTCATAAACGCCTCCGATGGGGTACGCCGCCGCTGATTAAAGGAGCAATTCGCATTCCCGCGCACGAGCTTGCTCGTGCGACATCGCTGCTATGGCAGGATGATTCCGCAAACCCAACGATGACGCTCACGGTGCAGGCTTGAAGAAGGAAATCGACCCGGTGGATGCGCTGAATCTTCCGGACGTGCGCGACGGGCTCACGCGCAGGGAGCGTGTGGTGCTGTACGTGCTTCATCAGGCACAGAAGGAGCGCGGGGATCGGAATGTCCCCACGGCGATGCTCTGGGGCAGGGTTTGCGAGTACTTCTACATCAGCCCGGAAGAGCTCTCCGAGATGCTCGCGCGGCTCGGCGCGCGCAGATACTGAGCTTCAGGCGCGTACTGAGCTTCCCCCGCGATCTCCTTCTCGCGAGCCCTTCTGAGGGGGCGAGGTCGCCTGGTTCGCGCCGTTTCGTTCTGGGTATCTCAGCGTGCGAGTCCTGGAATGCCCACGTCGCGGTCGTCGCTGGCGATGTCGCGGCGGGTTTCCCGGTCCGTTGGGCGCTCCTGTCATTGCCGGTCGCGCGGGGCGGAGCAAGAATCCAATCCATCTTGCCGCAGGGGAGTTACGCGATGCGCCTCAAGGTCAACGGCCAGGAACACGAGGTGAAGGACCTCGACGAGTCCACGCCGCTTTTGTGGGTTCTAAGGGATCACCTGGGTCTGGTCGGAACGAAGTACGGGTGCGGCGTAGCTCAATGCGGAGCGTGCACCGTGCATCTCAACGGCGAGCCGGTGCGCTCCTGCTCGGTGCCGGTATCGGCGGCAGCGGGGCAGGCGATCACGACCATCGAGGGGATCGCGGGCCCGCAGGGCAAATTGCATCCCGTGCAGGAAGCGTGGATCGAGCATGACGTCGCCCAGTGCGGCTATTGCCAGTCCGGGCAGATCATGTCCGCCGTGGCGCTGCTGAAGCGGACTCCGAAGCCGACGGATGCGGACATCGATGCGGCGATGGCGGGAAATCTGTGTCGCTGCGGAACGTACGTTCGCATTCGGGCCGCGATCAGGACGGCTGCGGGTGTGACGACGGGAGACGCAACATGAGCGCCGCCGGACAGGCCCCCGGCGCGGCGAGCGCCGATACGCAAGGCTTCGGTGTGGCGGACGCCGAGGTAAGAGAGATCCTCCGCATGGCCGAGGCGGAGTCCGCGAAGCGAGTGGACCGTCGCACGTTCATCAAGCTCGTCGGCCTTGCAGGCGGCGGGTTCGCACTGGCCTTTCATGCCGGCAAACACTCGACAGCGCACGCCGCGTCGGACGGTGCCGCCGCCAGCGCACACGCGTTCGCGCCGAATGCGTATGTGCGGATCGCGTCGGACGGATCCATCCTCATCTTCAACAAGAGCCCCGAGATCGGTCAGGGGCTCAAGACGGCGTTCCCGCTCATCATCGCCGAAGAACTGGACGCGGATTGGGCGCGCGTTCGGGTCGAGCAGTCGCCGATCAATGCAGCGCTTTACGGGCAGCAGAGCGCGGGTGGCTCGCGTTCCATTCCTTCCAACTGGGACACGCTGAGGCGTGCGGGCGCAGTCGCGCGCGCGATGCTCGTGGGGGCTGCGGCGAAGGAGTGGTCCGTTTCGCCCGACGAATGCAGCACCGAGCGCAGCTTCGTCATTCATCGGGCAAGCGGAAGGCGCATCTCTTATGGCGATCTCGCCACGAAGGCCGCCGCGATGCCGGTGCCGGATGAGAAGGCGCTGAAGCTGAAGTCTCGCAACGAGTACAAGTTGCTCGGAACGCGTGTGACCGGCGTGGACAACCTGGCGCTCGTTACGGGCAAGCCGCTCTTCGGCATCGACACGGTCGTGCCGGGAATGCAGTACTCGGTTTTCGAAAAATGCCCGGCGACCGGCGGCAAGGTGCGCAGCGCGAATCTCGATGAGATCCGGAAATTGCCGGGCGTCACGAACGCCTTCGTGGTCGAAGGCACGGGCAAGCCCACCGAAGTGATGCCGGGTGTCGCGATCGTTGCCACGTCCACGTACGCCGCGATCAATGCCAAACGGAAGCTGAAGATCGAGTGGGACGAGAGCGCAGCGGCCAAGGACAGCTGGACGACGGCCAGCGCCGAAGCCCGCGCGCTGGCGGACAAGCAGGGCGCGCAGGTTCTGTACAACTCGGGTGACGTCGACGCGGCGCTTGCCTCCGCGAAGACGTCAGTGCGGGCGTTCTACTCGTATCCGTTCGTCTCGCATGCGCCGCTGGAGCCGCAAAACTGCACGGCGTCTTTCAAGGATGGAGCGGTGGAAATCTGGGCACCGACGCAAACACCGACTGGCGGCGTCACGCTCGTGGCGAACGTGCTCGGGATCGCGCCGGACAAAGTCACTTTGCATCAGACGCGCGTGGGTGGCGGCTTCGGCCGGCGGCTCATGAACGACTACATGTGCGAGGCTGCCGTCATTTCGAAGCAGGCGGGCGTGCCCGTGAAGCTTCAGTGGACGCGGGAAGATGACATGCAGCACGACTTCCTTCGCGTGGGTGGATTCCACTCGTTCGCGGCGGGCATCGATGCCGCTGGGAAGCTGAACGCCTGGCAGGATCACTTCATTACCTTCACGGCGGACGGGAAATCGCCTTCGAGCGGCGCGGACATGCGCATTCCGGAGTTTCCGATTCCGCTGCTGCCGAACCTGCGTATCACGCAGACCATGATGCCGCTGAAGGTGCCGACGGGGCCGTGGCGGGCGCCGCGCTCGAACGCGATTGCGTTTGCCGTTCAGAGTTTCCTGCATGAGTGCGCTGTGGCGGCGAAGCGGGATCACCTGGAGTTTCTGCTGGAAGTGATGGGTGAGCCGCGGTGGCTGGAGCCCGGGAACACTGCCTCGCTGAACACAGGGCGGGCGGCGGCTGTCATCAAGCTCGCAGCGGAGAAGGCGGGGTGGGGGCGAAAGCTTTCGCCGGGGCATGGGCTTGGACTTGCGTTCCACTTCAGCCACGCGGGGCACTTCGCGGAAGTTGCGGAGGTGCGGGTGGATGCGAACCGCAAGCTCGTTGTCGAGCGCGTCACGGTTGCGGGGGATATCGGGCCGATCGTGAATATGAGCGGGGCCGAGAACCAGGTGCAGGGATGCGTGGTGGATGGGTTCAGCACCGCGATGGGGTTGCAGCTGACGATCGAGAACGGGCGCGTGGCGGAGACGAACTTCGATCGGTATCCGATGCTTCGGATGCCGAATGCGCCTCGGGTGGATTGCCACTTCATTCAGAGCGATTTCGCGCCTACGGGTGTCGGCGAGCCGGCACTGCCGCCGGTGGCACCGGCGATCTGTAATGCGATTTTCGCGGCGACCGGGCATCGGGTGAGGAGCCTGCCTCTTATTAAAGAGGGCTTTTCGATTTGAAATAAGTCGAATTGAAGAAGCCCTCAATCGCCGGGCGGCTCGGAGGCGGGGCCTGTGGCTTGTGACGTGCGGCGCGTTTTGGCAGAGCGCTCGGAGGCGGGAGCCTTCGGCGGCGTTCGGTGGAGCGCTCGGAGGCGGGAGCCTTCGGTGGAGCGCTCGGAGGCGGGAGCCTGCGGCGGCGTTTGGCGGAGCGCTCGGAGGCGGGAGCCTTCGGCGGCGTTCGGTGGAGCGCTCGGAGGCGGGAGCCTGCGGCTGGCAACGTGCGTAGGCGGCTGCGCGCGGGCTGCAGAGCGGTCGGTGGCACGCGGCAGGGCGTCTCGAAATGGGGCAGGGCGAAAGCGTGCGGGTGGTCGCGGGCGGCGGGGCGAGGGGTCTGTATCCTCGTCGATACAGCCATGGGTTCCGAACCGCTCTCCGATCTCCTGCCCGATCTCGTCGTTCTCATCCGCCGGGATGGCCGCGTGCTGTCGTGCGGCGGGGGGCAGGGCGTGCCCGAGCTGCGGCCGAACAGCGAAGCCGGCCGCGCATCCGAGCCCGCCTGGTCGGAGAAGACTGCGAGCATGGTTCGGCAGCTCGTTCGCCGGACCATCGCGCAGCGTGCTAGCGAAGAGGCCACCTTCACCCAACGCAGCCGCCGCTATGAAGTGCGCGTCACCGCGCGGGGCCCGGACCGCGCCGTCGCCGTAATCCGCGCCGCGCTTGAGGGTCTCCCCGAGACGTCCGCCGTCGCTGCCGGAGATCGCCCGCGCCCCGAGCTCGATCGCCGCGGCTTCCTCCGAAGGTTCAAGGAATCCCTCTCGATGGCGGCGCTGCGCGAGAGCTCTCTCGCGGTGGCAGTGCTGTACATCGACGGCATCTCCGACGTCGCGCAGGTCATCGGCACGAGAATCGCCGAGCAGATCATGAGCACCGCCATCGGCCGGCTATCCACGCAGGCGAGCGAGGCCTCCGGCTCGCAGCCGCCCTGGTATCTCGGCCAGCTCGGCGAAAACGTGCTCGCCGTTGTGCTCGAAAGCTCGGACCGGGACGCGGTGGAAACCTGCATCTCGCAAATCTGCGCCAGCCTGCGCGAGCCCATTGCCGTAGGTGACGCCGAATTCCGGCTCACTCCCTACGCTGGCGTCGGCGTGCTCGGTCTCGATGCATCGTCGCCGCGCCTTCTTCTCGACCACGCGCGTGCAGCCTCCGCGGAGGCACGTCGCGCGGCGTCCGACTCGGTCTTTTTCTTCAGCGATACCACGAAGCTTCCTTCGCTCGCCCGGCTGGATATGGCGCGCGAGCTCCGCGAAGCCATCGCCAATCGCGACATCCGCTTCCGATACGTCGGTAGGCACGACCTGCTGACGGGTCGGCTCGTCACATGGGTCGGCTATTTGCGCTGGATCCATCCGCTCCGAGGCGAGATCCGTCCCGCCGAGTTCCTGCGAGTGGCAGAGAGCACCGGCCTCGGCGTGGCGCTCTCGCGCGCGGCGCTGGAGTCCCTCCGGGATGACTACATCGCGATGAGTCCCGGCTGGGACGACGACGTGCGTATCTCTTTCGGCGCACTCCGCGATCACATCTTCCACGAGCAGTTTCACGCGGACATGCAGCGCCTCTGCAAGGAAGGCCGCCTCCCGCCCAACCGCCTGGAGCTGCGAATCTCGGAGAAGGCCTTCATCGCACGCGACGCGAGCGTCTTCGCGCCGTTCCACAAGCTCGGGATGCACCTGGTCGTCGATGAGGCGGGCCGAGGCACGAGCTCCGTGCCCGCGCTCGCTCGCGCTCCCGTGTGGGGCGTGCAGCTCGACCGCATGTGGACGACGGCCGTGCGCAAGGATGACGTTGCCCGCAAGGTCTGCCGGGCAACCGCGAGCCTCGCTTCCTCCCTCGAGCTCGCCGCCATCGCAACCGGCGTGGACGACACGGCCCAGCGAGACGCACTTCTCGAAATGGGATACCGCTACGGCAGCGGCGACCTCTACAAATCCGCTCTATCGAACATAACTGAGCTCGCCGCGGCCGCAGGCGCCGCCTGACCCGCGCACGCGGACGCTCATCCCCCCGGCGCTGGGGAATTTGACACCACGTTATTCGAACTGCGTCACAAAGAGCCGGGGAAAGACTGCAGCGGCTTCCGACCCGTCCACACCCCCCTGTAGTGGAATGCACGCCAAGAACAAACACGTTCAAGTCCCTGCGAGATGACCATGCGATCCGTTTCTGTTCCGTCGGTGCTGATGGCGATCTTTGCTACCAGCGCGATTGCCGCTTCCACGCCGAATTCACCCGCACCGACTGCAACCGCCCCGGTGACAGCCGGCTCCGCGGAGGTGAAGGCGAATGCCGTGTTCATCGTTCAGGGGAAGACGATGGACGCCGCGCTGAAGCGCGTGCGCGCGGTCGGCGCCCAGCCGGAGCAGCGGCTTGAGATCATCCACGCAGTGTCCGCGAGCCTCACGCCTGCGCAGGTTTCGAAGCTGCGTGCGGAGAAAGGCCTGCGCGTTTACCAGGATCGCGAGATCGGCTCGCGCGGCCTGCTCGACAGCCTGCTGAAGCCGGTAGACAGCCTGTTGAAGGCGACGGTGAACAACACGAAGTCGACGGTTGCGAACACTCCGTTGCTCCAGCCGGTGACCGGGAACGTCGTGTTCCCGCTCGTGGGGAATCTTACGAGCACGCCGCTCGTCAGCGCGCTAACGAGCCCCATCGTGCAGGGTCTGAGCCAGTCGACGTCACTCCAGGACGGCAAGGGAATTCTCGGCCTGTTCCTGACCTACGAGACCAACTATCCCGCGCTGATCGGAGCCGACTCGCTCCAGCGCGCCGGCATCACGGGCAAGGGCGTTACGGTGGCCGTGCTCGACACCGGCTTGTGGAACGACGTCACGCAGAACTACGGAACGCGCATTCTCGCCTCAATCGACGTGACCAATGGCGGCAAGGGTGCCGTGAAGTCCGACCCTTACGGCCACGGCACGCACATCACGTCGATTCTCGCGAGCGGCGCCCAGAACCTCGCCGGTGGCTATCTCGGCATTGCCCCGAAGGCGAACCTCGTCATCGTGCGCGCGTTCGACGGCCAGGGCGCGGGCCGTTACGTCGACGTGATCTCGGGCCTCAACTGGATCGTCGCGAATCGCGCGAAGTACAAGATCCGCGTGCTGAACCTCTCGTTCGGCGCGCAGCCCCAGTCGTTCTACTGGGACGATCCGCTGAACCAGGCCGTGATGGCGGCATGGAAGGCGGGCATCGTCGTCGTTGCGTCCTCGGGCAACTCGGGCCCGGATCCGATGACGATCGAAGTGCCCGGCAACGTGCCGTACATCATCACGGTGGGCGCGCTCACGGACAACGGCACGCCGTACAAGGCGACGGACGACAAGCTCGCCTCGTTCTCCTCGACGGGCCCGACGTTCGAAGGCTTCGTGAAGCCCGAGATCGTCTCGCCGGGCGGCCACATCGCCGCGTCCATGTCGAGCAGCAGCTATCTTGCGAACCTCGATCCGGACTCGATGTCGCTGCTCGACCAGATGTTCACGATGTCCGGCACGTCGCAGGCCGCGGCCGTGACCTCGGGCGTGATCGCCCTGATGCTGCAGGATGATCCCTCGCTCACGCCGGACACGGTGAAGTGCCGCCTCATGATGTCCGCGCGCCCCGCCATCAAGTCGAACGGCAAGCTTGCGTACAGCGTATTCCAGCAGGGCACCGGCCTCATCAACGCGATCGACGCCGTGAACAGCGCGGCGACGAACTGCGCCAACCGTGGTCTCGATATCGAGGCCGATCTCGCCGGCCGCGCGCACTTCGGCGGTCCCGCGAACCAGGACGAAAACGGCAACTACTACGTGATGGACATGGAAGGCTCCAGCTGGGGCGACGACCTCAACTCGGACGGCTACACGTGGTCTCGCGGCTACGACTGGAATCAGGGATACACCTGGAGCGACGGGTACACCTGGAGTCGGGGCTTCACCTGGTCCCGCGGGTACACCTGGAGCCGCGGCTACACGTGGTCGAGGGGCTATACGTGGAGCCGGGGTTACACCTGGAGCCGCAACCTGCCCTGGTGGAACGCACCCGCCCAGAAGCCTTCGGGCGCGAGCCCCGCGTCGATCGTCCTCTGGGTTCCCAACGAATAACGACCTCGCGAACACCGGGACTGTGACGCAATTCCGGTACAGGCATCCGGTCCGGTACGCCCGCAAGGGCGGTTCCGGACACGGGTCAACGCATGCGGAATGGCATTCCGGCACGCTGCGCCTGTGCGGGAAAGAAGACAGGCGGGCGCCGGGCGCGCTGCGCTTCTCCTAATAGCGGGCTGGATGCTGGGGGCCTCGGCGGCGGAAGCTGTCGATGCGCCCCCGCTCGTTCTCGAGCACCTGACCGTCGCGGACGGTCTCCCCCAGGCCACCGTCATGGCCGTCCTGCAGGACTCGCAGGGTTTTGTCTGGATCGGAACCGAAGACGGCCTCGTTCGATACGACGGCCGCGATCTGCATCGCTACGCCCGAACGCGCACGGAAGAGGGCTCGCTCGCCGGCAATTTCGTCTGGGATATCGCTGAAGATTCTCGCGGCGATCTCTGGATCGCGACGAAGGATGGTGGGCTGGCGCGCTGGAGCCGTGCGGCCGACAAGTTCACCGTCTATCGCCACGATCCGGGTAATCCGGCTTCGCTCGCGAGCGACACGATTCGTGCGGTCGCCATCGACGAGCGCGGGCGGGTGTGGGCGGCAACGAGCGGCGCGGGTGTCGACATCCTCGATCCTGTTTCGGGTCGCATCGAACACCTTCGGCACGACCCAGCGAATTCCACCTCGTTGAGCAGTGACAACGTGTTTGCGCTCACCGTCTCTCGTTCAGGCTCCGTGTGGATCGGCACGGAGGCTGGTCTCGATCGCTGGGAGCCTGACGCCGCACAGACCTCTTCGCAGGCAAGGACGCCGAGTGGTCGCCTCACGCGAATCGCTCGCAGTGGCGCGAATCGGCCTCATGGGGCGCAGGTCTCCTCGGTCGTCGAAGATCGCGCCGGCACGCTTTGGGTCGGCACGTTCGACGGCGGGCTGGCTCATCTCGATGAGGACGGGAACGTCCTGGCGACGTATCGACACGAGCAGCAGCGCGCCGCATCCCTCGTGAGCGACGAGGTGCGCGCGATCCTGGAGGATTCGGCAGGCAACCTGTGGATCGGCACGGCGGGCGGACTGGATCTGCTCGATCGCGTGACGGGAGAGTTCAAGCACTATCGCCACGATCCGTCCGATCTCGATTCGCTTCGCGATTCCCTCGTGATGTCGCTGTACCAGGATCCGGGCGGGCTCGTCTGGATCGGTACTCGTTCGGGCGGCGTCAGTCGCTGGAACCCCCGCAGCTGGGAGCTCGGCGGCTATCGCGCGGAGTGGCTTGGGAACGAGCCCGTCAACTCTTTCGCCGATGCACCGGACAACCAGGTGTGGGTGTCGTCGCTGGCTGCGGGTCTTGTGAAGTTCGATCCCGCAACCGGGAAGGTCACGCCGCTCGACGCAGTGCTTGGGCGCAAGAACGCGCTTGGCGACGCGCGCGTGATGCCGCTGCATCGTGACCGGCGCGGCAATCTGTGGATCGGCACGATGTGGCACGGTCTCAAGAAGCTTTCGCCAGACGGTAAGCTGGAGTCGCTTCCCGTGAAGGCACGCGACCCGCGAGCCGTCAGCGCGCCGGGAATCATCACGGTAGTGGAGGCTCGCGATGGGCGTATCTGGATCGGGACATTCGGCGGCGGCGCGAACATCCTCGATCCCGGCACAGGCCTTGTTCGCCAGCTTGCCTACGGCTCCACGCCGGGTGCGGTGAGTGCGCCGGACGTTACGGCGCTGGCGGAGGACCCCAGCGGCAATTTCTGGATTGGCACGGACGGCGGCGGCCTGAATCTCGCGCGGCCGGACGGTACGGTCATCAAGGTTTTCCGGCACGATCCGAAGAGCCCGGCGAGTCTTCCGTCCAACTCGATCTACGCGATCGTAGTGGATGCGAAAGAGCGCGTGTGGCTCGCGACGAATGCGGGCGGGCTCGTGCGTGTTGTAGGGGCCGCGGACTCCCTGGACACGATCCGCTTCGAAGCGATCACGCGGGCGGAAGGCCTCTCCAGCGATACGCTCTACGGCATTGTGCCCGATGTCACCGGCCACCTCTGGCTGAGCGGCAACGCCGGGCTGGTGCGCTACGACCCCGATACTGGGGCGATCAAGACCTTCCATCGCGAGCATGGCTTGCAGGGCGAAGAATTCTCCTTCGGCGCGTATTTCAGGCTACGCGACGGCCGGGTGTGCTTTGGTGGTCCAGGCGGCTTCAACATCTTCGATCCGCAACGGCTGACGGAGAACCGTCTGCCGCCGCGCCTTGCACTGACCAACGTCGAAGTACTCGGCGTGCCGGCGGCCGGCAGCACGCCGTTCTGGCTGCGAGACCGGATCGATCTCGACTATCGCGGCAGCATCGTGTCGCTCGACTTCGGCGTGCTGGATTTCAACTCGCCGAAGCACAACCGCATCGAGTACCGCATGCCGGGGCTGACGGAGCAGTGGATCGATGCGGGTCCGCAGCGCCGGATCACGCTTACGAATCTCGATGCCGGCGATCACGTGCTCGAAGTGCGAGCGACGAATGCGGACTCCGTGACCAGCCCGTCGCCGCTCACGCTCTCGATTCACAGGGATCCCGCCCCTTGGCAATCGAACGCGGCATACGCGTTCTACGCGGCCGTGATTCTCGGGCTCGTGCTCTATCGCGTGCATCGGCAGCGCCGGAAGTTCCGGGAGATGCAGCTGGCGCGGGAGCAGTTGGAGTCCGAAGTGCAGCTGCGCACGAAGGAGCTGCGCGAAAGCAATCGCCAGCTGGAAGAGGCTGCGCGCGCGAAGAGCGACTTCCTCGATCGCATGAGTCACGAGCTGCGTACGCCGATGAACGGCGTCGTCGGCATGACCGAGCTGCTCTCACGCACGGCGCTCACGGCAACACAGACGCACCTGACCACGACCATCCGATCGTCCGCGCGAATACTGCTGCAGATCGTTAACGACTTGCTGGATCTGTCGAAGATCCGCGCGGGGAAGGTGGCCCTGGAGTCCTTGCCTATCGATCTCGGGCAGGTGCTGGAGGAGTGCACAAGCCTCTTCGCGGGGGCGGCTGAGAACAAGGGCATTGAGCTTATCGTTTGTCCGCCGGCGAAAGTCGGGCACACGCTTATCGGCGATCCGCTGCGCGTACGGCAGATCTTGATGAACCTCGTCGGGAACGCAGTGAAATTCACATCGAAGGGCGAGGTGGTTGTGCGCGCGGACGTGGAGAGCGTCGAAGGCACGAAGGCGCTCGTGAAGATCCAGGTCACGGATACCGGCATCGGAATGGATGCCGCCGCCATCAGCCGCATCTTCGAGCCCTTCTCGCAGGCTGACGAAACGACGACGCGGAAGTTCGGTGGCACGGGACTCGGCCTTGCCATCTGTCGCGAGCTCGCGGATCTGATGGGCGCGCGGATCACGGTCGACAGCAAGCCTCAGATTGGGTCCACGTTCTCGCTCTTCCTGCCGCTTACGGCGGGAGAAGCTGTTGCCAGCCCGGCGGCGCCGGGCGTGGCGGGGCGGCACGTCCGGATTCTCACGCGGCGGCCTTCGCTGGAAGAGGCTTTGTCGCGGCATGTTCTCGCGTTCGGTCTGCGCACGAGCGCGGGGGAAGGGGCGGACGACATCCTCGTTCTCGACGCGAGCACGCATGCGGATGAGCTCAAGGCCATTCTTGCGGGGCCTGAGGGGGCGCGCGGTTCGCTCGTCGTGCTCGCGACTGCTGCGGAGGCTGAGGCGCTTGGGCTTCGTTTACTGCTGAACGAGAAGGCTGTGGTACTGAAGCCGGTTCATCGGATCGCGTTTCAGGAAGCGCTCGCGCTCGTTTCGGGTGTGCAGCTCGCGCAGCCATCGGCCACGACCGCGTCCGGGGGCGAGACGCTGCGTGGGCATGTGCTTCTGGTCGAGGACGATTCCGTGAACGCGGCTGTCGCGGAGGGCTATCTGGCCGCGCTCGGATGTACAGGCGTTTGGGTGAAGAACGGCTCCGATGCCATCGCGCGAAGCGCGGGCGAGCGATTCGATCTGATCCTCATGGATCTCAACATGCCGGATATGGATGGCTTCGCGGCTACGGCGCTGATCCGGCAGCGGGAGGCGCAATCCGCCGGCGCGGCCCGCACGCCCATCGTGGCGCTCACGGCGCACGATGCCGCCAACTATCGCGAGAAGGTGCTGAAGGCGAGCATGGACGACATGCTCAGCAAGCCGTACTCGCTTGAGGATTGCGCGCGCCTGCTCAAGCGCTGGCTCCCCGCCGCCCCGCAGCCCGCGGCCTCGCAGCCCGCCGCCCCGCAGCCGGCGGCCCCGCAGCCCGCGGCCCCGCAGCCGGCGGCCCCGCAGCCGGCGGCCCCGCAGCCTGCCGCCCAGCAGCCCGCGGCCCCGCAGCCCGCCACCCCGCAGCCCGCCAGCACCGAGCCAGCCGTCGGGCTGGGCTCGCCGGCGCAGACGCTGGCTGCCGCCGCCAGTCCAACGGCGCAGATGCCCACGGCCTCTGCTGATCCTCCGGTGCAGACTCCCGCTGCCGTCGCTCATGCGACGGGGCAGATGCCGGCTGCCGCTGCTCCGATGGTTTCGCATGCGAACGCATCAGCGTCTGCTCCTCAAACCGACTCGGGGTTGCGAGCCGCGGCGCCTTCCCACGCCGAGCTCACGACCATCGACGCATCGGCCGTCAGCGCGCTGAGGAAACTTCGCGGCGGAACCCAGGGCGACCTGTACTCCAAACTGATCACCCTCTACCGCACGGCGTCCGCCGATTCGCTTTCGCAACTCCGGGTGGCGATCGAGAGCGGTGACCTCGCCGCCGCCGCATCCATCTGCCACAAGTTCGCCGCCAGCGCGGCGAACGTCGGCGCACTCGCGTTTTCGAAGCGGGTCCGCGAGCTCGAAAAACTCTGCATCGAACGCAACGAGCAGGAGGCCCGCCAGCTGCACCAGACCCTGCAATCCGCGCATCCCGCGCTCCTCGACGCGCTGCTCGGCCTCACGCTGAAGGCGACGGCATGAACGCCCCCTCGAAACCCATTGCGATCATCGCCGACGACGAAGAGCTCGGCCGAGTCCTGCTGGCCGAGTCCGTTGCGGAAGCCGGCCTCGAAGCGTTGACCTTCGACAACGGCACGCAGGCGCTCCATGAGGCGCTCGCGCGCCATCCTGCCATCGTGCTGCTGGACGTGGACATGCCAGGCATGGACGGTTTCGAAGTCTGCCGACGGCTGCGTTCGGAGCCGCGCTTCGACACCGTTCCGATTGTGATGGTCACGGGTAACGAGGACTCCGCAGCGATCACAGCAGCATTCGAAGCAGGCGCCACGGACTTCATTGCGAAACCGGTCAACTGGGCTCTTCTGCCGCGTCGGCTGGAATACATCCTCAGGAACGCGGCAGCTGCCGAGCACATCGAGCGGCTTGCCTATTTCGACGTGCTCACCGGACTCCCCAATCGTCAGCGATGCATCGCTACGGCCGAGCGGATGTTCGCCGAGGCGCGCCGCCTGGAGGAAAACGTCGCGGTCATCTGCCTCGACCTGAACAGCCTCAAGCGCGTGAACGATACGTTCGGGCATGCAATGGGCGATGCCGTCCTCAAGGCCTTCGCCCGCACGCTTTCGGAAACGGTGGAGCGCTTCGGCGCTGAGCCCGAGCGCCTGCTGATCGCTCGCTTCGGCGGCGACGAGTTCATGGTCGTGCTCCGGCATGCATCCGCCCGATCTTTCGGGTTGCAGATCGCCACGGCCTGTAGCGAAGCGTTCAAGCAGCCCATCACGCACGAATCGCTCGAGTTCTATTCCGCGCCGAGCATCGGCCTTGCCCTGTATCCCGACGACGGAGCTGACGTCGCCACAGTGTTCAAGCACGCGGACTTCGCCATGTATCAGGCGCGCGCGAGCGCGATGGGTACCGTCGCCGTCTACACGAATGCGATGAGCAGCCGCCTGCGCGACTGGCTCGAGCTCGAAGGGCGGCTGCGTCGCGCGGTCCACAACGATCTGCTGAATCTCGTTTTCCAGCCGAAATTCAGCCTCCGGGAGAACCGCATCGTCGGCGTGGAGGCGCTCCTTCGCTGGCACGACGCCGAGTACGGTGACGTCTCGCCAACGCGGTTCGTCGAGATCGCGGAGAACAGCGGTCTCATTCTCGACATGAGCTCGTGGGTGGTGCGCGCCGCGTGCCGGCAGATCCGCAAGTGGATGGACTTGGGGGTCGAGGTTCCCGTCGCGATCAACTGCTCGGGGAAGGAGCTCCTGCACGGGGATCCTGCGAAGGTCGTCGAAACGGAAGCGGCGGCGGCGAACATTCCGACGCGTCTCATCGAAATCGAGATCACCGAATCGCTGCTCGTGCGGGATTCCTCGCGCGTGCAGAACGCTCTGCAGAGGCTGCGAAAGCTCGGTTGCCGGATCGCGCTGGACGACTTCGGAACAGGCTATTCGTCGCTCGCGTACATCACTCGCTTTCCGCCGGACCGCATCAAGATCGACAAGGCGTTCGTGCGGGACGTGGATCGTTCGGCGGCGGACGCGGCGATCGCCAACGCGATTCTCTCGCTCGCGCACAGCCTCGATGTCACGGTGACCGCCGAGGGCGTGGAGCGCAACGGGCAGCTCGAGTGGCTGCGCGAGCGCGGGTGCCACGAGGTTCAGGGATTTCTGTTGGCGCGGCCGCTCACGGCAGCAGACTTCGAGGCGCGATTCCTTCGTGAGCCGCTTGAGGCGACGGACTTGCAGATCCTGGAGCAATCCGCGCCTGGCGCGGCAGGGCGCCGCTGAGCAGCGCCTCGGCCGTCAGTTCGGAAGCCACGAAGCAGCTCCTCAGCAATCCGGTTGCGGGTCGGCGCCGAGCACGCCTTGGCGTTCTTTTGGGCGGCGTTGAGCGGCGCCTCAGCAGTCAGTTCGGGCGCGCTGAGCAACGCCTCGGCAGTGAAATCGGGCGCGGCGGGCCTCACCGCTTTCCGGACCGCATCGGTCGCAGGGTCAGGTCGACTTCTTCTTCAGAAACTCGCGATACGCCAGCGAGAACGCCTCGACGAACGTGTGAGGCATGTGCTCCGCCGGCTTCTCCACGAGGTTGCGGTAGAAGTCTGCGTAGAGCTCCCAGTGCTGCGCCTTGTCAGCCGAACGCAGCTTGCCGCGGCGGGCCGCGCGCTCAAACCGCGCTTCGAGCTCTGCCGGGTCGAGGCGACCCACGAACTCGACGAACGCTTCCTGCATGGCCTGATAGACGGCGTTCTCGTGGTCCTTCGCCGTGCTCATCTGCTCGCGAAGCCACTGCACGCCGTCGAGCCGACGTGTCTCGTGCTGGTGAAGCACTTCGACGAGCAGCTCCTCGACCGTCATCCGGGCGAGCGAGGGCCGCGGGTCGTCCGCCGGCGGCTGGATGTCGATGCGGAAGCGGTTGCGGATCTCGTTCCGGCTGCGTTCGAGGTCCTTGAGGCCGACGAAGGCCTCGCGGAAGAGCTGGCCGATGAGATGCATCATGCGGGTCTGCGCGTCCGCCGGCA
>Ga0182742_1001796_pt1 | contig 26033 bp, 36 predicted proteins | sample eDN5th37CBELigMG_FD_128880 | JGI IMG/M metagenome (GOLD analysis project Ga0182742, IMG submission 128880) | Enriched Miracle-Growth compost microbial communities from Emeryville, California, USA - eDNA 5th pass 37_C BE-Lig MG (version 2)... ...
ATCATGGAGAATCGGCTATTTTCTGTTTGTTAGTCTGTTTGTTGATTTGCTTGTTACTTTATCACTATCAACCAGCAGAGCAACCGCTAATCAACCACCACAGAAGCTTAGAGCATCAAGGGATTGGGGGATATGCCAACCGCCAACTAACCAGCAGACTAACCACCTAAATACGTTGCTTTAAGCGTTGCCCTCGTAGTTGCTCTCGTAGCTATGTATGAGCCTGTAAAGTCAGTGTACATATAGGCTTGAGGGGTACGTACTGCGTTGCTCTCGTTGTTGCTTTCATTGTTGCTTGTAGGTGTTCAAAGATGTGTTTGGAAATTAATTTTGATCATCGTATTCGCTTTCAGGAAACAGTACTTTAAGCATATCTAGAATTCTTTTTCGATCTGACTCGTTTAATTTTCTCCCCTTATATGTAATGGCTGAATAGTTATAAATCAACGACAAATCGAAATGAGGAATTTCTTTAAGTTTTCTGTTTATACTTTTTTTGTGTTCAGCTATACCTGCAATCAAAGTTATTATCATATTATATTTTGGATATGAAGGTAATGATTCATCACGTAGCACTGAATCAAGCTCTTCAAGAGTAGAGCAAGGAGTAGAAAACAATTCTGGATACTTTTTATAAACTAATAGCGATACATCACGTGGGATAATGTCAATATAGAATTCATTTAACAACTCTTTCATTAAACCGCTACACAAATCATTAATAAATTGATCAGGTACATACCCCGCTAAATTCAATATCTGCATGGACTCTATATTAAGTTCTTCTGCTACTTTCATAAGTAGCTCTTTAGACGGTATTTTTTTTCTTTTACCGTTTTCGATTTGTGATAAATAAGGATTAGAATATCCAATAGCCTCTCCTAACTCATCTAATGTAAGCCCCTTAGCAACTCTCTTTTCTTTAATCAATTGTCCTAGTTTTAGTAACTGTGGATTTATATCATCATTTTTCAAATTAATCAAACTCCTCAAATATTTATTTATAATACTATATCACAAATCTTATTAAAAGTAAGTAATCTAAAATAATACTTGCTAATAGTAAATAAAAATGATATCTTACACTTAGCAAGGAAATTTACAAAGTGAAAGATTGAGGTGAGTATATGAAATTGATGCTGGAAGTAAAAGAATTAGCTGTACTGTTGGGTGTTTCGACAAGCACCATATATACAATGGTTCGTTCAAAAGAAATTCCTTATTTACGTGTAAGAGGAAGAATCTTATTTAATCGACAAGTGATCGAAGAGTGGAGTAAAGGTACTTATCCGGAGGGAAATAAATGCTAAAACAAATTAGAGTTAATCCACAAATAGATTAGAGTGATGGCCATTGAAAGGAGGGATAGAATGAGTGATTTCGCTACACCACTTGTAAAAATCGTGGTTGATGAGCAATTAGTTAAGCAGCTGGCCAAAGAGGAAATTAAGCGGATGCTACAAGGTCAAACAGATGGTATTTGGTGGGATATGCAGCGACTAGAACATGAAACGTGCCGCAAACGTGATTGGTTGCTAGAGAATGTTATTTTGAATCCGAAGCACAAAGAAGAGATGAGCATCATCTCGAACAATCGCGAGGGTGGAAGATGGATGTTTAGAGCGGCGGAAATGAAGGGGTTTCTAGATCGTAACTTCCACAACTTGAATCGAAGTAAGAAAGGAGTGACTACGTAATGACGTTGCCTGAGCTTGCTCGACTATGGTTCAAACATCCACTCCAGCACCAAGTCATTGTAAAGCAATTAATTCGATTATCGAAAAAGGGGTGATTAACTTGAAAAAGCAATGGATAACCGTTCATCGACATAACGGTCATGAAATCCAATTATTACAGCATGCAGAAGCACACGAAATCGGCTATCGAGTACCTGGTATTGATGGAACATTCAACACGATTCAAGAGGCAGTAACAGCAATTGACTTGCAGGACTAATCTTCAAATTAAATTATATATTTTGGGAGGCTTGTACTATGAATACGAAGTTAACTTTCTATCAGGCTAGAAATAATCTAGGTCTATCTATTAAGCAAGTTGCTGAGGACACAGACATTTCAATTTCCACAATCAAGCGAGCTGAGCAAAACAATGAAAACATGAATCTATTCTACTTCCATCGTCTATGCAAGTATTACGGTATTAATCCTAGCCATATTTACGTAGGTGAAACAAAGAACGGAAAGATTCCTAATTTGCTCGTTAGAGATGAAAATAAATACTCTCGTGAAGCAATTTCCTTGGCACTTCAAAGTGAGCATGCTGAAAGGTTGGAAGATATTGAAGCGATATCGAGCATCATGCGACTGGAGCTCACAGGAGATAACCTACAAAAGCAAGGTGCAAGACAAGCAGCTGATAAGCTTTATATCCTTATGAAGCTAGAAGCAGAGCGTGACAGCATCTTAAAACCATTCCAAGAGCAAGTTGAGCAGCAGAAGAAGGTAGTGGACTTAGAGAAGTTTATCGAGGAATTTGGGATTGGAGATTTAGACGAGCTGGTAGCAATTATTAATACGGTTAAAAATGAAAAAAGCGATATTCACTGCCCCGGGAAGAGTAGTATGAATACCGCCTAATAAAACATCCGAACTATATGTTCTTTGCTATTACTATACAACAACTAGAATACATAACGCAAGCAGGAAGGTATGGTTCGAATCACTCAACCGTAAATTCGGGTGAGTCAACTGAGTCATGATTTATAGATAAGTCCAATTTTGGACTTATCAAAAAAAGTAGAGGTGATGATTTATTGAATAAACAGTTATATAGAGTTCAGCAGTTATTACATTTAGGTAGGAAGATAAGTTTATTATCAGATCAGTTACAGGAATTAGGTATTACAGCAATCTGTTTGCACGATATAGAGAGTGAAATTGAACAATTGGTATATGAAGAACTTGATCTTGATATCGAGTCAATATCGCCTTTAGGACAGTCTATAGCACGATGTATAGTGTCTAGAGATATAGAGGTGGGCGAGCTGTTAAGACGAATTAGGGACCCTTCAAGTTAAGAGGTGAGGTGATTGGCTAGAAAGAAAAAAGATTATGGATTTAAGCCATTTGAAAAAAATGTACGCTCAGCAGATAACCACCATGTACGCATTACACGTAATATGATGGAGTCTAAAGCGTGGAAGGAGCTTACAGTTCACTCAAGAGTGTTATACATGGAAATGAAAGCAAAATATAACGGCACCAATGATAATGATATTAGCTACACTTACACCGAGGGAACAGAGCTTATGAGTAAATTAACCTTTACTAAGTCAATGGACCAATTGATTGAGTTAGGTTTCATTAAAATAGTTAGTCAAGGTTGGAACGTAAGAGAGCCTAATATTTACGGATTCCATGATATGTGGCTTCACTATGGAACCAAAGCTTTTGAGGTAAAACCAAGAAGTAAGCGTAGTTCATAAAAATTATTTGGCTAGGGTGAAAATGACCCTTGATAAGGGGTGAAAATGACCCTTGTAGTAGCTAGTTTCATAATGTACGTGGGTTGAAAATGACCCAACGTAAAATTACTGTAAAGTCCATTATCTATAAGGGTTCGAGTCACTTTTAATCCATTTCTCCTTTTATCTGTTCACAAGGGGTGAAAATGACCCACCTTTATATATATAGCCATACCTAGCTACTTTTAATGGGATATTTAACAGGATATTTAAAGCCAAAAAGGAGCTATAAATAAATTTGGCTCAAAAATGCATTAAACAGGATGACGTAAGTTCAACATACGCCATAAAAAGAAGATTTATAAGAATGATTAAGGACGGTGAAATTTATGGCCAAGACTAAAGAACGTTACTCATTCAACATTAGGCACGAAGGAACAGAAGTTTCAATTTCTACTAATACGGATAAGCCACAAGCATTCGATGCTCTATTACGTTCAATTGTAGTTGCATACCGAACTAAGCCAGCTGCTTTAGCTAGAATCGTAGAGGATATCAACCAATACAACGCTATTATCCAAAGTGGTAATAAGAAAATAGATCAGGAGCCTTTGAACTCTTACGACTTCTACAGCGAGCTTATGACTAGCTAGGAAAGATAGGGGGTGTCTAACATTGCTAACGACTTATCACAGTTGCTAGATAGCTATAAAAACAGCAAATCAATACTTTACGACATACGACGAAAGCTAATAGCAGATATAGAGCAGCATACACAACTTAGTTACGATGAATTAAAGCTGCCTACCAACATAAAAGTGTACAAGCAATCTCAAGAGGAACTTGTACAGACCTACAATGAATTAAAAATAGTGAACTCCATGATCAGTGATTTAGAATATCCGATTGAGTGGATGGAAACCGGTAGAACACCAGGGCTGAGAAGAGGGATTGAGAGGCGTTCAGTCTACCAAAACACAGTTTTTATGGACCCGATTAAGCTTCAATATTTCGTAAATAATCAGCAATCGAGAAGTGTATCAACTCTAACGGAACTAGATAAGTTTAAAATCGAGCAAGCACTTAGAAAGCTGAGTCCAAATGAATATAAAGTTTTTCTAATGGCTCATGGTGAAGCTAGGTCACATTCTCAAATAGCTAATGAACTTGGAGTAGCAAAATCAACTGTAGATACAATGATCATCAGAGCAAAGGCTAAAGTAGAGCATGAGCTTAAAACAAATGTATTTCTCCAGTAGAGGAGAAAGGAGTGATCAGTATAGCAACTTATGCACCGAACCATCAAGTAGTAAAGCAACTTAAGAAATACAGAATAGCTAAATACCTGGAAGAAGCAGGTCATGAACTTAACCATGAGCAACAAACTTTCATTAAGCGAATTGAGTCGGCAGTTAATTCATTGCCTAGACAGGAAAGGGAACTAATTGAAAAGCGATATCTTGTTCCTGATTCTGACTACATTACGGACCAACAAATTTACCAAGAAGAAATGCAGATAAGCTATCCATATTTTAGAGTAATTCGAGAACGAACTTTCAAGAAATTAGCGATTATTTTAGGCCTAAATAAATTAAATGAAAAGGATGATGAATAATGAAAACAAATCAATCTAAATTAGCTGCCTTAACACCAAAAGTTACAATTGAGGGAAAAGAGATTACGTTTGCAGAATTTTTATCTGAATCAAGTGGCAGCGGTGAATTATATGAGGATTACGTTGGAGAAATGCTTGCATCTGCAATTGAACCTGGTACTGAATGGAATGAGGTTGATGATCTTATTGGTCCTATTGCACATCATATTATTGATCAAGCTATTCAAGTAGATTGGGAAATTTACGAGGAACTAGTCATTGCTCTAAAAACAGCATGGGAAAAGCTAAAACAACTCGAAGAAGTAGAACTGGCTGAACGTAATAAAGATCAAGAAATTATCATTAACGAGGATACACATGATGTTCTGCACGTTGTCGAAGGAATGATTCATAACTTGCGCTCAGGTTGGGAAATCAAAGATGCAACATTCCATGGTCCAGCTGATATGAAAGTTATTCTAACGAAAACAAATGAGGAGAAGAAATGAAACAAGCACCGATATCATCAGAGCAGATAGATAGGCTCATGCATATTAAGAAACTGGAGCTAGATTTACAAAAGGAGATTAACCATGTGCGAGTAACAGGCAGCAGAGGAATTATGTACTTAAGCAAGTTGGTTGATAAGCTTAGCGATCTACAACTCCAAAAAGAAAACCTCATTCGAAGCATGTAATATATTTTTTTACCGTAACAAGCGAACGTATGTTAGGTGTTTTTGTGATATTGGTAGATTTATACTCCCGAAAGCGTAGAAAGGCTACAAAAGGCTTGTAACGTCTCTCAGCTATATGTAAAAGGTTTGGAATAGCCAAATTACAACCGTACCATTTTTAACACTTGTAAATTAAGGAGGTTTATATGAATCAAAATGAGACAGCTTCAGAAGAGTTAAAGCAAAGTATCTTATTAGCCGCTGCACTATTAATGGAAAACCCTGATCTATTAGATAGTTTTCAACAAGAACCATTAGATACTGAAGATACTAACAATCAAATGATGTTTGTTACAGAGGATGAGAAGAGTCTGTTGAAGTATGTTAGAGAATTAGATTCAATTACAGTGGACTTAGTTGAAGCAACACTAAGACATTACTCAAAGGTTATAAAAAGAGAAGCAAACAGTGAAGATGCAGAAATGACAGGTAAAATGAAGAAGGAATTATTAACAACCTCATTTTCGTTAGTTTGCTTGGCTAGTGCTATAAAAGCAATACACGTATCTTTGAAAATTGATTCTCTACGTACTCAGCTTACTGGAGAGGAGGTGAAAACAACTAATGACAATCAAAATTAACGTTAAAGGTCCCATTGTCGGTAGTAACGTACAACGTTATTACGACCAGGAGAAGGTTGAAGCTGTTAGCCCAGCTCGTATTGAGCAGGAGCTTAACAAGGCTGGTGGAAAGGATGTAGAGTTATACATCAACTCTAATGGAGGTTCCGTTTTTGCTGCCAGTGAGATATACACTTTGCTGAAAGAATATCCAGGTAAGATTACAGCTAAGGTAGTTGGTTTAGCGGCTTCAGCTGCATCTTTAGTAGTTATGGCTGCTAATAAAGCCTTAATATCACCGTTAGGACAAGTTATGATTCATAACGTATCTACTAGCACGTATGGAGATAGCAACAACCATAGGAGCTCATACGAGATGCTAAGCGGTACAGATAAGGCCATAGCTAATGTGTACAGGTTCAAAACTAAGTTAGCAGTAGATAAGCTGCTGGACCTTATGCAAAAAACAACCTGGATGAACGCTGAAAAGGCCCAAGAGTTAGGCTTTGTAGATGGTGTGATGTTCGACTCAAAAGATGTTGAGCCAATTACTCCAGCTTCATACCAGGAAAAGAAGTTGCCGCAGAACGTACAAGCTATAGTGGAAAATATGGAGCAGAAAACGCTAAGCAATTATGTACTTGCTTACAGCTCTATTCCATTGAATGAGGAACCTAGAGTGGTACAACAATCAACCAAAGGGAGTGGATATTTCGTGAATGGAAATGATCTAAAGAATCGTCAACCTGAACTATACAAAGAAGTGCTTAAAGCTGGCATGGATGCTGAAAGTAAGCGAGTTAGCGACTTAAGAGCATTGCAAAATGCAGGAGTGAGTAGTGAGGTTATTGAGGAAGCGATTAAGAACGGTACAGATGCTGGAACTATTGCGATAGATATGGTGAAAAATCAAAAGTATAGTTTAAGTGATGAAGAGGCATCTAATTTGCTGTTAGAAGCAGCTAAAAACTTCTCACAACAACAAGGTACACTGATGAATCAAAGTAAAGATACAGAAGCGGCTAACATATTGATGGCTGCTGCTAAAAATATGACAATGGAGTGATTTATTAATGGAAAAATTAAAGAAGGTTATTAATGCTTTTTTAGATAAAGTTCATCAAAAGGAAGGTCATAAACTTAAGTTGATTGCTGAACTGAAACAGAAAATTAGTGAGGCAGAGTCACAGATTATTACTTACTCTAGCATGATAGTCGAGCTCGAGATGAACGGTAAAGTCAGTGAGGCAGCTAAGCTTGAAAAAGAAGTAAATGAGTTAAATGTGGAATTACTAACACTACAGCAGAAGCTACATGCTTATGAACTAACAAACATAGATCGTGGAATTTATACAGAAGAACTGAATGATATTCGAAAGGTTGCTAAAGAAGCAGAGGTAGAGAGACTTACCAAACTAAACCGCCTGAAAACTGAGAAAGATGAGTTGTACAAAGAAGTACGAAAGCTACAAGCTAAAATCGAAGAAAACAACAATGAAATAATGAATGTGGGAAGAGTAGAGCATGAATTGGATCGTATAAGAGAGTATATTCCAACCAATGAGGTTAGTCATTTACAACAATATAATAACCCTATCTTTAATTGGCTAAACAGAGAAGAGGTTGAAGCTGAGTTGAGTGAATTAGCAGAACGTGAACGAATTGAAAAAGAAACTGTTCCTTCAACTAAACAGGTTCATACGTTTACGTTTCAATCAATAGATAAAGAGGCCACATTTAAACAGTGGCAGAGAGAAAATCCAAATGCCACTGTAGTTGAAGTAGAAGGTGTTGATTCTTCTCACGGTCGAGCGACTGTTAAGTATACTCTAAATGATTAGTTAGCAGGAGTTAACGGGTCCTTCCAGCACATATTTTTAACTGCGGGTGCTCGCGACCCCGTAGATGCTCTAGTTTTTAAAAATATTTTTCAGTTCCGTTTCCGTATTTGAGAGACGGAACTTCTCATATTCAAAAAATCACTTCGAATAAAGGTCGAAATATAACAAATAAAATTTTGCCGGGTAAAGCGGAAGTGATGGATTTGAATTAGCGGAAGTAATCTTGATAAAGGAAGGTGAAAAAATGTCGGGTAAAAAATATAATATAGAGTTTATGCTTGGTGCTGCAATGGAATCAAATTTCGTCAAATCCTTTGGCGAAGCATCAGACTCAATGAAAGAACTTCAACAAAACATAAGCAAACTTAGTAAAGAAAAAGTTAAATCTAATTCTACAAAAGGTGTACGTGATGACTTAACTAAAACACGACAAGCAATGGAAATGACAGCAAATGCAGCTGATAAAATGAAAGGTTTCCTAATGAAATCTTTTGCTGCAATTGGTGGTATATACGCTGCTCGAAAAGTGTTTAATATGGGTCAAGAAGCACTAAACACCTTTTCTGATTATGAACAAGGTTTGGCAAACGTCAAATCGGTTTCGGGAGCTACAGCAGAGGAATTAAAGTTACTAGGTGATGAAGCTAAGAGACTTGGTGCAACAACAGCATGGACAGCTAAAGAAGTTACAGATGCAGAAACATTGCTTGCTCAAGCTGGTTACAGCGTAAATGAAACAATAGCAGCGTTACCTGGTCTACTTAATATGGCGAGTGCTGATCAGATTGACCTAGCTCTTGCCACAGATATTGCAGCTGGTACATTAAAAGCATTTTCTCTTGAAGCAGAAGATTCAGCGAGAGTAGCAGACGTACTAGCACTTGCAGCATCCGCAACTAACTCTGATATTGCTGGTATAGGTGAAGCGATGAAGTATGTTGCACCAGTATCACAATCATTAAAAATTGACTTAGAACAAACGGCTGCTGCAATAGGTGCCCTATCAGATGCCAATATTAAAGGCAGTCAAGCTGGTACTGTTTTACGTGCTGGTCTTGCTAGGCTTGCAAGTCCTGCAAAAGCAGCACAAAAAGTTATGGCACAATTAGGATTTAATGCTTTTGATGCTAGTGGCAACATGGTGCCTTTACATGAAATGATTGGGCGATTAGATGCAAGCACCAAGAAACTAAGTAACAAAGAACGTGCGGCAGCTATCACTAAGATTTTCGGACAAGAAGCCATGTCGGGTATGTTGGCTTTAATGGAGCAAGGACCTGAGCGACTAAGGAGTTTAACTGATGAGCTGTACAACTCGCAAGGTGCTGCAGAAGAAATGGCTAAAACACGCTTAGATTCTACACAGGGCTCATTCATCATGTTAAAAAGTGCGGTTGATGCTGCTAAGTTATCTATTGGTGAAAAGTTAGCACCAACAATTCGAAATCTCACTGAGCGAGCAACGGAGAAATTACCTCAGCTGGTAGACCAATTCGATTCTATATGGTCTAGCATGACAAGAATGCCGTCTTGGCAGAATGCTGATTGGCTAGGGAAGATGCAAATTGCATGGGATAAGTTAATATCGTCACCATTCAGCGCGTGGTGGAAGTCTCAAGGTAAGTCTGAGTTTGAAAAGGTTGCTACTGAGATTGGTAAGACAATTAAAACTGTGATTGGTGGAGTAGTTAAAGAAGCATTCAAAGGCTCGGGAGCTACACAAATCATGGCTGCTGGTGCACTGGCTTTACCTACGATAAATGTTGGCAAAGGTATATTCGGTACTGTGTCAGCTCTAAAGTCAATTGGAGTAGCAGGAGGAGCTGCTGGCACAGGTGTTGTGGGTGCGACTAAAGCAGCAAGCTTGTTTGGACCATCACTTGCCTTGTTAACCAACCCTATAGGTCTAACCGTAGCTGGTGTGGGTGCTCTAACGCTAGGTGTTATAGCATACAAGAAGCACCAAGAAAAAGCGCGTCAAGAGCTAATAAATATGGGTGGCTCACTACGCGAAGCTGAAGACCGTTATCAATCGGCTGCTGATAAAGCAGAGTTGACTACATCGTTATCTGAGGAGTATAAAATTTTAAATGATCAAGTTAAAAACAATGTCGGAACTGCCGAAGAACTAGCCACTGCTCAACAACGTATGGCTGATATTACAGCGACTCTACAAGATATGTTCCCTCAAACTCTCACTAACTACGATGTAGAAAAGGGTAAGATGCTAGAAAAGCTCGACCTTATGGAGCAAATGTCACAAGCAGAGCTTGAAATAGAAAAAATACGTTTAGCAGCATCGGTTGCTGAAAAAAAGTCAAAACAAGGAAAATTAGAAAATGAGATTGGAAACCTATACGGTGAAGTAGAAAAAGCACAAAATTTTGTAGATAGTGTTTATGCACAACAAAATGCAATTTCTGAGGCTATTCCTAAATTCCAACAGTATGAAATCGAGTTAAATAAGATTTTTGAAATGAATGATTCTGAAGAGCGTAGAGCTAAAATTGATGATTTACTTAAAAGGGCCAACGAGTTAGGTTCTACAGTAGGAGTTAGTCCTGGTCACATTGATTTGTTAAGGGGAACAAGTGCTGATTTACTTAAAAAACTCGGAGAAACAGGTGAAGAGTTAAATAAAGCTCTAGATCAACGGGATTTGAAAATGCAAGAGCTCGATACAGCTAAATCTAGTTATCAAGAGTTATATGATGCACAACACAAAATCATCGAGCTCGATTTAGGAATGACATTAGAGCAAGCTGCTACTAACTATAAGAATATGACCGATGAGGAGAAGGCCAGAACTGATGCTGCTCTAAAATCAATTGATCAGATTAATCAACAAATGAAGCTATTAACAGACGAACCATTCACCATTCAAGTTCAAACCCTATTCGATACAGCACATCAACTGACTGGTGTGCCTCAAGAGGTTCGTCAACGTTACAATCTTCCTTCTTATGGTGGACTTGCTCAATACGCTAATGGTGGCTTTGCTAATAAAGCTTCTATATTCGGTGAAGCAGGACTTGAAGCAGCTATTCCAATTGACAACCGACCACGTTCTCATGCTCTATTAGAACGTGTAAATCAAATGATGGGACATTCTAGCGGAAGCTCATATGAAGTTACTATTTCACCAATATTTAATATCGGTGGTGATGGAAATGTTAAAGACCAAATTGCACAGGCTAGTGCTGAGTTAGAAAATACATTGAATCAATGGTGGGAAAATAAAGTGAGAAGAGAAAATAGATTATCATTTCGCTAGTCTATATTAGAGCCACAATATACGTGGCTCTTTTTGTTTGCAGGAAAATAATAGTAATTGTCGAAATTAGGAGTGTAGTATCAAATAGTTATTAGCAAAAACTGATTGAAACTCGATTGCTAATATCAAATAGAATATTTATCAAAGGAGATGTTAAAGTGGATAACTTGAAGAAATATGTGGGTTTGAATTGCAATGTATGTGGAAACGATCAGTTTTCTGTACTAGACGCTGACAATGAGGAATTATTATATGCTGATGATGAGACAAAAATCAAATGTTCAGATTGTGGAATAATTACTACAAAAGAACAAATTATTCAAGATAATACCGCTAAATTGAATGCCAATCTTGAAGAAGTAACAAATGATGTAGTAAAAGAGTTCGCTAAAGATCTCAAAAAAATGTTTAAATAATAGGGGGGAGTATGGAGATATCTGAATATTGGTTGAATTTTAAAGAAGTTTTTAAAGATTTAGTGTCATATGGATTTCCGACTATAGCAATAATTCTTTCATTACTTTCTTATATTGATTCGAGAAGAGCAAAAAAGCTTCAAATTAAAGTAATTGAAATTGAAGCTAAGTTAAAACAATATGAATTAGAAAAAATAGAAAAAACTCGAAAAGAAGAAACAATATCATGTGTAGAAGCTAGAATTATAAACATTTCTAGTGGAAATTATAGAATTAAAGTATGGAATTCAGGTAAAGCCACCGCTTATAACGTAGATTTTGAGGTTCCGGATGATGCAGAAGCTGTAGTGTTTAAAGATAAAGTACCTTTTGAATATCTTGAACCATCAAAAAGTTTTGAGGAAAATGTGATTGTTCATATGCAAACAAAACGTAAATTTAATGTTAGAACAACTTGGTCAGATGAAAATGGACAGTATCAATATAAAGATCAAATAGTATCCATATAGCATAATAAAGAATGTTTTTTTACTTTATCCAAAGCCTCTATACATTTGAAATCTCATAGAATGGCTTAAAATATTTGGTCATAGTTATGAGGACTTTATTGAGGCAGTGTATCGTCTACTTAAATGATTATTTCTAAAAAGGAGGAGTTATAATGGATTTTAATGAGTTAAAAGCAGTTGTTATACCCAGTGGATATGGTGGTACATTCAGCCTTGAAACAGAAGGAAAGCTAATAAAAACAGCTTTAGATTATCTAGAAGAAGATGAGGTGAAGTATGTATATTTAAAGAATTTATTTTTAGATGATGTTGTTAAAGAACTATACTGTTTTACTGAGGATGATATATACATTTTCACAATAATTGTAGATAATCATGTGAAAATAGAAGTAATTAAAAATTACGTTGTTTCTAGTATCAGCATAGACAAGCAATTGGGAAAGAAAGGAGCTAATAGATTAGAAATAATCTTAGGTGATGATAATAAATTGGTATTCAACCCATATAATGAATCTAATGAAAATTGGAACTATACATATTCAGAAATTGCATTGGAGATTTTTAATTATTTAAGATTAAGGAATTAGTACCGAATATAAATTGAAAACCTACATGTGAATTTATATTAGCTACTCCAAATGGGTAGCTTTTTTTGTTTTAAATCACCAAAAATCATCTTCATAAATAGGTTTATTACTTAACTTACTAGCTGCCATAACAAGAGCTTGCTTAGTAATAGATCTAAATACGGGATTATCTTCAACAAATGCCCTTGATACTGTTTCTCTATTCAATCCACTCACCTCAACAATCTGTGTTTGAGTTATTTTATGTCTTTCACAAAACCTACCAAAAGCACTTCTCTTTCTACCTAATCCATACATAGTTAATCCTCCAAAATGCTGGTTTATACTTTAGCTTTCATTTTGGACAACTCTATTAAAAAAGATACTAGTCTAATTGAAATAATCCAGCAATATGACCAAGCTTTGCTCATAGGCTATACCATAACAATCTACTGCATTATGTAACGCATTACTAAAACTACCAAAGCTATGCATGTATGAAACAAGGGCTGCCTGGCGACATTAGTTCTTTTTCTCTCTCCATTTTTCCCACATCCCCACTCTACTACTTCTAAACGTTTTTTATAAATCGCTTAATATCAACGATATCCCTTGTACTACTGCATTACGGATACCGCACTACTTACTGTAGTAATTACTGCAATAGATAAATCGAATTAAGAGGTGATTATCTATGCTAACTACTGCATTAATAATGGCTGGAGCATCGTTAGCAGCAGCACGTTTAACGTGGCTTGGTTTACCTGGTCATAAAGTGAAGAATAAGCTCAGCCAGGCATTTAGAGAAGGCAAGGTGTTTATTGAGCAGGATAAGGTTGTCATATTCAACGGACAGAAAGTTAAAAGAAAACTATACCCATACATTGAACGAGCAAAGCGATATAACGATCGAACTCAGATTATATTTAGTGTGCCTACTGGAATGGATCCGTCACTTATCAATAATAAGATATGGCTGCTTAAACAAGTATTTGGAGAAAACATTGAGCTTACTGGCAACGACAAGACGTTTAACTTAGTCATACATGATGATGCTATTGAACAATTCAACTATTCTTTATACACCGCCCAGGATGCTATAAAAGGCTTAGAGCTAGCCATATTATGTGGCAAGAGCAGAAAGGGTATGTTTGCTTATGATATGACTAAAACACCGCATCTTCTAATAGCTGGCGAAACAGGTAGCGGAAAGTCTACTCAACTCCATTCAATATTAATGACATTAATCGTGTTCTATTATGAAAAGATTGAACTCCACTTATTCGATATGAAGTTATCCGAATTCAATATATACGAAGGAATAGCGAAGTCATTTGAATATGAAGAAAATAGAGTACTTCAGCAGCTAATGAAGATTAGCAAAGAAATGAATAGGCGTATGAAGATGTTGAAAGAACATAAGAAGCCTAACGTCATGAAGCTACATGATTCAGTTAGACCAAAGTATATTATTGTCGCCATAGATGAAGTATCAGAGTTAAAAGGTTGTACTGAGGTTATGGCTATTTTAGAGCGTATTTCAGCCATTGGAAGGGCATTAGGTGTATTCCTTATACTCAGTATGCAGAGACCAGACAGAGAGGTTTTAGACGGTAAATTAAAGCATAATTTAACGGTCAGAATGGCGTTTAGACACTCTAATGAAATCAATAGCAGGATAACGATTGATACAGGTGAAGCGGCAACGATTAAGAATAGTGAGAGTGGAAAGTTTTATTTATCCTTAAACGGTTTAACAGTCATGCAAGCACCTTACTTGGACGTGGAGAAAGCCGATCTAGCTCTTGAATTTATTAGGGGTGAGCTAGGTAAGCAACCAACCATAGAAACGATTGTAGAGGACGACAGCACGGTAGAAACGGAGTGGTTTGACGATGAATACGAGGGATAAGCTGATTATTGCTGACTTAGAGAAATTTAGGGTGCTCAGCCGTGAACATATTGCTACACTTCATTTCAATAACTGTAAGAACAAGGTCAATGAGTGCAATCGTGTCATGCTCAGATTAACAAGAGAAAATAAAGTCAGCGTGTCTAAGGAAAGACGTATGTACAATTACTTTCCTTCAAAGCACATCAAAAAGGATAGTAGTAAGCTAAATCATTATTTAGCTATTGCTGATCTGTATGTCAAACTAATGCAATTTGATAAACCAAGACGGTATGATGTTGAACCAAAGCTTAACTTTATCAATGGTCCTGAGCCTGACGTGTTCGCAATATGGCATAATAAATTATTTTTTATTGAGATTCAGCTTAGTGACTATAGCAAAAAACAATGGCAGGAGAAGATGAACAGATACGAGATGTATTTCTTATCTGAAGCATGGAAGGGGTTAGACTGGCAGCCACAGGACAAAAAGTTGTTTCCTACTGTTTGGATTGTTGGTAAGGGAGGGGGCATGATACCAGGTAATTCGTTTAGGTGCATACATGCTACGGTAGAGGAGATGGTGGAGAAGTTGAGAAGATGACGTATGTTCAAAGTGCGTCAAAGAGAGCACAAATTCGTGCTCTCATATATTAAATTTATAGTTATTCAAATGAATTAATTAGATCAATGATCTGCTTCTTTTCTTTTTTACGTGAGCTTGGTACGTAGATAATAGTGTAGTTTTGGTTTTGTATAACGTCAATCGAATCATTAACGGTAGTCGCGGCATTTGTAGTGCTTACCCCCGCCTTATATTCAGTAACACTGTTACTTCCTTCAAACCATTTACGAAATACGTTTTTGCTTACAAAAATGCCTCTTCCAATTCTATTGATATGAAAAGGTGGGTCTTTTAGAAACTCACACATTTTTTTCTCGCTCATACCAGTTATCTGTTGCATATCTTTAGGTCTTAGTGTTAAGGGAAGTTCATCCCAATTAATGTTATTACTCATATTTAGCACCTATTAAGTTAATTTGTGATTCACAACGAGTCTAACTTATTAAAGCATAATGCTCTAAAATTGTAACTTTGTGTAAGATTAAGCAGGATTAAAGATGTTTTTGTTTAATGATATAAATACACATGTATTTAATCCAAACAATTAAAAAGTACACTATACAGTTTAAAATTACACTAAATAGTGTAAAAACTCAGTTTTTCCTGATGAAAACTACTTATTATGTTTCTCTATAGTATAAGTGAATTTTCTTCCATGTAACACTTCATTCGCAATAGCCTTTAATCTTGCTTGATTTTCCGGACTAATTCTCGATACTATTTCTTCCATCGTGCCATCAAGCTTATTTCCTTTAGAGTCAACAAATGACACAGTAACTATTAATTCTTCTTCCTGCTTACGTTTATTCACCTAGAGCACCTCTAATATTTATGTATTATTTAAGCTTAACCATAGAGCATAGAAAGTATGTACGATATTAACGTTGATGAGGTGTTTGTTTAAAAGGTTTAATCAAAGAGAGTTAAGTCAGTACAGAGGGGAAAGAGGCGATTCTTATGGGTAGAGTGAAGGTGGTAGAAAAAAACGATATTGTATTTAGATTCTTTTATTCAGATGACGAAGAAAAATGTTCTAGAGTATTTACTAATATGATAAAAAATGAAGTAGCTGCAGCATTGGCAAAACATAACGCAGTAGCTTATAACCTGGACGAAGTGTTTGATAAGCATATTGTTAAAAATAATAGATTGTAATTTGTTTATATCTTATAATCGTATTTAGTTATTAAATTTAAGATAGCAAAGGATAAGTATGAATAAGAAACTAAAAAAAATAAATAAAATCTCTGAGTATATATTTTCCTATACAGTTCTGATATCAGTAATTCTTTTCGCGATGCTATTAATGATAGTATTTTCCATTTTGTTTTTCAACGGTATGGGATTTGATTTTGAAAAAAAAGTAAGTATTAATGACTATATTTCATTATTAAGTGTTATTGTAACTGGTGTCTTAAGTTATGGAATCTTCAATTTAACAAAAAAAATGAATGAATTTCAATTTGCAAATACAATTGAAGTTAAAGAAAGTATTAAAAAGAAACTAGGTATAATGATACATAGTATGGCAAAATCTCTTACGGAGATTGAAAGTGCATATGAAGCTCTTTATCAAGCCTCCTTAGCTAATGTGGAAAATCCAATTAATTATACTTACGAAGATGAAGAATTATCATGGAGACGTTTTGATTTCTACAATAATAAAATTTTTGCTGGAATAAGTAACTGGAAGTTACTATATAAAGAAATTTGGACTAATCCGGATTTACTCACAGAGATCTATGAACTAAGAGATGTACTGTTAGAACAAGATCATTGCATTAAGGTAATAGAAGATCGTTTTAAAGTGAAATTCTTAGAAGAACAAACTATGGAGAATCTTAAAAAGTATAATGAATATATTTGTGAACAAAAGGATCATGTGATGGGTATAAATATGAGAAATATAGACGGTGAAATATTTAATGATATATTAGAGAACCTTGGTCAACGCAAAGTTGTTTCAACTGTTCGAGCTCATAGGAGCATATCAAATTTTAAGGCTTAACTTGATATGCTAGACTAAATAAATTCACATAGAGTATATGAATGATCATAAACTTAGTTTTGCTGATATTCCAGTAATAAAACTTTGTAACTGAGAAAATAGTAAATACAATTTCGTGACCATATTTTGACCATATTTAAAACAAAACAGACCCGAAATTAACCGAGTCTGAATGTGTTCTTTCCTATTATATAGCGGTTTTCCGAATCTATCGGAATGTGTAATGAAAGAACGTAAAAAATACGGTCTTAAAGCGGCTCGTCGTGCGCCTCAGTTCTCAAAACGTTAATATTTACGTTTCAAGACTCTCAACCTTATTGGTTGGGAGTCTTTTTTTGTTGAATTATTAATTACGAAATACGCATTTAGCGTTGAATGTTTCGTGAGAGAAAATAATAATAAAAAATGGGTTTGGTGTTAATGCTCTTTACTTATTTTCGTAATAGCTCCTGGCCTATTAGTAGGATATATATGTAAGAAAGCACTAAAATTGAAACCTAAAATTGTACAATATATAGCAGTCTTAGTTGGAGCACTGGGATTGTTCTATTTACTCTCGAATATTGATGCTATTTATAATTGGTTATCATAAAACGAGTTAAGTGCATTGATCTTTATTATGCTTAAATTCTTTTCACTTATTGTTACACTACAGCTCTCAGCTTATAAGTCTGGGAGTTTTTTATTTTCTACATACATATTTGTCCTCCATTAATCGTAATTATAAATGATTCATCAATGCTGTAATACAAGCTTTTTCTTGATATATCAACTGAAGTTATTGTGTCCATTAAAAACCTTTATAATAAAATACTAAAAACATATAAAAATTGTCGGAATAATATATTGAAGAATTACATTATTAAAGCTATAATTTGGTAAGTTATTCATAAATAGGAATTGGTGGGGAGTTTATGAACTTATTTGAAAAAGAAGAATTAATCGCTAAGCAAGCTGTTGAATTAGAAGCAGTAACCGCTGAAGAGGTATTAAAATTTGCAGTTAGTACATTTCCAAACATTACATTTGCATGTAGCTTTGGTGCTGAGGATGTAGTGATTGTTGATATGCTGCAAAAAATTAGTCCAAATACTGAAATTTTTTATTTAGATACTGATTTTCACTTTGATGAAACGTATGAAACAATCGAAAAAATTAAGAATCATTACAAAGGTATCAATTTAAGAAAAATGACACCTAATATTACACCAGAGCAACAGGCTGAATTACATGGAGAAGAATTGTGGAAAACAGATGCAAATGCTTGCTGTAATATTAGAAAGGTTGAACCACTAACACGTGCTTTAACTAAGTATGAAGCTTGGATTACTGGTATTCGACGTGATCAAGCACCTACTCGTGCAAATGCAAAAAAAATTGAATACGATACTAAATTTGGTTTAGTCAAGTTCAATCCAATTGCAGATTGGACGAATGATCAGGTGTGGGAATATATTCGTGACAATAATATTATTTATAATCCATTACACGATCAAAACTACCCTAGTATTGGTTGTAAGTATTGTACTCGTCAAGTTATGCCTGGTGAAGATCCAAGAGCTGGTCGTTGGGCTGGTCAAGAAAAAACTGAATGTGGTCTTCATAAATAAAAAATAGTCTGATTTAACAAAAGAGTTCGGAGGAAATATTTATGTCATACGGAATAAAACCACATGGTGGTGAGCTAGTAAATAGATTAGTTGACGAGCATGAGCTGGAAGCAGTAACTGAACAAGTAAAGACATTTAAAAAAATTAAAGTAAATGCATGGACCGTTTCAGATATGGATTTAATTGCTGTAGGTGCATTTTCGCCATTAAAAGGTTTTTTAAATGAAGAAGATTACCTATACGTCGTTAATAATATGAGATTAGCGGATGGTACGCTTTGGAGCATTCCTATTACATTATCGGTAGAAGAGGAAATAGCCTCTCAGTTAGAAATTGGTGAGAAGGTTGCTTTACAAGGCGAAGACAATATTATCTATGGCTATATTCATGTAGAGAGCATCTATAAGGTTAATCAGAAGTATGAAGCACTACAAGTATTTAAAACAGATGATTTAGCGCATCCTGGCGTTCAAAAGCTATTTGAGCGTAGTAATATATATGTTGGTGGACCTATAACAGTAATTAAGCGTCCACAACCTGAGCGTTTCAACGAGTTTTATTTTGATCCTAAGGATACGAGAGAAAAGTTTGAACAATTAAACTGGAAAACTATAGTGGGATTCCAAACGCGTAATCCTGTTCATCGGGCTCATGAATATATTCAAAAAACAGCAATGGAAATAGTTGATGGATTATTTTTAAATCCACTTGTTGGTGAAACGAAATCTGATGATGTTCCAGCAGACGTAAGAATGAAAAGTTATATTGCTTTATTAAAGCATTATTATCCGCAAAAACGAACGTTTTTAGGAGTATTCCCAGCTGCTATGCGATATGCTGGACCTAGAGAAGCTATTTTTCATGCTTTAGTACGTAAAAACTATGGTTGTACTCATTTTATAGTAGGTCGTGATCATGCTGGCGTTGGTGATTACTATGGCACTTATGAGGCTCAAGATTTATTAAGATCCATTCCATCAGAGGATTTAGGCATTACTCCATTATTTTTTGAACATAGCTTCTTTTGTAAGGCTTGTGGAAATATGGGTACAAGTAAAACATGTCCTCACGATAAATCAGAGCATGTTGCGTTATCAGGCACTAAAGTTAGAGAAATGTTACGGAACGGCATATGTCCGCCTCCAGAGTTTTCACGTCCAGAAGTAGCACAAATATTAATTGAGGGTATGAATGTTAATGTACCTTCGTAACATTAATTAATATTAAATATTCATAATAAACCACCTTGTCCCATATATTAGATAGTACATCTGATATGTAGATAAGGTGGTTTTTATTTATGAAAAAGCATACGACGATTATCGTTTGGTTAAGTCACAAAACTCGAAAAAGAATTTTCATAGTTTCAGCAGCATTGTTAATGGGATTAAGCTTGTTTTTTATGAAATTACCTACTGCAAGTACATTAGTTAGTCTAGAACAACGTTTGTCAGGTATGGTTATAGGGATTGATGCAGGTCATGGTGGAGTTGATGGAGGAGCAATAAGTAAAAGTGGGATTATCGAAAAGGATTTAAACCTAGCTATAGCTCTTCATTTAAGAGATTTTTTACAGGAGGCTGGAGCAATCGTTATTTTAACACGTGAGTCTGACCAAGATCTTGCTCAAGCAGACACTAAATCTTATTCCAAAAGGAAGACAGAGGACTTACTAGAACGTGTAGCACGGCTTAAGGAAGCAAAGGTGGAAATGGTTATAAGTATACATATGAATAGCATACCATCGAGTAAATGGTCAGGAGCACAAACCTTCTATGATCGCGATGCAACAGAAGATAGTAAGCAGCTAGCCTATTCAATTCAGCAGCAAATTAAAAAGTACCTAGAAAATACAGTAAGAGAAAGTAAAGAGGTAGAAGGCATCTATTTATTACATGAAATGAATCATGTGCCCACTGCATTAGTAGAGGTTGGATTTTTATCAAATGATGAAGAGGCTAATCGATTAGTTGATGCAGGCTATCAGCGCACAGTAGCAGCTTCCATTTACACTGGAATTATTCACTACTTGGAAAATAAAAAATAGAAATATTTTAAATTAATGCTTTCATTTCTAAAATAAATGTCCTATGCTCATTATATATACTAAAAGAGCTTACTTGAAAGGATGGAATAGGATGTCTTTAACAAGAGAAAAAGCAATTGAAGTCATAGAACAAGTATTAGCTACGCAGTATAGTGCTGATCAATTATCTTATCGTGATGTTATGGTTAAAAAGGAACAAGTTTCAGTAACGATAGTTGGGGCTCAAAAGGAAAACTATGCAGCAATAGAAGCTACGCTTTTAGAAAGCTTAAAAGGATGGGGAGCAACAGCTGTTTACTGTAGATTCAAGGACAATATTAATGTACAAGCTGCTTCAGCAGCATCTTCAGTTCAAGCAAATCAAGTTAAAGAGCAAGTTCCACCACATAGTCATGCTACAAATTTAGCAAGTTCTTTACTAGATCCTAACTCAAAGTGCAAGTTTATTGCTATTGCATCAGGTAAAGGTGGAGTAGGAAAGTCTACAGTTACAGTTAATCTTGCAACAGCTTTAGCTCGTAGTGGTAAAAGAGTAGGCATAATTGATGCAGATATATATGGGTTTAGTGTGCCTGATATGATGGGTATAGAAGAAAGACCAGAAGTAAAAAACGAACGAATTATTCCTGTTGAACGTTTTGGAGTCAAAGTTATTTCGATGGGATTTTTCGTTGAAGATAATAGTCCTATTGTTTGGCGTGGACCGATGCTTGGTAAGATGCTTCGCAATTTCTTCCAAGAGATTGAATGGGGTGAGCTAGATTATATGCTACTTGATTTACCTCCAGGCACAGGTGATGTGGCACTAGATGTTCATCAGATGATTCCACATAGTAAAGAAATTATTGTAACTACTCCTCATGCTACTGCTGCCTTTGTAGCAGCTAGAGCGGGTGCTATGGCTATTAAAACGGAGCATGAGATCATTGGTGTCGTTGAAAACATGTCTTATTTTGAATCCAAATTAACTCAAGAAAAAGAATATGTGTTTGGCAAAGGTGGAGGAGCTAAGCTGGCAGAAACGCTTAATTGCGAACTATTAGCTCAAATACCACTAGGAGTGCCTGATAATCATCCACTTGATCCAGAGTTTTCACCGAGTGTATACAATAAAGAAACCGAAATTGGTCAGCTCTATATGAATTTAGCTGAAGAGGTTATTAGAAGAGCGTAGAGTGAAATAAAAAAGCAAGGTATCCCTGAGGTAAAGGATAACTCCAAACCTCTAGGAAGCCTTGCTTTTATTTTTAGCTGCCACCACCGCCGCTACCTTTAGTACCTTTGCTGTCGCCACCACCCGATTCACCTTCACCGCCAGAAGAACCGCCACTTTCTCCTGAGGAGCCACCACCACTTTGTCCTTCAGAAGACAGCTCGCTTGAAACGGCTTGCTGCATAAGTTCTAATAATTCCATACGAAAAATAGGGTTCTTTAAAGATTCTTGCATAAGAGACATAAGTTCTTTGCGATACTCCGCTGTTTTTAATGCATCCAAAATGACTTTTTTCATATCCTCGGTTTGAAAAGCAGATATTAATCCCTCTTGATATTGTGGATCCTTAATAAGCTCTTCGTGCAAAGCTTTGTTATTTTCATTTACTGCCTTTGCAAATTCACCAGCAAATTTAGTGTCGGTCATAAGCTCTTTAATGACCTTATCATAGTCTGGTGCACTGATAACATCTTTGACCGCTTTCTTAATTGCTTCCTGATCTTGAACGCTTAGCATCGAATTACTTTGCATTGAATATCCTGATGTTTGAGTTAATGACTCCTGCAATGCTTTTTGTGCATCTTCTGTTTTAAGGATGTCGAGCACCATTGACTTCATATCTTTATAATTCATTTGTGAGCTTTGAGACGATGATCCACTATTCATACCACAGCTTGTAAGAAGTAAACAAATAGACAATAAAGTGAGTATAGTTAGTTTTCGCACAATTGTAACTTCCTTTACATTTTTTCTATATGATGTGCAATTTTCAAACTTTTATCATGTAATTAACTAGTATTTTTATTGTAACGTGGTAAAATAATGGAAGAAATTACTCGTGATAACGGGAGGCATAGTAAACGTGACATTTAAAAATTGGTTAAAACTGTTCACAGTAACGATCGGTTTAGGTGGACTTGTATGTGTTGTGATCGGTTTGTTTATGATGTTCACTAGCGTTGATTTTGGATTCTTTAAAGTAGAATTAACGGAAGGCTCACGCTTTGGAGCCATTGTAGTGAATATGCTGCTTATGCTATTTGCTGGCTGTACTATTGGTGCATTTTGTCATATGGGTTTCTTTGCTTACTTAACATTAAATTATATTGCATTAAGTATATTCCGCAAAAAATATCTTTGGTATACAATCCAAGCCTATACAACAATATTTACTTTAGGCTTAGTCGGTTATCTTCTATATGAAAACAAAACAAATAATTGGTTTTTCTGGTCATTCCCATTAGTATTAGCAATAATTTCATTGGCCATTACATATTTTAAAGTGAGGGCAACTAAAAAGGAAGCTTTTATTCCCACCATGTTTTTATTGGTGGTCATCACAATTATATTGTCAACGCCAGTTCTAAAGCTTGATTTTAATTTATCTGCAGTTATCTTTATGGTTACTCCTATATTAGTGTGTAATGCATATCAAAATCATATGCTGGGAGTATTAACCTCAAAAGAAAAAGCTGATTCTACAAACTCTGTAGAAACAGCCTCAATACCTAACTAATTTTATAGACCTGTAAGAAGCGGGAATATCTCTTTCAATTTAGTCACTCTATTTTGAAATGACGGTATTCCCGTTTGTTTCTGTATAGTGTAAAAGTTCTGAAACGGAAACGAATGTATAATTATTCGAACGTAGTTGTTCAATAATGGTTGGTAGCGCAATATGTGTTTGCTTTGCTGAGTCAGAAGCGTGTAATAATACAATATCACCTGGCTGCACTTGCTCAGTAACTCGTGCTATAATTTGTTCCGCAGTAACATCCTGCCAATCATTAGCATCTGTTCCCCATTGAATAACTTTATAGTTTAGATCACTAGCAATTTGTAATACGCGCTTATCAAAATCGCCATTAGGTAAGCGAATAAGATTTGGCTCTGTACCAGCTATATTAGTAATGATGGAGTGAGCAGTTTGAATTTGCTGGCGAATTTCATCATTCTCAAGCTCAGAATAATTGGTATGCTTATGGCCGTGACTTCCAATTTCATAGCCAGCATCTTTAATTTTTTGTACGAGATCAGGATGAGCTTGGCCCCATACAGATGAAATAAAAAATGTAGCTGATGTTATGTTTTCATCTTTTAGAGTTTGTAGAATAGGTTCTAGTCTTTCAGTTCCCCAGCTAATATCAAAGGTTAAGGCAATGACATTTTCATTTGTGTTAACCTTGTAAATAGCTGAGGCTTCCTGTGGAGCAAAAACATTAATGTTCTCTCGTTCTAAATAGATAACCCCTAGTGCAAATACAAGAGCAAGCGCAAGGAAAAAGTACTTTTTGATCTTATCAGCTGAAAAAACAAAAAAATAATTCATATAGTGGTTCTCCTCTCAACTTTTAAAACTTTGTTGTAATATAGCTTGGCCTATACTAAAACATATGCAATTAAAAGAGAGATATTACATTCGTTTGGAGGTTTTATAAATGTTTAGTATTAAAGAATTGTGGTCAGATTTAATATATTCGAGAAAGTTAATATGGCTTAGTACAATAATTTTTTTAATCGCTATATTAATTGGGTTTACTAATCGTTCCTTAGCAGGCTATATGGATGCACAAATGAAAGCATTAAGTGAATTAGCTGATATTGCAGCAGGAGCAGAGAATCAAACTCTCGCCTTTATCCTCATTATATTTATTAACAATGCTGTCAAATGTGCATTGGTCATATTTTTAGGAATCTTCTTTGGTATTTATCCGTTGTTTTTTATTGTTATGAATGGGTTGATTATAGGCTATTTATTGCAATTATCTGCTTATGGCCATCTACAGTATGGACTTTTTGATACGATTGTAAAGGGATTATTGCCACACGGTATTTTAGAAATTCCGGCCTTAATTATAGCTACAGCTTATGGCTTAAGAATGGGACGTTTAGTATGGCGGACAATTAGATTGGCATTTGATGGTGGAAATAGTTTAAGAGGGATTGGACTTACTTATAAAGGTACAATGAAGCGTGCTGCTGTTATGACTGTGTATTTAACGATAATACTAGCAATTGCAGCACTGATTGAAAGTACTGTAACGGTATGGCTACTCAGTCTGTAAAGCTTGTTATATTTAGTCTCATTAAATTTATTGAAATATTGTCTATAATCGATGTACTAAAAAGAGTAGTTATTGTCCATAACAATAAGACGAAGATTATCTTCGTCTTTTTTTGTTATTAATAAATTGATTAAGGATGGTTATACATATGTTAGGAATGTTGTTTAATGAACGTGAATGCAAGGAATTCGATTATGTCTTAAGAAAAGAGTTAGATGAGCTAATACTCGATTTAAGTGATAACCGACTAGATGGCGATATTCGGAAATCAATTGCAAAACGATATAAAGTCATTTTTCGTATGTATGCTCGTATAGCTTCACCAAAGCAATTGTCTAAGTACGCTATAAATTTAAAAGATATAAAGTAGATAATAAACTAACAAGTGTTATCTAGCTTTTATATGAATGAAATAACAATATGAGGATTTTTATAAGTAATATGCTTATTAATACAGCCATAAATTGAATCACAATTTTATTTCAAGCTTATGGTTGTATTAATTAAAGGTTCAAAACGTTGGTATAATAGGCTTTTCGACAAAAGAAGCTAAAAAAATAAAAAAAGTTTTAAAAAAGGGTTGCATTATAATTTAAGTCTGTGGTATATTATTTCTTGTCGCCAGCGAGACACACCGCAGACGACGAAAACAA
>Ga0182742_1001797_pt1 | contig 26025 bp, 25 predicted proteins | sample eDN5th37CBELigMG_FD_128880 | JGI IMG/M metagenome (GOLD analysis project Ga0182742, IMG submission 128880) | Enriched Miracle-Growth compost microbial communities from Emeryville, California, USA - eDNA 5th pass 37_C BE-Lig MG (version 2)... ...
CTCGCGGTCAGCGACTACCTTGGTTGCAGGGAATCGGCCCTCTCTTCGCATGATGAAGAGAGGGACTTCATCCCGGACCAGCTTGTCCATCAGTCGTCGCCGGACTCGTAGGCGCCGATGTACTCGGCTAGGGTGCCGACGGTCTGAAGACCCTGGATGGATACACCGTTGGCCTGCTCCAGAGCGCGAGCGATCCGCTCCAGCGCGTCGATCGCGCGCTCAACCTGATAGTCCGTCATCAGTCGATCGGGTCGATGTCCTGCACGATGCGGTAGGACACGCGATGCTTGGTCACCTTGTTGTCCTCGCCCAGGACGTGGTAGTCACCGGCCGGGATGGCGTCCAGCACTTCGCTCAGGTCGCCGTCCTGAGCGCGCACCACGTCGAAGCGCTTGATGGAACCGGACTTGTCCTGCTTGGCGGAAAGAACAAGAGCCATTTGACTCTCCTTACTTGCTCGACTTGTGGACCAGAGTCATCCCTAGCCCCGACTGTGCTACGGCCTCGGCGTTCTCTTCACCGAAGGCCACCAGAGCCGATGCGGCCCCGGAGTTGCCCGGCGCCTTCGACCCGTCAGCCGGGAGGAAGGTCAGCCGTCCTTCTATGAGGCACACGGCGCTGGCGTCGCATACGGTCTCGTGCCACCACTTCACGTCAGTGCGGGCGAAGACCAGAGCGATACCGTTCCCGTGCTCGCGGAGCTTGTGCATCCAGCGCCCGGTTACTCTCCCGTAGGGAGGATTCATCCAGACGCGGCCCCACCACTCCTGCGCGAGTCCGTTGTCCTCCTCGCAGAACCAGTTGTCGGCCGGGATCCACGGCAGTCCGCTCTTCGGCGAACAGGGGTCAAGGTCGAACCTGACTCCTAGTCGCTCGAAGACATGAGGGGGCGTGTACCACTCGTTGGTCGCCCCCTCATTCGGAGCATGGAGCTTCCTCCAATTCTTCGTCACGGTAGGGTGATGAACCCCGCGCTCCAATAGAGGGAGTAGTCACCGGTGTCGCGCTTGACGAACACGATGTTATACCCCTCCCTCCGGCGCTCCGCCTCGAACTCCCGGGAGGAGTTCAGGGCGCGGCCAGGGCGGTCCTTGTTGACGAAGGGCTTGTGGTGTGGCTCGAACTTCATCAGGTACGCGTGAAGCTGATGATGTAGCCACGGGACACGGCGATCTCGTGGATGGTGTTCACGATCGCGTCCGCGTCCTTGTCGGGCATCGGGCGTCCAGATGGGTCATGGACGACGATGCAGACCGCCGGGGACTTGGGGACGTAACCGCCCTGTCGTCCATTGGTGCGACCGCCACGACGGCGAGCCTTCTTGTTCTGTTCAGCCATGTGTGTCCTTGGCTAGAGGATGGATACGGACTAGTAGCGCTGGTCGCGCCAGACGAGCTTGCCGTCGATGTAACGGGCTAGTTCGGGTACTACAGTGCCGTCAGGCCAGACGATGGCGGTGCCAAAGCCGTTCTGCCAGTTGGGGAACTTCGTGTAGCCGAGGCCACCACGGATCATCGCCATCGTGCCGATCTCCATGCCGGTGACGGTGAAAGGAGTGCCGTCGATGGAGTGGATAGTCTTGTGCGTGAGTGCCTGACGGTGGGTGTGCGCCATCGCGAGGGAGTGACGCACCTCGTCTAGGTGAGCGAGGATGGACGCGCCTGCGTCCTTCTTCACGCGCTCGCCGTGCATGGCGGCGAACTTGTCACTGACGGCGTAGTGAGCGTGGGTGTAGTTACCCTGCGGCTCGATTAGCTCAATGCCGAGCGAGTCGAGATGCAGTAGGTCACGAATGTCCCATACATCGCGGAAGGGATCCTGGCCGGGGATGTCGGCCGGTCGCACGCCCCATAGCTTCGACACGTACTGAAGCATCATCCTGCGGATGCGCTCGTCGTGGTTGCCGAGGAGCTTCTTCCAGCGGGTAGAAGTGGATGCCTGCACGTAATCGCGCAGCATGAGGTAGCCAGAGTTGATCGACTCCTGAGCCGTGACGTGCCACTCCGGGTTGGCCGGGTGACGCGACTGCTCAGGTAGGTCGATCGTGTCGCCCATGAGAACGCCCTCATCCGGGACGTTGTACTCCAACCACTGGCAGAACTTGTCGTGGAGGTCGGGGTCCTGATAGGGTGCCTGCTGGCAGCCGACGAAGACGACGAGCTTGGCCTTGCGGTCTAGCTGTACGTGGAGGCGCTGAAGGCGGAAGGAGGGACCATCCACCGCAGGCATGACGAAGGCGTACGGCTTCTTCCGGGCGCAAATGATCTTTAGCTGGCGCATCTTGACGATGCGGTTGTCACCGTACGCCTTGTCGGAGGTCATGGCGTCCCACTCGTTGATGATGAGACCGCCGTCGATGACCTCCCACTCCTCGGGGTCAAGGCCACGCTCGCGAAGTAGTTCCTCGGGCGTATTGAGAACGTCGCCGGTCACGGGGCGACCGATGATTGTCGCCTTGTCACCCTCGATGCGGAGACTTGGCCTCTCGGCGTTGGGCCGCTGCGCATTCCATCGACGTAGTGCCCGACGAATGGAGCGATCCGAAGTCGTTACCCCCTCCGCATTGAGGTTGCGGATAACCTCGGCATAGGTCAGACCTTGAGTAACCCACTCAAGGATCTTCTCCTGATGCGCGTCTAGCGGGGATGTCTGGGAATGGTTCACTAAGCCTCGTAGTCCGGTTCAATGATTGAGTACTTCTTCTTGACTGCGGGGCGAGGCAAACGCTCCACTGTCGAATCTTCCCTGGCCTCTCGTGTGCGATACACACCGGCCTCGTGATCCTCATCTTCGACAGTTGCGGGCATTTCCTCAGACTCAGCGAACGATGCCGTGTTCCCGCCGCCCACGCCGGGACGACGTTCCATGGAGACAGCGGGAGCTACGAGACCGCCTGCATTACCTCCCTGAGGACCCGCGCCAGCCGGGGGAGGACCGCCGCCCGGGGCGCCCGCTCCGGAGCCAAATTCGCCCGGTCCTAGCTCGCCCGGGGGAGGCGGCATCACGATCGATTCGCCTGGGGTGCCTCCAGGGCCGCCCTCCGGCCCGCCAGCACCCATCGGAGGCCCTGCCATAGGCATGCCGCCCGGAGCGCCCGGAGCGCCCATACCGCCGCCTGGGGGAGCCCCTAGGACGGTTTCGACCTCGGCCTTGAGGTCCGGCGGGATCGGCAGGCCCTTCTCCTTGAGCACCTTGTAGGTCTTCATCTTGGCTTCCTGCTGAGCCACCGTCTTCTTGACGAGTTCCTCGTTGTAGTCGTTGATCTCGTCTTCAATGTCGAAATCAACGCCGACCATGAGCGTGCGATCGGAGAGGGGTACGCCCATCGTGCGAAGCGTCTGGAGGAATTGACGTTCTGTAGCCTCGTCGCGGAGGTCAAGGGTCTGGAAGCGAAGCTCCGGGATGAGGAGCTTGTGACGCTCCTCGATGACCTTCGAGCCATCCTCCTGGGTAACGACGACCTCCTCCATGAGATCGACCTTGGTCTGGCCGCGCATCTCGAAGTCGTAGTGCTGCTGCGCCTCGGCGACGACGAGCGCCCTCTGGCGGAAGTGCTCCTTGAGGAAGCCCTGGTAGGTGCGAAGGATCTGGTTCAGGAACTCGGCCTGGAGAGCAGAGGACGCGTACGGCTGCGAGTTCCCGCCTGCGGAAAGCAGGGAGGGGTTGACGCCGAAGATCTGCATGAGACGGGCCTCGATGCGATCGAAGTCGTCGCCGAGACGAGGCATCTGCTCGCGTCCGAAGACGTTCTCGATCTCCAGTCCGACGTGGTGCACCAGTAGACGGAAGTCGCTCGTGAGAGCGATATCCATGTCGTCGCGGAAGGCGTCTAGCTCTTCGGGACCTGGGATGTACGGCGGGTAGCCGTCACCTAGGTCAACGATGCCGAGCTTGGCGAGAATGAGCGGGGAGTAGAGGCGCTCGGCGATAGCGTCTTGTGACGCGAGTAGCTTCTCCTCGTGGATGAGGGTACGGAGACCTCGAAGGAGGATCGGAGTGCCGTGATCGTCCCACGGCGAAGTCTTGTTGGCTACCTGCTTGAGGAGGACATCCGAGATCGGGATGTGGTCGCCACGGAGTAGGTAGGGGATCAACTCCGGGAAGTTGAGTTCTAGCTGACGGTACTCCTTGGCCGGGCTCTTCGTTTGAGCTAGCTTCTTGAGGTAGTTCGGCGGAACGATCTTCAACTGACGCGTGCCGAGAAGCGGGAAGTTCTCGATAACCACGTCCTCCGGGTTGATGAGTTCCTCGCGCTCCCATACGCCGAGGCTTTCATCGAAACTACCCATGGGGAATGCCTCGCCCACAGTCCAGTACTCTCGCCCGAGGTTCACGAAGAACTCGTCGTACTTCAACTGGTTCATGAATAGCTCTTCGTACCAGTCGGCTAGCTGCTGATCCTTGCAGTAGAACTCCATCCCCACGAGCGGGAAGCGCGTGAAGATGTCGATGAGAATCGGGACGAGGTGGTGCGTCGCGTAGTACAAGCGCAGCCACTTGTGGAGCTTGTGTCGGTGCGACTCGTCAGCGGTGTTCCACGGTAGACCCGTTACATCCCAATACTCGATCGGGTCGTAGAAGCGGGGGATGGCGGCGAAGACATCCTTGCCTCCGCCGAATCCGGCCGTGCGGTTCAAAGAGGACGCACGGCGCTGCTGACGCATGGCGCGCATGAGACGAGTGTTCTGCTCGATCGCCTCTACGTTGTTTGCGCCTCCGGCGATGCCCTGCATGATCGTGCGCTGAAGATCACCTTCAGTGCGAGCCATGCGGTGCATGTCGTGGGCTGCTAGACGCGCCCTGGCGGTGTTGCGGGGCAATGCGACGCCCCGCCTACTTAGATTCGCTAGCTCTGCATCTAGCAGGCTCGTGTCAACTCGGCTCATACTCTACTCTTTAGGTACTCGACCACTCGCGGGAGCGAGTGATGATGGTTAGTCTCCGTAGAGAACGATCGCGTCGAAGATCTCTTCGCGGGAGAGGAATCGAGCGGACGAGGTGACAGGGTTTGCCTGACCCTCTGTTCCAGACCATGTGTCCGTGTGGATCGCCGGTTGATCGTCAACCTTCGTGATATCGGTGTTCGTGTCAAGTACTGCGCCCTGCGCGCGATCCTCGTTGCTCCAGTCCGGCGTATCCTTCAGGTCCTGGGTCTCGGACTTGTAGCGGCCGCCATCGGTGTCGATCGGCTTCAGGTTGCCCTCGTCGTTGAGCGCGTTCGGCTTCCAGGTCTTCTTATCGATCTCGGGAGAGGGCTTACCCTTGCCTCCCAGGTTGTCCTCTGCCGTGTGAACAGACGCGCCCTTGCCCACGGCGGACACGTCGTCGGAGAGGGCGCCTTCGCCGTTGCCCTCGTCGCCGCATTCGCACATCTTCTTCGGGCCGACCTTCCAGCAACGGCAGTCGTCGCAGAAGGCGCCGCCAGCGATGCGCTCGATGAAGGCGTTCTCTAGGAGAAGCGCGCCAGCCTCATGTTCGAGGCGGACTGCGGAGGCAAGGCGCCCTAGGTCATTCTGGATGAGAGCGACACGCTGCTCGAACTCATCCTTGTTAGCTGCCTGGCGCAAGAAGTCTTCGTAGCGCTCAGAAGCGCGCAGGTTGAAGAGCACGGAGGCAGTGCGAGCCGCCTTCCGCTCGTCATGCTGCTGTGCTGCGTCGTAGGAGAAGAGATCCATTGGTTCAGCCTTAGGAGAAGAGGATGTCGTCGGGTAGAGACGCGTAGCGGTCTTCCTGCGCCGACGCCTCCTTGTGGGTCGCGGTCTTGCGCTGGGCGAGGCTGGCCTTGCGCGCTTCCTCTACATTGGTGAGGAACTGTCGCGCGATCTCCTCGGCGCGCTCAGGGGCGATGCCTGCGACCTTGGACCGAATGTGATTCAGCGCGACGTGGCGCGTCGAGCCCATGTCGGCTACCGTGCCGTCCGAGAGGGACGCGACGAGGGTGTGCGGCTCCTCCTTGAGCACAGCGTCGAAGTCCGTGCCCTCGGCCTCGGCGATCATGTCATTGACCACGCCGTCGAGCCAGGACGCCTCGCCACTGCCTAGGGACTCGCCAACAGGACCGGCGGTGTACTCCAGCGGCTTGTAGCCGTAGCCCTCGGCTTCCTGCGCGTCAAGGGCGTCGATAGCCTGTCGCAGGGTGGAGCGCTCGGCATCGGAGGCCACGATGATGCCGTTGAGCGTCTGTGCGTCTTCGTAGGAAGCGGTGCGAGATGCGAGCGCCGTGACGGCCTCCTGGCGGATGTCGCGGAGCTTCTCCATGCGGGCGAGCAGGGAGGCGCGATCGGGTCCAAACGGGGCTTCGAGCGCCGCCGTCAGCGACTCAGCCGCCGTCTTGGTGGAGGCAGTCTTCTCGATGGAGAACTTCGTATCCTCCGTTACGCGGAGATGAGCGATACGTCCGTTCTCTAGGCGCACGGCGATCTCCTCGCCCCATACGTCCCGAGTCTTGCTAAGGATCTTGCCCTTGAGGCCACCCGGAGTAATGACGTGCGTAGCATCCGTGGACGCCTGCATATTCCACGGCGAGTGACCCTGCTCCTGGGGGTCGCCGCCGGAATGCTGCGCCTGCGGATCACGCGGGCCGCCGTACTCGCTCGGATGCAGAATGTTGCTGTCTGTCCAGCTTTGGGCGCACTCAGGGTTGGAGCACACGTCTCCGAACGTGGTGGCGCCGCAGTCCGGGCAAACACCCTCTGAAGCGTGGCCGTAAGGGTCGCGTTCGCCAAAGCCCGGCTCACCGAACCCGACCTTCTGCTCTAGCTCGGCAAGGTTGTCCGCAGAGGCGATGACCTTGCCCTCACGGATGGCGTACACCTTGTCGTTCTCGTAAATGAAGTGTAGCTCGCTCATCTCTACTGCTTAGTCGTAGCCCCTATGACGTTTCTAGGGTTAGAGATCGACTCGCCGAATCTCGAAATCCGAATGAGTCGTCAGAATGAACGTATACGGATCCACCTCTTCGACCTCGATCCGAGGCGAGGAGATCATGAGCGTGTGCGAAAGATTCTTTGGCACCGCGACAATGCGCTCACTATCCGCAGTCACCACGCCGCTGCGCAATCCGGATGCGACACGAGTCAAAGCGCGGACTAGGCTGAAGGTACTCACGGCGCCCGTGAATCGCGCGATTACCGGTTCAACCGATGCCCCGACCTTGGCGGAAGTACTGAGCACGACTAGGGTCACTCGACGCGAGGTGAACGAGGCAGCCGCCACGACCGATGTCGCAAGCGTCACAGGCATTCGACGTGTCAATCGGGCCGCCGCCGACGCAGCGATAGACACTGCGGCTCCGACGCCGCGAACCACGCTAACACTAGTCTGTACGGCGCGCTCGATGCGCTTCAGGATTAGTCGATCATGTGACGGCGATCCGGCGACCGAGGCCCGGAGGGTTCGTAGACCACGACGAGCGAGCGTCGGTTCGACGCGCCCTACGGCGTTGGTGGACTTGTCTACGTCGCGGACTAGTAGCCCGGTCCCTTCTGCGGACAAGGAAGCCGTCTTTCTGGTATCGCGGACCGCCGCTGTCTGGCCTACGGCCGAGGCAGTCAGCAAGAGATTGACGAGCCCGCCGAGCTTCTGCGCGGCCGTACTGACGGCGCTAGCAGCCGTGGCCGTGATCGTTCGAGCCACTCCGCGTACGGTTTGCGTCGCCACCTGAGCGACAGTGGCGCGCATAGAGCGCACTCCCTTGACGAGCGCGCTAGATGCGGATACGGCGGTAGAGGCAAGGAGAAGTCGGACGCGTCGAGTTACAAGATCTGCGACGCCGAGAGCCTCGGCAACCACGGTCTTCGAGCTACTGCGAATCAATGCCGAGGCCCCGGACGCCTGTCGCGCAAATGCCTTGGTGACCCTCCTGCCTAGCGAGACGGTCGATGTCGCTGTAAGCGTGATAAGACGGCCGATGAACTTCAGCGTCTCGGCGCCTGCCGACCCTTCAACCGTGACCGAATCGGGCTCGCGCTCAACATGAACGACGCGCGAAGGCTCCGCCGCTCCGGTAGTCGTATATGTGACACCCGCGTGCCGTGGCACAGAGACAACGGATTGAGCATCCTCGGCAAGCAGCTTTGACACGAGACGCTGAATGGCGGCAGAGCCAGTGCCCGTATCAATAATGATCTTGCCCGACCTACGAGCGAGAGTAGAAGCGTTGACAACTGTTACCGTCAATTCTTGTGGGTATGTCGTTCCGCCGGGATCTTCCTCGCGCTCGTCGGCGCCCGCGAGCACGCACGCCACCCGAATGTCATGGTCTCCGGTAAACGCCATGTCCTGGATGGCCACCAGGATCCGGTCACTGTACTCCGTGATCGACATGGAGGAGTGCAGCGGGAAGTTGACGTTCAGCGGAACGTTCCCCTGCTCCCAATAGCCCAGCGACGAGTCGAACCACCAGTAGTCCAACGACATGTTGAACGGGTCTTGCGTGACCAGGTAGACGTGACCAGTGGCCTTATCTACTCCCATCGCCATCGTCTCTGGATAGACGGGCGGCATGTCGTAGGTCACGCCCTCGTTCGACCTCCAGAACTTCGGCGCGTCGAACGTGTCGTTCCACGCGAAGTACGCGATACCGCTGTCCGGGTCCGTCGCGTAGCATACGTCCGGCAGGGACCCCTGGCCGGTGATGTCGGCCCGGTCCAGGTCAATCTCGATCTCGGTCTGCCAACCGCCCGACGGGAGCCACAGGCGTGCGAACGCCCACGACCTGGAACCGACATCGCCCTCCATGAAGTAGCGGTCGTTCCAATAGAACACCCACATCCCGCCACTGTCGTTCGCGCGCCCGACGCCCGTCCACCAGTGCGAGTTGTCGTCGCTCAGCTTGAACGGGAACCCGCTCGCGGTGGTCCACGTCGCGTTCGCCCCGCTGTTCTTGACCACCCAAGGCTTCGGGTGATCGGGCGGGCTGCCGTCGTTGAAGAACTCGAACGTGATCCACGGTACTCCGTCAGAGTCCGTGCTGATACTCATCTCCAGCAGCGACCCCTGGCCCGTAAAGGCATTCTGCGCCGCCGCGTCCCAACTGACGGTTCCGTCGCCAACGAGCGTGCCGCGCCGGTACTTCAGGTGGGTCGGGTTGTCGTCGCCGACGAAGCCCCAGCAGACATGGAGCTTCTCGTGGTCCTGGTCCCAATGCATTGCCGTGTAGGCGATGGAGGTCGTCAAGGACAAACTCGCGTCCGTCGGCATGTCGAACAACTTGTGCGGCGTCGTCCAGGTCTGCCCATTATCGGGACTCATCGTCAGCCAGGCGGCATCCTCGTCCTGGAACATCAGGTAGTCATGACCGCGCTTCTTGTCGCTGAACACGCGCCGCTGGAACTGCTGCGAGACGGCGCCAAAGTCACCGAAGGCGAAGTCACTGGTAGCCGCCACGACGCCCTCGAAGGCGTCTGGCGCGTCATCGTCGCCCGTCGGCGCGGCACGAATGACGCCGACGCAGAGCGCGACGGTCCGGTCTCCGGAGCCGCTTGCCGTGTAGGTGGCGCCGTACTGGTCCGGCTCAATCGGTTCGGCCTCAGCCCAACCCTCCCGGAAGCTGTTGTGCGTCGCGTCGTAGACCTCGGTTAGGTTGGTCCACGTAAACGAGCCGAGGGTGCTCGACCACGCGCCGCACACCGCCACCGCGTAATCGCCGGGCTCCGCATCGATCTCATTCGTCAGGACGCTCTGGGGGCTCGTGGCTCCGACGGTGCCAGCCTGATCCCAATCACGGCAAGGGTTCACCTCAGTCTGATCCACGCCCTTCAAGAATCTGACGAGAAGCGTGCCACCTTCGTCCCAGGACGATGACCCCTCCCAATTCCAGGATAGGGTCTGCGAGCCGGTCCCAGGAAGCTGGGTTCGCCCGTACATACCCGATAGGTCGCCGCCAGGGTTACTGATGACGCCCGTGATGAACGTCAACTGCTGGCCGCCCAGGGTAATGACCGCGCCGTCTAGCTTGTTCGCGACACTGCCGGGACCACTGTTCTCGTAACCAGCGATGCCGACGACAATCGCATCGGCATCAGCAGGAACGGTGATCGAGGTCGAACCGCTATCAGCGACCGTATTGACCGTGAGAAGAGAGCCCGTCGTCGTGACTGGCATGAGCGGGCCTCAGTCAGAGCGATTAGTCAGCGTTGTCGAACGCTACTTGGAAGGTGAACTGGATGCTGTCGCCGGAGACCAGGTTGATCGCAGAGAAGACCGCGCGCACGAACATGTTGCCGGAGGATGCAGCGTCGAATAGCGCCGCCTCAGTGATGGCGACGGTACCCTCAGCCGTGACCGTGCCGACTACCTGATATGTGTCATTCGTTGCCGAAGTAGTGACGCGTGACGAAGAACCCTCGGTGCGTCCACCAGAAGTCGTCGGAGCCGCCTCGGTGACGAGAGCGGTCTGAGACTCTGCTTCAGCGGTTGTGCCCGTGCCCCAGCCGATGTGAATCGGTTCGTTTCCGGAGCCGATTAGGCGGTTGGTAATGATTGCCTTTCCGGCGTTAGTCAGCGTTGCCATGCGGTCTAAGAGTCTTTCGTAGTAGTCGTCGGAGTACCCACCGCTTGAGGGGGTTACGATGGAAATAGGAGACGACGCCAAGTTCCTCGCGTGTTCCGTCTGCACGGATCACTACGGCCTCGACCGTCACTTCCTTAGGCTTCAACTGTGCTGATGCAAGAGACACTTGACTTCCTCGTACAGTTATCGTGGCGAACGCGCCGATTACAATGTCTTGGCGATGAACCCGCCGTGCAACAACGCGTCGGTATCTCCGCCCGGAGAGGTGATCTTCAGGGTGTAGAGGGCGGTTGACCAGGGGAGTTCGGCCGTTGCCGTGACAGGGATCACTAGATCGATTGTGCCGCTGGCCCCGCCAAGAATGATTCCGTTATTCTCGGTCGTCAGCGATACGAGAGGGTCACCCGCTAGGGTCCGGATCGGGCACGTCGCCGTGTAGCCGGTCAGGTCGAACGGGGTAGTGGCATCCTCGTCGGCGTAATAGGTCAACCGCTTCTTGAAGGTCGTGCCCTTCCAGACGACGAAATTGAGCTTTGCGGGGTCCAGGGACATTCACCCTTTACCCCGCAGACCGCCGCGTCTTAGAAGCCTCTTCGGCGCCCGCGCGTCCTGAAGCCCGAACGAGCCGGATTTTGTCCCAGGAACCGGAGATGGCCGTAAGCGCTGCCCCCGGGGCTCTGCTCGCCCTGTCGGCCTCCCTGATAGCCGCCGAAGAGGGGGTGCTTGCCGCCTAGAGCCGCTCCGCCGTGCCCGAGCGGGTATCCGCCCGGAGCGCCCATGCCGATCGGCTGAGACCCGAGCGTGGCCATCATTTGATCCCGGATACGGTTGGCCAGGAAGGACTCGGTGACCGTCATCACGCAGTCCGCCATGTCCTTCGTCTGCACGGGGCCGATCGTCTGCCGATCGACTCGCGGAGTGAGGCCGGTGCTGATCTGCTGAAGGTACTTCAACTCTAGGGCGCAGTACGCGTTGTCCGGCGTATCCGACGGGGCATGCACGAGGTCGCGATAGAGACACGTGCGGAAGATCTCCGCTCGGTTCCAGTTGGTGGCTGCCGTCGCGGGCTTCTTGTAGACCTTCACGCCTCCGACGCCGCGCATGCGTAGCTCCTTGGTGAGCCACTCGATAGGCGCGTCAGAGTTGTATTGGTCCATCGTGATCTCGGTGGGGCGGAAGAGATCGATGTACCCATAAACTTCCCGTAGAACGGTCTCCCACTCGATGACGCCGGACTCGAAGTTCTGCGGCTGCCAGCGCTTCACGATGTCGAACACGACGTGCTCTTCCGGATTGCCGTCGCGATCCGGGAACTGCTCGACGTGCCCGAGCGCGAAGCCGAAGCCAGCCGTCGTGGAGGATGGGTCGAGGTGCGCCCGGTACTCGTACATGAAGCCATTGGGCTGGTTGAAGTTCGAGGCGACCGCAGCGTGCGAGCCATCGGGCATCGGGCGACCCTCGAACATGCGATCCACGGCCTTCGGGTCCAGGTAGGCGTCAATGATCTCGGAGAACTGGCCACGGCGCTCGACCTTGTACGTGTCGGGGTCCTGCTTCTCCTCGTCGCGCGCGAGCTTGATACCGATGCGATCGTCCTCGGAGTAGAAGTAGGATCCGTCCTCGTTCTTGCGCTCGGGATCCCAATCGGGGGACTGCGTGATGCACTTACGGGGACCCTTGTAGAGAGGCTCTTCCCACCAGCCTTCGAAGAGCGCCCAGGAGGGGAACTGGAAGGCCACCATATACGGGTTGAGCGGGACGGCCGGGTTGTCCTTCTCTACCGCCATACCCGCCTCGAAGCGCTCGAAGAAGCGGCCTAGCTTCGTGTACGGCGAGGAGTTGCAGAAGATCATCGCGGCCTTGCCGAACTGCGCGAGCGACGGGATGGCCGCGTCGTACACCTTCTCGGCGGAAGCGTCAGTCTCCTCGCCGACCTCCATGAACGCCATCTCGTCAAAGGCGATGGCCATCGTGGTCGAACCACGAATGGTGGACGCGTTAGCGGCTAGGGCATTACCCCTAAGCTTGGAGATGTCGCGCCCGATCTTGTGGGACTTCCTACGGTGAGCGGCCATCTTCCGAAGGTCCGCCTCGGTAGCGACAGAGAACTCCTTCTCGTACAGCTTAGTGAGGTTCTGTCCGAACGCATGACACTCCGCAACAGTGGTCGAGAGGTCGGAGTACTGGAACTTGCGGGCCTGATCGAGTGAGGCGGCTACGCAGGAGAAATAGATCTGCTTTTCGGGGTCGATACCGTAGGCGGCGTTCGGATCCTCTAGCTGAAGAGTGTCGTACATCTTCTTGGCCATCGCGAGGCCAGTAACGAAGCCCTTCGAGCAACGGCGACCGCCGACCAGTACGACCTCTCGGAAGTGTGGGAAGCCCTCGTCGCGTAGGCCGTCGATGCGCTTGCGGATGTGAGGAGAAAGATTGATCTCTCCTCCGCGACCGCCCTTGATCCAATAATTGAGTGCGTCTTCCTCTCGGTTGGTTAGCTCCTCTAGGAAGATGAGCTTGAGGAGAAGCTTCTGTCGCGGGTAGAGCTTCTTGCCACAGTAGTCGGTTGACTCTGCGAACTCCTCAATGCTCACCTTCTTCGGGGCAAGCGAGTTCTCTAGCTGTGAGAGGAAGTCCGCCATCTAGCAGAAGGAGGAGGCGTCGTGGAGATCGTCGTGGGCGAGATGCGGGAACTCGCGTTGAAGCTCCGCCTCTAGCTTCGCGCGTACCTCCGGGTCATTCAGGTCGTACACCTCGGTTAGCCCGGCTACGCCGGACATGGTGGAGATGATGGTGCACCGGCAGTCAGGGCACCACAAGTGGTATCCGACACTCTCGCCCGGCTCTAGGTACGGAAGGTTCATCCTCGCCGCGTTAGCGAGGTCAGGGTTCCAGTCGCCGCCGCAGTTCGGGCACATCTACTTCTTCTCCCGGCGCGCGTTCGGGCGCTCCTTCTGGCCTAGGTAGTCTTCGTTGCGCTCGACGGCTCGGCGGACTTCCCACTGCTTGCGCTCGTGATCGAAGCCATCGGTGTGGATCGGGTCGCCAGAGACCTTGCCGAGGATCTCTACGACGGGTGGCTCTCCGTAGAGGCAGGGAGAGGCGTCAACCGTCGCGACGATGCCCGCCTCCGCGAAGCGAGTGAGATACTCGTCCCGCATTGCCTCAAGGTTCTCTACCGTATTCGCGCGGAACGCCCACTTCTGCTGGAGGGCGACATGGATCTTGATTAGCTGCTCAACCTCCGTGTCCTGTAGCTCGGAGGCGAACTCGGCGAACTGCTTGCCGCTCTTGATCTTGTCGTCGGGTACGTGCATAACTCTTCCTGGTAGGTGACTGGACTTGCTCATCAGTTACCTGGCCCGTAGAACGACAAAAGCCCGCACGAAGGCGGGCTTCTGTCTGTTGTCGGGTAAGTGCGACCTTACACTAAGGTCACACCTTGGTCGCCGCTTCTACGTGAGCCTCCTGCGGGAGGCTGTAGATGACGGTCATGCGAGTGCGACCGGCAGTGCCAGTCGAGCCTACCTTGGTCACGATGCCGCTGATCGTGCGCTCGTCAGCGCTGTAGCGGCCGTTGATGTGACCCTCGTTCTCGTCGCCGTCGGCGCCGGGAACGAGGTAAGCGCCTTCCTTGCCGCCCGTGGCCGCGAGGGAAAGGCTCTGGCCCGCGAGGAGGTCAGTCGCCTTGAGATCGACGCCCGCGAAGAAGCCGTCGTCGTCATCATCGTCGCCGACCTTGAGCGTCGCGGAAGTCTGTGCGGTCCAGAGGGCCTCGTTCGTGACGATGATATCCACGAGGGTCGCGCCCGCCGGTAGAACAACGGAGCCGGTGTAAACGCCAGCGCCCGTCGTCTCGGTGAACGTACGCTCCTCGGAGACGACTCCGGAGGGAAGTTCACCCCGGTCCGTCAGCGGACCTACGACGATGACGGCGCCGATCGCCTGGTGGTGCTGTAGCTCGCGACGAGTCTTGCCGTCAGAGATATCCACATAGTAGGTCGTGTTCACATCCTTGATGTGCTCGCCACCAATACGGACGTTCTGCGAACGCGAGATGGGTCGAATGGGGAGGTAAAGGGCCATTTGCTCTTTCTTGTTGTTTACTCACCGCGCCAGCCGCAGTGTTACGCGGTCAGCCGTTACCCGAACGAGACGAGACGTTTTACGGGTTGCGCACCCTCATCAGCGGAATGACGGTTACGAAGCTCGGACGGAAGTCAAACGAACTTGAGAGCGCTCCGTTCGTGCTCACGGTCGATGTGGGCGCGAGCGTGTTCGGCGCGGACGAAGAAGTGCCCGGGGACGCGCTGGTTGTGCTGACGGGTCCGGTGACCCCTCCGGTCGCTCCGCCGTGATTATGCGCGCCAGCCGCGCCCGTTGCACCGCCATGATTGTGAGCGCCTCCGATGTTCATTGGGGCTGTCGCGCTCGTGCCGTCCTGGTTGAAGTTCGGAATGTAGAGCGCCTGCCGCTCGCCAGAGCCGATGCCGACGTTCCGGCTCGCCATATGCTGGTTCGCACCGAAGCTGTCAGTGTAATTGTGCCGGTGCCCCGGATCGCCAGCAATCGTGTGAGCGTGATCGCCGACTAGGGCGATGGAGTGAGCGTGGTCGCTGACGGAGTGCGAGTGAGAGTTGACGGTATGGCTGTGAGGAACCGTGGGGTGCGTGTGCGGGGCAACCGTATGGGAGTGAGAGAGGTTCTTGAAGTTGTCTCCGCCATAGATGCCGGTTACCGAGCCGTCACTGCCGTAGACGTAGAACAGGAACTTATCCGTGTAGTCCGGCAGCGTGATAGAGCCAACGACCCCGGGGATGTCGTGGTCATTGACTACCTGGCCGTGCGGGATCTCGAAGAGCGTGCCCACGCCTGCCGGGATGGACTGGCTCGAATGGAGCCGTGTCCACGGGAAGACGACGCCGAGGGGGATGATCGCGGCTAGGAGATCGGCGGAGAGCTTGGAGACATCAACGGAACCGTCCTGGAGCTTGCCGCCTGGTAGCGCTCCGTTCGAGATGTGGTTTGCGCTGATGGCGTTATCCGCGATGCCTCCGCCCGGGACCTTGACGCCCTTGCCGGAAGTGTGGTCGTGCTCGGCGACCTTGAGCCAGTTGTTGACTAGCTGTGCGTGGGAGTAGGGGTCATCGCCCTCGTCCCACAACAATAGCTGCATACTGTTGAAATCAGTAGCCATCAGAATCCCATCGTCCAGGCCCAGAGCTTGCGGTTTCGCGCGGTCACGGAGCCTGACGAACTCTTCGTCCGGATGGACACCGAGTGTGTGCCTGCGGTCGCGCTGACCACTACGATCCCGAGCGGATTCACAGTCGAGTTACTCGGGACGGAGACCGTGAAGTGCAGACCGTTCGCTCCCGTGCCCTGACCAGCGGCGAGCCAGTCAGTCGTCTTGACGCCGCCATACGCGGCAGCGGTCGTGCCGTTGGTATTCAGGCCGTCGATCTCGGCGATCGAGGTGTCGCCGACGAAGAGACCTACCGTGGCGGCGTTGGCTACAGACTCCTTGATATCTGCCTGCGCAACAATCGCGATCAGTCCGTCGGTGGGGAGGACGAGGCCGGACACGATGTCCTGCGTCGCGAAGTAGCCGAAGGCCGTGTTCGTGCGAGACTCCTCGGTGTCGATGATCGACTTGCCCCGCCGGATCGCGGATGCCTGCGAGATGCCGAGGATGTCGGCGACAGACGAGGAGAGCTTGTCTTCGCCGACGGCGCCGTCGAGTAGCGAGGCGCCCGTGAGCGGCTTGCCCTTACCCGGAGAGTGATCGTGATTGTCGATCCTCTGCATATTGAGGGCCATCTGCGCCGAGTTGTATCGGTCTTCAGGAGATGGCCACGCAACGAGACCCATATTCGCAAGAACTGAGGCCATTAGTCCCTCTGTCGCTGTGACGTACTCATCAGCAGTTACAGAGGAGGTCGCGCCCGTGAGATAGTGGCTCTAGCAGGACTCGAACCTGCGACCTTTCCGTTATGAGCGGACTGCGCTACCAACTGCGCCATAGAGCCAAGAGAGGGGATGACGGGGCTCGAACCCGCGCCAGAAGCTTGGAAGGCTTCTGTGCTACCGCTACACCACATCCCCGTGGTTCAGGTGAAGATACGGACGATCTGTTCGTGAGTGGCGCCGTGCTCGAAGTAACGACGCACGTCATGGTGGCTCAAGCGGAAACCATCCGTACCGCGAGCCTCAATCAGCTTCTCGGCATCCGTCTCCGAGAATCCAAGCGAAAGAAATGCTTCCTTCCGCCAGGCGGCGATCCTATCGCCGTTGAGATCTGTCGTACCTGCCATGGTAAGCTCCCTGTCGGAATCGAACCGACTTCTCAGGATTACAAGTCCAGTGCATCGCCTGCAATGCTTAGGGAGCAGATGCTCCCTCGCCTATTGGGGCGAGGGAGCGAGGTCTTATCCCGGGTAATCGACCAGGGCGAACCCGTACACGTCAGAGAGCGGGCGCTTGCGGGCGTATACGCCTCCGCCGTTGCTCTGCGAGCCGCTGTTGCCCGACGAGGTGTTACCCTCGATTGTGTGAACGTAGTTGCCCTCAACCTTGACGACCATTCCGACGTGAACGCCGGAACCGAAGAGCACGACGAGATCACCGCGTAGCACCTTCTTCGGATCCGTGGTCCAGCCTCGATACGGAGCGAGCTTGCGCTTCGCGTCCTGCTCGATGTAGTACACGGAGGCAATGCGGTAATCGACGCCCTTGACGCCGACATGGAGCAGCATGTTGCCGCAGAAGACGCCGCACCATGCCTGGCCTACTAGCCAGGAACCTAGGCGCTCCTGCCATACCGTGATCCGGCCGCCCTTGTTCGAGTTCGCCGGGGTCTCCTTGACCTTGCCGTCGAAGCTCAGGGCGTACTCGACAGCGCGCTGGCGAACGGGCTTCTTCGACTTGGCGCGGATCTGCGCGTCGCGGCGATCGACAAGACCAGCCGCTTCCTTGTAGAGCCGGAACCACTTCGAGCGGAGGGCGTGTCCCTCCGGCTTAGTCTTGACGTAGCCGCGCCACTTCTTGTAACGATAGGACTCCCTACGCTTCCATAGAGCGCGCGACGCCTTTAGTGCTGAGAGAGTCATGTCACTCGTTACTTGGGCGACATGACGAGAAAGAAGGCCACACCCAATAGCCGGGATTTCGTATTAGCCGACCATCCGTCTCTGTCTCATGTCCTGAGACATGGGACAGGCCACGCCTTTACGCGGTGGCTGCCCTCAACCTAGACGGAGACGACTACCGTCCGAACGAGGTTGCATCCCTTCCCTAACGGCCGAGGTACGAACGAGCCGTAGCGAAACGCTACGTCTCTCCCTCCATTGTTACCCGGGCTCGCCAGTGTCGTCGGCGCGGGATGTCCCGAACTTCCTCAAGAGTCGCGCGACTCCTGCGGTCGGCTAGGTGTGAACATCCTTGATAGCTTCCTTCCAGCACGTCATGCAGAGAAGGGCCTCGAAGAGGGATGAGAAGAACGCTGGCCGCTGGTCGCAGCCGTAGCAGGCCGGTAGGCCGTTGCAGTCACCCTTCAGGGTCATGATCCTCCATCCGTTGATGAAGCCCACGCGGGGAGTCGAGCCCCGGACCTCTCCCTTACGAGGGGAGCGCTCTTCCATCTGAGCTACGCGGGCAAGAGAGGCGAGTCGTGCGGAACAACACGCCTCTGGACGGTCCCTACCAGTACTTCCTTCGGGTACCTAACTGACGCTTTACCTACTGTCTCGTACGCGACTCCGCATTCAGGGGCGTCAGCTAAGCCGTCAGCGGGAGTTGAACCCGCGACCCCTTCCTTACCACGGAAGTGCTCTGGCCACTGAGCTATGACGGCGAGAGGCGCCCGGTAATGAACGGACGCCTGGTGATGCAGGTGCAGGGCGCCCGGCGGAAAGCGGGCGCCAGATCCAACTAGTTGCGCCAACCCATGCTGCACCTCCTCTACTCGAAGTAAGGGGCATACGGGAATCGAACCCGTGTTTGCGACATGGCAAGCCGCCGTAATATCCGCTATACGAATGCCCCAAACGCCTCAAACCAAGGGCCGAGGCGAGTGTCTATCCAGGGAGTTCCCATCCATCCCACCCTGGCCTACCGGCGTCACCCGGCTCCCTAACCACCAGCTACTAGACGTAGTAGACGACTACGGATTTCACTGGAGTCTTTGTCACCGCAAGGCGAATCGTCCAACTGACGCGAGGTCGAGACAGACGATGCACTGCTCGGCCTCACTCGGAGGCGGTACGCGCTTCGAGATCTTTGCCCCACAGAGAGCGTGATCGTCAGAGCCGCGTATATGCTTGACTCGTGCCCGAGTCGGAGTTTGGGACTCCTGCGGAGCCTCTAGTAGGACGGTGCTCATAGCGCCCCCGGAGGGATTCGAACCCCCGACCTTGCGGGCCGAAACCGCACGCTCTAATCCGCTGAGCTACAAGGGCTGGTACGCGTCGGGAGCGACCCTGACGCCGTGCATGCGCTACGTCCACGGCTCGACGCGTAAGTACCCCCGGCAGGATTCGAACCTGCGACCTCCGGTACCGCAAACCGGTGCTCTTCCGCTGAGCTACAAGGGCATACAGGTGAACGTCCGTCGCCGGGCGCCACCTGAGGTAAGGGGTCCTGCTACTGGTCGAAGCGTCCTTCTAGCCAGTCCTTCACGAGACGAGCCTCGTATACCGAGTCATCGCCCTCGGCGAGCAAATCGATGATCGCCGGATGCTCACGACGAAGCTGCTCTAGAAGACGAGATGCGTTTGTCCGTTCCTCGCGCGTAAGGTACTTTACGATCGAGACGTTTGGCGAGTCTCTATTATGGAGGTCACGGTGACAGTTGATACACACCGGAATAGTGCACTGAGACCGGGCGCCGACCTTAACGTAGTTGGATAGTTCGCGCATCATCCAACGGTTGACATAGTGGTGCCGTGTGGAGTCACCGGGTCGGCCGCAGAGGCGACACTCGGGCTGAACTTGTCTCTGTGCTCTGTACACCTTCTGGCGTTCAGCGACCTCGGCCGGTGTGGCGCCTTGGTCTAGAGCGTCGCGCAGCGCCTCTACGATCTGGCCCTGCGTGATGTGAGCGTCCAGCAAGTCATCTAGCTCAACACCTGTTATGGTGGTGAGAAGCTCCAACTGCTCGTGAGTGGCGAGGCGTCCGTTCTTGCCGGTGTCGTACCACCACTGCTCTCCATCAGGGAGAGTGATCTGTCGTGCTCGTGACATGTGACCTCTCTCAGTAGTAGCCGGTACGGGATTCGAACCCGTGTCACCGCCTTGAGAGGGCGGCATCCTAGGCCCCTAGAAGAACCGGCCAGGGGAAGGGGTGACCAGAGGGAATCGAACCCTCCTCGCCGGACTCACAACCCGGAGTAATAGCCGCTATACGATGGCCACCATGTGTACTGCGTAGCTGCGGGCCAAGGTTTCGAACCTCGCTCTCCGGGGCCAGAACCCGGCGTCCACACCAACAGGACCAACCCGCAAGGGAAGGAAGGCCAGCTATTGTCCGCTTAGCGTCCAGCGTCGCAATGCGCTCGTCCCCCGTGCACAGGGTTAGGACGACCTTCCGAAGTTGCGGGACTCGGATTCGAACCGAGACCAACGGGGTCAAAGCCCGTTCACCTGCCTTTAGTGTATCCCGCAATGTGAGACGGGCGCCGAAGCGCCCGTCGTACTACAGCGCTGCGTTACGACGTACTGTGTCGAAGTCCACCTCGTTGAGGAGGACGCCGTTCTCGAACACCGTGACTAGCTCGTCAGGGAGACCGGTGTCTCCGCCGACGGTGCGATATCCGTTCTCATCCTTGACCAACGCCAGGCGCCCGCGCTTCGACGCCTTGGAGGTGTCAAGGGGCTTCTTGTAGACCTGGTGCCATGCCCCGTCGCGCTCCTGCGCGCTGCACTTGAAGGCGAAGCGCTGCATGTCGCGATTGACCTTCTGGTGCAGACCGCCGCCCATGCCGAAGACCATGTTCTCGGCGCTGAAGCCCTCGGCCGCCAGACGACCGAGGATGCGGACGATGCCGTGAGAGTCGATGCCGTCGCCCCAAAGCACGCGAACGTGCGGGTCGAGTACCTTGAAGCCCTTGGAGTTGACCGCGCCGCCGAACGACTCGTAGAGTCGTCGCACGATCCACAGGGTCAGGCCCTCGGGCGTCTCGTGGTTCGGCGTAGTGGAGTCCGGACGCACGACGAATACGCCGTCGCGATCGAGGACTTGCTTGCGGTACGTCGTGCAGATGGCATCCACGAAGCGGTAGATGTCGTAGCTGTCGGCGACGACGGAGAGGATCCCGGTCGGGTGCTCGCGGAAGAGCTTGTCCACGACCTTCCATTCGCCCTCCTCGCCGAGGGCCGTCATCACGGAGTGCTCGGTGGCGGGCACCGAGAAGGCGAGACTCGTGATGTCGGCGCCGTAGTGGTTCACGGCGAAGAGCATCCCGAGGAGGGTATCCGTGCCCACCGAGTTCACGAGGTGTGCCGCTCCGGCAATGGAGGCAGACTCGTCGCTCGTGGAGCCTCGGTAGCCGAAGTCGTGGAGCATGAAGGGTAGGCCGTCGCGGCTGTCGGCCGTCATGTCAAGGAAGGCCCCGATCGAGTCGATGGTATGACGGCTGAGCGTCGCCACCGTACTCGGGTACCACACGTGCGTCAGGAGCGACTCCACGGCGTTGGTTAGCCAGTAGCATTCCGGACAGGTGTTCTCGACGGTCATCAAGACGTTGCCGGTCGGGACGACCGTGCCCTCCTGGACCGCCTTGATGCGCAGCGGCAGACAGCCGCCGTGCACGTCGATGATGTGGTTCCAACCGGCCGCGTTGAAGAGGCTTTCGTCGCCGAAGTGGTACTTTGCGACCAGCGCGGCCTCGGTCACGTCGGCGGGGGTCACGACGACGCCTTCGAGCTTGCGAAGGATGGGCTGTAGGCCGAAGAACACGGTGTAGGGGAACTCGGCCCCCGTACGGCTCTCGAAGTAGGAGTAGACGCCGGTCGTGTCGTCCGGGTACTGCTTCCAGTGGTTGAGCTTGTAGCTGTCCGTCGCGAGGATGAGATTGGTCATCCGAGGAGCCTCCCACGAAGATAGACGAATAGTTCCTGGTGGACAGGGACAAGGGAGTCTTCCGCCAGCGCGTGCCAGTCGAACCAGCGAAGCTCGGCTATGTCAGATCCCGGCGTGGGCTTGCCGCTCAGGTGCGTAGCCAGGAAGAGCATCGTCTTGATCTTGTCCACCTCGCCCCGATAGCGCCAGTCATCCACGAGCATGGACGTGACGTACTTCGGATCGGTGATCTCGATGCCCGCCTCCTCCATCACCTCTCGGCGGGCGTCGGCCTCGTAAGTCGGCGACGTGGGCTCGGCGAAGCCGCCGATGAAGCGGAACTTATCCTCGTAGGGCTTGCGGCCGAGCAGCAGCTTCGACCCGTCCTCGTTGAGGATGGCCACATCGACGGTTGCATAGTTCGTCGGGAAGCGGCTGTAGGCGGCCCAGACGACGCCAGCGCGGAACTCGGGCGACGCCTTGACGGAGCGGGCGGAGATAGCCTTGCGCGTCTCCGAGCCGGAGACGAAGACCTCCTGGACAAGCTCCCGTGTGGGAAGGTTGCCGTGATAGCGACGGATGAACGAGTCGCGGCTGCCGTAGAGGACGACCGACTGCGCGGGCGTCGTCACATCAGCGATCATCTCGTCCAGCCGCTTACTCCAAGCCACGTCGCTGGGGTGATCCTTCACGTAGAGAACGTTCACGTCGGGGAAGCGCTCCAGGATCATCTGCTTGCGCGCTTCGAAGTCGAGCGGATTCTCTCGCGTGACCATGACAGGCGAGAGCCCCAGGAAGAGGATCACCTTGCTGTGTGCATCACAGACGGTCCGGATCAGGTCAATATGAGCCTGATGTAGCTCAGGGACCTGGAACCGACCGACAATCACTCCTACGTCGTAGGAGTCGGTCTTTACCTGCATGTATCTCCTTGCGATCTATCGATAAACGATCATGGGGGATGGGGGATATAGCGGAGGTAGGATTCGAACCGTTTGAGACGACCTCCTGGTTATGAGCCAGGCGAGCTACCAGACTGCTCTACTCCGCGTCGAAAGTGCCCACACTCGGACTCGAACCGAGACGGCGTAAGCCAACCGGGTTTGAGCCGGTCCTGTCTGCCAATTCCAGCATGTAGGCGAAGTGAATGAGAGCGCGGCCCTGGCTAAGGGGCATTACGGCGGGCGTCCACCCGATACATCCCGTGGCCTGCGGGACAACGGGCAACTACTGTCCGCCTTTTCTACGGGTTCAACCTTGAGCCCTCTAGCGCGCCGCCGTCTATTGCTTGGCTTGCCAAAGCCGAGCATCACCGGGCCTAGCAGCCTAGAGTCGGCCGTCGAAACCACCTCGTGCTCTCAAGTGCCGCCAAGGGGGATCGAACCCCTACTTCCAGCTTGAAAGGCTAGCGTGCTAACCACTACACTATGACGGCAGGGCGGGCGTAACCTCGATTGTTGGTTACCTTACGTCCGTCCCAGCTTAGACGGAACCCTCGCGAGGCTCGGGTACCCACGGTAGAGACAAGAACTCCAACGCCTACGTTCCTCTACCGCCTTCTACCTCGCTAGTGGTGCCACGAGGATTTGAACCTCGGACCTCCTCCGTATCAGAGAGGCGCTCTAACCAGACTGAGCTATGACACCCTGGCGCCGGTATGGTCCTAGGAACCTCAATGGGCTAGACCAGCGCAACAGCCCCTCAGCGCGCATCCGGCCGGAATGGGCGCCTCAACTTAGGGAGTGGGGAGTAGCGGATTCGAACCGCTGACCTTCGGTGTTTCAAGCCGACGCTCTACCAGGCTGAGCTAACTCCCCGGGATCAGGTCAAGGGGACCCTCTTCGTGAGGTGATGGGACATTCCCGGACCGCCACGCGTGCTCGCGACCCAAATCATGACCTGAAGTGGAGGACCGGGGAATCGAACCCCGAATTCCGCCTTGCAAGGGCGGCGTGTTCCCGTTAGCACTAGTCCCCCGGGCCGGGGCCGCCCGACGGCGGCCCCTCATACTCCTTCCGCCGATGGCGGATGAGCTAGAACTGCACCTCCCGCTTAGGGAGGACCCTATTTCTGCCCTCCCGCCAGAGGCGGCGAGGCAGCCACTTCTTCTTGACCTTCCAGCAGTGAATGCAGGTACGCACGCGGTAGGTGTCCGTGAACGTTACTCCATTCCACTCGGAAGTCTCCGAGATAGTCTCGGTGTACCACTCGTGAACGCGGTTGATCGCGCAGCGCTCCTTCTGTACGCGCTTGCGCTTCGAGCGACGCTTCCCGTTAGAAGGAGCGTCGTCGTCAACGGGCGGAGCCTTCTCAGGCGTGGCAATGGGACAGCAGCCGCAGGGAGCCATCTTCCTCTTGTCCCGGCGACGCGACCGGCGCTTGTAATGCAAAGCAAGTCTCCTGTGTCAGGTTACCTACATTGCATGGCGCTCCTTTCGTCTGTGACCGACAGCGGAGAGACAGGGATTCGAACCCTGGGAGCCCTCATCGAGCCCACACGCGTTCCAGGCGTGCCCGTTCAACCACTCCGGCACCTCTCCGAGCTAGCGTGGCGACTACCTACCTCTTGGACTAGAGGCGCAGGAGTTTGAGGCTTCGCCGCCTGCTTGCGTCTTGACCACGCTAAGCGGAGGCAGAGGGAATCGAACCCCCGACGCCGTTAGGCGCAGCCGGGTTCAAACCGGTGTCCTCGTCCATGCCGGACTACCTCCGTAAGGCCCGAGCCGGAATCGAACCGGCGTAAACCGCTTTGCAGGCGGTTGGCTAAGCCATTCACCCATCGGGCCGGGTGCGAGACGAGGGATTCCACCCTCAACCCCTGAGTAGCGCGCGGGCGCACTTTCGGTCTGAAATGTCCGCCGCTACTCCTGAGAACCGTCCTCAAGCCGCTAAGCCGCACACGCTGGCTCCAGGCCGCTAAGCCCTTCGCCCATCCCTCGGCGCCCAGGTTGCTAACCCTGCCTCGGGACTTCTGGCTGTGCCGGGGTCCAGGACACCCGTTGGACGTGCGTTAGAGGCTTGCGCTACCTCTTATTCCGCCAGTCTCATAGGGACGATGGCCGTCGTCCCCAAGCTCCCCCGGTAGGATTCGAACCTACGACCTGTCGGTTAACAGCCGACCGCTCTGCGCACTGAGCTACAGGGGAATATGTGACGGCCCGTATCGTCGGCCGTCGCGCTGTATCCAGACGCCCCAGGTATATAGCTCTGAGGAACCGCTAGTGCCGCCCCAGGGATTCGAACCCTGAACCTCCCGATTAAGAGTCGGGTACTCTAATCCAATTGAGTTAGAGCGGCAGGATAATCGCCCTTAGCGGGAACGAGAATCGGGCGATCGGGTGGTCGGAGTCTTCTCGTTGGACCTAATGGCGCCTCAAGTCGAGAGCCCGCGACATCCTTGTCGTGAGGAGCTACCTCACGGTGGAGGACCAGTCCACTAGCGGAAGGAGTGGGATTCGAACCCACGGACCAGCGGTCATTTAGCCGCCGACCTCTCGGTTAGCAACCGAGCGCATTCAGCCTCTCTGCCATCCTTCCAGCGCCCCCGGGAGGAATCGAACCTCCATCTCCCGCTTAGGAGGCGGATGCTCTATCCATTGAGCTACGAGGGCAAGCGGGGACTTTCACCCCGAATCGGTGGCGTTCACCCGTACGGCCGCCTCTTGGCGATCCTCCGGCTCCCCATCGGGAGCGATGTAGTAGTGGAGGTGGCGGGAATCGAACCCGCGTCTTCCGTGCGCCTATCCAGGCAGTTCTCTAGCAGCTTGCCTCGTAAGGCCGAGGGCGCCCACCCCTTGTTACGAAGGGTGATTCCGGGCCGTCTTTCCAGCCTGTCTTGCACAACTAAGGGGACGGACAAGCTCCGAAACGCCTGTCGTCTTTCCACCACCCGAGTTCTGCGTCGTTCCCAGGAGGCACTCGGGAGCGCCGGGTTCGACCACGTATTCTGTTGCCCCGTTACGTGAGACGGCGCGCAGGATTACTAAGCCAGCGCGAGGTCGCGAGAAGCCGCCTCAGCAAGAATTGCCTCGGCCTCCGCGACGGGATCATACGTGCCAGTTATTGGCTTTGCCAGGTCAGGTGTGGCGACCGCTGCACTGCTCGGGACCGCTTCTCACAGAATCGAAGCCGGACACCCCCATGTGAGGCAGCTACATCCCCGGCGAGGGGACCGCTTACCTCGTTTGATAGGGCTAGACCACGCGCTTCCCACCCCGGTTGGTTACGGGCCAAAGCCTTGTCCGTCTGCCTATCAAAGTGCGCCTTGAGGGAGTCGAGCCCCCGACCTCTCGCATGTCACGCGAGCGCTCTAACCACCTGAGCTAAAGGCGCAAGATTTGAACCGCCCGGACCTCGTTCGTCTAGTGGTCCGAATTGGCGAGTCGCTGCCACGACTCTTTACGCCTCTGGCAGGAGGCGGCGATGCAGTGGGCGTCGAGGGGCTCGAACCCCCGACCTC
>Ga0182742_1001799_pt1 | contig 26006 bp, 25 predicted proteins | sample eDN5th37CBELigMG_FD_128880 | JGI IMG/M metagenome (GOLD analysis project Ga0182742, IMG submission 128880) | Enriched Miracle-Growth compost microbial communities from Emeryville, California, USA - eDNA 5th pass 37_C BE-Lig MG (version 2)... ...
CAGCGGGCCGCGCGAGCGAAAAGTGGATCCGGTTTTCCGCGCCGAACGATGCTCTTATCCAAAGAGAAAGCATCGGATGGATCCCAAAAGTGCAAGTCCACTTTTGGGTCCGATGCTTTAGCGCAATTTTGGGCGAAGTGGGGCCGCTTTTCGGTAACGCGGCCTACAGGTCATCGACGCAACTCCCTCGGTTCGCACCAAGCGCGAGAATCGCGGGTCCAAGACCCGGGACGGCAAACCGGAAAACGGTCAGGGCTTCGCGCAGGACGCGCTTTCAAAAGCCGAGCCGCCGTCCCGTCCTGATCAGCGCAGAACGCGGTCGTAAATTTCGCGAACGTGCTGGCGCGTGGCGTTCAGATGCGTCAGGAGCACCTTGGCATCGGGGAGGCCCGCGATGGCCGCGAGGCGCTTGAAGATGGCGGGCGGCACATGGTCCGGCTCGAACTTCCCTTCGATCGCCAGGCGCTGCCATTGGAAGATCGTATTGAACTGCCGATGAGCCTCGATGAGGTCCCTGGAATCCTCGTCCGAAATCAGCCCCGCCCTGCACGCTTCCTGAAACGTCTCTTCGGAGGCAAGCCCGATGAGCGCGGCATGGGTACTCCCATGCGCGAGCACGAGCGCCTGCGCGATGAAGTCGAGATCCGTCAGGCCGCCCCTGGCGAGCTTGAGATCCCAAGGATCGTCGTCGCCCTTCTCGCGGGCGATCAGGTCGCGCATCGAACGCACTTCGGACATCACGTACCCGGGGTCCCGCCGGGCCCCGACGATCCGGTCGACCGCCTCGCCCACGCGCTCGCCGAAACCCGGATCGGCCGTCAGGATGCGCGCGCGCGTGAGCGCCATGTGCTCCCACAGCTCGGCTTCGCTCTGCTGATAGGCCAGGAAGCCCTTGAACTGCGAGGCGAGCGGCCCCTTGCCGCCCTGCGGCCGCAGGCGAAGATCCACCTCGTAGAGCAGCCCGCGCCGGGTCGGCACGGTCAGAGCGGCGACGAGGCGCTGCGTGAGGCGCGTGTGATAGACGACGGCATCGAGCACGCGCGGCCCCGTGCTCTCGCGCCGCTCCTCGTCGAAGTCGTAGATGACGACCAGATCGAGATCGGAGCCCGCCGTGAGCTCTTTCGTGCCGAGGCGGCCAAGCCCGAGAACGGCCACTTGGGCGCCGGGGACGACGCCGTGCTCGGCCTCGAATTCCCGGCGGACGCGCTCGAAGGATGCCCGGATGACGGCGGTCGCGATCGCCGCATAGGCCGCGCCGGCCTGGGCCGGAGAGATGATGCCGGAGAGAAGCCGCGCGCCGGTGATGAAGCGCATCTGCCGGGCGGCGTCGCGGGCGCGGTCGAGGAAATCCTCGTAGTTCCCGGGATTGCCGATGATCTGCCTCACCTGCTCTTCGATGGCCGCTTCGTCGACCAGAGGAATGCCGAAGGCCGGGTCTATCAGCACGTCGAGCACGTGCGGGGATTGCGCCACGGTGTTGGCAAGGCGTGGAGCCGTGCCCAGGAGGTCCGCGAAGCGAAGGCGCAGCCTGTCGTGGGATTGCAGGATGGTGAGGAGTTCGACGGCGGCCGGCATGCGCCCGAAGGCGCTGTCGAGGGCGGCCAACGCGCCATCGGGGTCGGCGGTGCCGCCAAGGGCCGCGAGCAGGGCCGGCGTCAGCTCGGTCAGCACCTCGCGCGCACGCGCGCTGGTGATCGCGGAGCGGCGCCCGAAATGCCAGCCGCGCACGGTCTCGGCCGCCTTCTCCGGCTCGCGGAAGCCCATGCGCTGAAGAGTGGCGAGGGTCTCCGGATCATCGCTGACGCCGGTAAAGACCAGGCTGCCGATGTCGGATGCAAGCTCGGGCCCCTCCTCGAACAGCAAGGCGTAATGGCCCTGCACGATCCTGGCCTGGTCCGTCAGGGCTTTCGAGAAGGCGTCGAGATCGGGATAGCCGCAGAACCCGGCGAAGCGCTTGAGCTCTTCCTCGTCGGAGGGAAGCCGCTGCGTCTGTTCGTCGGCCACCATCTGCAGCCGGTGCTCGATGGTCCTGAGAAAGCGGTAGGCGTGGGACAGCTCATCCCGGGCCTGCGCCGTGATCCAGCCTTCCTTGTGCAGCTCGATCAGCATGTCGAGAGTGCGCCGCCCCCGCAGCGCGGGTCGCCTGCCGCCGAACACGAGCTGCTGCGTCTGCACGAAGAACTCGATCTCGCGGATGCCGCCGCGCCCGAGCTTGATGTCGTGCCCCGCCACCGCGATCTGATCGTGCCCGCGCACCGCATGGATCTGCCGCTTCATGGCGTGCACGTCGGCGATGGACGCGAAGTCGAAATACTTGCGCCAGATGAAGGGGCGCAGCTCGTTGAGGAAGTTTTCGCCCAAGGTCAGGTCGCCCGCGACGGGCCGCGCCTTGATGAAGGCGGCGCGCTCCCAGTTCTGCCCGAGGGTTTCGTAATAGACATAGGCCGACGACAGGGAGACGGCCGTAGGCGTCGAGCCCGGATCGGGCCGCAGGCGGTAATCGACGCGATGCACGTATCCGTCGGGCGTCCGCTCCTGCAGCAGGCGGCTCAATTGCTGTGCGATGCGGGTATAGATGGTCGTCGCCTCGGCTCCTTCCTTGAGCGCCCGCGTCTCGGGATCGAAGAAGATGACGAGGTCGATGTCGCTGGAATAGTTGAGCTCCCCTGCCCCGTGCTTGCCCAGCGCCAGCACGGTGACGCCCGAGCCTTCGCCGGGAGCCTCCGGGTTCTGGAGCGTGATGCGCCCGAGCTCCGCATTCTCCGTCAGGATCAGGTTCAGGCCGCCCGATACGGATGCATCCGCGAAAGCGGACAGGGCCTGCGTGACCTCCTCCGTGCCCCAGAGGCCCCCGATATCCGCCATCGCCACCAGAAGCGCATGGGCGCTGCGGTTGCGCCGGAATTCCCCCGCCACGTCGTCACGGGTCATCTCGCCCGATCGAACGCGGCGGAACAGGCTGGCCTGCTCGTCGACGATGGCCGAATGGATGTCCTCCGGTGCTCCCAGCGCAAGGCTTGCCGTGCGAACCGGATCCGACAGGACGAGCTGCCAGAGGAAGGGGGAGTGATCGGCCAGGGACAGGAGGAGATCGCGAAGCATCCCCTTCTCGAGGTGCGGCAGGAGCGCGGCCGCGTCCGGCTCGCCTCGCACCCGCTCGACGAGCTCCGCCAGCCCGGTCCCGGCCCTGTTGGGGTCGGATACGGGCGGCGCCTGTGTCAGGCGATCGACGAGGGAGCGGTTCTGATCCGGCACGGCCATCCATCCATGTCTTGCAATGGCCTGAGTGTTCATGCCGCCGCGCGGGAGGCAACCGAAAAGTAAGCCGGTCCCCTTCGACTTCAGGCTCAGGCCGCGGACGGCAGGGCAAGCTGCGGCACCGGGACCTCCTTCAGGGGCAGGACCAGAACGACGCGCAGCCCGGGCGCGTTGTCCTCCAGCAGGAGCCTTCCCTCGTGAAGCCTCGCCACAGCGGCGGCGAGGCTGAGGCCGAGGCCGAAGCCAGGGCGCGAGCGCGCCGTCTCCAGACGCACGAAACGCTCCAGCACGTGACTGCGCTCCTCTGCCGGGATGCCGGGCCCGTGATCGGCCACGACGATCCTCGCCTCCTGGCCCACGCGCTCGGCCGACACGGTGATCGTCTGCGCGCTGCCGTCAGGAGCCGCGCCGTATTTCAGGGCATTGTCGAGGAGATTGGCCATGGCCTGGCCCAGCAATTCGCGGTTGCCATGGATCGGCAATCCGCCTTCGACGGACACCTCGAGCGAGACGCCGACTTCCTCCGCCACCGCCTCGTAAAGCTCGGCCACGTCCCGCACGGCCTCCGCCGCGTCGAAATCGGCCAGAGACTCCCGGGCGTTGCCGGCCTCGAGCCGGGCGATCATGAGGAGCGCATTGAAGATGCGGATGAGGTTGTCGCTTTCCTCGATGGTAGCCTCGAGCGCGGCCTTCAGCTCGTCGGGAGTTCTGGCCGTCCGCAGCGCCTCGTCGGCCTTGTTGCGCAGGCGCGTCAGGGGCGTCTTGAGGTCATGGGCGATGTTGTCCGAGACCTCGCGCATGCCGCGCATCAGCTCGCCGATCCGGTCCAGCATGTCGTTGAGGTTCTGCGCGAGACGGTCGAGCTCGTCGCCTGTTCCGGCGATCTTCAGGCGCCCGCCGAGATCGCCGGCCATGATGTCGCGCGTGATGTCGGTCATGTCGTCGACGCGCTTGAGGACGCGCCGCGCGATGAACCAGCTGCCCAGGCAGCCCAGGACGCCGATGAACAGAAGGGAATAGCCGATCGCCTTGTGAATGACGTTGCGCAGGCGGATGCGCTCCTCGATGTCGCGCCCGACCAGCAGGCGAAATCCTCCCGGCAGGAGATAGACCCGCACGAGCGCGGCATTGGGCTTGGTGTCCGTCTCGTCCGTACGGCTGTAGAGCGTCTCGAACTGTCCCACGCGGTCGATCACGCCGGGCGGCAGGGCCCCGACATTGCCCGCGACCCGCTCTCCGACGTCGGTCGTGACGAGATAGAGCGAGGCGCCGGGCGTGCGCGAGCGCCGGTCGACCACGTTCACCAGGCGGCGAAGCCCCCCGTTCCGGTATTGCTGGGAAAGTCCCTCGATCTCGTTCTCGATCGTCGAGACGAACTGATCGGTCAGAACCTTCTCGGCGCTCCAGGCCACGTAGCCCAGGGTCACGAAGGCGAAGAGCGTGAAGACGACGAGATAGGCGAAGGACAGCTTGAACGCGGTGGTGCGGAAGAGCTTGCCGAGGGCGGTCATGCGAGCACGCTCATTCCTCGCCCTCCATCGGGCCCATGCGGACCATGTAGCCCGCGCCGCGGATGGTATGGATGAGAGGCTTGTCGAAGCCCTTGTCGATCTTCGAGCGCAGGCGCGAGACGTGCACGTCGATCACGTTCGTCTGAGGATCGAAATGATAATCCCATACATGCTCCAGCAGCATGGTGCGCGTGACGACCTGATTGGCGTTCTTCATCAGATATTCGAGCAGCCTGAACTCGCGCGGCTGCAGAACGATCTCCTGGCCCGAGCGGGTCACCCGGTGGGACAGGCGGTCGAGCTCGAGATCGGCGATGCGGTAGATGGTCGGCTCGGAGCTGGGAGCGGAGGCGCGGCGCCGCGAGAGAACCTCCACGCGGGCGAGAAGCTCGGAAAAGGCGTAGGGCTTCGGAAGGTAATCGTCGCCGCCCGCCCGCAGGCCCTTCACCCGGTCGTCCACCTGGCCGAGAGCGGACAGGATGAGAACCGGCGTCTCGACCTTCTGCTCGCGCAGGGAGCGGATGAGGGACAATCCGTCGAGTTTGGGCAACATGCGGTCGACCACGAGCACGTCGTAATCCCCCGCCTCGGCCATGGCGTATCCGTCGAGCCCATCGGCGGCGTGGTCCGCCACATGGCCCGTTTCCCGAAACGCCTTCACGAGGTAGGAAGCCGCCTCTTTGTCGTCCTCGATGATGAGAATCCGCATAGCCTCTCTTCAACGCCATTCAAGCCCAACGGCGGACCGGCCCTGGAGGGGAAAGGGCCGGCCCGCCGCGGGCAGAAGACACCAGGTGTCGGGGGCAATCAACACTTAAGATACTGGTGCCCTCCTCGCTGCCGAAGGATCAGGCACCCTTCGGCTGAGAGCCGACCTCGAGAGTCACCGTCCGTTCCTTGCCCTGGCGCCACAGCGTGAGGGACAGGGTCTTGCCGGGCGCGACCTGTGCGACCTTGCGGGAGAGGTCCTTGGCCTCGTTGATCGGCTCGCCGTCGACGGCGATGATCGTGTCGCCCGTCTGGACGCCGGCCTTCTCGGCGGGACCGCCCTTGATCGCTTCGGCCACGAGGGCGCCCTTGGCCTCCTTGAGGCCGATCGCCTCGGCGATCTCCTTGGTCACCGGCTGCATCTGCACGCCGATGAAGCCGCGGGTCACGGCGCCCTTGTCCTTGAGCGATGCGACGACCTGCTCCACCGTGCTCGCCGGGATGGCGAAGGCGATGCCGACGCTGCCGCCCGAGGGCGAATAGATGGCCGTGTTCACGCCGACCACCTCACCCGAGAGGTTGAAGGTCGGACCGCCGGAATTGCCCTTGTTCACGGGCGCGTCGATCTGAATGAAATCGTCGTAGGGGCCCGCGCCGATGTCGCGGTGCTGGGCGGACACGATCCCGGCCGTCACCGTGCCGCCGAGCCCGAACGGGTTGCCGACCGCGAGCACCCAGTCGCCGATGCGGGCCTTCTGGCTCGCGAGGCGCACATAGGGGAAGTCGCTGCCGCCATCGACCTTCAGGAGCGCGAGGTCGGTCTTGGCATCGGTGCCGATCACCTTGGCGGGAAGCTCCTTGCCGTCATCCATGGAGACCGTCACATTGGCGGCGTTCTCCACCACGTGGTTGTTGGTCACGACATAGCCGTCAGCCGAGATGAAGAAGCCCGAGCCCAGGGCCTGACCGAACTGGCGCGGCTGCCCACGACGCCCGCGCGGACCATCCTGGTGGTCACGGAACTGGCGGAAGAAGCGGTCCATGGGAGAGCCGGGCGGGAAATCGGGGAACGCGAATTGCTGATCCTCGTCGTCCTGAGAGGCCACGTTCTGAACCTTGACCTTCACGGCGACCACGGCGGGCTTCACCTTATCGATCATGTCCGCGAAGGACGGCAGGCCCTGCATCGGCTGCGACATGGAGCGCAGCTCGGCATGGGCGGGGGTGGGCATGACCAGGCCGCTCTCGACGGCGCCGCCGGCGATCAGGGCAGCCACTGCTGCCGCGCCGAGCCATTTTGCCGTCCGCTTGCGGAGGGGGGCAGAAACCTTGTCCGACATGTCTTCTCTCCTGAAAAGAACCTTTCCGGTTCGTGTTGGGAGGAAGATGGGGGGCGCAGCCTTACGGCACCCTCACCTGAAGATGAATTGTTGGTAAGGTTTGGTCAGGAGCTTCACCGGTCCTGGTCGAGCAGAGCCTCCAGGGCCTTCCGCTCCTCCTCGTTGAGGGCCTCCGGCGCCTGCGGCCTGCGTCTGAGCGCCACATAGGCCCCGATGCCGCCGAGCACCAGGACGAGGGCGGGCGTCAGCCACAGCAGCATGTTGTGGGCGCTGAAGGTGGGCTTCAGCAGGACGAACTCGCCGTAACGCTGCACCAGGAAGTCGCGCACCTGCTGGTCGCTGTCGCCGGCCACGAGCCGCTCGCGCACGAGCAGTCGCAGATCCTTGGCGAGCTGGGCGTCGGAATCGTCGATGGACTGGTTCTGGCAGACGAGGCAGCGCAGGCCCGAGGAGATGTCGCGGGCGCGCTTCTCCAGGGCTTGGTCCTTCAGGACCTCGTCCGGCTGAACCGCGAAGGCCGGGGCGCTGAAGACGAGAGCGGCCAGAAGGGCGAGAACGAAACGCATCGCTCACTCCGCAGGAACGGGGGCGCCCGCCGGCGCCCGGGCCGGAGCGCCGATGCGCAGCCGCCGGTCCGTCAGGGAGAGGCCGCCGCCCAGTGCCATCACGAGCGCGCCGATCCAGATCAGCAGCACGAGGGGCTTGTGATAGAGCCGCACGCCCACGGAGCCGTCCGCCTGCACTTCGCCGAGGCTGACATAGACCTGACCGAGGCCGACGGTCATGATCCCGGCCTCCGTGGTCGGCATGCCGCGGGTCACGTAGAGGCGCTTCATGCTCTCCAGGGAGCCGAGCTCCCGGCCCTGCCGGAAGATGGTGAAGACGGCCACGTCCTCCCGGTAATTGGCTTCGGTGCGGGGCATGACGCGCTCGAGCCGCGCCTCGTAGGCGCCGGCCCCGATGCGCTCGCCGACCTTGACCGTTGCAAGCCCCTCCACGCCCCAGGCCGTGGCCGCGATGCCGATGACGGTCAGGCCGACGCCCGCATGGGCCAGCACCGCCCCCCAGGTGGAGCGCGGCAGGTTGGCGGCCTTTCGCCGGGCCACGGACAAGGGCGTGCCCTTCGACCAGGAGCGCGTCACGATCTCGTTGAAGGAGCCGAGCACCAGATAGACGCCGAGGCCGATTCCAAGAGGCGCCGCGACGGGCCCGCCCTGCTCGAAGGCGAAAAGCCCCATCATGACGAGAAGCGAGATGCCGAACACCGCATAGAGACGCTGCGCGGTGCCGAGAAAGTTGCCGCGTTTCCAGGCGATCGTCTGGCCGAGGGGCAGGAGCATAAGCAGCGGCACAATCAGCGGCAGGAAGGTGAAGTTGAAGAACGGAGCGCCGACGGAAATCTTGTCGCCCGTCAGGACCTCGAGCGCCAGCGGATAGAGCGTGCCGATCAGCACCGTCGCGCAGGCGGTCGCCAGGAACAGGTTGTTGACCACGAGCGCGCCCTCGCGAGAGACGGGCGCGAAGAGGCCGCCCTGCTTGAGCATGGGCGCACGCCAGGCGAAGAGCGCGAGCGAGCCGCCGATGAACAGGATGAGGATGCCGAGGATGAAGGTGCCGCGCTCCGGATCGACCGCGAAGGAATGCACCGAGGTCAGCACGCCCGAGCGCACCAGGAACGTGCCGAGCAGCGATAGGGAGAAGGTCAGGATGGCCAGAAGGATCGTCCAGACCTTCAGGGCGTCGCGCTTCTCCATGACCACGGTCGAATGCAGGAGGGCCGTGCCCGCGAGCCACGGCATGAGCGAGGCGTTCTCCACCGGGTCCCAGAACCACCAGCCGCCCCAGCCGAGTTCGTAATAGGCCCAATACGACCCCATGGCGATGCCGAGCGTCAGGAAGGCCCAGGCGCCCAGGGTCCAGGGGCGCACGATGCGCGCCCACACGGCATCGATCCGCCCGTCGATCAGCGCCGCGATGGCGAACGCGAAGGAGATCGAGAAGCCGACATAGCCGATATAGAGAAGCGGCGGATGGATCGCGAGTCCGGGATCCTGGAGCAGAGGGTTCAGGTCCTGCCCCTCGGCGGGAGCCGGGATGATGCGCGTGAAGGGGTTCGAGGTGATCAGGATGAAGAGCAGGAACGCGATGGTGATCGCCCCCTGAACCGCCAGCGTGTTGGCCTGCAGCCGCAGCGGAACGCTGTTCCTGGCGAGCGCCACGACCGCGCCGAACAGGGTGAGGATCAGCACCCACAGCAGCATGGAGCCCTCGTGATTGCCCCAAACGCCGGAGATCTTGTAGATGAGCGGCTTCGCCGAATGCGAGTTCTCGACCACGTTCACGACCGAGAAGTCGGAATTCACATAAGCGGCGGTCAGCGCCATGAACGCGAAGGCGATGCAGGCGAAGACGGCGAGGCCCGTCGCACGGCCCACGGACATCAGAACGGGATCGTTCGCCCGCGCGCCCCACAGCGGCACGATGAGCTGGATCAGGGATAATCCGAGCGCAAGCGCAAGCGCGAAATGTCCAGCCTCGACGATCACCCGGCTCTCCCTCGTTACTGCGTCTTCGGGGCGGCGTTGGCCTCGCCCTGCCAGTGCCCCTGCTTCTTCAGGGTGTCGGCGACCTCGCGCGGCATGTAGTTTTCGTCGTGCTTGGCCAGCACGGAATCGGCCCGGAACAGGGTCGCGCTTTCCAGCACGCCTTCGGCCACGACGCCCTGACCTTCGCGGAACAGATCGGGCAGCAGCCCCTTGTAATTCACCTGAATCGCAGACTGCGCGTCCATCACCTCGAAGGTGATCTGCTGGTCGGCTCCACGCTGGACCGACCCCTCCTTCACGAGGCCGCCCAGGCGCAGCCGCGTTCCGGGCTGAACGTGCTTGGCCTGGATATCCGCCGGGGAGTTGAAGAACACGATCGTGTCGTTCATGGCGTAAAGCACGAGACCGAGCGCGATCGCCAGGATTCCTCCTGCGAAGCCGATCAGGGTCAGGCGTCTTTGCTTTCTGGTCATGGTCCCGCGTCAGTCAGTTTCAATTCGCGCGCCATCGCGTCGATGGTCTTCAGTCCGGCCTCGTCCCGCGCGAAGGCCTGCCGGGCGCGCTCGGCGGCGGCCTTGGCCTTGTCGCGCTGCCCGAGAACCGCATAGGAGCGGATCAGGCGCGCCCATTCTTCGGGCGATCCGCCCTGGTTCTCGAGGCGCTCGGCGAGACCCGCCACCATGCGGGCGATGTCGTCCGTCCCGACCCGGTCCGCATCCCCCTGCCCTGCGGTGGGCTGCTCGATGCCGAGGCTCGCCAGGCGCTGCCTGACGACCTCGATCCAGGGCGCATTCTCCGGCGATACGGCGAGAAGTTCCAGATAGGCCTGCTTGGCCTTGTCGAGCTGCCCGTCCTGCTCGGCGGCGACGGCCAGGTAATAGCGGGCCTTGGGGGCGGCCGCGTCCAGTCCTGCCGCCTGCTCGAAGACCTTCTGGGCTTCAGCGGACACGAGACCGTCATTGGCCAGCACCATCGCCTCGCCGTAATTGGCGAGCCGGTCCGCGCCGGGGCCGAGGTAACGGAGTGCCGCCTCGTAGGCCTTCACCGCCTCCTGCATCCGGCCCATGCGGACATAGACCGGAGCCACGACCTCCCAGCCGCGGCCATCCTGCGGATTCTGGGCGAGATGCGCCTCGATCTGGGAAATGGCGGCCATCAGGTCGAGCCTGTCGCCCTGCGCCCTTTCCTGCCGCTCCGGCGGATGCGTCAGGAGATGGGGAGAACCGTAGGCTCCATAGAGCGCGAGCGCGATGATCGGGATCACCGAAAGGGCCAGGGTCGAGGCGGCTCTGCGGCGGCGCAGGGCCGGCTCGCCCAGGGCGGCGAAGGAATCGGCCGCCATGCCGGTGGCCCGAAGAAGACGACGCCCGGCCTCCGCCTTGGCGGCCTCGGCCTCGCTGGCCAGGAGCATTCCGCGCTCGCGGTCCCGCTCGATCTCGGCGAGCTGCTGGCGATAGAACTGCGTGTTGGGATCAAGCTGCTCCGCGGCGAGCGCACGGTGGCGCGACAGCGGCCAAAGCACCGCCATCACGGCTGCCGCCGTCATCAGCAAGAGTATGATCCAGATCACCATAGAATTCCAATTACTCCGAGTCCCCGTCAAGCACGACGGTGGCACGGTGTCACGCGTAAAAATACATAGGGTTAGCCTCTATCCCCCGGCAGCTCGAGAACCGCCCGGAGACCCCCGAGGGGCGCCGCGTCGAGGCTGAGGGAGCCCCTGTAGAGGGCCGCGAGATCGCTGACGATGGACAGCCCCAGGCCGGAGCCGGGCTTCGTTTCGTCCAGGCGGCGGCCGCGCTTGAGGACCTCGGCCCGCGCCGCATCCGGGAGCCCCGGGCCGTCGTCGTCGATGAGCAGGCGGAAGCGAGGACGATCGTCGTCCTCGCGGATGATCTCGATGGAGATCTCGATCCGTCGCGAGGCCCATTTGGCGGCATTGTCGATGAGGTTGCCGGCCATTTCCTCGAGATCCTGCTTCTCGCCCCTGAACCGCAGGTTATGCGGGATCGCGAGCTCGACCGTCAGATCCTTGTCGCGATAGATCTTCGCGAAGGTGCGGGCGAGGCCGGCGATCACCGGCTCCACGTCGGTGAGCGTTCCCAGGGTCCCGGCCAGGGCCGCGGCGCGGGCGCGGTCCAGGTAATAATTCACCTGGTCGCGCATCAGGGTCGCCTGCTCCCGCACCCGGGCCGCGACCTCCTCCGGGGCGTTCTCGGCCTCGTTCATGACGATGCTGAGGGGCGTCTTGAGGGCATGGGCCAGGTTGCCGACCTGGGTACGGGCGCGCTCCAGGATCTCCCGGTTGGTGTCCAGCAGAAGGTTCAGCTCGCTCGCGAGCGGCGAAATATCCCGGGGATATTCGCCGACGATTCTCTCCGCCTCCCCGCGCCGGATGGCCCCCAGCGCGCTGCGCAGGTTGGCCAGGGGCCGCAGGCCGAAGCGGATCTGCAGGAGGGTGGAGAAGCCGAGCGCCAGCCCGAGCAGCGCGAAGGTGATCGTCAGGGCGAAGAGGAAGTCGCGGACGCTCCCGTCGATCTCGTCGGCGGGGCCCGCCACGCGGATCACGTAGCGGCCGTCCTCGCCCAGGTCGATGTCGCGCTCGATGATGCGCAGATTGCGCTCGTCGGGCGCCTTGCCGTAGCCGCGGCGGATCTGTCCGAAGCGGTCGTCCGGGCTCATGGTGAGGCCCGGGATCTGCCCGCCGAACAGGGATTTGGAGGAGCGGATCTCGCCGGGCTTCGCGTTGGGCCGCGCCACCTGCCAGTACCAGCCCGACAGGGGCAGCTCGAAGCGCGGGTCGCCGATGGGTCCCAGGTCGCGGTCGGGATCGCCGGGGGCCACCAGGTTGGACGCCAGGGTATTGGCGTAGACGAGCAGGCGCTGGTCGAAGGCGCGTTCCGTATTGTCGCGGTACAGGGTCTGCAGGATGAGCCCCGCCACGAGCAGGATCGCGAAGCTCCAGAAGACGGAGGAGACCGCAAGCCGGACCGCGATGGGCCGGCCCGAGAAGCGCGCCAGGATCGGGCTCAAGCCTCTCACGGCTTCGAATGCGTCTGGCCCGCGTCGAGAAGATAACCCAGGCCGCGAACGGTCTGGATGATATCGACGCCGAGCTTCTTGCGCAGGCGGCCGATGAAGACCTCGATCGTGTTCGAGTCACGGTCGAAATCCTGATCGTAGAGATGCTCGGTCAGCTCGCCGCGCGAGACGATGCGGCCGGTATGATGCATCAGGTAGGACAGGAGCCGGTACTCGTGCGAGGTCAGCTTGACGGGGTTTCCGTCCACCGCCACGCGGCCCGAGCGGGTGTCGAGCTTCACGGGACCGCAGGCGATCTCGCTCGTGGCGTGCCCCGTGGCCCGGCGCAGCAGGGCGCGCACGCGCGCCAGCAGCTCCTCCATGTGGAACGGCTTGGTCACGTAATCGTCGGCCCCGGCGTCGAAGCCCTGGACCTTGTCGCTCCAGCGGTCCCGGGCCGTCAGGATGATGACGGGCGTCTTCCGCCCCTCCCGGCGCCAGGCCGTCAGGACGGAGACGCCGTCCACCTTGGGCAGGCCGAGATCGAGGATGATGGCGTCGTAGGGCTCGGTATCCCCGAGGAACTGCCCCTCCTCGCCGTCGAAAGCCGCATCGACCGCGTAGCCCGCCTGTTCGAGGGAGGTCACGATCTGCTTATTGAGGGTCCTGTCATCCTCGACAACGAGAAGGCGCACGCTTCGAGCTTTCTTTTCAGTGGACTGATTTGACCCGCCCGGACGGGCCGTCGATCGTCACTTGAACGATACGGCCGTCCTTTTGCAAGGCCATGATCACATAAACCAGGGCATCGCTGCTTCGGCAGAGGCTGGCCCGCACCACGTCCGCATTGGGCACCTGGCGGCGGGCCGTGATGACGGCGGAGGCTGGCGCGACGACGCCCTTGGAGGCCACCGCCTCCTGCATTTCCCGGGGCGGCAGGCAATTCTTGAGCGCCGCCGTCGCGCTTTGCGCGGACGCGGCCCCCACCATCCCCCATATCGCAATGACCAGCCATAACAGACGCATGGGCGCCTTATGCCTTTGCAGCACTGAACGAACCCTGAATGCCCAGATTAGCCCCCGATCTTCCTGGTGGCCAGGATCCGGAAGATCGTGGAGGCGATGAAGCTCGCCGCCGCGATGAACTGGACGAGGGCCTCCTGGAAGGCGCCGCCGTCAAGCGCGGAGGCGTCGAAGCCGAAAAGGCCGAGGATCACCGCCGCAAGGCCGATCAGATTGGCCCAGACGGTCCGGCTGGCGAGAATGGTTTTGGTATCCGGCATGGTGGAAACTCCTTGCAGAGGGTGGGACGAAGACGCGAGCCGGATCGCCTCCCGCTCGACGTCGAGAACACGCCTGCGCCACCCGGCCCCGAAGACGGGCCAGGTGTCGAGGCGGGAGAGAAAGCCGAGGCGCTCGCGCGTCAGGGCGCGGATGGCTTCGACCTGATCGACGTTCCGGGCAGCCTCGAGCGTGACGGGGCCGATCAGCCCGTCGGGCTCGACGCCGAGAACGATCTGCAGCAGCTTGACCGCGCGGGGCGGGCCCGAATTGACCGCGAAATCGAAGAGCGCGAGGCCGAGCCCCTGCGGAAGCTCGTCGGCGCGGACGGCCTCCCAGTAGAAGCGGCGGTAGATCGCGACCGCCTCCTCCTTCGCGAGATGGCGGACCTCGTCGATGGAAACCGGATATCCCCTCGCACGGGACAGGGTCTCGCGGGTGATCCCGTAATGCGTGGCTCCGCCGGGATCCCGCGGATGCCGGGAGAAGCCGCCCTCATGCCGCAGGACGAGCGCGACGGCTCTCTCGAAGGATGTGGAGGCGTTCGCCATGGCCGATGCTCAGAGTTCCGCCTGAAGGGCCAGGACGGCGGTATTGCCCAGATACAGGTTGCCCGTGGCGCCGGTCGCGCCGGAGAAGAATGTGACGGCCTGCAGCCTCAGCACCACGGCGGAGGCACTCGCCAGCCCGACGGTGGTGACGTTCACGCCCCCCGACGTGGTCAGCCAGGCCGCATTGCTGTTGCTGTAGAAGGCGAGCTGATTGCCCCCCGGAATGCCGCCCGCCCAGGCGGCGCCGCTCGCCACCACCGTCGGATCGGCTCGCATCGGCGTCGGCAGGATCACCGGAAAGTCGATCATGTTCACGGTCACCCGCTGCCCGAAGGCCCCGAGAATCCTCGGAGACGAGCCCGAGGCGGGCAGAGGCTGGTAATAGCGGCGGCAAAGCTGCTCTTCGCGGTCGAGCGGCTCTCCGGCCCATGGGGTCGCATAGGCGCCGATCTCCAGCTTCACGTTCCTGAAGGAGCAAGCGGCCGTGGGCTCGAGTCGGACCAGGACATGCCCCGTCTCGGATCCCCCCAGCGCCACGGAGACGGAGCGGCGGCCGGATCCGGCCTCGATCGTCGCCTCCGCCGAGCCGATCGTCACCGGCAGCGGAGCGGACGGATCCTGCACCGAGAGCGTCAGGACCGCGCCGGCGAGACCGGCTGTTCCCGTGAGCGCGGAGGCATGGTCCATGTCGATCACCTGATCGAGCGCGCCGGCCAACGTGACCGTTCCATCCGGCGCGCGCGTGAGCGTGCAGCCGCCCGGGCCTCCCTTCCAGCGGTCGAAGCCATAGACGCCCTCGGCGAGCGCCCCGCCGGAAAACCCTCTCTGGTTCACATTGAACGAGGAATTGATGAGCAGATTGGCGCGCGGGACGTTCGACAATCCCTGCGGGAAGGTTCCGACGCCCGTCCTGCCGTCGAGGAGCAGCGCATCGGTCCATTCCGCGCCGTCGGGCGAGATGCGGATGCTGAAATCGTCGCTGCCGATGAGGCCCGTCTCCGCCCGTCCGCTGAAGCCGCGCTGATAGAGCTGAGAGAGGACATTGGCCGTCCCGGCCTTGTTGAGCACGAACCGCAGATCTCCGGTTCCGCCCTCCTCCGGGCTCAGGGCGGCGAACAGGGCCGCATTGAGCTTCGCCGAGAAGCGGTTCAGGTCGTCGGGCGCGGTGCCGAGCCCTAAGCGGTCGAGATGGTCGATGGCCCGGCAATAGCGGCCGAGATCATGCCACTCCTCCCCGTCGAACACCACGATGGCGTCCTCCGCCTCCACATAGGCCCGCCAGCCGGGACGCGGGACGAGGAAGCGCCAGGCTCCGAGGTCGAAGAGCGCGATCCTGGCCTGCTGCCCGGAGAACGCGCCGGTCGCACCCGCTCCGACGAGATAGCGGTCGCCCTCCTCCGGCGTCGCGGGCGGAGCCGTGCGGTTCCGCTCTTTGACCGAGAGATGGACGAGAGCGTCCAGGCAGGACAGGGCCTCGTTATGGGTGACATGCTTCTGCGCCTGCGCGGCGGCGAGCAGCGGCAGGGCCAAATGGGGTGTCGAGGACATGGGGTGATGAGCCGTGAAATGAAGGGGTGAACGATGCCGCGTCGAATGTTCGGGGGCGCTGGTCCTCTTGCGGGACAACCGCCCCGGTCATGGCCATCCCTCCTCGTCATGGCCGGACTTGATCCGGGGATAACGAGGTGGGTGGGATGACGAACCGCCACCCACAGCCCTCATCCTGACGAGGTCACGCAGTGACCGTCTCGAAGGACGAGGGCGTCTCCAGAGTGCGCTGGATCATCCTCGAGACGCCTGCTGCGCAGGCTCCTCAGGATGAGGCGGGAGGGTGGAGGATGAGAGCTGGCGATGGCGGAGCCGGGACGGTTTCGAGGAATGGGAGAACAGGCCCCGTGACGCTCGCCTCGAAGCCTCGGCCCGCGACCGCGCTCGCTTGCGCGATGCGGACGGAGAGCGCCGCCTGCGGCGCGCCGAAATCGGCGATCTCCTGCTCCGTCGCATAGAGAACCGATGTTTGCGCGCTCGCGAGGGTGCGAACGACGCTTCCGCCGTTCAGGATGTCGATCTCGTAGCGTTCCGAATCCTCCGCCAGGGGAACGTCGACGGCCTCCCAGCCATCGCCGTTGCGTCGTGTGCGGCGCACCCAGCCGATGCGCACTCCATCCGTCTCGCGGCGCAGGCTCACATGGACCGGACTCAGGGGCCTGAGGGCTTCGCGTCCCACGGTCGCCGTAATCTCGGCCATGGCCGGATCCGCATGATCGCGCCCCGCCGGGCCGATCCGGTAGCGCCAGCTCTGCCCGAGATCGGCGAGCTCGGTGGCGAGCGGAAAGACCGCCTCGTCGAGGCGGACCACGAGAGCGCCCTCCGGCACGAAGCGCCCGGCCTCCGGTTCCGTGCCCGCGAGCCCGCGCAGAAGGCGCGAGACGCGATAGGTCCGCTCGCCGGTCATCTCGGCCCGGGCGGCCGCGAAAATCTCCCAGCGCCCGTCCGTTCCCTGCACGGCGAACAGGTTGCCGCCCGCCAACGCGGCTTCGTCATCGAGCGAGCCGAGGGCGCCGGAGGAGATCTCGAGATCGAGGACGGCCTTCGGGTCCCAGCGCCAGATCGGTCCCGCCGGAAGCCCGCTCCGCGTCCGCCCGATCACGGCCGGAAGGGCGATGATCCGATGCGGCGTGAAGCTCGCGCCATTGCCCGAGCGCCAGACGGTGACGGCGCCGGGCCAGGGATCAGCCGCGACCGCGATGTATTGCAGCGGCGCGGGATCGCCCAGAGCGGCAGGCAGGTCGAGGATGACGACCTGCGGCTTGCCAGGGATCGGCGGCGGGCGGCGCACGGGACTTTCGACGGAGGAGCCCGGCCTCTCGAACACGGCGGGCTCCACCGCCCGCGTGCTCACCCGGCGCGTCGCCCCGTCCGCGATGCGCACCACCCGATGCAGCTTCGGGCCCGCATCGGTCGGGAGCGAGACCACGTCCCCGGGTTCGAGATCGACGCGGCGCGGGGAGAGATCGAACTCCGCCCCTTCCCGGCCCGCCCACAGGTCCTGGAGCCAGGCATCGGCGAGGCGCTGCGCCTCCGCGCGGCGGGTGACCACGGCGCAATCGGTGCGCGCCTCCCGCCGGCTCGATCCGGACAGGCGGCGCGAGGCCACGGCGGCGCGGCGAAAATCAAGCTCGCTCTCGGTGTAGCCGATCTCCACCTGCTGCGGCAGTTCCGTTTCCTGGGCGCGGGTGAGCCTGAGCGAAGGCTCGTTCTCGGTCATGACGAAGTCGTCCTTCGTCAGCGTGACCACGGATCGTCCGCCGCGCCCCTTCCAGGCGATCCTGCCGCCGCTTGCAACCGCGTCGATTCCAAACAGGCGCATGAGCGGCTCGAGCGCTCCCCGGGCCGACATGGGCCGATCGACCACATAGCCGTCGACGAAGCCGTCGACCGGGATCGGCCCGGGATCGGCGAAGCCGAAATCCTTCAGGATCGACGCGATCAGGCGGTCGAGCGGCGCGCCCTCGATCCGTCCCGTGATCCAGTGGCCGGTCTGCCAGTTCGGGCCGTCGCTCCAGACCGTCGCGAAATCGGGAAAGGCCGGGAAAGGCCGCGCATCCCAGGCCCAGACGAAGACGCTCTCAGGGTCGACCATGCGCCCGCCATAGGCGGGAGAGACGGGATTGTAGGCCGACGAGAAGCCGCGCTGGGCCGGGTCGAACCGGGACAGGATCGCCTCGAGCGCGCGCGCCTGAACGAGATCGTCGCGCACGCGCCGGGAGAACGGCGGATAGGCGGATTCGGAGGATTTCGGATCGGGGAAGACATTGGGCCCGTTGGGTCCCTTGTCGACGGCCGGGATCCCGATCTCCGTCAGCCAGATCGGCTTCGATCTCGGGATCCACGCGGTCGCGGAGACTTCCCTGCCGCTGGATCGTTCCACATGCGGGTTCGACCACCAGGACACGAGGTCCTTGGGCCGGAACATCCAGGGCTTGTCGTAGGCGCCGTCGGTGATGTCCGTGCGCCGCTGCGCCGCCCGGTCGGACGACGTCGCATAATACCAGTCGAACGCCTCGCCGCTGCCGAGGCGTTTGCGCAGGTAATCGGCATCGTAGACGCTGCGGGCCTCCGCGAGATCCGCATGGTCGGGAGTGTCGCGCCAGTCGGAGACGGGCGGGTAATAATCGATCCCGACCGCGTCGATGTCGGGATCGGCGAAAAGCGGATCGAGAGGGAAGCGGACTTCGGATCCGTCGTCGAGCACATGCGCCCCGTATTCCGTCCAATCCGCCGCGTAGACGAGCTTCGTGCGGTTTCCGACGATGCCGCGGACCTGCTGGGCGAGGGATCTGAAATGGCCGACGGCCGGGTAGCTGCCCGGTGCGGAGCGCACGCGCGTGAGCCCCACGAACTCGCTGCCGAGGACGAAGCCGTCCACGCCTCCCGCCGCCTGGGCGAGTTGCGCGTAGTGCAGGATGAAGGCGCGATACCCGTCCGCGCGGGTGAACCATTGGGCGATCTGGGTCGCGGCGGCGCCCGTGCCGTCGACGGAGCCGGGCCGCCCCGGAGCGGGGTCGCACGTGATGCGCCCGCGCCAGGGATAGGCGGGCTGCCCCGTGCCGCCATAGGGATCCGGCAGGGGATTGTCCTCCGGAATGTCCATCATCACGAAGGGATAGAGCACGACCTCGAGGTCGCGATCCTTCAGGTTCCGGATCAGGCGGATGACGGATTCGTCCGAAGGCGTTCCCCCATAGGCGGGCGCGCCGTCGGCCCGCGAGACCGCCCTCGCGGTCTCGCGCGTTCGCGTCGCCACCGACCAGGTCGCGCCGTCGGTGGTCTTGGTCTTCACGTCCACGCGCGGCTCGATGCGGCAGGAATCCGCCCTGAGATCCGTGCCGAACCAGCTGACCACAAGGGACACGCGCTTCAGGTTCGGGCACAGCGCCTCCAGCGCATCGAGGGAGGCCTGGACGTCGGTCCTGCGCCGCAGCTGGTGGCGGTTCTCAGGAATGGTCCTGCCGAGATCGAGAACCTGCGTGACGGGGAGCGTATCGTAGCCGAACTCGCTCGCGCCCGGGATCAGGCACACGGCGCGGATCATCCGGTTGAGCCCGTCCACCGGCCGCACCACCTCGAAGGAGAATTGCGGGATGCGGTTTCCGAACTCCTCGAGCGGCAGCCGCTCGAACACCACATAGGCCAGCCCGCGATAGGCCGGCGCGTAGCTTGCGCCCTCCTTGGCCACGATGAGCGGATCGGGGTTCTGCGTCTCCGATCCGCGATGCACCCGCATGGTGAGGGTGGCGAGGTCGATCTCGCGCCCATCCGCCCAGACCCGGCGCACGAAGGCGATGGAGCCCTCGCAGAGGCCGACCGCGAGATTGGCGTAATACGAATAGGTGGTGGTCACCGTCTTGGGGCCGCTCATGCCCTTGCCGCCCTGGGTGCCCGAACGCTCGACCTGGGTGTTCGCCACCTCCTCGAGGCGCGTCGCCCAGATGAGCTGGCCGCCGATCCGCGCACGGCCATAGACCCGTGGAATGGCCGCGCCCTCCGTCGAGGTGAGGCCGTCGATCTCCTTGAGGCGCGGCCCCTCGACGTATTTGGTATCGCCGCCGCCGAACAGCGCGTTGTCGATGGCGGCTCCGGCGAGCCCGCCAAGCGCACGGCCCGCCATGGCCCCGAGGGGCCCGGCCACCATGCCGCCCACGACGGAACCGACGGTTTGCAGTACGAGTGTGGCCATGATCAGGATTCCGGGAACCGAAAGGCGTGAGCGAGATGACGCCGCCACCAGGGAGCGAAGGAGACCTCCGCCACCGCCGCACCGTCATGGGCGTGGACCATGGTGCCGGCCGAGGTCGCGATGGCGCAGTGCTTGGCCGGGAGAGAATCGCGCCAGCGGAAGAGCAGCACGTCGCCGGGCATGAAGGCCGCGATGCCGGTCTCGACGAGATGCCGTCGCGCCGCCGCCACGAGGGTATCGGCGCCCGCTTCCGCCCAATCGGGAGAGTAAGGCGGCGGCAGCTCCGGCTCCGCCCCCAGCACGTTGCGCCAGACCCCGCGCAGGAGCCCGAGGCAGTCGCAGCCGATTCCTTTCAGGGAGGCCTGGTGGCGATAGGGCGTGCCGATCCAGGACCGCGCCTCGGCGACGACGCGCGACGAGAGAGGGGCGCTCATCTGAACAGGCTCCCGCCGTCGAGGCCGGGCTCGCCCTGCTGCGGCATGCGGATGATGAAATCGTTGCCGGGCATGTGCGGAAAGCCGCGGAAATTCGCCACGTTGCCGAACCTCTTGCGGCACATGGCGTGGGTCTTGTCGCAGCCGGCGGTGACGCGGAACGTGTCGCCTGCCCGGATGGCTTGCGGCGCGCGCTGCCAGAGGTCGAATTCATCGGTGCCGTTGATGGCGCGATGGACCTTGATCTCCACGGACAGGCCCGCATTGTCGCCGCCCGTCCAGGTGAGCTTGCCGCCCGTGCACCACCCGTCCGCGAAGCCGATTCCGGATGCCACGATGCCTAGGAAGCCGTCGGTGCGCGTGACGATGCCCGTGTCGGAATAGGCCGACGAGGCGAGGTTCACGCCGCACCGGGAATCGCCCAGATCCGCCGAGCAGGTCGCGCGGAACAATCGCCCGCGCTCCTCGTCGTAGCGATGCATGAGCCCGCGCAGCTCGGCCACGAAGCCGCCATCGGCGCGGCGGATCTCGCCGATGGAGCCGATGTCGAGAAGGAGGCGCTCCTCCACGTTGCTCCAGTTCACGAGCCAGGTCTCCACGCTCGCGTCGTCGTAGAGGCCCGACGAGATGTCGTCTTCCGTGAGGCCCGCCGACATGAGCGCGCCGGAGACCTCGCCGCCGCCGACGGCGAAGCCGAGTTCGGCCGTGGCCTCCGCGGCCTCCAGGCCCGACCGGGCCGCGTAGAGGGTGCCGCCGAAGGCGAGATCGCGGTCGTGATCGGTGAAGCCGAAGCTCAGGCCGTCGCGGCGGACGAGCTTCCAGCAATGACAGAGTGTCGTCGTCCCCTCCGCCAGGTGGGCGGCGAGGCTTTGGGGAATGCTGCGCATGATGAATGTCCTCAGGGTGAGGATTGGGGGTTTGAGAGCGTCCTCTTCGTCATCCCGCCTTCCTCGTCATCCCCGGCCTTGTGCCGGGGATCCACGTCTTGGATCCGCTGCAATGCCCGAAGACGTGGATGGCCGGATCAAGTCCGGCCATGACGAGGAACGAGAAGAGACGGCCATGACGGAAAACCGGTTCAGGGAACGATCTCGATCAGCGGGATCTGCGGAATGGCTCCCGCCTCGAAGGCAGAGAGGTCGATGTCGAGCTCGTCCGTGTCGAAGCGCACGGGCACGTCGAACGCGTAGCCCGCCGTGACCACCGCCCCGGCCGGAGGCGGGGCCACGAAGGTCACGAGCCCGGTCGCCGGGTCGCAGTTGAACGCGGCCCCCACCTCCTGCTCGGCGCCGTCGACGGCGACGCGCACCGATCCGCCCACGGGCTTGGCGATGGTTCTCACGTAAGGGGCGAAGGACGCGCCGTAGGTCTTGACGAGCTGGAAGTCCCGCGCCTGCCCGTCCCCCGTGCCGATGCGCTGGTCGACGGGCGACGGATCCGCCGAGGGCGGGCCGGAGCGCCAGTCGGTCCGGTCGCGGAAGCGGAAGCCGTAGAGCCTGCCGCGCCGCTCCTCGAAGAACCCGATGACCGCATGCAGCGCGTCGATCGTCCTGACGCCGAGGCCCGCATCGTAGCGGCGGCGGGAGGAGGCCCAGCGGCTGTTGCGGTGCTCGCGGCCGGAGGCGAGCGTGACGATGTCGGTCCGCCGCACGGGCCCTCCCCGGCTCCCCAGGCTGACATCGAGGGGAAAGCGGACCTCATGGAAATCGGACGCCATGATCCATCCTTCATAAACATGAAACGAAAGAAGCCGGGGGGACGTTGTCGTTGCAATAGGGAACCAGCCAGGGAGACCGCCGGCGATGAGCAACGCCCCCAATGACCTCACCGATGACTTCCCCGACAAGGCCGATCGCATCCGCCAGCTGAAGAAAAACAACAACCGCTTCGCGCGGCTCTATGACGAATACGACGAGCTGAACCGCACCATTCACCGCATCGAGACGCGGGTGGAGCCGAAGCCCGAGGAGGTCGAGGAAGAGCTCAAGCGCCAGCGTCTGCATATCAAGGACCAGATCATGGCGATGCTCGACGACCAGAGCGCCTGATCCGTCTTAAGGACTACATCCCACGCTGCCCCCGGGCGACGGCCCGCGCGAGCGCGGCGGAGACCTGCGCCTCCGAGCGGCGGAAGCTCTCGACGTCGGGGGTCGAGATGTTGACCGTGATCGCGGCGGAGCGCCCCGCCCCGCCGGAACGCACGCCGAGCTTGCCGTCGGGCCCGCGGGCCAGCGGCATCACCGCCTCCGCTCCCCTCTCCCCCATGAGCCCGAGGCCGCGCCCCAGCGGAAAGTAGGTCGGCGCGCCGACCACCCCTCCCTGCGCGAAGGGCATCACCATCCCGCGCGAAACCACGCCGCCCCGGGCGAAGGGGGCCGCTCCCCCGCCCCCGAAAAGGGAACCGAAGAGCGAGCCGATGCCCTTCAGCAGCCCGCCGAACACATCGCCGCCGTTCAGGGGAAGCGAACCCTGGAGAGGTTCGACGGCCAGCCCCTTCAGGCTCTGGCTCAGGGCCGCCTGAAGGGGCCCGAGCGCGAGACGTAACCCTGTTTCCACAAGAGAGTCGCGCACCTTCTTCAGAACAACGTCGAATTTCTTGCCCTCGGCGATATTCTTCGCGAAAGCATTGGACAAAGAGTCACCGAATTTTTCGGAGAGACCGATGAGAGTATTGAGCTGGCGTTTTCTGTCCTCGTTCTCTTTGTCGCTGCCGGCGCCGCCGTTGACTGGTGGTTTGGACATGTCTTCTTCTCCAATAATCAAACCAATTCTTGCCACCTTGGCGATCGGCGCGATGGCGGGCTGCATGAGCACTCCGCCGACCCGACCCATCTTCAAGACGCCCGGCATCACCTCGGCCCAATGGAGCCGCATCAGCAGGGAATGCGCCTACGAGGCCGAGAAGGCGACGGCGGCAGCCGGCCCAAGAACGCCGACGGCCTATACCAAAGGACGGTTGTTCAAGATGTGCGCGGAGCTGAAAGGCGCGACATTCGTCGGCAGAGTGACGATGACGGACGAGCAATGGAATCAGATCTCCGCCAGTTGCGGCGAGGAAGCGGATCGAGCGGTTGCGGGACAACCCGCCTCGCGGGCAAAGGATGAGCGACGGGAAGACCTCGAGATCGAATGCGCCAGGAGGAAGGGCGTCGTCTTCCACCCCCTTTGAGCGCCGTCTCGCGCACCTTCGGCGATCGACGCCGCTCAATCCGGGAACGCCTCCATCATCCGCCTCAGATCGCCGCGCAGCGCGGGCTCCATGGACCGTCCGCCGCTCAGGCCCTCCCAGGCGGAGGACAATTCGCGCGGGGTCGCGCGCCAGAACTGATCGGGGCTCCACCGCAGAACGCTCAGGCCCAGCATCATCGCGTCCTCCCACGGGAAGACCCGCGGCGCGCTCACACGTTCTGCGGCTGCGGAGGGTTTGCCGGAGGCGTGCCCGCGCCGAAGGTGAGAACGAGCAGTTCGGCGACGGCCGAGGCCACGGGCTCGATGCCGTCCAGGAGCGGCAGCCGCGCCACCTCCGCGTCGCTCATGGCGTGGCCGCCGCCGCGCAGGGCGACCGCCAGCAGCCGGAGGAGATCCCGGCTCGACAGGCGGCCGGTGCCGAAGCGCTCGGCAAGCGCCATGAGATCCTCGACCCCGAAGGCATCCTCCAGCTCGGCCAGGGCGCCGAGCGTCAGGCACAGGGTGTAGCGGCTGTCTCCCAAATGCAGCGCGACTTCGCCGCGTCTTCTATTGGCCATGGTGGTGTCTCCATTGTCGTGCGGCTCCGCGCCGGGCACGGGCTGTCGTCGTCATGGCCGCAGGGGTTGCGGCTATGCATCGGCTCCATCCGGGCCCTCACCCTGAGGAGCGAAGCGTCTCGAAGGGCGAGGGCGTCTCGCGTGCGCACTGAAGCATCCTTCGAGACGCAGCCTCGCGGCTGCTCCTCAGGATGAGGAGGAGAATAAAGGATGAGGGGGTGGGCGACGGAGAGCGGCGTGTCTGGCGGCGTCACAGGGCCACGAAGGTGAGCGCGCCGGCGGATTCGAAGGCCATCTCGAAGGTGATCTCGCCCGCATGATCGCCGCGATATTCGAGGCTGGTGATCTGGAACGGCCCCTCGATGCGCCCGAAATCCGGAACGACGATCTGGTAGGCGAGGATATCGCCGTCGAAGAACACCTGGCGCATGCGCGCATCGGACGCCTCGTCCTTGAACACGCCGGAGCCGGAGATCGCGGCGCGGCGCACGCCGACGCCGGCCAGAAGCTCGCGCCAGCGTCCGGCGGATTCCGCGTGGGTCACGTCGACGGTTTCGGCATTGAACGAGACCTGGCGGGTGCGAAGCCCGGCGACGGTCACGAAGCCCGTTCCGCCGTCACTGATCTTGACGAGCAGGTCCTTGCCTTTCTGAGCAGGCATGAAGACGTCCTTTCGAAGATTGAAGAAAAGTTGAGACGATGCGCTCCCATCATCCCTCACCACATCCTCCGCCCTCATCCTGAGGAGCAGCGAAGCTGCGTCTCGAAGGATGGTCCAGCGCGCACGGGAGACGCCCTCGCCCTTCGAGACGGCGCTGACGCGCCTCCTCAGGGTGAGGGCTGCGGGGATTGAACAGGCGAAACGACGGCGCCGGCCTCACGCTCGCTCGGTGACGGCGCGCAGGTGGAGAGTGACGCGGGAGAGCTGCGTATCCTCGTCCCGGCCGGATTCGATCTGCGTCACGCGCAGATTGACGAGGCGCTGTCCGGCGAGGGTGAGCGGCGCATCGTCGAGAAGGACGGCGAGCCGCTCGGCCGCCTCCAGGCCCGCGCGGGCGCTGCCGCGCTCGGACCAGACCACGATGGCGAGATCCTGCTCGTGTCCGCGATCCGTATCGGTGGACCAGTCCCGGGCCGCCGCATCTCCGAACAGGGCATAGACGGGCAGCGCGTTCCGGGGCGGCTCGTCATAGAGGCGCAGGGTCCCGCCCATGAGGGCGACAAGCTCCCCGTCGCCGGACGCCGTCTCCAGGATGGCGCGGCGCAGGGCGAGGATCGGGCTCGTCATGCCTTGATCTCCTCGACGAGGCAGACGAGGTCGCGCCGCGAGCCGTCCGGGTCCGAGGCCGCGCGGATGGCGAAGCGCCGGAGCCCCGAGGTCAGGCGCATGGCGCCGGTCACGCCGTCGCGATAGCGCAGGGTGACCCTGTGGGTGAGGCACTGCTCTGGCCGGCCGGCGCGAATGCGCTCTGAGCCGGACAGCATCTCCATCGCGCCCCAGACCTGCGGTCCGGGCCTGTAGGACCGGATGACGCCGCCGAACCCGTCAGGCATCTCGAGAGGCACTTCGAGAACGAACCGGCGCGACCGGGCGCCGATGGGCAATGATTTGTTTTTCATGGAAACACGCGAAAAAGGCTTGGATGAAGCACCCGAGCCCTCATCGTGAGGAGCAGCGAAGCTGCGTCTCGAAGGATGAGGGCGGAGGATCGGATGAGGGTGATGCGACAGCTCGTCATGGCCGGACTTGATCCGGCCATCCACGTCTTGGGAACCGCAGCGCCGACAAGACGTGGATCCCCGGCACAAGGCCGGGGATGACGATGGAGAATGCGATGACGGGACGGCTTAGAGACGCGCGCGCCGGAAG
>Ga0182742_1001802_pt1 | contig 25980 bp, 24 predicted proteins | sample eDN5th37CBELigMG_FD_128880 | JGI IMG/M metagenome (GOLD analysis project Ga0182742, IMG submission 128880) | Enriched Miracle-Growth compost microbial communities from Emeryville, California, USA - eDNA 5th pass 37_C BE-Lig MG (version 2)... ...
AAAAGGGCCATTTTCTGCAATACGGAAGGGGGTATTAAGGTGGTGGATTTTTCAAAGGTTTTTTTGTTACTTAGTATCTTGCTGATACTATTGGTTGGTTGTAATAATGTCAACAAAAACACTTCTACCAGTAACCCTACTCCAAAAGAATATTTGAAATATGATAATGCTGATATTTTTTTCCTTAATGAGCATGTGTTTTCAAATGCACAAAATATTGAATGGGTAACAGAGTTGGAATATGAATTAGGTGAGCAAATAGGCGAAATAAAAAAACTAACAGATAAGGCATCTAAATTTAAGAACGGGACGTCAAATAAATTACCAATTGGAACAAAGATATTTGAAACAGATACACCAGTATACATCGCAATTGTTGATGGAAGAGAGATACCATATTTAGAAATGATAGAAGGTTAGTACCTTATTCAATTATAGGGCCATTTTCTTGTTAGATTTATAACGAAAAGAGGGATTGTATATGAAGCAGTTATACTCATCGTTGCAAAAGGCAGGTTTGATTTTCACAAGTAAACTTTTTGATGAAGAAGAGACGTTTATTCTCATTGAAACAAGGAAAGATGGTTCATCACAAGTTGATATCCCCACATTCGAATCCATTTTTGGAGATGTAAAAGAGAATCCGACATATGAAGCCTTATCTGGTTCCCACACTTTTAAATTAGATGGAAAGCAATATACGATGACTGCTGAGGAAATGGGTTATCAAAAGTATTTCGACCAATGGAAAGAGCAAGGAATATTTAACTTCTGATCAACAAACGGGCGCTTTAATGTAGTAAGACAGTTGTTTTATTTGAGGACATGAACCATTTTTCGACAGAGCGTTGATAATCGAAACGTGGGTGTGAATGGCTTCATAAGGCGGTTTCGGAACCATCACGAAGAAATTCGGAGGTTCCGAGCCGTTTTTTGTTTGATTATAAAGAAATTTTAAAAGCGGAAGAGAGGTTTTTTCCAACGGTTAGCAAAAACCAAAAGAAGGCAGACCAAAAGAGAAAAAATAATTTCCGTCACCGATTGATCAAAAAAAGGCAACAAAAAACGCTTGTTTTCAAAATCGGAGAGCTAGGTATCGAGAAGTTGTAGTTTTTCCACTTTTTCCAAGAACGGAGAATTGTTACTTGCCTATTCCTATACACACGCCGCCATGATTATTTTTATCGTTTTGGGGATCGCCCCAATCTTGCCCCACTTTGCCCCAATTCCATTCAATTTTATGCTATATTTTGCATAGTGAAATAAAATAAAAAAGCCCGAGAACCTTGATATGACAAGGTTTCTAGGGCTTTTAATGTTATACTTTGCAAGGCGCAAAGATTAACGAGAGTAGAACTCAACGATTAGAGATTCGTTAATTTCAGCTGGAAGTTCAGAACGCTCTGGTAAACGAGTGAAAGTTCCTTCTAACTTGTCTGCATCGAAAGTTAAGAAATCAGGAACAAAGTTGTTTACTTCGATTGCTTCTTTGATGATATCAAGGTTGCGTGATTTTTCACGAACGCTGATTGTTTGTCCAGCAGCTAAACGGTATGATGGGATATCCACACGAGCACCGTCTACAAGGATATGACCATGGTTAACTAGCTGACGAGCCTGGCGGCGAGTACGAGCTAAGCCAAGACGATAAACAACGTTGTCAAGACGTGATTCTAAAAGAACCATGAAGTTTTCACCGTGTTTACCAGCCATTTTACCTGCTTTATCGAATAAATTACGGAATTGGCGCTCATTTACTCCATACATATGACGAAGTTTTTGCTTTTCCTGTAATTGTAATCCGTATTCAGATAATTTTTTGCGTTGGTTTGGACCATGTTGTCCAGGAGCGTAAGGACGCTTTTCTAATTCTTTACCTGTACCGCTTAGAGAGATTCCAAGACGGCGAGATAATTTCCAGCTTGGGCCAGTATAACGAGCCATTGAAGACTCCTCCTTCATGTTTTTATTTTGGTAAAATAAAAACAGATGTGTACAACAATCATGTCCATTTTGTTTTCTAGTATCTTCGCCCTCGCAGCTGAGGGTTACACAATACCCCATCATCAGAAATCCCTGATTGAGGAACAAAATGAGTGCATTAGAGTGTTCACATAGGCTGCGATATTTTACACAAAGAATATTATATAATTTATCTGCTAGTAAAGTCAATCATTAAAAAGTTGTTTTTTTAGTTAAATCCCTATAGTATTCATAAATTATCCTATCTTTGTATGATATAATATGGGAAAGAAATAGAATATTTGAGTGATAGCAGTGAAAGAAACGCTAAAAGAGAAACGAATCCGATTTATGCTAATCGGTTTTTTTGTTCTAATAACAGTATCTGCTTTCTTTATCCGTCAAGAAAAGGTGCAGCTCGAATGGCATGCACCAAGGGCAGCAGTTCTGCATGAAAGCATAGATGAACAGGATCATGCGATTGTAGCACTATATGAATATAAAGAAAAGCAGCATGTGTTAGGTATTTATGAAATGGATCGAACTAATCAATATAAATTTAATGCTATAACCGTTTTATCACTGGACAAGTCTCCAGATGAACTCCGGCCAGATAAGAAAGGCATGGGGGTTTGGGTGCTTGCGGGAGATAAGTGGAGTTATTATACGAAACAGCTTGAACTGAAAAAGAAGGCTCTAAAAGCGGAAAATGTTGTTAATGATAAGGAGCCCTTTGTCTTTGATCAAAATAATTCAGCCATTATATTGAAAAGTGGGCAGTCAATTGCTCTTTCAGAGAAAGAACATCCAATTGAAGTGCATGCATTGTCGGCAGACTCCTCCCTCCTGCTTATTGTTACAGATGAGGGCATAAAGATTGCTGCCAATAATTAATAATTTTTTGATTATTATGAATGTCTAGGGTGATGATAATGATGGGACCTAACGAGCATCAATTAATATTAACACTAAAAAGCCGCTTTTTAGATATTCTTGATGTAGAAGATGGCTTATTATCGTATGGAAATTTATTGTTTGAAATGCTCGAAGCCATCAGGGAAAAAGCAGATTCCAAGGCAGCTGCTTTTTACAGCTATCATAATTGTAAAAAACAATTAATCCTTGAATTGGCAACAGGAGATCACGGCTATTTTTCAACTGTCCCTTCTGCCAGCTTTAGAGAAGACCTCGGGAGGATTAGGAAGGAAGGACAAGGCTTTATCCAAAGAGACTTCGCACTATCATTGGATAAAGGGGATTTAGGTTATATCGTGCTGAAATCTCCAGGAAATGCAAGCATGATTTCAGAAAGCCTTGCAGAATCGCTCAGTATAGAAAGTGTTAAATTTATTGCTAAAGCAAAATATTTAGCGCGGACTATTTTAGAAGAAAAAAGGTATAAACAGCTTTTTCGGGTCACTGAAAAGTTCCATTCAACGATGAATATGGATGATGTGCTTGGAGAAATCATTGATACCCTAAAAGAGGTCTTTCCTTCCTTTACCTACTATTTGCTGCTTTCACATGACAGCCGAAATCTGGGGGGGCTGCCGATAAAAGATTTAGAGTATGACAGTGAAAATCTTGCTGCTATGCAGGCATATGTAACTGGTTCTGTTCAATTCGAAGACTCCCTGCAGGAGAAAAGGTCCATCATGTATGCGCCCCTAAAAGGAAAGCAGGGAGTTTATGGGGTTTTGCAAGTTATAGCGCCGAATACTATTACCTTTCCAAACAATGAGATAGAATATATTACGCTTCTTGCCAAAACAGCAGGAAGCGCATTGGAAAATGCGCAGCTTTACCAGCAATCAAGAAGATTTATTGCTGATTTAAAGCTGATCAACGAAACATCTCATCAATTAAATTCAAATTTAAGGCTGACAGATACGACAAACTATATGACAAAACAGATTGTCGCTTCTTTTGATGCGGAAGAAGTGGGGTTTATCCTGTTTTCTGAGGAATTTCAAATAACTACTGTTTTACATGGAAGCACTGAATTTTTCTTCAAAAAGGAAGCAGAGAAATATATAAAATTTGTTAAGAAAAAAATAACCGAGAATAATGAATCCATTTTCATTGGCGACTTTTCGCCGAATAATGGTTTAGAGTACAAATATAAATCCATCATTGCTGTACCGATGTCTCAGTCTGGGGTTTTAAGGGGATTTGCGATTGTCATGGGAACCGAAGCCTACCATTTTTCATTCGAATCCTTTAAGCTTCTTCAATCTCTTATTCATCATTCCACCCTGGCCTTTACCAATTCTATGCTGAGGGAAGAACTTGAGAAGATGGTGATTACCGACCATCTCACAAAATTGTATTCAAGAAGCTTCCTTGATGAGCGGATTCATCAGTCAATGAATCAGGATCGTGAAGGGACCTTTATTTTAATTGACATTGATGATTTTAAATCAGTCAATGATACGTTTGGACATCAGGTAGGAGATGAAGTAATCATTCAAGTGGCAAAAATTATTCAAGGAAATATCCGCGGAACAGATATTGGGGCAAGATGGGGCGGAGAAGAACTGGCAATCTATTTGCCTGGCGTATCCTTATCTGATGGTTTATTTATTGCCGATCGTATTGTTAATAAGGTAAATGAAAATACAGATCCGCATGTGACAATTTCATGCGGTGTATCCCATTGGAAAAAAGGTGCCAATGTTTCCTATTCCGTGTTATTTAGGTCAGCTGATCATGCACTATACACTGCAAAACAAACGGGAAAAAATAAAGTAGTTGTACAGGAAAAGGTCTTGTCGAATAGATAAATCGGCAAGGCCTTTTCTTATTAAACAAAAAAGGCATGAAATCATATCCTATATAAAATGCAATCATTGCTAGCGGTTCTAAAAAAAGGAGAGATCATTGTGAAGGTGAAAACATCGGGGGAATTTGAAACAAAGCTGATTCATGGAGGCTATGATTCTTTCAAATATGATGGAAGTCTTGTTCCGCCTATTTTTCAATCATCCACATTTACGTTTGAGAATGCGCTTCAGGGGGAAAGACGTTTTGCCGGTGAAGAAGGGGGCTATATTTATTCAAGGCTGGGGAATCCAACGGTAAAGGTTCTTGAAGATCGGATGGCAGAATTGGAAAATGCGGAGGCAGCGTTAGCCTTTGGATCTGGCATGGCCGCTGTATCAGCTGTATTGTTTGCATTAACGAAATCTGGTGATCATATTCTTTGTTCGCAGGGGGTGTATGGCTGCACCTTTGGACTGCTCGAAATGATGAACGAAAAATATCATATTAGCCACGATTTTTCTTTAATGGAATCGAAAGAACAGCTGCTAGAAGCAATTAAGCCAGAGACAGCCTGTATTTATATAGAAACGCCCATTAACCCGACTATGAAGCTTGTGGATCTCGAGATGGCAGCAGAGGTCGGCAGGGAAAAAGGAATTCCAGTTATCGTTGATAACACCTTCTGTTCGCCATATTTACAAAATCCTATTTCCTTAGGCTGTGATGTTGTTATCCATAGCGCGACCAAATACATTTGCGGGCACGGGGATGTAATTGCAGGGATTGCTGCGGGTAAGAAGGAGTTTATGGATTCTGTCGCTAAGACAACTTTAAAGGATATTGGAGGCATCATTTCTCCATTTGATGCCTGGCTGCTCCTTCGCGGTTTAAAAACCCTTGCTGTAAGGATGGACCGTCATTGTGAGAACACCGAAAAAATTGCAGAATTTCTAATCCAACATCCAAAAGTAGAAAAGGTCTATTATCCAGGAGATAAAAACAGTCCTGAATACCATATTGCTAAAAAGCAAATGCGAAAACCTGGGGGCTTAATTTCCTTCTCTCTCAAAGGGGATAAAAAAACGGCCCAATCTTTTATGGACGATCTAAATTTAATTAAAATAGCTGTAAGCTTGGGTGATGCCGAAACATTAATCCAGCATCCGGCGACAATGACGCATGCAGTGGTTCCAAAGCAATCAAGAGAGAAAATGGGGATTGATGACAGTCTATTAAGGCTTTCGATCGGATTGGAAAGCTGGGAGGATATTCGGAATGATCTGAAACAGGCTTTAGATATTCTTTAGGAGAAGGGGCTGTCAAAGTGACAGCCCCTAAAACTGCTCAATTCAGAAGGCTTCTGGAGCCTTCTGAAACCTTGCAAATTATAAATAAGACACAAGGATTCTTACGAAATCTTCCAGTTCTCTTTTGTCCAGCTCATCGAAGCGGCTTTTTTCCGGCGAGTCAATGTCGAGCACACCAATCAGAACCTGATCTTTAACAATTGGCACGACAATCTCTGATTGAGATGCCGCATCACAGGCAATATGGCCTGGGAATTGGCTGACGTCCTCTACTAGCTGTGTTTCCACTTGTTTGGCAGCAGTGCCGCATACACCCTTTCCAAATGGAATTCGGACACAGGCTGGAAGTCCCTGGAAGGGCCCCAGAACAAGTTCATTATCTTCGGCTAAATAAAACCCCACCCAATTAATTCGGTCAAGGAATTGATTCAACAGTGCACTGGCGTTGCTTAGATTAGCTATACGGTTCGGTTCACCGTCAAGAAGTGCAGCCAATTGCTTTTTGACGAGTGAATATTTTTCTTCCCGTGTTCCCTGATAGGAATCGACTTTAAACAATGCTATTCACCTTTTTTCTTAAGAAATTACCTATTATTTTAGCAAAATCACAGGAAATGCCCATCATTTTGTCGAGAAATATATAAAGGATAAGGTGATTTTAACAAGAATATTTTAATGTAACAAGAAATCCGTTTGTTTTTGTCTAAAGATTTGGGGGAAATTCTAAGGGGGTGTCAAAAAATGAAAAAGACTTCTAAGGAGTTAATTGTTGAAGCGGCCGTTTCGCTGTTTAATTCAAAAGGATTTAATGGAACCTCTATCCGGGATATTGCAGAAAAGGCAAAGGTCAATGCGGCAAATATTGCTTATTATTTTAAAAACAAACAGGGGCTCCTGGAACACTGCTTTACCATGTATTTTGAGGGATATGTTGAGGAAATTGAAAAGGGATTTGAACTGATTGATGAGGGTGCGCCTGGCTGCCTAAAAAAGATTGCCGAAAATATTATGAATTATCATTATCATAACATTGCTTTAACTAGATTCGTTTTGCGTGAAATCTCCATAGATTCCCAATTTGTCCGCGAAATTATGTCTACTTATTTGATGAAGGAAAGGTACTATATTAGCAAGGTCGTTGAGAAGGGTGTGAAGACAAGGGAGTTTCGCCATTTAATGACCGATTATGTGATTCTTCAGCTCAAAGGCCTATTAAACATGCCATTTTTAAACGCCCAATATATGGCCGAAGTACTGCACGTTTTTCCCCATGAAAAGTATTTTGCCGAAAAATATTTACAGGAAGTTTTTAATTGGGTAGATGGTGTTTTGTGTAAACATGAATACGAAAAGACCGTATTAGCTGTCTACTGAGTTTCAAAATGCTGGAAGGAGGAAGCATAAAGAGTCCTTAAGCTTCCTGAATTTGCATAACATCCCGTCCCTGTCCCAGTTCCTTTATTTGGTGCGCGTCAGATCCATAAATGAGAGGAATCCCCATTATTAAAGCTTTTTCTGCGATCCAGCGGGGTGGATATGGCTCTTTGCAAAGAGGTTTAGAGGTGCCAGCACCATTATAATCAAGTTCGTAGCCCTTATCATTTATGGCACTAAGAATATTTGTTATTTCCTCAGTAAATTCCCTCTGTAAAGGGAATTTTTTTTGGAACTTTTTTACAAGGGTCATATGACCTATACGCTTTGGTTTGTATGGGCCAAGGTCACACTCAATTGACTTAAGTAATGTACGGAAATAATTTGTATACACCTTTTCAATGCCCCTGTACCTTTCAATCATTTGTAAGAAGGTATCTGGACTGTAATCCAGGCATTCATACATGTTATCATATTTCAAAAAATGGACAGATAAAATGGCATCATCCAAATATTTGCCATATTGATTAAGAAATGCTGTTGTCCCCTGCTCAAAGCCCTCAATGTAGTCAACCTCAAGGCCAGTATTAATTTCTATTTTTCCTTTATATTTTTGTTTAACTTTGGCCACTTCTTCGAAATAGGCTTCAAGTTCCTCTAGCCTCATTGAGCTATCCTTAGCAGGGACAGGGTCTATAAAGCCTTTTGGCAGAGGGGCATGCTCGGTAAAGGTAATTTCCTTAAATCCTAACGAAAGAGCTCTCTGGACATAACCTTCAATTGGGTCTTTTGTCCCGTGCGGGCAAAATGGTGTATGAATATGGCCATCCTTCACGGCGATAACTTCCTTTCCAGCGTAAGTATAGTGAATTAATTGGAAATATTAGGAGATTATTATTCAATTAAGATTACAAACATATTCTTTTCTTATATTTTATATAAAAAATTGAAATAAATAGTCAAAAATTGTCGTTTACATGGTATCATAAAAACATTGAAATGAACATCAATTCAAGTATATAGATCGTCATATTGCTCGGAAGGAACAGGGGGCTTTTAAAAATCATGGAGTACATTATTGGCGCTATCGTCATTGTCATAGGATTATTTATTATAGGTTTTATTTTAAAAAAGAAGAATTTTAAGGAAATTGACCGGCTGGAAAAGTGGAAAATGGATATAATGAATCGCCCTGTTCTTGAAGAAATGTCGAAAGTTAAGCAATTAAACATGACGGGACAGACAGAAGAACTATTTGAGCGCTGGAGAAGCGAATGGGATGATATCGTCACTGTCAAGCTTCCGAATGTGGAAGAATTTTTATTTGACGCAGAGGAATTTATTGATAAATATCGATTCAGAAAGGCCAAAGAAGTTCAAGGAGAAATTGAAAAGTACCTTGCTGATATTGAGGATAAAATTAAGATATTGTTATCTGAATTAAATGAGCTTGTAGGCAGTGAAGAAAAGAACCGGGTAGAAGCAGAAGATTTAAAAGATCATTATCGTGAGAGCAAAAAGCACCTATTGGCTCACCACCATACATATGGCAAAGCAGCAGATCTGCTTGAAAAGGAACTTGAAGAAATCTATAGCAAGTTTGAAGATTTTGATGTAAAAACTGAAATGGGCAATTATTTGGAAGCAAGAGAATTGGTAATGACAATACAGCTTCAAATGAACGAGCTGGACCAAAAGATGGAAGCAATTCCGAACCTGCTTGCTGAATGTCAGTCGAAGATTCCGGCCCAGTTAAAAGATCTTAAAGAAGGATATAAGGAAATGGCTGAACAAGGTTATATCCTGGATCATATTGAAGTAGAGAAAGAAGCTGAAAAACTTTTAGGTGAAATGGCTGTTCATTTAGGTGAAATTGAAGAAGCAAATATTTCTAATGCTCTCCCAGGTATTGAGGAAATTAAGGATAGAGTCAACACGCTTTATGATCTTCTGGAAGAGGAGGTACATTCGAAGCACTTTATCATCCAGCAGGATCCAGTGACTAGAAATATGCTGTTTGCCAATTTGGACACAAATAGGCAGCTCAAGGAAGAAGTGGCGTTTGTTCAGCAGAGCTACCACATTTCTGAAAAGGATGCTCAAATACAAGCGGAGCTTGATAAAAAGCTTGTCCAGCTGAATAAGCGATTTGAGACTTTAGAATATAAGATCTTAGCAGAAGGCACCGCTTATTCGTTCTTAAAAGCCGAGCTTGAGGAAATTAAAGATCAACTGGAAGAAGTAACAGAAGAGCATGCTAAGTTCCAAGAGAAACTCCAAGCATTAAGAAAAGACGAATTAGCTGCCAGAGAAAGTGTCGCCGAATTGAAAAAGCGCATAGCTGAATGTGTAAGACTTGTTTCAAAAAGCAATGTTCCAGGACTTCCTCAGGATTATCAATATTTGTTAGAAGATGCAAGAGAAAGCATTGGTAATGTGATTGAAAAACTGAATGAAAAACCGCTCGATACACAAATTGTTCAGCAGTATCTAGAACTTGCGGTACTAACTGTAAACAAGGCTGTGAAATCATCAGAAGAGATGATTGATACCATTATGCTGGCTGAAAAAGTCATTCAGTACGGAAACAGATATCGCAGCAGATATTCTTCGGTTGAAAAGGGTTTGCAGGAAGCCGAGGAATCATTTAGAGGATTTGATTATAAAACAGCGCTTGAACAGGCTGCCGCCGCTATTGAGAAAGTAGATCCAAGTGCTATGAGAAAAATTGAAGCAATTTTAAATGAAGATGATGATAACTAAAAAAGGAGCACCGTTCGAAAACGGTGCTCTTCTTTATATTAATTTGTCTGGATTGTCTTTTCGGATGCACCCGCTGAAAGGGCAATGAAGTATCCGACAATGGCCCCGGCAATAGCAGGAACAATCCAGCCAATCCCTTGTGAAGATAGCGGAAGGAAACTTAATGCATCCATGATTCCCGACACATTGAGTCCAGCTGTATTTAACGCATCAATCAGACTAATGAATCCTGTTGGAATTATGGCACAGATATAAACTAGTGAGTAGCCTTTAAACCAGTTATGCACAAAAGATAATAAGATCATAACAATCGCAAGCGGATAGATAAAGGTTAGTACAGGAACTGAAAATTGAATCAGCTGTGTTAATCCGGCATTTGCAATGATCATACTAAAGATGGAAAAGGCAATAACAATAGTCTTATATGAATAGCGCGGTAAAAGCTTTGAAAAATATTCCGCACAAGATGATACTAATCCAATCGACGTTGTCAAACAGGCAAAAATAATGGCAAGACCTAAAATGACATTACCGAAAGAGCCGAATAAATGGTAAGCCGCACCCGATAAAATGGCACCGCCGTTTTCCTGAATACCTACAGAATTAGGGCTAGTAGCACCAATATAGGCAAGGGCAAAATACACTAATCCAAGACCGGCTGCAGCAATTAATCCTGCCTGAATACAAATCTTTGTAATGTTCTTTTTATTAGCAACCCCAAGACCTTTAATTGAACTTATAACAATGATCCCAAATACAAGCGCCGCAATGGTATCCATGGTTAAATAACCTTCTACGAATCCCTTAAAGAAAGGACCGCTGACATATGCATCAACTGGTGCTTGTGGTGTGCCTAACGGTGTAATAAAGCTTTTGACAACTAGTATAGCCAGGATAATTAATAAGGCTGGTGTTAGGATTTTCCCAATGGTGTCAACTAGCTTTGATGGGTTCAATGCAAGCATCGCTGTTATTGCAAAAAAGATTACAGAAAAGATGGCAAGAGACAAATGACTGTTGGAAGCGTTTTCAGACAAGAAGGGCATAATCCCAATTTCGAATGAAACGGTACCTGTACGTGGAATCGCAAACAGCGGTCCAATAACCAAGTACATAACAACTGTAAAAATAACACCATATACTGGATGCACCCGACTGGCCATTGTTTGAACATCCCCAGTTTTAGCAATGGCAATAATACCTAATAGCGGAAGGCCTACACCAGTAATTAAGAAACCTATAATCGCAGTCCAGACATGTGATCCAGCATTTTGCCCAAGGAATGGAGGAAAAATCATATTTCCTGCTCCAAAGAAAAGAGCAAAAAGCATAAGGCCAACGGCTAAGATCTGCTTAGTAGATAATTTGTTCATAACTATATCCCCCTGAATCGTATCGAATGTTTTGAACATTGACCATATTAACATAGAATTTTTTATCCATGTCGAAAATTATCGAAGTTGTAATATTAAATATATTACAATAATTACCTTTTAACTCCCCATCCCCATTCTATTGTAATTATTTGCAATAATAAAGGGATTTTATTATTGTCAAAATAGAATTACTATTCAAAATGAGGCGTGTTGAAAACTGAAATATATTCCATTGCTTTCATTGAACGTACAAATATGGTAAGATTTTTAGTTGGCAATGGAGGGTTTTCGACAAATGATAAGGAGAAGGCCATGATATATTTTGACAATAGTGCAACAACCAAACCATATAAAGAAGTGCTTGATTCATTTACAAAGGTTTCCACTAGCTTTTTTGGGAATCCATCGTCATTGCATAGCTTTGGAGCGCAATCAGAAAAACTGATTTCACAAGCAAGAGAACAAATGGCTAAGCTTATGAAGGTTCAGTCAAATGAGATATATTTTACTTCAGGCGGAACGGAAAGCAATAATTTAGCAATTAAAGGATCGGCTCTGATGTATAGAAACAGGGGTAAGCACATCATTATTTCTGAAATAGAGCACCCATCAATTAAAGAAGCCGCCTTGCAGCTAAAAGAATTAGGCTTTAAAGTCACCTCTATTCCTGTGGATCAAAACGGACACGTAAATGTAAAGGATATTCAAAAGAAAATAACCGATGAGACCATCCTTGTATCGATTATGCACGTGAATAATGAGGTTGGATCTATTCAGCCGATTAAAGAAATCGGCGATTTTCTAAAGGACTATCCTAAAATCTTATTCCATGTTGATCACGTACAGGGGATTGGAAAGGTTCCGTTAGATTTCCATAATTGCCATATAGATCTTTGTTCGATATCTGCCCATAAATTCCATGGGTTAAAAGGCGTAGGTGCGCTTTATATTAGAAATGGCGTAAAAATTTCACCGCTTTTATCTGGGGGCGGGCAAGAGAACAGACTTCGAAGTGGGACTGAAAATACAGCAGGAATTATTTCTATGGCAAAAGCACTTAGAATCACTTTGCAGCAGCAGGAAAGTCATCAAAAATTAATGATTAGAATAAAGGATTTTTTAAGGAGTCAATTGGAAAAGATAGAAGGGGTTGTCATTCATACACCTATTTTCCGATCTGCTCCGCATATTTTGAATTTTTCAATCGAAGGCTTCAAAGCGGAAGTTTTTGTTCATGCGCTTGAAGAAAAGAATATTTATGTGTCAACGACAAGTGCATGTTCCTCTAAAAAGGCAAAAGCAAGCTCCACCTTAATGGCAATGGGAGTTAAAGAAGAAACAGCATTAAGTGCAATAAGGGTCAGTCTTGCTTATGAGAATACAATTGAAGAAGCTGATAAATTTATTGAGGCTGTAAATCAAGCTGTTACAGGGCTAAGAAAGGTTATGAATTGAATGAATTATGATCGTATACTTATTCGCTATGGTGAGCTTTCTACAAAAGGCAGAAACCGGAAGCATTTTATTGATAGATTAAGAAGAAATATTAAAAGTATCCTTAGAGATTTCCCGAATGTGAAAATTGAAAGCAATCGGGAAAGAATGTTTGTTTTATTAAATGGTGAGGACAAGGATGCTGTCCTAGACAGCCTTACAAAAGTATTTGGCATTCAAACCTTCAGTCCGGCAATTAAAGTTGAAAAAGATATAGAGAAAATGAAACAGGCAGCGTTAGAGCTTTTTCAGATGAATGATACTGAGGGTATTACCTTCAAAATCACAACAAAACGGTCTGATAAGGAGTTTGAATTTGATACAGGCGAGCTGAACCATATTTTTGGCTCACATTTGCTCAAGAATATTCCAAATCTTAAGGTTGATGTAAAGAATCCGGATATTAATCTTTTAGTTGAGGTGCGTAAAGAAGCTATCTATATGTCTTGTGAGACTGTTCATGGGGCAGGCGGTCTTCCTGTTGGTTCCAGCGGCAAAGCAATGCTTATGCTCTCAGGAGGGATTGACAGCCCTGTAGCTGGCTTTCTATCCATGAAAAGAGGAGTGGAAATAGAGGCTGTTCACTTTTTCAGCCCGCCATTTACAAGTGAGCGTGCGAAACAAAAGGTCATTGATTTATCCGAAAAATTGGCGAATATTGGAGGAACTGTTAAGCTTCATATTGTTCCTTTTACAGAAATTCAGCAGCTCATTCACAAACAAGTTCCAGAGAACTATTCAATGACAACAACAAGACGTCTCATGCTGAAGATTACTGATGAAATTAGAAGAAGAAATGATGGCCTGGCAATTATCACAGGGGAAAGCCTGGGGCAGGTGGCAAGCCAGACGCTTGAAAGTATGTTTGCCATCAATGATGTCACAAACACACCCATCTTGCGACCGCTAATTACAATGGATAAAACAGAAATTATTGAGCTATCACAGAAAATTGATACGTTTGAGATTTCCAGCCGGCCTTATGAGGATTGCTGCACCATCTTCGTGCCAGCCTCACCAAAAACTAAGCCAAAAAGAGATAAAGTAAGATACTATGAAAGCTATACAGACTTTGAACCGTTGATAGCCGAAGCGGTTAACAATACAGAAACGGTTGAAATCAAACCACAGAATAAAAAAGAGGACCAATTTGCGGATTTGTTTTAAAACAGAATCGCCATAAATTAAAAGATGCAAGATTTACCAATAAATTTTTGTATATAGCCATGTGATTCTACACATTCTATACTCACAAGGAGGTGAAGTTCACATGGCAAACAACAACAGCGGTAACTCAAACCAACTTTTAGTTCCTGGCGTAGAGCAAGCTCTAGACCAAATGAAGTATGAAATTGCTAATGAGTTCGGCGTAAACCTTGGTGCAGATACAACTTCCCGTGCAAACGGTTCTGTTGGAGGAGAAATCACAAAGCGTTTAGTGCGTGCAGCACAACAGCAAATGGCTGGTGGTTTCGGAGGCGTTCAATAAAAATAAATAATATGGCTACAAGGAGCAGGAATCTTTCCTGCTCCTTTTTCATGTCAGCAAACAACTCATAACAATTAATAATTTTAAATTTTTTCATTTTTTAGTATAATTTTATTATCACCATGATTGGCTTGATGGAACTATAAATGATCAGGGGGAGTTAGAATGAAGCGAGAAGATTTATTAGCACCGGAAAAATACAATTTGGTATCTGAGTTTGAACGTTTTACAGGTGATAATGAAAAGCTTGCCATTAGATGGGAAAATGAAATTGGGGATAAAAAGGAAATTACATATAACGAATTAATCGATAATGCCAATCGTATAGGCAATGTTTTTGCACGATACGGACTGAAAAAGGGCGATACTCTTCTGGTCATTGTTCCTCGGCTTATTGAAGCTTATCAAGTTTATATTGCCGCGTTAAAATCAGGCATTGTAGTCATTCCAAGCTCTGAAATGCTTCGGACAAAGGATCTTCAATATCGAATCTCTCATGGAGATGTAAAAGGAATCATCAGTTACTTCCCATACACAGACCAATTTTTATCAATTAATGAAATCAGTCATCTGCCAAAGTTTGTTATTGGCGGACAAAAGGAAAACTGGATTGACTTAGATGAGGAAATGAAACATGCCTCTGCCCAGTTCCCGTTAGCAGATACCACAAAAGACGATATGGCCTTTCTCTCTTATACCTCAGGGACAACAGGAAATCCAAAAGGTGTTGTCCATACACATGGCTGGGCGTTTGCTCATTTAAGAACCGCTGCCCCGCACTGGATGTGCATTGAAGAGGGAGATACGGTTTGGGCTACTGCGGGCCCTGGCTGGCAAAAGTGGCTTTGGAGTCCGTTTCTGTCTGTTCTTGGCTCAGGTGCGACGGGTTTTGTTTATAATGGAAAATATGAACCGAAGAAATATTTGCAGCTTCTTCAGGATTACGATGTAAATGTTTTATGCTGCACACCTACAGAATACCGGATTATGGCAAAGGTTGATAATCTTCACGAATATCAGCTGCCGAACTTAAGAAGTGCTGTTTCCGCAGGCGAGCCCTTAAATCGTGAAGTTATTGATACATTTAGGAAGTACTTTAACATTGATGTTCGTGATGGGTATGGCCAAACAGAAAATACTCTGCTTGTAGGTGTAACAAAAGATATGGAAATCAAACCTGGTTCCATGGGCAAGCCGACTCCAGGAAATCGTGTGGAAATTATTGATGAAGAGGGAAATCCATGCGGGATTGATGAAGTCGGTGATATTGCTGTTCATATTGAGACACCGGCACTTTTCAAAAATTATTATAAAGATCCCGAAAGAACCGCCATGCAATTTAGGGGCGATTATTATGTTACTGGAGATAAAGCAAAGAAAGATGAAGAGGGATATTTCTGGTTTGAGGGCCGGGGTGATGATATTATCATTAGCTCAGGCTATACGATTGGACCCTTTGAGGTAGAGGATGCCCTTGTAAAACATCCTTTTGTGAAGGAATGTGCTGTTGTAGCAAGTCCTGATGAAGTCCGCGGACATATCGTAAAAGCTTTTGTTGTTCTGCAGGATGGAGTCGATGAGAAAGATCCAGATCTTGTTAAAGCACTTCAAGACCATGTCAAAGAACTGACAGCACCCTATAAATATCCAAGAAAGATCGACTTTATTTCAGAACTGCCAAAAACAACTTCTGGAAAAATTAGAAGAATAGAGCTAAGAAATAAGGAAATCGAAAGCGCATCGAAAAAATAACCTCTAAAAGTGCAGGCAACTCGGCCTGCACTTTTCCTGTTAACAGGGCCTAATAAAAAAGGATTGCAGGATTCTTGTCCTTGCCTCTATAATATATTTCGATACTAGAAAGAATTGAGGGAAAGGCTTATGAATCAAAATGAGATACAAAAAGGTGTTATTTATGCAGGCTTTTCCTATTTTTTGTGGGGTTTGCTGCCGATTTACTGGAAACTCCTTCACCATGTGAGGGCTGATGAAATTTTAGCCAATCGAATTTATTGGTCGTTTTTCTTCATGATCGCCGTTCTTTTAGTAACAAAAAAATGGGGATTATTTATGGAAACCCTCAAGAGTTTTCGAACACAGAAAAAGCTAATGATTGCATTAATCACAGCTTCTTTGCTTGTAAGCTGCAACTGGTTTATTTATATATGGGCAGTCAATAATGACCGCCTTGTTGAGGCTAGTCTTGGCTATTACATTAATCCGCTTGTAAGTGTTCTGCTTGGAATGATTGTCTTCAGAGAAAAATTGTCTATAGCTCAATATGTTTCGTTTGCTCTTGCATTAATTGGGGTTTTGATTATTACAATCTCTTATGGGAGCTTTCCTTGGGTATCTATTTTACTTGCCCTTAGCTTCGGACTTTATGGCTTATCTAAGAAGAAAATTAAACTTGACGCTGATGTTGGCTTAGCCCTGGAAACGTTGGCTGTTACACCTATTGCTTTTCTCTTTATGGTGTTTCTATCATTTAAAGGGGTCGAGTCTCTTTTTGCTGTATCCATTGGAACCGATCTTTTGCTGATAGGAGCAGGCGCCGCTACCGCCATACCGCTGCTTTATTTTTCCAAGGGAGCCCAAAGAATTCCTTTATCAACTCTCGGGTTCTTGCAATTTTTATCACCAACCATTACTTTAATTCTCGGTGTATTTGTTTATCATGAACTGTTTTCGAAAATCCACTTAATATCTTTTATGTTTATTTGGGCTGCAATCACGTTATTTACGATTTCAAAAACGAAATACTTTACACATCATGAAGGTAAGTTTAAAAAGGGAAAAAGCCTGGGAGTGTAATGATCAGTAAAAAAGGAAAAAGCCTTTGATGAGCTTTTTCCTTTTTGCCATTTATGGGAAGATCTTTCCGGGATTCATAATATTTAATGGATCAATTAGGTTTTTTATATCTTTCATCAGATTAAGTGCTTCGCCGTGCTCATGCTCCTGGTATTTCATTTTTCCTAATCCAACTCCATGCTCTCCTGTACAAGTTCCACCGAAAGAAAGAGCAAGATGTACGATTTTCTCATCAATATTCTTGATTGCCTCAATTTGTTTTTGATCATTAGGATCATACATAAAAATAGAGTGGAAATTTCCATCTCCGATATGTCCAAGGACTCCGCCTTCCATCCCTGCTTCATCAATCATTTTCCGCGCTAAAACGACCACTTCAGCAAGCTTTGAAATCGGTACGCAGATATCTGTAATGCCCGCCTTATAGCCCTTATTTTGATGAAGAAAAGCATAGGCTAACTCATGACGGGCCTTCCATAATTGAGCCCGGGCTATAGAATCTGTTTCTGCCACCCAATCGGAGCTGCCAAATTCTTTAACAATGGATTGAACCAGTGAAGCGTCTTCTTCAAGTCCAGCTTGGTTTCCGTGAAATTCAAAAAATAATGACGGTGCAACAGGGTAGGAAGTGCCGCTATATTCATTGACCTTTTCCATGCTGACAGGATCGACTAATTCGATTCTGGCAATTGGCACTCCAGCCATTAAAATTGAATGGGCAGCCTTTACACAAGCTTCTACATCGGGAAACGAGCAGCGGGCGGCTAACATAAATTCGGGAATTCCCTGTAATTTAAGTGTGATTTCTGTGAAAACACCGAGAGTGCCTTCTGAACCGACAAATAAGCTGTTCAGATTATAGCCAGATGAGGACTTTTTCGCCAAGCTGCCTGTTTTTATTATCCTCCCATCCGGAAGTACAGCTTCAATACTCAGTACTTGATCTTTCATCGTTCCATATCTGACTGCAGCTGTGCCGCTTGCATTGGTTGCTGCCATTCCTCCAATGGTTGCATCTGCCCCTGGATCAACAGGGAAAAATAAGCCGTGTGGATTGAGCATGTCATTTAATTGCATGCGGGTGACTCCAGGCTGGACCGTGACAATAAAGTCCTCCGGCTGAAAAGAAATGATTTTATTCATATTTTGAAAGCTGATGCTAATCCCTTTATTAATAGGAATTGCCTGACCTTCAAGGCCAGATCCTGCCCCATAAGGAACAACTGGAATACGATTTTCATTAGCGAATTTCATAATGGCAATGATATCTTCCCTGGATGAAGGAAAAACAACTGCATCAGGTTCAACAGGTGTATGGTATGATTCATCTTTGCTGTGGTGGAAAAGCTGTGATTCGCTTCTGCTGACCTTGTCTTTTCCTAATAATTCGATCAATTTTTCAAACATTTCCCCGCTCCCTCTCACCTCAAAGTATTATTTTTGGTCTCTAAAATTATATTAGCAGGCTTGAAAATAACTGTATACAATCTTTTCAGCAAACAGTACTTGTCAGCAGGTTCTTCCGATGTTTATTTTTCATCTCCTGGAACATACTATTAAGCTGAAAGGTTGTGAATTTTTTGAAGTGGCTGCTTATCATTTTAATTGCTCTTATTGTCTTATTGATTATTGTTATGGCAACAAAGGTACATATTAAATTTCGTTATGACCATCATAATGATAATGATCATCTGAAGGTGGAAATCAAAGCTTTATTTGGTCTATTTAAATATAAGATAGAAATGCCGCTTATTAAAATTGATGAAGATTCGCCAACCATTCAAATAGAACAGGAGAAAACATCCGGCGGCCATGGAGATCCTGTTGAAAAAGAAAATAAACAATACTCACCGGAAGATTTCCTGGATAGGATTAGAGACTTTAAAGAGCTTTTGCAGCATGTCGTCTCATTTTACGTGATTATCAGGAAGTTTTTGCGGAAGGTTTCTATTAAAGAATTTCAATGGCATTCTGTCATTGGCATTGGAGATGCAGCCTATACAGGGATATTTACAGGTGCTCTTTGGGCTATTAAAGGCGGTCTTGTTGGCTTTCTCAGCCAATATATCAGATTTCTTGATCTCCCGGAAATGTCGATTAACCCAAGTTTTCAGCATGCCATCTCACAAACGTCAATTTCGTGTATGTTTCATTTTCGAATCGGACATGCTATGGTGGCAGGATTAAAAATAATCAAATATTGGAAAGGCGGAAAGCCAAAATTAAGATCAAAACAGCTTTCTTCCTTATCTAATGATAAAACAAAAACTGTATAGGAGGCGCGTAGAATGGCAGAACATCCAATACAAGGGCTAATGACGACCGCTATGGAAAGCTTAAAAGAGATGATTGATGTCAATACAATCATTGGTGATCCTGTTGAAACACCGGATGGCAGTGTGATATTGACAGTTTCCAAAGTTGGCTTCGGATTTGCTGCCGGCGGAAGTGAATTTAATGCTAGCGGCGGGTCTGGCGGAGGAGATAAAGGCGGCGGATCTGGCGGTGATGATAAGGGCGGTTCAAAAGGCCTTCCGTTCGGCGGAGGAAGCGGCGGCGGAGTATCTATTACACCAATTGCCTTTTTAATTGTTAATTCCAGAGAAGTAAAGATGGTCCATCTAGATGAAAGCACTCATTTGTATGAACGGATATTAGACCTTGCGCCGCAGGCCGTCGAAAAAATTCAGCAGATGATGAATAAAAAGAACCAAAACTCTGGCAGCCAGAATAATCATAGCGGACAGAATGGCCAAAATCAGCATAGCCAGCAAAATCATGAACAGCCGAAACAAGAATTAGACTTTTAGCCTTATAGCAATGTGAAGGTTAACTTTCCAGAAGTGTGGAGAGTTAACTTTTTTCATGGTCTTAGCCGGTAATTTTTCTAGGACAATATCTTTGCAAAAAAGATTCTGAAAAGTTATTATTTAAACTGTACATATGATATTAAGGAGGAAATTATAATGGCATCTATTACATTTAAAAACAATCCAGTTACCTTATTAGGAAATGAAGTAAAAGTTGGGGAAAAGGCACCTGACTTTAAAGTATTAGCAAATGATTTATCCCCAGTAACATTAGCAGATACAAAAGGGCAAGTACGCTTAATTAGTGTGGTTCCTTCACTTGATACAGGCGTTTGTGACGCACAGACACGCCGTTTCAATGAAGAAGCTTCCAAGTTAGATAATGTAAAGATTCTAACAATCAGTGTTGATCTTCCATTTGCCCAAAAACGCTGGTGTGCAGCAGCAGGCATTGAAAATGTTCAAACATTGTCCGATCACCGCGATCTTTCTTTTGGTAAAGCATACGGAGTGGCCATTGAAGAACTTCGCCTGTTAGCCCGTGCTGTTTTTGTTGTCAATTCTAACGATACAGTAACCTATGCAGAATATGTCAGCGAAGCAACAAATCATCCAAACTATGAAGCGGCAATTGAGGCAGCAAAACAAGCTAATTAATAACGAATAACGAGAAAGGCATTTGCCGGATAATGGGCAAATGCCTTCTTACTTGTTATTGGGTTAAATCCTCGCTAAAATGAAGACTAGAAGTCATGGACGGGAGGAAAATGTATGAAAACCACTCCAGTAGAGGATTTATTTTCGGTTTTTAATGAAACAGCAGTCATGATGCAGGAGGAATTATCCTGTACATATTTAGAGGCATTGGCCGAGACAGGCGAAAATCTCTTTCAGGGAAGCGTTCTTCAGGAGGAGCTTAGCGAATTGACTGTTAAAAGGCTTAAAAAGAGCTACGAAAATATCCGCTTAGACCACTTTACCAATGAGGAAATCCGCAAATCCTTTCAGCTGGCTATCCTCAAAGGAATGAAGGAGCTTATGCAGCCTAATCATCAAATGACGCCAGATTCAGTTGGCTTGCTGCTAGGCTATTTGGTTGGCAAATTTGTTCAGGAGGAAAAGATCCGCCTGCTCGATCCTGCTGTTGGCACAGGGAATTTATTAACAACTGTTATGAATCAGGGAAAAGATAAACAGATTGAGGCCATTGGAATCGATATAGATGATATTTTGATTAGGCTTAGCTATGTAAATGCTAATTTGCAGCAGCATCCAGTTGAGCTTTTTAATCAGGATAGCCTTGAACCATTGTTTATTGAAAAGGCAGACGTGGTTGTTACTGATCTTCCTATCGGCTATTATCCGAATGATCTAAGGGCAGCTGACTATGAAATTAAGGCTGATGAGGGCCATACCTATGCACACCATTTATTTATTGAGCAAAGCATGAGACATACAAGGGATGGCGGCTATTTATTTTTTATTATTCCAAATGGCCTTTTTGAAAGCGAGCAAGCGCCAAAGCTCCATGCCTATATAAAAAAGCACGGACATATCCAAGGGGTATTGCAGCTCCCTCTATCATTATTTAAAAATGAGAAAGCGGCAAAAAGCATATTTATCATGCAAAAGAAAGGTGAAAATATCAAACCTCCAAAGGAAGTGCTCCTTGCTAACCTGCCAAGCCTTTCTAACATAAATGAAGTTGATAACATCTTAAGAAAAATTGAAAAGTGGATCAAAGACAATAAATAAAGTAAAGTATGAAAGAAGCTAGTATAAGGCTTCTTTTTTTCATATTTCCACTATATTCAATATTAATGTAAGTCATTGTGCAAAATAAGAAATGATTTCTTTAAAAGGGGCGAGTGAAATGGCCAAAATCCTTGCAATAAACGCCGGCAGTTCCTCATTAAAGTTTCAGCTTTTTGAGATGCCCAGCGAAGAGGTGCTCACAAAAGGCTTGATTGAACGAATTGGACTAGATGATGCCATTTTTAATATCTCCTTTGATGGCCAGAAGAAACAAGAAGCAGCAGCCATCCCTAATCATGAGGCGGCTGTAAAGCTCTTATTGAATAAATTGACATCTGTTGGGGTCGTTCAGTCATTAGATGAAATACAAGGCATTGGCCATCGGGTGGTCCACGGCGGAGAGACATTTACTGATTCCGTTTTGATTACTGATAAAGTATTAAATAAAATAGAGCAGCTATCCGATCTGGCACCTTTGCATAATCCTGCTAACGCAACAGGGATCCGGGCATTTCGTCAGGCCTTGCCCAATGTGCCGGCCATTGCTGTTTTTGACACTGCCTTTCATCAGACTATGCCGGAAAGCTCGTTTTTATATAGTTTGCCATATGAGTATTATACAAAGTATCGGATCCGCAAATATGGCTTCCATGGGATCTCTCATAAATATGTTTCGCAGCGTGCAGCGAAATTGCTTGGCCGCCCCGTTGAGCAATTGCGGCTCATTTCTTGTCATCTTGGCAACGGGGCCAGCATCGCTGCCATTGAAGGCGGCAGGTCTATTGACACCTCCATGGGCTTTACGCCCCTTGCAGGGGTGCCGATGGGAACCCGATCGGGAAATATCGATCCTGCTTTAATTCCATATATTATGGAAAAGACGAACCAGACAGCTGAAGATGTCATTGAGATTCTTAATAGAAAGAGCGGTTTACTTGCTATTTCAGGCTTTTCCAGTGACCTTAGGGATATTGAAGAGCAGGCTTCGGAAGGAAATAGCCGAGCGCAATTGGCGCTCGAGGTGTTTGCTAATCGCATTCATAAATATTTAGGCTCCTATGCAGCGAGAATGTATGGGGTGGATGCGATTATCTTTACTGCAGGCATTGGGGAAAACAGTGATGTCATCCGTGAACGCGTGCTGCGGGGACTAGAGTTTATGGGTGTCTACTTCGATCCGGCCTTAAACAAAATTCGCGGTAAGGAAGCCTTCATCACTTACCCGCACTCGCCAGTAAAGGTTATAGTCATCCCAACCAATGAAGAAGTCATGATTGCCAGGGATGTTTTTAGACTTACCGAGGTGGGGCTAATTTAACACTTTAAAGCATTGGGGGCCTGTCCCCCAATGCTTTAATGCACTAAAGTGGGGGGCTGGAGATGGCCCTCTTTTTTGTTGAAGAATTTGCCATTCTTGTTGTGTTATACTGTAGCAAAAGACGGTTTTGTTTGTGAATGGAGGAGTACATATGGGATTAACGGAACGGGAGAAGATGGTATTAGCAGAGATACGTGAATGGGAAAGTGAGTTATTGAATTATGTTCCCAATGATTTTGAATTAACCTATGAAAAATATTTGGAGCGTGCCTTTTCTTTGCTTCCTGAAAGGGTGCAGCAGGAATTTTTTGCCAAATTAGATAATTGGATGTTCCATCTAAATGCACTGATTCAGGGATCACAGCTGCACATGGATGCCAGAGATAGAATATTAACAGCGGCCCGGGTATTCAAATCAGATATTCAAACAGTGGAAGATTTAACGTACTTAACCATTGATCAGCTTAAATATATTGCCCAGCAGCAAATTGCCAGGCACAGGATTTATTCGTTTGTGCAGGGCGGTTTAGCGGGATCAGGCAGTTCAATCATGCTTGGGGCTGATATCCCTGCAATGGCTGTGATTAATTTGCGAATTGTCCAGCTTATTGCTGCTGCCTACGGTGTTGAGGTTAATACCCCGTATGAAATGATGAGCTCCTTAAAGGTTTTTCATGCAGCAACATTGCCGCCAAGGCTGCAGGGGGCTTATTGGGAAGAGCTTAAGCGTGAGGCAAAGTCACAAGATGATTATTACTTTTATGAGGGCAGCGAGGAAGTGGCTGATGTATCGTGGCTGGAGCTACCCATTAAGCATTTATTTAAGGGACTGGCCATTTATATGTTCCGCAATAAATCCTTGCAGGGAATGCCTTTAATCAGCATGGCCATTGGAGCGGGAACCAATTATCAGCTGACAAGAAAAGTCACAGACTTTGCACAAAAGTATTATCAAATGAGATATTTTTATGCAAAAAGAGGTGAAAGCTAATTGAGCCTGACAGAGCATAAAAAAGATGCCCCTAAGCATATTGGATGTAAGGTGATCACGGTCAGTGATACTAGGGATCAGCAGACAGATAAAAGCGGAAAGCTGATGATTGAGCTTTTAGAAGAAGCCGGACACAGGGTTGTCGACTATTGTATCGTTAAGGACGAGGCTGGAGCCATTGAGGCTGCTGTACGATCGGGATGCGATAATGAAGAAGTAGATGTGGTCCTGACAAACGGAGGCACGGGGATTGCTCGGAGAGATGTTACAATCGAAACCGTTTTGGGCCTATTTGAAAAAGAAATAACTGGATTCGGCGAGCTTTTTCGGCTCCTTAGCTATCAGGAGGATATTGGCTCAGCGGCAATTTTATCAAGAGCTGCGGCGGGTGTAGTTGGCGGTAAGGCGGTCTTTTCCACTCCAGGTTCATCAGGGGCTGTCCGTCTCGCTATGAATAAACTCATCCTGCCTGAACTTGGCCATATTGTCAGGGAATTGAAAAAATAGAATATTTTATTATACAAAAAGACACGGGACATCCCGTGTCTTCAATTAAAAATGCGCTTTTTCTGAAACATCCTGATTTGTCCGGTACCATAGCCATAGGTCATTAATAATGGAGGCAAGATCTGCGATGTCGCTGTTAAGTTCACATGACTTTAGAAAGTTATCCTCATTTGACAGCTGGGCTTGTTTTTGATTAATTATATCCTCTAATTCTTTAATTCGGTCAGGAATTCTCCCCCTGATTTTTTCCCAGTGAAATAATATCTCCTGCTGAGTATTTCCTGTATATTGTTCCCATTCCTTTTCAAGTGCCGGGATTGGAATGCCAAGCCTCTTATCAAATAAAAAGTATTCAATTACCATTTGAACTTTCCTCCAAGGATAGGATACTCCCATTCTACTATACTTTTATTTGACCTGCTATTGGGTCTTTTCAAAAGAGCAAAATTGATGTATACCTTAGTTGATCTTCACTGCAGGCACGTAGACTCCTTGGGGATCAGTGTTGAAGTGAGACGTGAGCAGGCGCGTCAGCGCAAGGAGGCACTCAAAACGCCCTCAGGAAAGCGAAGTGCTTAAGTGGAAATCAACGGATACTATACAAAGCTATTCTAATAAATTTATAAACATTTTTCCGAATAAGTATTGATTTCTCTTAAATATGTGGTATCTTATACAATATAAATGAATAAAAACAAATGTTAATGAATATTTATTCGTCATATAGAGGAGGAAATATAAAATGTCAAATCCTAAAGTGGTGTTAGCTTATTCCGGAGGTTTAGATACCTCTGTTGCAATTAAATGGTTAGAACAAAAGGGATATGCAGTTGTTGCCTGCTGCTTAGATGTCGGTGAAGGTAAGGATTTAAACTTCATTAAAGAAAAAGCCATAAAAGTCGGCGCTGTCTCATCCTATGTAATCGATGCTAAAGAAGAGTTTGCCAATGACTATGCATTAATATCTCTTCAGGGTCACACTCTTTACGAAAATAAGTACCCGTTAGTTTCGGCTCTTTCACGTCCGCTTATTGCGAAAAAGCTAGTAGAAGTTGCAGAACAAGAAGGAGCAGTTGCGGTTGCTCACGGATGTACAGGTAAAGGAAACGACCAAGTGCGTTTTGAAGTTTCCATCAATGCATTGAATCCAAATCTTGAAGTTCTTGCACCAGTACGTGATTGGAAATGGTCACGTGAAGAGGAAATTGAATATGCAAAGCAAAACGATATTCCTATTCCGATTAACTTAGATTCTCC
>Ga0182742_1001803_pt1 | contig 25978 bp, 22 predicted proteins | sample eDN5th37CBELigMG_FD_128880 | JGI IMG/M metagenome (GOLD analysis project Ga0182742, IMG submission 128880) | Enriched Miracle-Growth compost microbial communities from Emeryville, California, USA - eDNA 5th pass 37_C BE-Lig MG (version 2)... ...
AAGTAAATGCCAAAGGATGCGTTCATCACGCTTTGCGTCAGCAGCATCATCATCGTCAGTCCGGGCACGATGAATGCGCCATAGTCCACCCCATTGACTTCCTGGATGCGCGAGCCGATGGCGGCGCCGAACACCACGAAATAGAGCGAGGTCGAGATCACCGGCGAGAGGATGCTGCCGAGTGGCGTGCGCCAAGTCCGCGCCATTTCGAACTTGTAGATCGCAAGGATTGCCCGCCAGTTCATTTGCGCTCCACCAGCCTGACGAAGATATCCTCCAGCGAGGATTGCTCGGTTTGCAGATCCTTGAAGCGAATATTCGCGGCGTTGAGATCGGACAGGAGCGCGGTGATGCCGGTGCGCTCGCCCTTGGTGTCGTAGACGTAGACCAGCTCGGCGCCATTGTTCGCAAGCGTAAGTCCGTATTTCGCAAGCATCGCCGGAACCGCGTCGAGTGGTCTCTGCAGCTGGAGGATGAGCTTCTTCTGGCCGAGCTTGCGCATCAGTTCGGCCTTTTGCTCGACCAGCACGATCTCGCCCTTCGAGATTACGCCGACGCGATCGGCCATGTCCTCGGCTTCCTCGATATAGTGCGTGGTCAGGATGATCGTGACGCCGGAATCGCGCAGGTCTCGCACCACCTGCCACATGTCCTTGCGCAATGCGACATCGACGCCGGCGGTCGGCTCGTCAAGGAACAGGATGCGCGGCTCGTGCGACAGCGCCTTGGCGATCATGACCCGGCGCTTCATGCCTCCGGACAGGGTCATGATCTTTGAATCCTTCTTGTCCCACAGCGAGAGCGATTTGAGAATCCTCTCGAGATGGCCGGGATTTTTCGGCTTGCCGAACAGTCCGCGGCTGAAGCTGACCGTGGCCCAGACGCTTTCGAAGGCATCGGTATGCAGTTCCTGCGGCACAAGTCCGATCAGCGAACGGGCCGCGCGATAGTCATGAATGATGTCATGGCCGCCGACGGTGACCTTGCCCGCGCTCGGATTGACGATGCCGCAGACGATGCCGATCAGCGTCGTCTTTCCCGCGCCATTCGGCCCGAGCAGCGCGAAGATCTCGCCCTTGCGGATGTCGAGCGACACATTCTTCAGCGCCTGGAAGCCTGTGGCGTAGGTCTTGGAGAGATTTTGAATGGAGATGACGGATGGCATGAGAGTCCTGCAGCGGCCGATGTAGTGGCTCCTTGCCCGAGGGGAAGAGCGTTCCCGGCCGGAGCGGACGCCGGCACACCCACGATGCGGGACAGTTTCGGCGCGAGCGACATAGTCTCAGAGCGCCAGACGGTCAATCCGTGACGGGAACAAGTTCGAAGACGCGATAATCGACCCGCGCCTTGGTGGCCGGCGAAATACAAGGTCTGGACGACGTCATCAAAAAGGCCGGCATTAAGCTCAACGGATCGGTCCTTCCGACGAAAAGCGGCCCGAACGATGCGGGTCGTTTTTTCGTGGCGCGACCGCCGCCATCGGGCCTATTCGAACAGCCGTGCGAGGTCCTTCGCGCCGCTAGCCCGGCTCCGACTGTCCATCACGGCGTCGGTTTCCGCAATCAGCTTCTCGACGACCTTGGTTCGGCCTGCAATCGGATTGCGCTCATAGCCCAGCCGCTGAAAATAGTTCGAGGTCGGCACCTGCGCGCGCATCTCCGGCGACAGCGCCAGCATGTCGAAACCGTTGCCGTCGCCGGTGAGGTTCATCATCTCCAGTTCGGCCGCAGTCAGCTCGCGGTCGATCCCCTTTGCGCGCGCGAACAAAATTGAATCAAGCAGTTTCTGGGTCTGCAGCAGCGGGCCGATGTCAATGTCGAGATTGAGCGCGTGCAGCGCGATCCCGCGCGGCGTGCGCGCGAGCTTGACATGCTCGACCCATTGCACCGGCACCGTCCGGCTGAACGCCACCATTCGCTTCAGAACGTCGATTTTCCGCTCGAGCTTCTTGCGCGCTTCGGCCGGCGATGCGGCGGCGCGCTCCTGCAATGCCCTGACAAGCCGCTCGCCCTTGGTCGCAAGCAAGCTCGCCGTATTGGCGGTGAGAAGCTGGTTGTAGCCGAGCGCGGTCGAGATCGCGCGCGCCCCGGGCTTGTCGAAGATGAGTCCGGCCTGAGCATCGTACCGGCCGTTGCCGCCAGTCTCGAAGCTATAGACGCGCACGGCCTGAGCGCGCGTGATGCCCGCTGCGGACGCCACTCTCACGTAGGCGCGCTTGAAGTCGATTTCATTGACCTGTTCGGGTTCGAAACCGAAATGCTCCCTTGCGTTGCGCAGAAAATCGGCAACCACCGGCAACTCGGGCTTGTCATCCGGCTGGTCTTCCTGACGGACCGATGGATCGCGCGGACAGGGCGGCCCGGCATAGACCGGCGGCTGCTCTAGCACATAGTCATCGAGCGTCACCGGCGCGCCCTGACGGCGCTTGGCAAACCGGGCCTTCCGCTTCTCACCGACACGTGACCAATAGGGCGCAGCCACGGCTTCGTGCTTGGCACGCGCCGCCGTGCATTCCTTGAGCTTCTTTTGATAGTCCGCCTGCGCCTTCGCGGGCGAAGGCTTTGCCGGCGTGTCCTGCGCGACCGCGCCCTGGATGGCAATGGCTGCGATTGCAAATCCGAGAAGCAGGTGACGCATGCCGCGTTTTCGTCCCCTCAGCAGTAGAGTTTGGCGTTCTGCTCTCGCAAGACGTTCTTCTGCACCTTGCCCATGGTGTTGCGCGGCAGGTCGTCGACAAAGATCACGCGCTTGGGCAACTTGAACTTGGCGAGCCGTCTTTCCAGATCGGCGATCATCGCCTTCTCGTCGGCGATTGCGTCCTTTTTCAGGACCACCACCGCGGTCACGCCTTCCCCGAAATCGGGATGCGGGCAGCCGATCACCGCCGATTCGACGACGTTCGGCAATGCGTCGATTTCGCTCTCGACCTCTTTCGGATAGACGTTGAAGCCGCCGGTAATGATCAGATCCTTGGCGCGCCCGACGATGTGAACGTAACCGCGCTCATCGAACTTGCCGACGTCGCCGGTGATGAAAAAGCCGTCGCTGCGGAACTCGGCCTTGGTCTTCTCCGGCATGCGCCAGTAGCCGGGAAACACATTTGGCCCTCGCACCTCAATCACGCCGATCTCGCCCTGCGGCAGGATCTTGCCGCCGTCAGCGTCGGCAATGCGGACCTCCACCCCCGGAAGCGGGAATCCCACGGTGCCGGCGATGCGGTCGCCGTCGTAGGGGTTTGAGGTGTTCATGTTGGTCTCGGTCATGCCGTAGCGTTCGAGAATGGCGTGGCCGGTCTTCGCGCGGAATTCGTCATGCGTCTCGGCCAATAGCGGCGCCGAGCCGGAGGTGAACAGCCGCATATGCGCACAGGCGGCTTTCGTCAGCCCCGGATGCTTGAGCAGCCGGGTGTAGAAGGTCGGCACGCCCATCATCGACGTTGCCTTCGGCAAATGGCGCATCACCTCGTCGGCGTCGAATTTCGGCAGGAAGATCATCGCACCGCCGGCGAACATGACGGTGTTTCCGGCTACGAAGAGACCGTGGGTGTGATAGATCGGCAGTGCGTGCAGCAGGACGTCAGCATCGGAGAACCGCCAGTATTCACGCAGCGTCTCCGCATTCGAGGAAAGATTGCGGTGCGTCAGCATCGCGCCCTTGGAGCGACCGGTAGTGCCAGAGGTGTAGAGGATTGCGGCAAGGTCGTCGTCTTCGCGCGGCACATCGGCGAAGTCCTTCGTGGCGCGGTTTGCAGCCTCAATCAGACTTCCGTGGCCGGCGGCGTCCAGCGTCTCGACCGAAGCCCCGCGCTTGGTCGTGATCTCGGTCAAACCGGCGCGCTTGGCCGGATCGCAGACCACGAGCCTGGGCTCGGCATCGCTGATGAAATAATCGAGTTCGGCAAGCGTGTAGGCGGTGTTGAGGGGCAGGTAAACCGCGCCCGCGCGCAGGGTCGCAAGATACAGCAAGAAGTTCTCGACCGATTTCTCCACCTGGACCGCGACGCGATCGCCCGGCTCGACGCCCGCCAGCACCAGGGCATTGGCCAGTTGCGCGGTGCGGTCGAGCATGTCGCCGTAGGACAGCGTCTGACCGTCGGTCTTGATGATAAAGCGCTGCGCCGGAGACGCGATACGCGAACGGATCGTTTCGAACAAGTTCATGACGTGAGACTTCAGGCGTTGTTAGACAAGGGAATGAGATCGCCTGTGGGACCCGGCCGCGCCAGCTTTTTCACCGCGCTCGCTGCCACCACCATGCGGTTCTCGGCGTAAACCTCGTGGTTCTTCTCGATATCATCGAGGTCATACAGGTAGTTCACCATGATGCCATGGGATTGCTGCAATCCGTTTTCGGAGGTGTCGGCAAGATAGTTGATGCGCTCCAGCCGCGCGCCATTGCCGAGATGGAAGCGGGCGACGGCATCCGCGGGGAGTCCGCGCGGATTGCGGGCATGCAGCAGATACCACGCCGCCGCGCGCTTCAAAGGTTCCTCCAAGGCCTCGCGGGCCTCATCGGCCAGCCACCATTCTTCGCCGTCCAGCGCCGACAGCGCCTCGAGATCCTCCCGCGTCAGAGCGCGCAACGAGCTTGTCTGGCGCTCGCGTTTGAGCCAGGCCGCAAAGCCCGGGACCGGGGACAGGGTCACGAACGTCTTGAGGCGCGGATTGTCACGCGAAATCTCCTCGACCACCTGCTTGATCAGAAAATTGCCGAACGACACGCCGGCAAGACCGCGCTGGCAATTGGAAATTGAGTAGAATGCGGCCGTGTCGACCGAATTTGCATCCAGCGATTCGCGATCCGCGGCCAGGATCGGCGCGATCGCCGTCGGAATACCAGCGGTGAGCGCCACCTCGACGAAAATCAGCGGCTCGTCGTTCAACGCCGGATGGAAAAATGCGAAGCAGCAGCGGTCGTCCGGATCGATCCGTCGGCGCAGGTCGTCCCAGCTGCGAATCTTGTGCACTGCCTCGTGCTTGATGATCTTTTCCAGAATGCTCGCAGGCGTCGACCAGTCGATGTTGCGCAGCACCAGGAACCCGCGATTGAACCACGACGAGAACAGGTGAACGAAATCGGTATCCACCACCGCCAGGTCCCGGCGGTGCGCCATGGCGTCGAGCAAGTGTTCGCGCATGCGCACCAGCGCCGCGGTTCCTCCCGGCGCGAGATTGAGCCGCCGGAACAATTCCTGCCGTCGCGGCTCGGCAGCAAGATGGACTTCGGACGCGGTGGCGTCGGTCGGGTTGGCTTGCCAGGCGGAGATCGCCTGCTCCATGCGCGCGCGGTCGGGACCGAACTGCTGCGCCAGCGCTTCAAAGAAGGCGATGCGCGGACCGATCGTCAGCGCGGCATAGCGGTTCAGGATTTCCCGCGCCAGGGCAACGCCGGACGCCTCGCCGCGGCCCGACAGCAGATCTTCGCACAGCACCACGAAATCGGCCGAACGCGTGACGGCATTTGTGCGCCGCGTCAGAAGCTTTTTTCCGCGATCTGAAATTGTTTGCAGCAAGTCCCCAAAAAATGCGCCGTTCATGGAGGTCCAGATACCTAAAGATGGTGCGACGATTTCCCGCCCGGTTATTAGCAGATTTGGTCCCGCGCCCGTCGCTTTTCGAGGTGGTCGTTAAACCTCTGATCAGCTATAGGCTGGGAGGGGATAATAAAGAATAATCGGTGGGCACCATCGAACAGCGGGTGGAAACGCAGGGGGGAGCCGGCGTTACGACGGCTTCGTCCTTGCTCGAGGTCGAAGACCTCCATGTCCAGTTCCTGACCTCGCGCGGGGTGGTCCGCGCGGTGGAGGGGCTGTCGTTTCACGTCGACCCCGGCGAGGTGGTCGCGATCGTCGGCGAATCGGGCTCCGGCAAGTCCGTCTCGGCGTTGTCGATCATGCGGCTGCTGCCGAAAATGACCGGCCGCATCCCGAAAGGCCGCGTAACCTTCGACGGCCGCGACCTACTAAAGCTCTCGGAAGAGCAGATGCGCGAGCTGCGCGGCCGCGATATCTCGATGATCTTCCAGGAGCCAATGACCTCGCTCAACCCGATCCTCACCATCGGGCTGCAGATCACCGAGCCGCTCCGCATCCATCTCGGCATGACCGAGCGGCAGGCGCGCGACCGCGCCATCGAGCTACTCGGGCTCGTCGGCATTCCCGACCCCGCGCGCCGGCTCGAGCAATATCCGCACCAGTTCTCCGGCGGCATGCGCCAGCGCGTGATGATCGCGATCGGGCTGGCCTGCAATCCGAAGCTGATCATCGCCGACGAGCCGACGACGGCACTCGACGTGACCATCCAGGCGCAGATCCTCGAATTGATGAAGGACCTGTCGCGCAAGCTCAATATCGCGCTGATCGTGATCACCCACAATCTCGGGGTGGTCGCCCGCTACGCGGACCGGGTCATCGTCATGTATGCCTCCCGGCTGGTCGAGGAGGGCGACGCCGATGACGTGTTCCACCGCCCCCGCCACCCCTATTCCATGGGCCTGCTGCGGTCGGTTCCGCGGCTAGACCGTCCGCGCGGCGACAAGCTGGAAACCATCGAGGGCCTCCCGCCCAACGCCGCGGCGCCACCGCCGGGTTGCCGCTTCGCACCGCGCTGCCCCTACAGGATTGCGATCTGCGAGACCGAGCCCGCACTGATGCGGACCGATACCGGCGGCCTGACCCGTTGCCACCGGCACCAGGAAATCGCGCAAGGCAAGCTGGTCTGGGCGGCGGCCGCAGCCGGCACCCACCAGACCGCCACCGCGGCCGGTGAGGCGCTGCTGTCTGTGCGGAACCTGACCAAGCATTTCGAGGTGCGCGGCGGACTGCGCGGGGGCAGCGGGACCGTCCGCGCCGTGCAGGATGTCTCGTTCGACATCTATCCGGGAGAGACGCTCGGCCTTGTCGGCGAATCCGGCTGCGGCAAGACCACGGTCGGCCGCCTGGTGCTGAAGCTGGAAGAGCCGACCGGCGGCGAAATCAGGTTCGATGGCCTCGACCTTGCGAATGCAAGCGCCGGCGACATGAAGGCGATGCGGCGCAAGATCCAGGTGATCTTCCAGGACCCCTATTCATCGCTCAATCCGCGCATGACGGTCGGACAGATCATCGGCGAGCCACTGCATGTCTACAAGCTTGTCCCCGGACGCAAGGAGGAACAGGCGCGGGTTGCGCAACTGCTCGAACAGGTCGGCCTGCGCCCGGAGATGGCGACCCGCTATCCGCATCAATTGTCCGGCGGACAGCGCCAGCGCGTCGGCATCGCCCGGGCGCTGGCGATGGAGCCCTCCTTCATCGTCTGCGACGAGGCCGTCTCGGCGCTCGACGTGTCGATCCAGGGCCAGATCATCAACCTCCTGGAAGACCTTCAGCGCCGGCTCGGGCTCGCCTATCTGTTCATCGCGCACGACCTTGCCGTGGTGCGCCACATCTCGATGCGGGTCGTCGTGATGTATTTCGGCCGCGTCATGGAAGTCGCCAACCGCGACACGATCTACAGCGAGCCGTTGCACCCCTACACCAAGGTGCTGCTGGATGCCGCGCCGATCCCCGACCCGACCGTCGAAAAGGGCCGCGAGCCGCGGCTGATCAAGGGCGAATTGCCGTCGCACTTGTCGCCGCCCGCCGGTTGCGTATTCAATACCCGCTGCCCGATGGCGAGCGACGAGTGCCGTCAGATTGTGCCACCGCTGGAGGAGAAGCGGCCCGGCCACTTCGCCGCGTGTATCAAAGTGTAGACCGTCCAACGGCGAACGACAAAAAACATCAAGGGAGAGAAAGCATGACGAGACGACTGGGTATATGGACCGCCGCAATCGCGGCTTGCGCATTTGCGACCGTCACGGCCGATGCGCAGACGCCCAAACGTGGCGGCACTCTCAATTTCGCGATCAGCGCAGAGACCCCGCATTACGACTGCCACGCCAGCGATACCTACGCCACGCTGCATTTCTCGTCACCGTTCTATTCGACGCTGCTGCGCTACAACCTGCCCAAATTTCCCGAGATCGAAGGCGATCTTGCCAAGTCATGGACGGTGTCGCCCGATAATTTGACCTATACGTTCACGCTGCATGATGGCGTGAAATTCCATGATGGCACGCCGCTCACCTCGGCCGACATCAAGGCGACCTACGATCGCCTGCGCAATCCGCCGCAGGGAGTCGTCTCGAACCGCAAGGCGACCTTCAGCGACATCGACGCGATCGAGACGCCGAATCCCCAGACCGTCGTCTTCAAGATGAAGGCGGTGAACGCTTCCATGCTCGATCATTTCGCGAGCCCGTGGAACTGCATCTATTCAGCGAAGGATCTCGCCGCCGATCCGACCAGCCCGCGCACCAAGATCAACGGCACCGGCCCCTTCACCTTCGTCGAGCATGTCAAGGGCAGTCATGTCTCGGGAAAGCGCAACGAGAGCTATTTCAGGAAGGACCTGCCCTATCTGGATTCCTATCGCGGGATCTTCACGCTTCAGGCCGCGGCGATGCTGAACGCGCTTCAGGGCGGCCAGGTGCTCGGTGAATTCCGCGGCGTGTCGCCGGCCGAGCGCGACCGCATGGTCGCTGCAATGGGCGACAAGCTGCGGGTCCAGGAATCGAGCTGGACGCTGAACCTGCTGGTCGCGTTCAACGTCGAGAAGAAGCCGTTCGACGACGTGCGTGTGCGCCGCGCCCTGCTGATGGCGATCGACCGCTGGGGCGGCAGCAAGGGTCTCTCGCGAATCTCGACGCTGCGTTCGGTCGGCGGCGTGATCCGTCCCGGCTCGCCGCTTGCCACGCCCGAGGCCGAACTAGCCAAGCTTCCCGGCTTCTCCAAGGACATCAAGAAGGCCCGCGAGGAGGCCAGGAAGCTGCTTGCCGAAGCGGGCGTGCCGAACCTGAAATTCACGCTGTGGAATCGCAATCTGGCGATGCCCTATACGCCGGCCGGCATCTTCCTCGTGGATCAGTGGCGGCAGATCGGGGTCGAGGTCGAACACAAGCAGTCCGACACAGCCCCCTATCTCGCCGCGCTTCGCGCCGGCAATTACGAAGTGGCGATCGATTTCTCCAATCTGTTCAACGACGACGCCACCCTCGCCTTGACCAAGTTCCTGTCGCACAAGAACAACCCGCTGAACCTGTCGCGCGCCAACGACGCCGAGATTGACGCGCTGTACGAGAAGCAGTTGCGCGAGGGCGATGTGGAAAAGCGCAAAGGCTATATCCAGGCGCTCGAAAAGCGGCTGTTCGAACAGGCCTATCAGCAGCCGCTGCTGTGGTGGCACCGCATCGTGCTGAGCCATAAGAAGGTCATGGGCTGGCAAATGTCGCCGAGCCACAATCTTGGCGCCGACCTCGCCACGGTGTGGATCGACGAATGACAGCCTCGTCCCGGACGCGGTGCAGCATGAGCGGCTGCACCGCTGATCCGGGACCCGTTTCCTCTTAGGCGCGGTTCCGCGGCGGTACCCAGTCGCGCTGCGCTGCGCCCGGATGCGAGACCGAACAATGCTCCGCTATACCGTCCACCGCGTTCTGCTGACCATCCCGACGCTGCTTGGGGTCGCACTGCTCGTGTTCTTCATGCTGCGCGTGGTGCCGGGCGATGTGGTGGAAGTGAAGCTGCGCGGCGACGGCGGCGCGGTCTCGCAGGAAACCATCGAAGCGGAGCGCAAGCGGCTCGGCCTCGACAAGCCGCTGGTGACGCAATTCACCGGATGGATGGCCGGGATGGCCAAGGGCGATTTCGGGATCTCGATGTGGACCGAGCGGCCGGTCATGGAGGAAATCGGCCTGCGGCTCGAATTGTCGCTTCAGGTCGCGATCATGGCCACCATCATCGCCGTGCTGATCGCGATTCCGCTCGGGACCATGGCGGCGCTGTTCCGCGATACCTGGATCGACTACCTGACGCGCATCATTACGATCGGCGGGTTGTCGATCCCGTCCTTCTGGTTCGGCATGCTGATCATGCTGAGCCTGTTATATTTCTTCAACTGGCTGCCGCCCATCACCTTCACGCCGATTTACGAGGATCCGGTGGCCAATCTGACGCAACTGATCTGGCCCGCGCTCGCCGTGGGCTATCGCTATTGCGCGGTGGTTGCGCGCATGATCCGCTCGTCGCTCCTTGAGGTACTGAACGAGGATTATATCCGGACCGCACGCGCCAAGGGCGTGTTCGAAAAACTGGTGATCACCCGGCACGCCTTGCGCAACGCGCTGCTGCCGGCCATCACCGTGATCGGTCTGGAATTCACCTTCCTGATCGGCGGACTTGTGGTCACCGAGCAGGTCTTCAATCTCAACGGCATCGGCCAGTTGTTCGTGCAGAGCGTCGCGCGCAACGATTTCACGCTGATCCAGGGCATGGTGATGCTGATCGCCGCCTTCTATGTGTTCGTCAATCTCGCGGTCGACCTTCTCTATGCGGTATTCGACCCCCGTATCCGCTACGCGTGACCCGCCATGACGATGGTCCTGCCAGCACAATCCGAAGCCGCGCCGCGTGCGCCACGCGGCCCGATTGTGGAATTCTGCCGCCAGCAGCCGCTCGGCGCCGTCAGCTTCGTGATCATCCTGATCATGATGCTGGCCGGCATCTTCTCGCCCTATGTCGCGCCCTATGATCCGCTTGCGATCGACTTCGCCTCGATCCTCAGTCCGCCCTCATGGGAACACTGGTGCGGCACCGACGCCTTCGGCCGCGATATCTGTTCGCGCCTGATCTATGGCTCACGCACCGCCCTCGTGATCGGCTTCACCTCATCCTTTGTCGGCTCGACGATGGGCGCCATTCTCGGCATCGCGTCGGCTTATTTTGGCGGCAAGATCGACAACTGGATCCAGCGGTTCATGGACATCCTTCTGGCCTTCCCGCTGATCGTGCTCGCGCTGGTCGTGGTCGCGGCGCTGCGGCGTTTCGTGGTTGGCGGGGTCGACGTCAACCTGATCTTCGCGATCGCGATCCCGATCATCCCGCGCGTCGCGCGCGTCGTGCGCGCGGCCGCACTCGGCATTCGGGTCATGCCTTATGTCGATGCCGCGCGCGCAGCCGGCTATTCGAACAGCCGCATCATTTTCCGGCACATGGCCCCGAACGTGGTGGCGCCCTATCTCATCATGCTTACGGCCTTCATCGCCCAGGCGATTCTGGCGGAAGCCTCGCTATCGTTCCTCGGGCTCGGAGTGGTCGAGCCGACCGCCGCCTGGGGCCTGATGCTCTCTGGCAATGCCGCCGACTTCTTCCGCGAGGCGCCGTGGATGATCCTGTTCCCCGGCGCGGCAATTTCGCTCGCGGTTTTCGCATTCAACCTATTCGGCGACAGCTTGCGCGATTTCCTCGATCCGCGCTTCAAGGTGTAACGGTGATTGCCAGCTTGGCCGGCAATTCATCCTCTTCGCGTGACCTCCTCTCAGAAACGACAGGTTCCGGATCAGTGCCGGAACAGCATTTGCCGCGTGAATTCGTCGAGATGACGAACCGCCTGCAAGGCAGATTGCAGACGCTCCCGCTCACGTGCCGACAGCCGCTTGACCGCGACGGTGTTGGTCGGCGCCCGCCCTTCGTGGATATCCTCAAGCTGCTGCGACAGGATGAATTCCAGAAATGTCGCCTGCGCGTCGATCAAGGCATCGATGTCGCGATCGCCGCCAAGGCCGAGCGCGCGAAGGCCAAGGAGACGGGCGGGCGTCGCGCGCTCGACAATGTGATGGCGGATCGCCAGCACGGTCGCGGTCGAGACAATTCCGAACAGGCCCGCACGTTTGAGATCGATACGGCCATGCTCGGTGCGAAAGCCGCCGAAGAAGCCGAGCGCCTTCTCGACGTGACCTGACGCCTCCGCCAGAAGCTTTGCAAACTCGACCTTGCCGTTCGCCGCAGCGAAGGCATGGCGCCAGAGCGCATCCGCCAGAGCCAGGTTTCCGTGAACGCCGCGCATATCGAAGAAGATGTCGACGGCGAGCAGATCGGCAGGACGCGAACGGCCGATCCAGTCCGCAATCCGCTCGTGCCAGGTCGCGACCGAACCGCGCCATGCCGCATTGCTCGCCATGACGCCACCCTTGCAGTACGGCACGCCCACCTCATTGAGGATGTCGGCGGCGTGCTGCCCGAGCGTCGCGAACCAGGCATCTTCCTTCCCGCCGGGATCGCCGTGTTCGAAGACGAGCGCGTTGTCCTGATCCATGGCAAGGAGGCTCTCGCCGCGGCCGCCGGAGCCGAGCACGGTCATGGCATAACCGCAGGGCGGCTTACCAAGCCCGGCATCGCGCATCCTGCGCTCGGCGATGAGGGTGGCTTGCCGCGTCAGCGCGCCGAGTTCGCGCGATATGATCGCCGCGATGTCGCGGACCGGCACGTTCTCCGCCAGCAATGAGGCTGCGACATCGCGGAGCTTCGACCAGGCAAGGCCGAGTGCAGGCACGTCCCGCGCCTCGTCGATCTCGTCGCCGAGCGACACCGCCTCGCCGGCACGCAGCCGCAACAGGTCGCGCGCGGACAACGCACCGACCAGGTTGCCCGACTTGTCGACCACCCCGAGATGGCGGATCTTGAGCCGGCTCATGCGCCCGATGGCGCGGTAAACGTAGGCGTCGGCAGCAATGACCGCCAGCGGCTTGCTGACGAACTGCTCGAGCGCGAGCTTGAGGGCCCCCTCACCCTCGATCGCCAGCGCCCGCAGGATATCCCTTTCCGTGACGATGCCGGCGGCGGACGCCGGCAGACGCTCGTGCGCGAGCCCGGGCTGCGCCACAAAGACCGAGGAGATGCGGTTGCGAATCAGTTCGCTCAACGCATCTGCGAGCGTGCGATCCGCGCCGATGATCTTCGGCGGGCTGCTCATCACTTCGCGGACACGGTGCCGATAAGGATAAGTGTCGAGCCGCTCGAGCGGAGTCTGCGGCTGCTCGCGCACCGGCGCGTCCGCCACTTCGGCCCAACCCGCACGATGCTGTTTCTCAAGAACATCGGTGAGGGCGCGGCAAGCTTGCATCGCCTCGGCCAAGGTCCGGATGCCCTTGCCGCGCAAATGTGGGATCAGCGCATTGAAAATATGCGCCGTCGTCAACGCATCGCCAAGCGCCGAGTGGCGGTCGGTGATCTCGACGCCGAGCCAGCTCGCAAGCTGTTCAAGCGACAGGCCGCCGAAATTGGGCTCCGCTACAAGCATCAGGAGCTGAGTATCGAGCGCTTTCGGACGTTTCCATTCAACACCGCTGCGTGCGCATTCCCGCTGCATGATGGCAAAGTCGAAGCCAAGCGTGTGGCCGACGACCACGGCATCACCGGTAAAGTCCGTGAAATCCCGCCAGACCTTCGCAAAGTCAGGCGCATCGGCGACCATGCTGTCGTCGATTCCGTGGATTGCACTCGATTGTGGAGGAATCGGCACCGGCGGCCGCACCAGCCGACGGAACGTGCGGCCTGCATCGACCTGTCCCCTGACCATCCTGACCGCGCCGATCTCGACGATGAAGGACTTGCGGGGATCGAGCCCGGTGGTCTCGGTGTCGATGACCACCGCATCGAGAGAAATCAGTGGGGTGGCATTGGCGGCCGCGGCCATGGCCGTGCTCCCTGCGAAATGCTAGGTCTCGCCGCGCAACTGCGCAACCATCGCGGCGGCATCCATGCGCTTTCCCAGTTCTTCGTGAACTTTGACGAGCTGCAACTGCATGAAGCCACGCGCGGTCGGCGCATCGGGTGTGAGAAACGGCTTATCGAACGGCATCATTTCGAAATAGCGCTCGGCAAACGGGACCGGGATGTCGATGACACGTTTGGGCGGATGGGTGGACAGCCGCTCCAGATGCAACGAGAGGTCGGCCCGGCCCGCAGCCCATTCCTCTTCAGTCAGGGCGGTGGGGCGCGAATAGCGGTCCCGCACCGACAGGACGAGACTGATGAGCGGATCAAGAACGCTGCGGCGATCGCCTCCGCTATGCGGCGCCAGGATCGCCTCAACGGTCTCGCCCATCATTGCGAGCCCGAGCGGAAAGGCGCGCCATCGCGACCGATCGAGCGCGCCCTGGAAGCCCTCATCGGCCAGCATCACCTTTGAATAAGGTCCCGACCGCGCACGCGCATAGTCGAAGATGCCCTTCTGAACGAGAAACGCCGCCTGCTCATCGATGAAATCGGCGAGTTGATCTGGCGTCTCGATCGGCGGTTTGCGGCGCAAAAAATCGAAGAGTCCCATTCGTTCATTCCGTCGCGTAACCGTGGTTTCGCGTAAGCGCATTCCGCCGGAGCGATTCATCTCGCATATGCGAAGGCACCCGTTCGACCAAAGACTAGCAAGTCGGAAGGGTAAAAGCCGCAATTTGGCCGAAAGTCTTATAAGGGCGCGGCCTCACTCAATGTTAATTTTTCGTAGCGTGCCGGTAGCGCGGCGAAACGATCGCGCGCCGGCCAGCGGCAAGCCGGGGAGGTGCCGCAATTGCCGGGACAACCGGTTCTCCCCGAACAGACACGTCCGGATGCGCGCGTCCGGTTACAGGAGGGAGGGCGACCCACCCATGTCACAGCAGACAACAACCAACGTTACGTCCGCCAATGACGAGGCTCATTGGCAGAAGACGACCAACCTGATGTGGACGCATCTCGCGATCTGGTTCTTCTTTGGCTACGTCATTCACCTGTTCGCGCCAGTCCTGAACAAGATCGTGATTCTCGGTTTCCCGCTCGGCTTCTACATGGCCGCGCAAGGTTCGCTGATCGCGTTTGTGGTCCAGCTTTTCGTGTTTGCGAAACAGCAGGACCGGATCGACCGCGAATTCGGCGTCGCCGAAGACGATTGAGGGAGAAAACAACATGGCTACTCCCACCAGAACCGGCGCTGACGACTTCATCAGCAATCTCGGCAAGATCTACGGACTCTACACCGGCGGCTTTCTCGCCTTCGTGATCCTGCTTGCCATCCTCGAACAGGTCGGCGTGCCCAACAGAGTGCTGGGCTATCTGTTCGTGTTCTTCACCATCGCGGTCTACGCCATCATCGGCGTTCTCTCGCGAACGGCTCAGGTCTCCGAATATTACGTCGCGGGCCGGCGCGTTCCGGCGCTCTATAACGGCATGGCGACCGGCGCCGACTGGATGTCGGCGGCGTCCTTCGTCGGCATGGCCGGCACCTTGTTCCTGCTCGGCTATGACGGACTCGCCTGGGTGCTCGGCTGGACCGGCGGCTATGTGCTGGTATCGGTGCTGGTCGGCCCGTATCTGCGCAAGTTCGGAGCCTATACCGTTCCCGATTTCATGGCCTTCCGGTTCGGCGGCAACTTCGCCCGCTTCCTGGCCGTGATCGTGCTGGTGTGCTGCTCCTTCACCTATGTGACGTCGCAGATCTACGGCACCGGCATCATCGCCGCCCGCTTCCTCGGCATGCAGTTCGAGGTGGCGGTGTTCGTCGGTCTTGCCGGCATCCTGCTCTGCTCGATGCTGGGCGGCATGCGGGCGGTCACCTGGACTCAGATCGCCCAATACATCGTGCTGATCGTGGCCTACCTGACCCCGATCGTGATCCTGTCGACCAAGCAGTACGGCATTCCGCTTCCGCAACTGACCTACGGACAGGCGCTCGCCGAAATCGCGGCGCGCGAACAGCAGATGCTGAAGGACGGACTGGCGGCGGCGGGGCAGCTCAAGCCGCATATCCAGCCTTGGCTGACCTATACGCCGCTCAACTTCTTCGCGATCATCTTCTGCATGATGGTGGGCACCGCGTCGCTCCCGCACATCCTGATGCGCTACTTCACCACGCCGTCGGTGCGCGAAGCGCGTAAGTCGGTGGCGTGGTCGCTGTTCTTCATCTTCCTGCTCTACTTCTCGGCGCCGGCCTATGCGGCGTTCTCGAAGCTGGAGGTCTATACCAACATCATCGGTCGCAATATCGAAGATATTCGGCCATGGATGTTCACCTGGGGCGAACTCGGGCTGATCAAGATCTGCGGCAAGGACGCTGCAAGCCTGCAGGCGGTTCTCGACGCCTGCAAGGCGGCCGGCACCAATGTCGTCCGCTTCCAGGACTTCAACATCAATACCGACGTGATCGTGCTGTCGACGCCCGAAATCGCGGGTTTGCCGTACGTGATCTCTGGCCTGGTCGCTGCCGGCGGTCTTGCCGCCGCGCTGTCGACCGCGGACGGCCTTCTGCTCGCCATCGCCAACGCGCTGTCGCACGACATCTATTACAAGATGATCGATCCGAACGCGCCGACGGTGAAGCGGCTGACGGTCGCCCGTGTCCTGCTGGTGCTGGTCGCGGTGGCCGCGGCTGCAACCGCGGCAACAAAACCGGCCGACATCCTGGCGATGGTGGGCTGGGCCTTCTCCCTCGCCATGGCGGGCAACTTCCCGGCGCTGGTGATGGGCATCTGGTGGAAGCGAGCAACGACCACCGGTGCGGTCGCCGGCATTATCGGCGGCTTCGGCATCGCCCTGACCTATCTCGTGGTCACGCGCTACTTCCCCGGCTTCGGTGTGAAGTATCTCGGCATGTGGTCGCTGCCCAACCCGGCCGGCAATCCGCTGGTCGACCTGACCAAGGCGATGGCGGCTCCGAATGCGATGGAAAGCTTCGTCGCAGCATCGCACCCGATGGCCAGCAAGGTCGGCTGGTTCGGCATCAACAACATCGCGGCGGGTCTGATCGGCATGCCGATCGGCTTCCTGCTGATCTATGTGGTGTCGCTGATGGGTCAGGAGCCCTCGAGGGAAATGCAGGCCTTCGTCGACGAAATCCGCAAGCCGCGCGGCCGCACCGTGCTGCAGGAAAAGGACTGAGCCTCGTCAAGAAGGCGTCAAACGAGGCGGGGCCCGGGTCACACCGGGCCTCGCTTTTTTTCGAGACCCGAAACACGCTTTGCACTAGAGCTAGTCCTGCCCTTCTTCCGCGGAGCCCGAGCGGTGCGCAGGCGTCTCGGCGGACGAAGGGCGGCGCGCCTCCTTCGAGCCGCGCCTTCCGCATCCCTCGGGATGAAGCCGTCAGCAGATTCGAAGTTGAGAAACTGAGAGCGTGCAGCAATCCTTCTGGAGCCTCTGGTACTTCAATCTGCCGAACTTCATTCTGGCAGTCGTGATGTACACCATGCTCGGCCGCGCCCTTTTGGGGCTGTTCGTCGATCCGGGCTCGAAGAATTATATCTGGCGCGCCTTTTGCGCGATCACCGATCCATTCCTCAAGGTTATTGCGATCGTCACCCCGAAAGCCACGGCGCCCGTCGTATTGTGGCTGTTCGGATTCGTCTGGTTGTTCTGGCTGCGTCTGTTGCTGTTCGTGTTGTTCTTTGTCACCGGCCTGCTGAAAGCGAGCGGGTCATGAACGAGCGAACCTTCTATTACATCGGCATCGCCTTTTTCGGCATGATCAACGGAATCTTCAATCCGTTCTTCGTGATCGTCTTCCAGGTGTCGATCTACCTGATGGCGGAGCCGCTGTTCGGCTCGACCGCCGCAATCGCCTATTTCGCTTCCCTCATGCTATCCACCGGGACGGTGATCCTCGGCGGCATCCCGGCAGCGTTGTACGAGCGGTACATCGGAGCAAAAGACGATTCGACCGTAACCTCGCTTTGGATATGGCTTGCCGGCACCGCGCTGCTGTCCGTGCCGGCGATTGGCAATTTTCTCAAGATCGGCCTCTAAAGCCGCGCAAAGCCAAATCCGGCGCGGCCCGGGCGATTGACGTTTTCCTGCCATTTTCCGGAATCAGCCTGATATCGACAAGGGACGTCGGAACGGCGGCGTAAGGCTTGCATTAAAATCGGAGTAGCGGGCGGGGAAAGGTAAGGCAGGTGTCCGTCTCCAAGGGAGAGCCCGAAATGGATACTTTCGGTCGCTTTGCGTTCTTCACCATTGCCCGCGATGCCTGTTTTTCGGCGCTGGCGGGCGGCATCCTGATGGTTGCCTACAGTTTCAATCCACCGCTTGCCCTTGTGATCGGAGCCTCTGTGGCGATGTTTTTTGCGGGCGTCATGCTCACGCGTGCCCTGTTGCTCAACGAGGACCGGGTGATGGCGACCGAGCCCTGGCAGGTGATGGAGCCCGAGCAGCGGCCGGTCGGCGAGGCCGGACGGGCGGTCGCCTGCGAGCAGTTCGAGACACTGCTGCTTGGCGCCGCCAAGAACGCGGCAGGAATCGCCTCCGTCCTGTTCGGGCTGGGCCTCCTAAGCTCATGGGCGTAACAGGGCCGGCCGCGCCGCACACCGGTTCGTGAGCGGCGACAGCGCCCGCGCTTTGCTATTCTGCACGGCCAAGTCAGAGGGCGACCATGGATCATATGCGCCGCATCGCGTACGAAACCGTGCTGCGCGCCTGCGGTTTTGCTTCGTTAGGCATCTTCTGCGTGATGACCGGGATGTCCTTCAATCCGAAGCTCGCTTTTCAGGCGGGCGGCTTCCTGACCACGCTGATGGCGTTCGTTTTGATCCTGAAAGCGCGTGAGGCGCTGTTCAAGGATTACCGGCGAACGGAAATGTGGCTCTACATCGACAAGGATTTCCGACCGCCGGAAGCCTATGCGCAATGGGCGAGCGCTACCGTCCTGCGCGATACCTATCTCACCTTCGCGATGTGGACCTCACTGATATCGGTCTCGATGTGGGCGCTGGCCCTGGTCTTCTCCCTGCTAGGGACCAAGTCGATGCTGGCGCTCGAAGATCCGCCGCCGCCGCCATCCGCGCTGGTCCAACCGACAAAGGAGCCGCGGGTCACCGGCGCGGCAGCGGCTGAGCGGCGTCCGCCGCCTTCGATCCGCTACCAGGTTCTTCCCTAGACTCTCTGCCGGCTGCGGCGTGTCGTCGCCGCCTACTCCAAGGCTGCCGGCTCTTGCGGGTTTGCGCGCACCTCGGTGTAGCGCCCGCCCCGCTGCGCTATTGCAAGTCATTCGCAACTAGTTGACGCTCCCGGGCTAAAATCTTATCTTGCAAATAATTCGCAATTGCAGTCTGGATTCCGAATACTGGAGATTTTTCGAATGCGTTCCGCTCGCCTGTTTGCCAGCGCCGTGATCGTTGCGATGACCGCGCTCGCCGGCCCCGCGGCAACGCAGCCCACCTCGACCGGCAAGCCGTTCCGGGTGGTCACGACCTTCACGGTTATTCAGGACATCGCCCAGAATGTCGCGGGCGACCGGGCGATCGTGGAGTCGATCACCAAGCCGGGCGCGGAAGTCCATGACTACCAGCCGACGCCGCTCGATATCGTGAAGGCGCAGGCAGCCGACCTCGTGTTGTGGAACGGCTTCAATCTCGAACGCTGGTTCGAGCGCTTCTTCGACAACGTACGCGGCGTGCCCCTCGCGGTGGTGACGGAGGGTATCGTGCCGATCGGCATCACCGAGGGCCCTTACGATGGCCGGCCGAACCCGCATGCCTGGATGTCGCCGTCCAACGCGCTGATCTATGTCGAGAACATCCGCAAGGCGCTGGTGAAGTTCGATCCGAAAAACGCCGACGCCTACAACCGGAATGCCGCCGAATATTCCGCCAAGATCCAGGCATTGGACGAGCCGCTACGCAAGCGCCTCGCGGCTATTCCGGAGGATCAGCGCTGGCTGGTGACGAGCGAAGGTGCCTTCAGCTATCTCACGCGCGACTACAAGATGAGAGAGGCCTATCTCTGGCCGATCAACGCCGACGAACAGGGAACGCCCAAACAGGTGCGCAAGGTGATCGACCTCGTGCGCAAGAACAAGATCCCCGTGGTGTTCAGCGAAAGCACGATTTCCGACCGCGCGGCTAAGCAGGTGGCCCGCGAGACGGGCGCGAAATACGGGGGCGTCCTTTATGTCGATTCGCTCAGCGCCGAGAACGGGCCGGTGCCCTCCTATCTCGACCTGCTCAAGGTAACCGTCGAGACCATCGCCAAAGGCTTCGGTAAATGAGGGACTTCAGACGGTGACCGCGCCCGTAAACAGAGTCCTGCGGAGTGATGCATCGTCCGGCGCATCGGTTTCTGTTCGCGGCCTGAGCGTCACCTATCCGAACGGCTTCACCGCAGTGCGCGACGCGAGCTTCGACCTTGATCCCGGCACGATCTGCGCGCTGGTCGGCGTCAACGGCAGCGGCAAGTCGACGATCTTCAAGGCGATCATGGGCTTCGTGCGCCCCGCTGCCGGCGAGGTGCGACTGTGCGGCATGCCTGTCGACGAAGCGATCAAGAAGAACATCGTCGCCTATGTCCCGCAAAGCGAGGACGTCGACTGGAATTTCCCGGTGCTGGTCGAGACCGTGGTGATGATGGGCCGCTACGGCCATATGAATTTTCTGCGCATTCCTTCGCGCGCCGATCGCTACAAGGTCGACGAGGCGCTCCATCGCGTCGGCATGAGCGCCTACCGCCACCGCCAGATCGGCGAATTGTCCGGCGGACAGAAGAAGCGCGTATTTCTTGCGCGCTCGCTCGCGCAGGAGGGCAAAATCATCCTGCTTGACGAGCCTTTTACCGGCGTCGATGTGAAGACCGAGACTGCCATCATCGGGCTGCTGCGCGAACTGCGCGATGCCGGCCATGTCATTCTCGTCTCGACACATAACCTCGGCAGCGTGCCGGATTTTTGTGATCGCGTGGTGCTGCTCAATCGCACCGTGCTCGCGGCCGGCCCCACGTCCGAGGTGTTCACGCAGCACAATCTCGAGCGCGCTTTCGGCGGGGTGCTGCGCAACTTCCGGCTCGGGGGCCGCGACCTGCATGATGACGATGATGCCCGCAGCGTTACCGTGCTGACCGACGACGAACGGCCACTGGTCTTTTACGGCGACAAGGCGGAGGGCACGAAGAAACCGGACGGCACATGAGCGCTCTTTTCGCCGAATTGCTGGTACCGTTCAGCTACAACTACATGCTCAAGGCGATGTGGGTGAGCGCGCTGGTCGGAGGCGTTTGTGCATTCCTGTCCGCCTATCTGATGCTGAAGGGCTGGTCGCTGATGGGCGACGCGCTCGCCCATTCGATCGTGCCGGGGGTCGCCGGCGCCTATATCCTCGGCGCGCCGTTCGCCGTCGGCGCGTTCTTCGCCGGCATGCTCGCAGCCCTTGCGATGCAATTTGTCAAGCAGAAGTCGCGGCTGCGCGAGGATGCCGTGATCGGGCTGGTCTTCACCGCCCTGTTCGCACTCGGGTTGCTGATGGTCTCGATCTGGCCGACATCGGTGTCGATCCAGACCATCGTGCTCGGCAACATCCTCGCCATCTCCGACGAGGACGTCGTGCAGGTCGTGATCATCGCGGCAGTGTCGCTCGCGGTTCTTGTGGTGATCTGGAAAGACCTGATGGTCACCTTCTTCGACGAGAGCCATGCGCGCTCGATCGGGATCAATACCGGGCTGTTGAAGATCGTGTTCTTCACCCTTCTTTCCGCCTGCACGGTCGCAGCATTGCAAACCGTCGGCGCGTGTCTCGTGATCGCGATGGTGGTGACGCCGGGCGCCACCGCCTATCTCCTCACCGACCGCTTCGGCCGGCTGATCCTGATCTCGATCGCGCTCGGCGTCACCACGAGCTTTGCCGGCGCCTATATCAGCTATTTCCTCGACGGCGCGACCGGTGGCGTGATCGTGACGCTGCAAACGCTCCTCTTCATCTCAGCTTTCCTGTTTGCGCCCAAGCACGGCATGCTGGCGGCGCGCAGGCGGCGGATGGCCGGAACGGAGCTTCCGGCATGACCGCGCTGTACGACCTCATTGCGGTGCCGCTCTCCTACCCGTTCATGCAGCGCGCGCTGATCGTGTCGCTCCTGGTCGCGGCGGTCTGCGCGGTGCTGTCCTGCTATCTCGTGCTGAAGGGCTGGTCGCTGATGGGCGACGCCATTTCGCATGCGGTGCTGCCGGGCATCGTGGTGGCCTACATCCTGAACATCCCGCTGGCGATCGGGGCGTTCGTTGCGGGCTTAAGCTGCGCGCTGTTCACCGGCTATCTGAAGGAAAACAGCCGCGTGAAGGAAGACACGGTGATGGGCATCGTGTTCTCCGGCATGTTCGGCTTCGGGCTCGTCATCTTCACCAAGGTCGAGACCGACCAGCATCTCAATCACATTCTGTTCGGCAACGTGCTCGGCGTGACCTGGCGCGACCTGATCGAAACCGCGATCGTCGCCGGCGGCACGCTCATCATCGTGCTGCTGAAGTGGCGCGATCTCCTGCTCTACTGTTTCGACCCGAACCACGCGCGCTCGATCGGCCTCCCCGTGCGCGTCCTGCATTACGGGCTTCTGGTGCTGCTGGCGCTGACCATCGTCGCGTCGCTGAAGGCGGTCGGCATCATCCTGGTGATCGCGATGCTGATCGGCCCCGGCGCCACCGCCTATCTTCTGACCGACAGTTTTGAACGCATGCTGGCGATCGCCGCCGCGGTGGCGCTGGCTTCGGCCTTTATCGGCACCGTTGTCAGCTTCCACATCGATGGCGCGACTGGCGCCTGCATCGTGCTGACTCAGGCGCTGTTCTTCGCGACAGCGTTCCTGCTCGCGCCGAAGGGAGGACTGCTGCGGCGGTCGGCTTGAGGCGCCTTCGCCGCTAACCTTCCTGCGTTTCCTCGTCGCGCCCGTAAAATTTCGTGCCGATCTCGATCGGGGCCCGCCCCTGGCTGCGGCGATGCGCATTGGTATCCCGCAGGGAATAGACGCAGCCGCAATATTCCTGCTGGTAGAATTCCTCGCGCTTGGAGATCTCGATCATGCGCGCCGCGCCGCCGCCTTTACGCCAGTTGAAATCCCAGTAACTCAGGCCTTCGTAACGACCGGCCGCGCGATGACCGCAATCGTTGATCTGCGCCATGTTCTTCCAGCGCGAAATGCCAAGTGATGAGGTCATCACCGGAAAGCCGTGCTCGTGCGCATAGAGTGCGGTGCGCTCAAAGCGCATATCAAAGCACATAGTGCAGCGGATGCCGCGCTCCGGCTCCCATTCCATGCCCTTCGCCCGCGCGAACCAGTTGTCCTTGTCGTAATCCGCATCCACGAACGGAACACCGTGCTTTTCGGCGAACCGGACATTCTCGTCCTTGCGTAGGAGATATTCGCGCTCGGGGTGGATGTTCGGATTATAGAAGAAGATGGTGTAGTCGATGCCGGATGCCAGCATCGCCTCCATCACCTCGCCGGAACAGGGCGCACAGCAGGAATGCAGGAGCACCCTTTTGTGCCCGCCGGGCGGGGTCAGCGGCTTGCGGTCGTGAGTCTGCATGCCGGCTATTTAACGCACGCACCGGCCGGACGCCACCATGCGCCGCAAATTCCTAAAACCGCTAGGCTCCGTGATTCCGACGCACAACGGAGTTCCAGCCGAACGGGGCCGCGCGCCAGCCGGCCGGCCCGCGGAAACTCCGTTCGTCTTCGCGAAGGCACACGCATGACGCAGACTGACACCCTCACCATCGACATTCCTGGACACGGCGCGGTGTCCGCGCTGTTGATCCAACCGGCGAACGCAATCGCTGCCTTCGTTTTCGCGCACGGCGCCGGCGCCGGCATGGCGCACGGGTTCATGGAGGCGGTGGCGACCGGCCTCGCGGCACGCGGGATTGCAACGCTGCGCTATCAGTTCCCGTACATGGAACGCGGCGGCAAGCGTCCGGATTCGCCGGCGGTTGCGCAGGCTGCGGTGCGCGCGGCGGTTGCCGCGGCTTCCGCGGCAATGCCGCGCCTGCCGCTCATTGCCGGCGGCAAGTCATTCGGCGGCCGCATGACCTCGCAGGCTCAGGCAAGCCAGCCGCTGCCCGGCGTGCGCGGATTGTGCTTTTTCGGCTTTCCGCTGCACCCGGCCGGCAAGCCATCACAGGAACGCGGGGCGCATCTCGCGCAGGTCGATGTGCCGATGCTGTTTCTGCAGGGTACCCGCGATGCGCTCGCCGAAACGCGTCTGATCGAGCCGCTGGTGGCCTCGCTTGGGGAGCGTGCGACGCTGCATCTCGTCGCCGATGCGGACCACTCCTTTCACGTGCCGGCGCGCTCGGGGCGCAACGATGCGCAGGTGATGGAGGAGATTCTGGATGCGATGGCAGCTTGGCTGGCCCGGACGCTCGCCTGCCCATGACACACTTGCCCATGACACACTTGCCCATGACACGGCGACGTCTGACACGCGCCGTCTGACACGCGACACATGACACCTGCGACGTCCGGCTATTTCGCGGCGAAGAACAGATTCTCGCCGGGCGGCGAGCCGTAGATGAAGGGCTGCTGCTTGCGGCCGGTCGAGGCCATGACGTCATCGGCGACACGGCGGAACATGAGGCCGATATCGAGCCGCGGCGTCTTGATATGCTTCAAAAGCGCTGCGACGAAGGGGCTGCGCTGACCGGCCGCACCATCGAAGGCGACCTGCCCGCCGCGCGCGGCATAGGCAACGATAACTCCGCCATCGGGTTCGATGTCCGCAAGACCCTTGCCTCCTTCGCGCGTGAACAGGCGCTTCATCTTTGAGACGAACGGGTTGTCCCGACACGCATCGAGCACGATGAGGCGCAGCTTCTTGGTCTGCTGCAGCGATAGCATGATGCGCTCCAGCGGCACCGCCTCATCGCCAACGTCGCGGTCGGTGGAAAGTGCCGCGTCGACCGGGATGAGATAGTTGATGCCGCCGATCTCGATTCCGTGGCCGGCATAATAGATCACCGCCCAGTCCGCTTTTTCGGCTTCCAGCTCGAACTCGCGTAAGGCCGCCAGCAACTTACGGCGATCGAGATCGTGCCGCACCATGACTTTGTCGAAGCCGACCGCGGTCAGCGCGGCGCCGATGGCCTCGGCATCGCCCTTGGGATTGGCGAGTGCGCCGACATTCTGATACGCGGAATTGCCGATCACGAGCGCGACGCGGCGACCCATGTCGATGACCGGTTCGGCCGCCTTCTTCGACGCATCTTCGCGGCGGCGCTTCTCGGATTCCAGCAATTCGCGCAGATTGCGGGTCTGCTCTTCGAGCTCCGCGAGACGTTGCGAGGGCTGTGTCTCGGCGAGCTTGCGGTCGGCGATTGCCTTGTCGATGGCCGCAATCCGCACCTTGGCGAGCGTCTGCGCGGCGCGTCCGGATACCGGGTCGGTATCGGCCCAGGCATTCATCCGGCTTGCTTTCTCCAACTCGCCCTTGGCCGCTTCCAGCTTGCCTTCGCGCTCGAACACGAGGCCACGCCCCGCATAGGCGCAGATCGCGGTGGCAGAGATCAAGATCGCCTGATTGTAGTCTTTCAGCGCCGCATCGAGCGTACCCAGTTCCCGCAGGGTGTCGCCGCGACGGCAATGCAGGACAGCGGAAGACGGGAACAGCTTGATCGCATGGTCGAGGTTGCTCTTCGAATTTCCGAAATCGCCCTTGATCCGGTAAATCTCGCCGCGCAGTCCCCAGGACCCGCTGGCCGTCGGATTGATGAGGATCGCTTCATTCAGGTCATCGAGCGCACGATCGAGTTCGCCCTTGTCCTTCCAGACCAGCGCACGATTGTGGAACGCATCGTCGGATTTCGGATCCAGCTCGATCGCCTTGTCGTGGTCGGCCAGAGCGCCGTCGAGATCGCGCTTCCAGCGCTTCGCCTCGCCCCGACTCGAATAGCCCCGCCAGTTGTCGCGATCGAGCCGGATCGTGACATCGAAATCGGCGATCGCCCGGTCGAACTCGCCCTTGGCGATCCAGATTTCCGCGCGATCGTTGAACACTGAACCGTCCTTGGGCGACAGTTTGGCCGCCCGATCGTAATCGGAAAGTGCGCGATCGAGATCGTGCTTGCGATAGAAGGCGCGCGCGCGGTGCTTGTAATGCTCCGGATTCTTGGCATCGAGCTTGATCGCCCGGTTGAAATCCTCGATGGCGCGATCAAGCTCGCCTTTCTCCATCAGCACGTAGCCATGGTAGCTGTGACCGATTGCGTTGTTGCGGTCGAGAATCACCATTTGCCGGAAATCCGCCAGCGCGCGGTCGAATTCGTTCTTGCGCACGTAGATGATGCCACGGTTGCGCAGGGCGCCGATGTTTTTCGGATTGTGATTGATCGCCGCGGTGTAATCGTC
>Ga0182742_1001804_pt1 | contig 25974 bp, 29 predicted proteins | sample eDN5th37CBELigMG_FD_128880 | JGI IMG/M metagenome (GOLD analysis project Ga0182742, IMG submission 128880) | Enriched Miracle-Growth compost microbial communities from Emeryville, California, USA - eDNA 5th pass 37_C BE-Lig MG (version 2)... ...
CCACTGAACAAGTTGATGAAGGCTTGCGTATGGCATCGGAGGCAGGACTGGCCGAACGAGTCAATCAAGAAGTGACCGATAGCGGGCTTACTCTGAGGGTGGAAGACGTGTTGGCGGACTCGACGAGGGTCGCTTTATCGTATCAAATTGTAAATGAAAACGGAAAAATACTCGATCCCTATCTAGAATTGGATGAACAAAAGAATTTTATTAGAGCTTATGATCAAGACGGGAATCAAATCGAGGGCTTGGGGATGGGCTGGTCTGATGGCTCTGAGTATGGACTTATCGAATTTTCTCTACGCGAGATTCCTGCTGAAAAGCTAGAAAGGCTAACAATTCAGTTTAAGTTACAAGAATTAAACGGGAGGAAAGGAAACTGGGAGTTAGAACTTCCGGTGGATTTAACAGAGAGTAAGAAAATGACGACTACCCTCACGCTTCATAATCAAAAAACAAGCAGTCATGGTGTAGAAGTACATCTGAAGGAAGTGCAATATGCCACTTCTTCAAATGAAATCCGCTATAGCACGGATTTTACAGAGACCCAGCGGAAACAGGTTGAAGCCCGAATCCAAAGTCTTGAAAAAGACTTCGGTGAGGAGAAGGTCCATACGTTCAGTAACTATGGAACCGCAATTCAATATCATATTGAAAATGAAGCAGGCGAAACGTTGTATCAACATAATGCTTTCGTTAATCAAGGTCATCCAAGTGACCTAGGCTTGTTGCAGGGAACAGGTCGAGATATGGAACAACTCGGTCATATGGAGTGGAATGAATCATTTGTTCCACAAAAAGAAGAAGAGCAGTTGACCTTTGTCTTAGATGGAGTGATTAAGACTCTTCCATCGGACTTCTCAATTAAAATCAAACCAAAGGAATTGAAGCGTGACCCGTTAACCTTCGAACATAAAGGCAATTATCTAACTATCAAAAAAGCGAAAACAGAAAAAAAATACAGCTTAAGAAAAGCGCTGATTCCGATTCAAAGCGAAACCATTTTTAAAATTGAAATGGAAGGCGGGAAGGAAGTTCCGTCTGTAGATTTAGGTTCTTGGGTAGTAGTAGATGATAAAGGAGAAGTGTATCAGGCCTACCATAGCGGTTCGATTCTTGATGAGAAAGATGAGCACGGTCGGTTTAAGACAACAACAGAATTGACGATTTACGGAATGGAAGAAACGCCTGATGAACTCACGTTACATTTATTATCAGAGACTCACTATGAAAGTTTGGCTGAACCTTGGGAAGTACCGTTAGAAGAAAATGAATAAGAGAATGAGAAAAAGCTTGGGTAGGGTACCGACCGGTACTGAACCCAAGCTTTTCCTGTTTAATCCATCGCGGAAGTCAAATCTTCCATCATCTTTTCATCCATTGGACCAACAATTTTTTTCCTGATGATTCCTTTCGAATCAATCATATAGCTCGTTGGGATGGTAAAAGCTTGATACTGCATGCCCACTGTCCCTTTTTCATCCAATGGGATATCAAACGTAAGACCATATTCTTCGGCAAAATCCTCAATCGCACTCATGCCGTTATCCATGTTCGTTAAATTTACTGCCACAATTTCGATTCCGTTATCCTTATTCTTTTCATAGAAATTTTGCATATGCGGCATCTCTGCCTTACATGGCGGGCACCAAGTAGCCCATAAATTTAAGATTACTTTCTTTCCTTGATAATCAGATAGTTTCACATATTCCCCGTCCAAATTCTTAAGCGTAAAATCAGGTGCGGGGTTCCCTTCTTTCACTTCATTCAGGTCTACACCTGGAATCGACTCTTCCTCGTCAACAACTTCTTCATTCTTTTCCGCAGATGTAGACTCAGAGACGGGGGCCTGCTGGTCTTTCTGTTCACTTGTCGTCTGATTGGCGTTCCATAAGTTCACGCCAACAATCCCGACAGCAAGTACAAGAATCGCTATCGATAATAAATTTTTTTTCACGAACGCGTTCCTCCTTGTTTCGTTTGAGTATTTAGGTAATACGCAGTAGCACCTAACCATAGAATCGTAAGCGGTCCGATGGTAAGGATAGAAATCGAAAAACTTAAAATCAGAATTTCAACCATTAGAAAGAGTAGTAAAAACTCGGTAGGTAATCGTTCCTGTTTGCTTTTTTTACGAACTTGAAGAAATGCTAGTAAACTCACGAAAATCATAATGTGCAAAATAGCCTGCATCCATTGCTGGTTTAAAAGATGAATGGTCACTTCATAGAGAATGATGAAAAATAGAACCAATTGACTGGCTTGTTTATAAATAGAAGGATGTTTCTTCCCAGCTAAAAAGATGAAATAGATGGACAACAAAGCCAATGCTAAGAAATGTCCATATGTCCCGCCATTGAAATAAACAATGGAAAGAGGCATATCCAAGAATAACGAAAAGTTAAATAGAATATAGCTTAATTTCCACGTTAGAAAGTAAAGGAAGAACCCATTCCAATACCATTCTCCTACTTTTTCTCCTGATTGAATACGATGCAACCATGAAGATGCAAATAAAGCAATAAGAACGGCAAGCCAAATAGCAGGTAGGGATAGGCTTCCGATTTGAAAATAATGCACTAATTATCACCTGATAAGATAGATTGTATTTGGAAATGAATCTCAATCGATTGAATCACAGACTGAATCATTCCACAATTTTTCAATACTAAATTGGCCAGCTTTTCCGCTTGTTCAGCTGTAATCGATTCTTCCGTATAGACTTTCGCTGTAAACATTAGCTTTTCAATTCGGTTCGCCTGGTCAGGATTTCGAACATAATCTACGTCAAATTCAAGCCGACCGTAAGGAATGCGCTTCTTTGTTAAAATATTTCGCAGCAAAGTCCCGCTGCAACCAGCTAATGAAGATACAAATAGCTCAAAAGGTCGATAGCCTTTCGTGTCGTCGGGGGAAATTTGAATGGCCCCATATCCCAATTCAGCATTAATCTGTTCATTTTCAATTGTGTATTTCATTTTCACACCTCATTTCAGGTTCATTATGATGGCGAACTGTTAAGGAATGATTAAAATTCAGCGTTATTTGTAAGAATAGGGAGTTCAACCCAGAAAGTATGATGGGTGCCGTCTGTTGTTAGTCCAATCTTGCCCTGATGAGCATGAATGATGCTTTTGGCGATTGCAAGGCCAAGGCCTGCTCCTTCTGCTTTTGTGCTCCGTGATTCTTCCAACCGATAAAAGCGTTCGAAAATCTTCTCCTTTTTATCAGGATTGATTCTTTGCCCAGTATGGCTCAACTCGATATGGTAAATGTCTTGTACCTTTTGTCCTCTAATGCTCAAACTACTTCCAACGTTATAGTCAAGGATATTTTGTAAAAGGTTCGAAAATACTTGTTTCAGTCCATCTTGATTTGCTGAGATCGTGGCTTCATCCAAGGCAATCTGTTTGTCCGCAAATTGTTCCGTTAATTTTAGTTGAAAAGCTGTCACCGTATTGTTTAGTAACTGGTGGATTTTAACAGGTTCGTATTCTTTTTCTAAAAAAGACTGGCCATTGCTCCAAGAATTTAGTTCGGTAATCAATTCAACAATTCGCGTGATTCGGCGAGATTCCTCGAGCAAAGACCCAAACAATTCAGGATCCCCTTCAATCACTTGATTCTGGAGCGCCTCTAAATAGCCATTAATATTTGTCAATGGAGTTCGCAATTCATGAGCAATATCGCGAAGCATCTCGTCTCTTTGTTCCTGAACAGATTTAAGCGTTTCGGACATGCTATTAAAGTTTTCGACGAGCTCCTGAAGTTCTCCAGATGTTTTTACAGACACTTTCGTTGGAGGTTTGCCTTCTTTCATTTCTTTTGCGACAACCGATAAGGTACGAATGGGTCCAATCATTCTTTTAACCGTTAAAAAGTGGAATAACCCTGCAATCATAAACGCAAGGACACCAACCTTCCAAAGAAACCCATTTAATAGATCTACCAATTCTTGGCCGACGACTTGTTCAGAATTGACTAAATAACAGGCATAATCTTTCACCGAAAAGCCAGCTAATAAGATGACGAAGAGGATGACAAGGCTATTAACAGCAACCAACTTTGATAATAGGTTTGACAGGGTTTTAAACAGCGACAAACTTATACCCCATTCCTCTAACTGTTTGAATATAATCCTTCGTAGTCTTTTGTTTTAACTTCTCTCTCAAATGTTTAATATGGACATCAATCGTTCGGTCGGAGACACTCTTTTCATTGTTTTCATATATAGAGCTAAGAATCTGTTGCCTCGATAAAACTTGATTGGGATGCTGCATAAAGGTATGTAAGAGCTTAAATTCAAAGTGTGTCAATTCAAGCAGATCGCCATTTAGCCATGCTTCTGCTTTTACCGGTTTAATCGTCAAACCGGTAAAACTTAATTTTCCACAGCGACTGGCGGTTCTTCTTAGAACCGCTTCGATTCTTACCATCAATTCCGCAGGGCTGAATGGTTTGACGACATAGTCATCTGCACCTAATTTAAATCCTTGAATGCGGTCTTTTTCCGATACTTTGGCGGTGAGCATAATAATCGGCATCATATTTTGTAAATCTTCCCGTACCCATCTGCATATTTCTTCGCCACTGACTTTTGGCAGCATTAGATCAAGGATTAAGATGCATGGATCATACTGTTGAATTTTTTCCTTCGCTTCCAACCCATTTTCAGCCTCTAATACTTCATAGCCTTCCTTCGTCAGATAAATTCTTAACAATTGTCTAATTTTAGGGTCATCTTCTACCACTAAAACCGATTTTCCAATCAGGCCACTTTGACTCACGCTTGCTCCTCCTAACTAGAATTCAAATAAGCTAAATGCAGACAGCCAAGCGCTGATTTTTTGCATTTGTCCGCTCAATACGAGAAAACCGAGCCCAACCATAATCATTCCATTAACAACCGCAAGTTTGCCTAAATAAGTGTTTATTTTTCGCAGAGTTTTTAACGAATACGAGATCACTACGGAAATGATCAAAAATGGAATGGCCATTCCAATGGAATAAGCACCTAACAAAAATATACCATGCGACAATGTTTCGGATGAGCTGGCTAGCAATAAGATCGATGATAGGGCAAGTCCAACGCATGGGGACCAACCAGTTGCAAACGCCATCCCGAGTAAAATGGAGCTAAAGATATTTTTAGGTTTTTGTTCGGACTGCACTCTTTTTTCTTTCATTAATAATTTGAATTTTAACAGTCCTGCCATCTGTAAGCCAAAGATAATGATAAGGATTCCGGCAATCTGCATAATCAGAACACGATACTGCGCCAAAACTTGGCCGACGAAACTAGCGGAAGCTCCTAATGCAATAAAAATTAAACTAAAACCAATAATAAAACCGATTGATCGGGAATATAGGGTGGTTCGATTTACATGCAATTTCGAGTCCTCAATCTTTCCACCTGTTAAATGGGTAATATAAGCGGGCAAGAGGGGAAAAACGCAAGGGGAGAAAAACGATAAAACCCCTCCTGCTAAAGCAAAAAATAGTCCAATGTCATTCATACACACGCACTCCTTTCATGTTCATTATTGAGGGGGATTGTTAAAGTTTGATTAAAAGGAGGAAAAAACATGGGCGGTCATCGCTTTAATCCAGAGAAAGCAGATTTACTGGTTGATCCAAAAAGGGAAGAGACATTATCTCCAACAAAGATGGCTGAACTCCTTGAGCTTAAGCCAGGGGAGATCATCGCTGATTTAGGTGCCGGAAATGGATTTTTTGCTATTCCTTTTGCTAGAAAAACAAAAGAAAAACTGGTTGCAATTGATATCGAACCTTTAATGTTGGAAAAATTAAAAGAACGAGCTAGGGAGGCTGGAATTAAAAACATTGAATACAAAGTAAGCAGTCTTGAAAACTTGCAGCTTGAAGGAGGAACATTCGATAAAATTTTGACAGCGCTTGTTCTTCATGAAGTGAGTGATTTACAAGGGGTTCTAAGTTCTATCCATAAAGCATTAAAGCCAAACGGAAAAGCATTGATTATTGAGTGGGAAAAGGTCGAAACAGACAGCGGTCCACCTTTACAAGAGCGAATTTCATCTGAAGAGATGGTGGAAATTGTGCAGAAATTACCGTTTAACACGACCGTCCATAAACTGAATGATTCTCAATATGGCGTGTTGCTTGAAAAAATATAGATGGATTAATTTAGTGAGGTTTATAGTTAGTCAAAGAATAATAGCAGCAAAGCATTTTAATGGTTGCAGTTTTTTTAATCGGTAATCAAGGAAGGGGACTTTTGAGCTAACTCACAGCTGTCGCTCCTTTCGAATTGTTTTTATAAAGATAAAATTGATTTTTATAAAGAGGAGCTGAATTCATGGTAAATAAACTTACAATCATTCAGCAAAATGACACTCATGTCTGTCTTGAGATTCACCCGAACCTTACTGAAAAAAACAGTCCATGATTAAAAAGCTGGAGGTTTTCTAGAATCCAGCACTATGTGGCCCTTCAAATGCTGGTTGAGAGACAGTTTTTTCACCGAAGCTCTGTTTTCTATCTTTCAACCCCAAGTGGTGGGACAGTTTTTTCACGGAAATGGGCAGTCTATCGGGCCATACAAAAGGGTAGAAGGAAAAAATGGTAACGATAGAAGATCTAACCTGCCCTAAGATGGTTGGATGTAAGTCAAGGAAACAATAGAAAATCATTCATCGAAGTAGCAGTCATTATCTCAAAATACCAACTCTTTCCCTGTGCATTTTTTTAATAATTGGCAGTCGAAATCCGGCATTGAATAACGGAATAATAAGATAATAAAAAGGTAATGGAAGGGGGATTGTGACAATGGATGTAAATAAAGTATTAGATGCGAAAGGGCTTGCGTGCCCGATGCCAATTGTTAAAACGAAAAAAGAAATGACAACGCTTGAAGCTGGCCAGGTGATGGAAATTCAAGCGACAGATAAAGGTTCCACTGCAGATCTCAAAGCTTGGGCTGAGAGCACTGGTAATCAATACTTAGGGACAGTCGAAGATGGTGATGTGTTAAAGCATTACCTTAGAAAAGCCACTCCAGAGGAAGAAAAAGAAGAGGCGAAACATCCAGATGTAGTGAACTTAGGAGATTTACAAAAGAAAATCGCTGGCGAGGAAAAAATTACGATTTTGGACGTGAGGGAACCAGCGGAATATGCATTTGGTCATATCCCAGGTGCCGTTAATATCCCTCTTGGGGAACTGGAAAAGCGGTTTGAAGAATTGAATCAAGACGATGAGCTTCATATCATCTGCCGTACGGGCAGCCGGAGTGATTTAGCGGCACAGAAATTGACGGAAAAAGGTTTTAAGAATGTGAAAAATGTCGTTCCTGGAATGAAAGAGTGGCCAGGCGATTTAAATAAAAACCATTAGGGGGAAATCATAATGAAAGTCGCGATTATCGCAGCAAATGGCGGAATGTTCGATGCCTATAAAGTGTTTAATATTGCAACAGCAGCAGCGGCCACGGATGCAGAGGTCGGAATTTTTTTTACCTTTGAAGGATTAAACCTTATTCATAAAGAAGCACATAAAAATTTACCGATGCCAGCGGGGACGGAACACTTCCAGGAAGGTTTTAAAAAGGCAAATGTGCCACCCGTTGAAGAATTAGTTGGAATGGCGGCAGATCTTGGTGTAAAAATGATTGCCTGTCAAATGACAATGGATGTCATGAGTCTTGAAAAAGAACAATTTATTGAGGGAATCGATGTTGGTGGTGCGGTTACGTTCCTAACTTTTGCAAAAGATGCGGATGTCACGTTAACCTTCTAGCTGAATACGAAGAGGTGAAAAAATGACAACAGTGAAAACCATCTCGGTAAAAGAACTGGTCAAAAAGATTCTCAGCAACGAGAAAATCTTTATTTTAGATGCTCGAAATACCGATGATTTCGATGATTGGAAAATTGAAGGCGAGAATGTGGAAATCATCAATGCGCCGTACTTTGACTTGTTGGACGGAGTGGAGTCGATTGTAGACAAGTTGCCGAAGGGGCAAGACATTTTTGTGATTTGTGCAAAAGGTGGCTCTTCGGAATTTGTTGCTGAACAGCTTGTTGAGGCTGGGTTTACACAAGCTTATTCGATTGAAGGCGGCATGAAAGCATGGAGTGAGCATTTAGAGCCGATTAAAGTTGGAGATGTTTCTGGTGGCGGAGCGATTTATCAATTTGTTCGAATCGGGAAAGGTTGTTTGTCTTATTTAGTAGAATCAAACGGACAAGCAGCGATAATTGATACAAATCGCATGCTTCAACCGTATGAGGATTTTATCAAAGAAAAAGGATTCAAATTAACTCATGTGTTTGACACTCACTTACATGCCGACCATATCTCAGGTGGAAGGAAGCTCGCCGGAAATTATGGCGCACAGTATTATCTGCCACCGAAAGATGCCGATGAAGTTCAATTCAACTACAATCAAGTCAATGATGCTGATGAATTTAAAGTGGGAGACATAATGATTAAAGCTCTTTATTCCCCAGGGCATACAATCGGAAGTACATCTTATATTGTGGATGACAAATATCTGTTAACAGGAGATATTTTGTTTATTGATTCAATTGGACGTCCAGATTTAGCTGGGAAAGCTCAAGACTGGGTAGCGGATTTAAGAAATACGCTTTATAAAACATACAAAGAACTAGCCGACGAATTACTCGTTCTTCCAGCTCATTATATGACTCACCATGAAATGAATGACGACGGAAGTGTATCGGAAAAGCTTGGCGTGCTGTATAAAGAAAATCACGGTTTAAACATTGAAGATGATGAAGAGTTTCGAAAGACGGTATCGGAAAATTTACCGCCACAACCAAACTCTTATCAAGAAATCCGTGAAACCAATATGGGAAAGATCAGCCCAGAAGAAGAGCAACAAAGAGAAATGGAAATTGGTCCAAATCGCTGTGCAGTAAGATAGACGTAAAAACTGGGATACCTATGTTGGTGTCCCAGTTTTTTATTTTTATTTTTTAAAAACCTGCTGCAAAAAAAATTGTTTAAACTGTTGACATTATACCTACAGGGGTATAATATAAATCTTGTCACCGCAATTCAAAGTACATTGGTGATCAGACATATTAATGGAAAGGTGGGGCCCAATTTGGAATATATCAATTATATCTTAATCGGTATACTTGTTTATTTATTATTGAAACGTCTTATTCCGACAAAGGGAATTAGACATATATCAACAGATCAGTTGAAAAAAGAATTGAAAGAAACGAAAAATAAACAATTCATTGATGTGCGCTCACCTGGAGAATTTAAAGGCAATCATATTAGAGGATTTAAAAATCTTCCATTACACCAATTATCGCAAAAAGCCACAACTCTTGATAAAGATAATGAAGTGGTAGTGATTTGTCAAAGTGGAATGAGAAGTCAAAAAGCATGTTCTCAGTTGAAAAAATTAGGATTTAAAAATATTACAAACGTAAAAGGCGGAGTAAGCGCCTGGAGACCATAAGGAGGAAAAAAGAATGAAAAAAATGACAGCAAAAGAAGTAGAAAATCTTTTAAAAGAAAACAAGGAATTAAATATTGTGGATGTACGTGAAGTGGATGAAGTCGCAACAGGGAAAATTCCAGGAGCAATTCATATCCCGCTAGGCTTAATCGAATTTCGTATGCATGAACTAGATAAATCAAAAGAATATATCATGGTATGTCGCTCAGGAGGTAGAAGCGGACGTGCATCAGAGTTCCTTGAGTACAACGGCTACAAGGTCATTAATATGACTGGTGGCATGATGTCATGGGAAGGACCTACTGAATAAATTTTTGGCTTTTATCATACCCTTCTGGGTAATATGGAATCAGGTGAACTGAAATTCTAACAAAAATCATCGAAGCATATTTTAACGAAAGAGTCAGGTGATTAGATGGAAGAGAAAAACGTAAACAACGTCAATGATTGTTCCACTGGTTCCTGAGGCATCGGGAAACAAAAACCCGGTCGTCATAAAAGCATTCCGCCGATATGACCTGGGGTTTATGTTTGGCTCCTGGTAGGAGCTATTATGTTGATTAAGAGTTTCTTCTAAAGAGGAAGGCTAGCATATTAACAATGTAAGTCAAAAAGAGTGTCAATGGGTACCGACCCCCAAAATTTAGATGATAAAACTAACTTTTTGGAGTGTTTTTTTGGTCAAATATAGTGAGGAATTTAAAATAAAGCTTGTTACTGAGTATTTACATGGAAATCTTTGATATAACTCATTGGCGAGAAATACAATAAGCCCTCTTTTTTAAGCATTATCGTAACGGTTTTAAGCTAAAGTACTCAAGCGCTTGATTGATATAATCTAAGTCAAAGATTTTCTTCTCGATGCAAAATTGAAGAACTAAATCTTGTGTATCACTATCAGAGAACGAATACCCTGCCGCACCTAAAAGTTCAACAACATCGTCGTAATCTAGTTTTAAAGCGAAAGCGAGGCTAAGCACCGTATTTTTTCGTGGTTGGTAGTTCGGAATCGAACGGATTTTTGAAAACAACTTGCGGTCGATTCCTGCTTTTTTATAAATGTCCGCATCACGGGCAGCTGTTTGATCGATGTAACGAAAAAGGACTTGGCTAAAGGTTGGTTTCCGCCGTGCTTCAATAAATGCTTCGAGTTCAATCTGCTGGAGTTCTTCTTGAAGGGGGCTATCGCTATACAATTCTAATTCAGCGGACGTAACCAATTCAAAATCAATCTGCTGGTAGGTTTGTACATATTGTTCCAATTCCATGAGTAGTTCTTTGCTTAGCATTGGATAATCCTCCGAAAAATGTCGCTTTTAAAGCGACCAAATATTGGTTGCACTCAAGTACGATTGTACCATGGGAAACCAATTTTGAGAGGATGATAGACATGAAAGCAAATAAAACGGAAATCGTTTTTTTACTCGATCGCAGTGGTTCCATGGCTGGACTTGAAAAAGATACGATCGGTGGATTTAACTCCTTTTTAAAAAGACAGTATCAATATGAAGGAGAAACCATTGTGACGACGGTTCTTTTTGACGATGAATATGAAATTTTGTGGAATGGGGAAGATGCAAACGGAATGATTCTGACGGAACAGGAATATTATGTAAGAGGATGTACGGCATTGCTTGATGCCGTTGGAAAAACCATTTTAGATGTCGGTGCCCGATTATCGAAACAAGCTGAGGATGAACGACCGGAAAAGGTGTTATTCGTGATTACAACGGACGGAATGGAAAATGCTAGTCGGGAGTTTTCTTATCAAAAAGTCAAAGAGATGATTCACCACCAGCAAGAAACATATAATTGGGAATTTATTTTTATGGGAGCTAATATCGATGCTGCTGCTGAAGCTAGTCAATTAGGAATTGAGAAAAAAAGTGCGTTCCAGTTTGATGCTTCTGAAAAAGGAGTAGAAGAAATGTATGAAATGGTGAATGAGGTTGTCACAGAAAAAAGACGAAATAGCATATAAATACAAAGGGACAATTCAAATGAAACATGCGAGTTTTAAAGTTTCATACATTCTAATTGACAAAATCCTTCACCGTCGTTTATAGTATTACTATCTTAATTGAATAGTTCTCCTAAAGGGGAGTAGCTTTTACAGCAGAGTCGTCAATTCGGAGATCACCATCTCCCGGCTTTGTTGGCAACCTTGATGTTGTTAGCAAGACCTTTACCTTTAATGGTAAAGGTCTTTTTGTTTTTCTGGAAACCTTTACCAATGTTGGTGAAGGTTTTTTGTTTTATTCAAGGTTAAAAGAATGCGAGGTTGATTACAGCAGCAAATTCAACACAATCTTATCCAAAAAAATAAACCTAGCATCATAGGAAATTAATACAGATAGGAGAGAAAATAATGAAAAAACCAAAAATTAACTTCATGGATCTGGTAAAGAAAAATAAAGAAGAATTACTAAATGATCGCAAAGAATTGGCGAAAATTGAGGAGCGGATTGAAAACAAACATTCCAAATTAGCAATGGAACAGTTATGGAAATTAACTTCAAACTAAACTAGGGGGCTATTCATGTTACTAAGAAAATATATGTCTTTGTTAGGAATTGGTTCGGCACAAATCGATTTGGTATTGGAAAAAGATACTTATCGAGCTGGTGAGACCGTAAAAGGGGTCTTCCATATTAAAGGGGGTACCATTGACCAGCAGTTAAAGAGAATTGAATGCGACTTGGTGCGCCGAGACCTTCTTTTAGAAAAAGATGTAGTGCTGCATACCGCTACGATCCTAACTTCTTCAACCATTCAAGCAGATGCTGTAAATGAGGTTTTGTTTTCATTTAAGCTTCCTGAGGATATGGAGGTCTCTACAGAAACGCAATCCTATCGATTTTCAACAAGGTTATATTTTACGCAGGGCGTGGCTAGCAGTGATCATGATGAGATCAAGGTTGTCACGAATTAACCTTTGTGAAGCAGCCAAACATCATTTTATTTTAGGAGGAAAACAGAATTGGAATTTTCCATATTATTAGAGTACGGGTGGGTCCTATTATTATTAGTTGCCCTTGAAGGACTGCTTGCCGCAGATAATGCGTTAGTTTTAGCGATTATGGTTAAGCACCTTCCTGAGGAAGAAAGGAAAAAGGCGCTTTTTTACGGCTTAGCTGGAGCGTTTGTCTTCCGTTTTGCTTCCTTATTTGCAATTTCCTTCCTTGTCGACGTTTGGCAGGTGCAAGCGATTGGAGCGTTATATCTCCTGTTCATCGCAATCAATCATATTGTGCGGAAACTTATTTTTAAACAAAAAGAATCAGATGTACCAGAAAAAGAAGCAAAGAAAACTGGATTTTGGGGTACGGTGTTGAAAGTAGAATTAGCGGATATTGCCTTTGCGGTTGATTCCATTCTAGCAGCTGTCGCCTTAGCAATGACTTTACCAAATACAAACCTTCCTGCCATCGGAGGCATGGATGGTGGAAAGTTTTTAGTGATTTTCGCCGGTGGGATGATTGGTTTGATCATCATGCGGTTTGCCGCGAATCTGTTTGTGAAATTGCTCCATTCCCGTCCAGGGCTTGAAATTGCCGCATTTGCGATTGTTGGTTGGGTAGGTGTCAAGTTAGCGGTGTTAACGTTGGGGCACGAAGATATTGGAGTCATTCCACATGACTTTGCTCATTCAACAGAGTGGAAGCTTATATTCTATATCGTTCTATTAGGAATTGCAGCAAGTGGATGGTTTTTTACAAAAGGAAAGCAAGAACAAGCGGCCTCATAATTCTGAAGAGCTAAGAGCCTGAACGACTCCAAGCAACCGAGCATATGTTACAAGCAAGAGGAGGCGATTTAGGATTGGCATCATTCAGTAGCTTAGCTCAAAGTGTTTCGTTCACTAGCCAGGGCTCAAGTTTTCGGCTGAATGACAAGCATCCAGAACTTGAGCCAATCGGCAAGGGTAGAAGCGCTTATGCTTTTAAAATAAAAGAGACAAACCTAGTAATCAAAGTGTTTTTCCCTTCTTTTGAGTCAGTCGCAAAAGAGGAAGCTGATGTATATAAGGTACTTGGCCAAAACCCATATTATCCAAGTTTATATGATTCTGGCGATCGTTACTTGGTTATTGATTATATAAGTGGTGATACATTATTTGATTGTTTAGTAAAGGGAATCGAGATTCGAGATGAATACATTCATGAAATCCAGCAGGCTCTTCTGTATGCAAGAAAACAAGGGCTAAATCCAGCGGATATTCATTTGAAAAACATCATTCTAACAAAAGATAAAAGCATCAAAATGATCGATGTTGCTCGTTTTCGACAACATCAAAAATGTAGAAGATGGCTGGATTTAAAAAAAGCCTATACAAAGATTTATAAAAAGTGGTTCTTTCCCAACAAGACACCTGAATTTGTCTTGAACCTCATTGCTTTTTTTTATAAGCGGAGACTGATTCCTTCTTTTCGGTAGGAAATCTATTATTACTTTGATAAGACCCTGCTCATGATAAGTGAGCAGGGTTTTTTTGTGGTTTGAAAACAGGCTAATGGCAAGTTGAGGATTGCTTATAGCAAAGTTTCTCCGTAAATTGATTGATTGAGATTTGTTCATGAAATCGTCCATTTTAGGACATCGTAAAAATGAAAAAGGGTTGCAATCAGCATATAAGCATTTTATTATATAAGTAGTTTCTTATATGTTGATGTGTGGGGGTGAAGGAATGGAGAAGAATTCATTAGAAGGTACGGCAAATATTTTAAAACTAATGGGCGATAAAACAAGATTATCGATGTTAGGTTTATTAATCAAACATGATTGTTGTGTCTGTGAGTTTGTGGAGATGTTTAAAATGTCACAGCCTGCCATTAGTCAACATCTACGAAAATTAAAGGATGCTGGTTTAGTAAAAGAAACAAGGAAAGGTCAGTGGATTTTTTATTCTTTAAACAAAGACAATCAGTATTATCCACTTGTTCAGGATGTGATCAAATATATCCCTGACCAGGAACAAAAATTGATTCTTTTACAGCAACAGGGACTTCGAATTTCCTGTGATTAAAATGGAGGTTTTACCGTGACACAAGTTCTACTCGCATCATTGATTTTTATTGTGACACTGATTCTAGTCATTTGGCAACCGAAAAACCTTTCGATTGGTTGGTCTGCTTGTGGCGGGGCGATTCTTGCCTTACTCGTCGGTGTTGTTGATTTCGGAGACGTCTGGGACGTAACCGGAATTGTTTGGAATGCGACATTAGCTTTTATCGCCATTATTATGATCTCGCTTATTCTGGATGAAATTGGTTTCTTTGAATGGGCCGCACTTCATATGGCAAGAGTCGCAAATGGAAACGGGGTCAAAATGTTCATCTACGTCTCCATTTTAGGTGCTTTGGTTGCTGCGTTCTTTGCCAACGACGGTGCCGCTCTAATTTTAACACCGATTGTGCTTGCGATGGTGCGCGCGTTGAAATTCGATGAAAAAATGGTGTTTCCATTTATTATCGCAAGTGGATTTATTGCAGATACGACGTCATTGCCACTCATTGTTAGTAACTTGGTGAACATTGTTTCTGCCGACTTCTTTGGGATTGGCTTTGTTGAATTTGCTTCGCGAATGATTGTGCCAAACTTATTCTCGTTAGCAGCAAGTATTTTGGTTCTATATTTCTTTTTCCGAAAAAGCATTCCGAAAAAGTATGATATAACTCATTTAAAACAACCAGTCGAAGCGATTCGCGATCGTAAGATGTTTACGATTTCTTGGGTTGTGCTTGCTGTTCTGTTAGTCGGCTACTTTGCAAGTGAGTTCGTTGGGGTACCGGTGTCGTTTATCGCCGGCATCATTGCGATTGTTTTCTTATTGATGGCAAGACGAAGTCCAGCAGTCAATACGAAAACGGTCATCAAAGGAGCTCCTTGGAACATCGTTTTCTTCTCGATTGGGATGTATGTGGTTGTTTATGGATTGCGTAATGCTGGACTGACTACTGTCCTATCCGATGTGATTCAAGTGTTTGCGGATCAAGGGCTATTCGCAGCGACCGTCGGAATGGGCTTCATAGCGGCGATTTTATCATCGGTAATGAACAATATGCCTACCGTTATGATTGATGCCCTTGCGATTGCCGACACGAATACAACCGGTGTGATTCGAGAAGCCTTAATTTATGCAAACGTCATTGGTTCGGATTTAGGACCGAAAATCACGCCAATAGGATCGCTAGCGACCCTATTATGGCTACATGTTCTAAGTTTAAAAGGCGTCAAAATCACTTGGGGTACTTATTTTAAAACAGGAATCATTTTAACGATTCCCACGCTATTCATTACGTTAGTGGGACTCTACCTATGGTTGCTGATCATCCCGCATTAACTGGCAGTAAGGCCCCTACTTCAAGACATGAGGAAGACCTAAAAAGGATAAGTCGGGGACCAACTGCCAGTAAAAGCCCGATTGGTTCAACTAACATTCAGTGGGGGATGGAGAAACCCCCCCACTGAATGAAGTTTCACTTTATCTAAATTACATCTTAAAGGAGAATCATCTATGTCTAAAAAAACAATTTACTTCTTATGTACAGGAAACTCTTGCCGCAGCCAAATGGCCGAAGGTTGGGCGAAAAAATATTTGGGTGACGAGTGGGAAGTCAAAAGTGCTGGAATTGAAGCGCACGGGTTAAACCCAAATGCTGTAAAAGCAATGAAAGAAATCGACATTGATATTACGAACCAAACTTCTGACATCATTGATCCAGAGATTTTAAATAACGCTGAATTTGTTGTCACTCTTTGTGGAGATGCCGCTGACAAATGTCCAGTCACACCTCCACATGTAAAACGAGACCACTGGGGCTTTGATGACCCAGCTAAGGCCCAAGGAACAGATGAAGAAAAATGGGCGTTTTTCCAACGTGTGCGTGATGAAATTGGTGAGCGCATCAAAACATTTGCGGAAACTGGAAAGTAAAAGGAGCAGTGCGAAGAGGCTTTGCTCCTCTTCGTGTTTGACTAAGGCTCTTTTCTCAGGCCTTATTGCTTTTGAACTACAATTACACTGAATGAACTAGGTTATAAGAAAAAAAGAGCTGTTTAGGATTTTAAAGGTAATTTTTACGTAATAGCCTTAACTAAAAAGAGGAGGGATTCGATATGAACATAGTAGAAATCTTTGATCCGGCATTATGTTGTCCGACGGGTGTTTGTGGACCAAGCGTCGATCCGGAGCTAACAAGAATGGCGTCCGCTGTTTTTCTATTAGAAAAGAAGGGACATGATATTACGCGATACAATCTAGCGACCGATCCAGCTAAATTTGCGGAAAACGAAGCGGTAAATAAAGTCCTTCACGAAAAAGGACCAGATGCACTACCTATGACGGTCTTAAACGGGGAAGTTGTCAAAACAGGAGCATATCCGAGCAATGAACAGCTTGCTTCATGGTTTGGTGTCGCGGAAGAGGATTTAAAAGAAAAGAAAGCGAGCAAAACGCTTAACTTATTATAGAAGGCTCTTTTCTCAGACTTTATTGCTTTTGACACAAAAAATACGACTGAATAAGCATGGTTATACAAATAATAGCTTCATTTTATGAGAAAAGAGCTTGAAAACTTAATGAAACATACAAATTGGCTATTATTACGTTAAAATCGGCTTTAAGATTTTAACAACAATTTTTATGAAAACAGACCGATAGAAAGAAGGTACACATGATGTTTCAACCCTTTGAACCAAAACAAGTAATTGATACTCCGTTTCTGTTTTTTACCGGAAAAGGAGGGGTAGGGAAAACGTCAACGGCGTGTGCCACTGCCGTTTCATTGGCGGATGAGGGGAAAAAGGTGCTCCTTGTTAGCACAGACCCCGCTTCCAATTTGCAGGATGTTTTGGAAGTGGAATTAAGCAATGAACCGAAAGCCGTACCATTAGTAGCTGGTTTATTTGCCTGTAATCTTGACCCAGAAGAAGCTGCAAGAGCTTATCGTGAAAAAGTGGTCGGCCCTTACCGCGGAAAACTGCCAGATTCCGTTGTCGCGACAATGGAAGAGCAATTATCAGGTGCATGTACGGTCGAAATTGCCGCATTTGATGAATTTACCGGCTTGCTTTTAAATGAAACTATTGTGGCTGCTTATGACCATATCATTTTTGATACGGCTCCTACTGGTCACACGTTGAGATTGCTGCAACTTCCGACGGCTTGGAGTGGATTCTTGGAGGAAAGTACCCATGGAGCGTCTTGTTTAGGTCCATTGTCAGGATTAGCGGAGAAAAAGGCGATTTATTCCGAGAGCATGAAAGCCTTAGCGGACCCTAAAAAAACCACTTTGATTTTAGTGGCGCGCCCAGATGAATCTTCGTTGTTTGAAGCAAACCGAGCTTCACAAGAATTAAAAGAAATCGGCATCAGCAATCAGCTATTAATTGTGAATGGATTAATGGAAACGTTTGTGGCAGATGACACCGTTTCAGCGAGTTTTTATGAAAAGCAACAAGCAGCGATTGCCAAAATGCCAGCGGGGATTGTGGGAGTGACGACCTTCTCCTTGCCTTATGTGTCTTATTCGTTAACAGGATTGGCGAACTTGCGACAACTATTGGATCATCAAACAGTGGTTGAATCAGGGGGGGCTGAAGTAAGCTCCCATCATCAGCTAGCGAGTCTAAATGAATTGGTAGAAGACTTATCTAAAAAAGGGACAAGAGTTATTTTTACAATGGGGAAGGGCGGCGTCGGCAAAACCACAATGGCGTCGGCGATCGCGGTTGGACTTGTAGAAAAGGGACATAAAGTTCATTTGACGACAACCGATCCGGCAGCCCACCTCGACCTGATGTTCAAGAGCGACGATCATAATGAGTCCTTATCTTTGAGTCGAATTGACCCTAAAAAAGAGGTTGAAGCCTATAAACAAGAAGTTTTAGCAAATGTGAGCGAAGAACTCGATGAGGCAGGCCTAGCCTACTTAGAGGAAGATTTAAACTCTCCATGTACAGAGGAAATTGCTGTGTTCCGCGCGTTTGCAGAAGTTGTGGAACGCTCCAAGGATGAAATCGTGGTCATTGATACAGCGCCTACTGGTCACACATTATTGCTTTTAGATGCAGCACAGTCTTACCACAAGGAATTGGCGCGGACAACAGGGGAAGTACCAGAAAGCGTTCAAAAGTTGTTGCCACGATTGCGTAATTCCGAAGAGACGAGTGTTGTTATTGTGACCTTAGCTGAAGCAACACCTGTTCTCGAGGCAAGTCGTTTGCAAGATGATTTAAAACGAGCGGAAATAACTCCGAATTGGTGGATTATTAATCAAAGTTTATATGCGACCGACACAAAGGACCCTGTTTTGAGAGGCAGAGCGCTTGCTGAAGAACAGTGGATTGAAAAAGTCGAAACAGAATTAGCAGAGAAAGCCGCGATTGTTCCGTTATATAGTCAAAATAAAACAGGTTATGAGCAGTTAAAAGTGTTTAGTGGATGATTTCTCGAATTGTTGTCAAACTATTGGATGAGGTTCAGATATGAAGGAAGCGTTAAAAAAGATTTATCTGAACGCTTAAAAAATCGATTAAAGAGGCTCGGTTCTGGAATGGAATCGAGTCTCTTTTTGGAATTGTGGAGGACTATCGTTTCCGAAAAGAGAGGAGAGAAGAGAGTTTGGTAACGATAGAGATTCTATCGTGCCCGAAAAGAGAGGAGAGAAGAGAGTTTGGTAACGATAGAGATTCTATCGTGCCTGAAAAGAGAGGAGAGAAGAGAGTTTGGTAACGATAGAGATTCTATCGTGCCCGAAAGAGAGGAGAGAATAGAATTTAGTAACGATAGGAATCCACCCTCATCCAGGCCGTAAACCGCGAGAAGTGTCTAGTGTTAGTGTTACGAAAGAAAACAACCACGACGCTTTCATAGCCATCGTGGTTATCTACTAGAACGAAAATCGCTAAAAAGTACGACTCTAAATTAATCCCGCAGGATATTCAATCTACATCCCTTTAAATCTCTACCCTCTCGTTTGTTACCGGCCAAGTTTCTAACTGATAAGCCATTTCCCAAAAAGCGTATTCATATTGACTGCTAATGATGAAATGTTCTTTCATTCGTTCGCGGTCCGTTTCGGTCACATTTTCCGCGATTTTATCTAATCTAGCAATCTGTTCTTCTACTAATGTCCGGAACCATTCACCGCCATAGGCAGCAATCCACTCTTGATAAATCGGTTCCTCCGGCGTACAACCTTTGAGCCTTTCACCAATTTCATAATAAAGCCAATAGCATGGCAAAATTGCAGCGATAATATCACCGATATGACCTGAATAAGCCGCACGGTACATATGTGAAGTATAGGCATACGCAGTTGGTGCTGGTTTGAAATTGCTCTTTTCTTCCTCGGTAATTTCTAATAGCTTCGAAAACTTTTCATGCAGCTGCAATTCTGCTTCATAAGTCCCTTGAGCATGGCTGGCCATGCGGCTTGTTGTATGTAAATCTGGTGATTTGGTTGCCCCTAAAGCTTGCACTCTAGCAAAATGGGATAAATAGTAGGCATCCTGTTGAACGTAATAACGGAAACAAGAAAGCGACAAAGTCCCATCTCCAATCCCTTTTACAAACGGGTGGTTAAAACTTGCTTCCCAAATATGATTAGCAGCTTGACGAAGTTCTTGTGAAAATTTCATTTTAATTCCCTCCAATAATTAATTATTTCTCGTAAAGAAAAAAGTAAAGCTCACCGGCTAGTAAAGGTTCTTCGCAAAAAAACTCTGATCAACGATTAACCTGAATAAATAGTAGTCTATCAACCTTAAGTCTTTGTACATCCCTCCAGACTCCAACCGATATCCATCACAATCTCGTTAAAGGTCAATAAAAAAACCACTTTCCAAAGACAGAAGGAAAGTGGTTTAAATGACAACAAGATACAATCGTTGTTCTCCACTTCCCTACGCTGGTATGAGCCAGATCAGGTTCTAAGGGTCTTAGAGTCATACTCTAATCTCAGCTTTTAGGCGAAAATCTCACCAATAAAGCACCCCTAGTGGTTCGGTTAGATATGTAATTTCCCTTTATCCTAACAGGTTTGTGTGAATTGTCAAGGTTTTCAGATACTTCAATTAAAAAAGAAGGACTTTTCCATGTGGTGGAAAAGTCCTTCTGACTGTTATGATTGATTTTCAACTGGGGTTAATTCACTTTCCGTAACCCACTTGTGATTGGTAACTTTTTCGGAGTCATCTGTAGGTGTGAAATCAATCATGTAAACCGTTGTTTGTTTTGCTGAAATGATTTCAGCTGTTGCTCCTTTCATGCCTTCCATATGATCTGCATCGAGGATTACTTCGGATCCTTGTCCGTACGGCTGATCGTCGGCATCTTTGATTTCTTCATGAATCACCCATTTATGGTTTTCTACCATCTCTCCACCGGTCGTTGGTGTATACGATACCGTATAGACTGTCGTATCATAAGCGCCGACAATGGTGGCTTCGGCTCCCTTCATTCCCGGCATATGACCTTCTTTAATCACAGCTTGACTTCCGATAGGAAATTTCGGATTTGTTGATTCTTTTAATCCATCAGGAACATCCCCGGACCCTGAATGATTCATATGGGAATGATCTGTTTTCGCTTCGTCGGTATTTTGTTCAGCTTCAGTTGCCTCATTGTTGCTATGTTGCTCCGTTTCGCTTGCATTAGAGTCAGGGGGAGCTTCCTTTTCGGTGTTCCCACAAGCGGTTATAAATAGAACGGTTAGCATTGTGACAAGGACCAGTATCCAATTACTTCGAATCATAGATTTTAAAACCTCCAATGTTGCCTTTTATCAAAATAAAATGGTCACATTAACTTTTATTCCCATTTCTATTCGTTTTAATCGATAATATCTATGAGACCTCATGCGTAGGTTTCTGCACCGACCGTAGAAGTTCCTTTTTAAGTAGAGTTGTAATGGAAAGATAAAGTTCAATGACTGTTAGACAGAGAATCATCCATATTCCACCGTGGATGATGATTTTTTTCATAATCAGAATATAACTAAGCTGACTTTGAATGAAAAAAGTAAACGTATAAAACATCGCAAACGTAAAAATGCGGCTCCACTGGGACACATCATAGACGAAAATTCCTCTTCGAACTCCGTACAACCTGATCCGCTTCACCAAGCGGGCAAGCTCGATTGACTCGACAATGAAAAATAGGATAAAAGCGGAGGTCCAAATTGTTTCTATCATGAACGGATGTGTTGCTTGTGAAAGAATACAGGCCAAGCCAGAAATCGAAAGGGCACCATGGATAATACAATTGGTGTTTTTCCAGTCAGTTTCAATCGCCCATGGGTTGTACCGGTAGCGCCGATAAATGAAAAGAAGACTAATAAAATAGAAAAGCAATCCGACAAGAATCATCATCAAATCAATTGCATCCGGAATGGGTTTATGGAAAGAACTTAACAATAACACTAAGGACTGTGTGCTAACGGTAGTAAGAAAGATAATTCCATGTACTTGATCTTCCTTTTTAGTACGGTAAATTTGATAAAGGGACATTGTCGACACCACCATGTACCCAAGCCATAGTGAAAAGTTTAAAGTGGCAATGACAATTGCTGCTTGTTCCCATTGTGAGACATGACGATTGATTAAAACTCCACAAATGGAACTCGCTGCTACCCAAGTACCGATCCCAAAACGATTCATGATGGTAAGATAATGTAATGAGGTGAACTTGGCTTTAAAGAGTGACCGCCACAAAGAAAAGAAGAAGGCAATCCATAACGCTAGAATGATGCAGATACTATAATGGAAGAGGATAGACTGGGTAAAGCTTGAACGAAAAAAGTTTGAAATCACACCTTGTGTCATGATTCCTAGCGCCATAATCACGGCCATAGTAGATGTTTTTATATAAATATTAAAATAAAGAATGATGAGGATAAAACAAATAGATAGACTAACAAGAAAATAAAGCATGCTTAACCACCTAACGAATTAAATATTTTAAATATTACCATTTATATTGTGAAAATAGGTGAATTTTGCTTAACCCTGAAACTATAGTTGTCAATTTGAAGTGTGGTACACTTATGAAAAACGAAGATTGGTCATAGAGGTGGATATAAAGTGAAAACGGTTCTAGTGATTGGCGGAGGTATTACAGGCTTATCGGCCATGTATGAATTACATAAATGGAAACAGGAAAAAGGTGCGGATGTTCGATTAGTCCTTGTAGAAGCAGGAGAAGAACTTGGTGGAAAAATAACCACCGTTCATCAAAGTGGTTTTATTATGGAAGCAGGGGCGGACTCCATTGTCTCTAGGAAGTTAGAATCACTGTCTTTGGTGGAAGAGTTGGGACTAGAACAAGAAGTGGTTTACAACTCAACTGGAATTTCTTTTATTTATACTGATGGAGAATTAAAGGCCATACCGGCTGATTCTGTATTTGGAATTCCGGCAAGCATCAAATCTTTAGCGGAAACGACGCTAGTTTCAGCGGAAGGAAAAATAGCAGCACTAAAAGATTTTTACACAAAAAACGACCAGTTTACCAAGAATGATTCCGTCGGTGCTTTCCTTGAACATTTTCTCGGGAGTGAATTTGTAGAGAAACAGATTGCTCCGGTTTTATCAGGTGTATATAGTGGAAAATTAACGGACTTAACCATTGCTCCCACGCTTCCGTATTTAATTGACTACAAGGAGAAGTATGGAAGCATCATCAAAGGCTTAGAAGCGAATAAACAGCAATTTAAAGGTGGCGAGCGTAAATTTCTTTCGTTTAAAAATGGCTTAAGCAGCATAATTGAGGCAATCGAAAACCAGTTGGAAGACGTAGAAATCTTTAAAGCCATAAAAGTAAATAAAATTGAAAAAGACAATCAACATTATCGAGTGGAATTGAATAATGGGGAAGTCGTTGAAGCAGATCATGTTGTATTAAGTATCCCGCATACAGCAGCGGAAAAACTGATTGACGATCCAGAACTTACGAAAGGATTCTCCGGACTTCGAAATAGTTCTCTAATCAGTGTATATGTTGGGTTTGATGTCCCAGATCGCATTCTCCCAGCGGATGGTACCGGATTTATTACCGCAAACACAGATGAGCTATCTTGTAACGCTTGTACCTGGACAAGTAGGAAATGGAAGCATACGTCAAAGTCTGGGAACCTTTTGGTAAGATTATTTTATAAAAGCAGTCATCCAGCCTTTGCTTCATTAAAAGAAATGAACAGAGAGGAACTGTTAAAGGCTGCGATGAACGATATCCAAAAAAGTCTAGGTATCGATGCTGAGCCAGTTGCTAGTGAAGTGACCAATTGGTCGGATCAAATGCCCAATTATCTAATCTCACACCCTCAAAGTGTGGCAATGCTTGAACAAAAGTTAGCTGCAGATTATCCAGGCATTCATCTCGCTGGCTGTTCGTATTATGGCGTTGGGATTCCAGATTGTATCGAAAATGGGATCAAAACGGCACAGAAAATCATTCATTTAAATAAGTAAGCCTATAAATCAATCCCCTTTGTTGGGATTGGTCAATAGGCTTTTTTCTATTTTCTAGTTGGCCTCGCTTTTCACGGAAGGGAGGTTTTCTTTTTCTTCGAGTTGGGCATGATTTTTCAACTGTCGTACAATCTTTTTGTATTTCTTCAAAGAGTAACAAGAGCCAGAATAGGTTAAATGCCGACTAGAATCAAACGGAATATAAATGACAGCAAAAATTGGGAAAAAGGTTCTTCGTCGAAATCGCAAGTCTTTCCAAAACACAAAATACCCATTTTTTCGTTTCTGAACATGTGGAAAGGCGTACTTCGTTGATAAAATAAAATCACGAATGGTTTGACTTTCTAAGCTATCTACAACAACATTCGGAAAGTCAATTTGTTTCGCTAGCACATAATCCACCGTAAATTCTTTACGAACATAAACCCCAAATAGATAGTCATTTTCTGTTTCAATTAACACTTTCCATTTCGAAATGGGCTGTTGCGGAATGAGCTTGATTTCGATCGCTTTTTGAAAATACATAGATAGGGTTCTTTTAATTAAGAAAGAGTAGAATTTCCGAAAACCGATGTATAGGAACATAAGCGAATAAATAACCGCAAATACAGTACCTGCTTCATAAAACAAGAGTGATACAAAACCAGCTGCATGGAGAAGCAAAATATAGGTGTCTGTTAGTGGGATGCTATCAAATGAAATCCATTTGGTTGTAAAAGGGCGAAGGGCCTGAGTTCCATAAACATTAAATAGATCGAAGAAAACATGGAGTAGCGTAGCAAGTAAGGTCCAAAAGAACAAATGCGTAAATCCTGATGGTGTAAAGCTTAAATACAAGATACTTGAAAGGGTGAGTGCCAAAAAGGGGAGAATCACAATCGAATGAGACCACCCACGATGATGACGCTTATAAAAACCTTTTCCTTTTAATTTTAACAAATAGTCAAAATCAGGTGCATTTGATCCAAGGATGGTTCCAGCAAGGACGGCTTGCGATAAGACAGGGTTCTCAGCAACAACAGGATCCAGTTGGGCAAGAGCTGCTAAACCAAGGCCAATAATAATATGGGAACCTGTATCCATGCTCATTCCTCCTTTGTAAAGGGTTGTGTGAATTTTGTCGGTAGTGCAGTCTTTTAAATTTAGATAGAGTGTTATGCTTTTGAGGGTTTTAGTGGAAAGGGTATGTGTACTGGTGGGTATAGGGGAGTAGTATGTTAGATTGTTAGACCCCTTCATCATAATTCCTTCTCTTTAACGGGGAATAAAGAGCATGTTAAAAGTAGGTTAAGATTTTCTCAATTCCCGGATTAACTAGCGCTAATGTTAGGTTTATGTAAACTTTCCATTCAAGACAAAGGAAATTCATCTGGTAAGAAGGAATAGTTATGCAAAAATCTTCTTAAAGTGAGGGGTCTGAATGAAAGCATTGCCGACAATTCGCATACCAGTACTCATGAAAATGTGGGAAGAGAATCCGAAAGTTTGGAAGTTTCTTATTGATGTTGGGATCTTGATAAAATATAAAACCATGAAGTCTGAGAAACTCCCTAGTAGAATTGAGTTTCCATCTACTACAGTTCTATATGTGAATCCAGATGAGAATCGTGGGAGGGCTTTGTTGATTAGCGGGGGTGTGACGCAATCTAGAGTGAAGCATTTTTGGGAAAAGGCTGTCCATCGTTATTCGCCAGACTTGATCCTTGATGTAGGTGTGAATTATGGAGAATGCATGTTTTCGACGATTTACCCGAAGCATTGTAAAATCATTGGAATAGAGGCTAATCACCATTTATTGAAATATCTACATCAGTCAAAAGTGGAGCATCCGAATCAGGAACAAATGACAATTATTCATGCGCTAGCTGCTGATAAAGAGGATGAGCAAAAGGACTTCTTTATTGACCGGCATTGGTCGGGGACTTCCTCAGCTTCCTATAAACCAGCACATCAGATGATCGAAACCATCCCTGTGCGGACGATGAAGATTGACTCGCTTCTAAAAGAGGAGAATGGTTTTCAACGAA
>Ga0182742_1001805_pt1 | contig 25938 bp, 23 predicted proteins | sample eDN5th37CBELigMG_FD_128880 | JGI IMG/M metagenome (GOLD analysis project Ga0182742, IMG submission 128880) | Enriched Miracle-Growth compost microbial communities from Emeryville, California, USA - eDNA 5th pass 37_C BE-Lig MG (version 2)... ...
CGGCAAGCACCGCCTGCTGATCTGCGCGTCGCTGGTCGCGGCGAGTGTGGCGTTCACGACCGCGGGGACGTTCGGGGCCTGGAAGCCCGAGGCGACGGAGACGCTGCCGACCTACCTGGGCGCATTCGCGTTCGGAATCGCGGCGGCCTGCATCGCGCCGCGCGTGAAGCACGCCCCGGCCGCGCTGGCCGCCGGGATCGCGCTCGTGGTGGGCAACGGCGTCTGGCACAGCGGCGGCACGGGGCAGCTCGGCCACGCGCTCGCCGACCTGCCCGCCGAGCTCGGCTTCGCCGCGATCATCTGGGCGCTCGCGGCCAAGCCCGCGCGGATCCTGGAACGCGCGCCGCTGCGCTCGATCGGCACGGTCTCCTTCGGCCTGTACCTGTGGCACATGCCGGTCATGTTCGCCCTGCAGATCCACGACCGGATGCCCGAGCGCTTCCTGCCCGCGATGCTGTGGATCGCCCCGATCACGGCCGCCCTGGCGATCGCCAGCTGGTACCTGATCGAGAAGCCGGCGATCGCGCTCAGCGGGCGCCCGCGGCGGCAGCGCGCGCCCGCCGGGCAGCTCGCTACGCGGTATTCACGGTGATCTTGGCCACCCCGACCACGAAGCCGCCCGCGAGCGCGTCGGTCCCGAACGTCTGATTGAGCAGGTCCGCGGCCTCCTGCTTGAGCTTGACGGTCGTGCCCTCCAGGATCGCCGTCCCGTCGCCGGTCTGTAGCGGCTTGAGCGTGCGGCCGTCGAGGAAGAACAGCGGCGCGCTCTCCGCCGCCACCTCGCCGTCCACGGCCACCTTGCCGGTCAGCACGGACTTGCCGGGGTCGACCGAGAAGTCGGTCAGCTCGACGGTCTTGCCCGCGCCTGCCAGGCTCAGGCCGCTGCCGTCGTGGGCGATCATGCCCTGCACGTACGGGGATTCCGTGCCGGGCTTGTAGTAGGTCACGGTCCCGCCCGTGATCGGGAACGACGCGACGCCGCCGGAGAGTTCGGCGTCGCCCAGCGGGGCCGGGGTGAGCTCGAGCGCGCCGAGCGCTTCGACGAAGCCGGCGTCGAGCGTGACCGCGGTGTCCTGGCCGCTGAGGCTCGGGATCGAGGCCACGGGCTCGACCGGGGCGGGCTCGCCGTCGGAGCCGCAGGCGGCCGCGCCGAGCGCGAGCGCCACGACCAGCGTCTTGATCTTCATGGGGTCCTCGCTTCGGGAAGGGGGATGTCCAGGGCCCTTCTCCGGGCGAGGGCGGCCGGCGGATGCGCCGGACGGGTTAAATTGGCGCGTGGCCGCGACCAACCCAACGCTGCTCGGCCGCCGGGCTGAGCTGGCGGCGGTCGACGCGGCGCTCGAGCGCCTCGAGCGCCGCCACAGCGCCGTGCTGGCGTTCTCGGGCGAGGGCGGGATCGGCAAGACCCGGCTGCTGGAGGAGCTGGCCGCCCGCGCGGAGGCGACCGGCGCGCTGGTGCTGAGCGGCCGCGCGTCCGAGCTCGAGCGCGAGCTGCCGTTCGGCGTCTGGGAGGACGCGCTCGCCGAGCACGCCGAGTTCCTCGGCCCGGAACGGCTGGAGCGGCTCGTCGGCGACCAGCTGCCCGAGCTGGCGGCGGTGCTGCCGGCGGTCGGGCGCGTCCCTGCCGGGCTGCAGGACGAGCGCTACCGCACGCACCGCGCGGTGCGGGCGCTGCTGGAGGCGCTGGCGCGCAGCCAGCCCGTGGTGCTCGTGCTCGACGACCTGCACTGGGCCGACGACGCGTCGCTGGAGCTGGTGGCGCACCTGCTGCGGCGCCCGCCGCGCGGGCGGGTGGCGCTCGCGCTCGCGTTCCGGCCGGCGCCGATCCGGCCGCTGCTGGCGACCGCGCTGGCCACGGCCGAGCGCGACGGCACGGTGATCGAGCACGTTCTCGGGGCGCTCTCGTTCGCGGACGCCGAGGCGCTGCTGGGCAACGAGATCCCCGGCCCGGTCCGGGGCGAGATCTACGAGGCCGGCGGCGGCAACCCGTTCTTCCTGCAGCAACTCGCGCGCGAGTACGCCGCGGGCCGCGCGGTCGCGGCTGAGCCCGCCGGCACGGGCGTGCCGCGCGCGGTGGCGCGGGCGCTCGAGCAGGAGATCGCGGCCTTGAGCGAGGCGGCCCGCGCGCTGGCCCAGGGCGCGGCGGTCGCGGGCGATCCCGTCGACCTCGACCTGGCCGCGGCGGCCGCGGCGCTCGAGGAGGCCGCGACCCTGGACGCGCTCGACGAGCTGCTGGCGGGCGCGCTGCTGGTCTCGACCGACATACCACGCCGCTACCGCTTCCGGCACCCGCTCGTGCGCCACGCGATCTACGAGTCCGCCGCCGACGGCTGGCGGATCGCCGCCCACGGCCGCGCCGCGGCCGCGCTGGCCGAGCGCGGCGGGTCGCTGGCGGCCCGCGCGCACCACCTGGAGCGCTGCGCCAAGCCCGGCGACGCCGAGGCGCTGGAGGTCCTGATCGAGGCCGGCAGGCACGCCGCGGCGCGCGCGCCCGCGACCGCCGCCGACCGCTTCGCCGCCGCGCTGCGGCTGCTGCCCGAGACGCCCGAGGCGGTGCCGCGGCGGCTGGAGCTGCTCGTCGGGCTCGCGCAGGCGCTGGCCGCGACGGGCCGGCTGGAGGACGCGCTGGGCGCGCTCGACGAGGGCCTCGGGCTGGTCGGGCCGGAGCTCGCGCCGCTGCGGGCGCGGCTCGTGGCCGGCTGCGCGATGTGCGAGAACCTGCTCGGCCGCCACGCCGCCGCCCACGCGCGGCTGCTCGGCGCGCGCTCCGAGCTGGGCGAGGAGGGCTCGTGGGCGGCGGCCGACCTCGAGATCGAACTCGCCGCCGACGCGCTCTACGAGCGCGACTTCGCCGGTGTCCGCGCGTGGGCGCAGCGCGCGCAGGCCACGGCGTCCGCGCTGGGCGCGGAGCCGTTCGTGGCGGTCGCGGTCGCGCTGGAGTGCTTCGGCGCGATCGGGCTGGGCGAGATCGAGGATGCCCAGGCGCTGCGCGCGGACGCGGCGGCGCGGCTGGACGCGCTCGACGACGGCGCGTTCGCCGGGCGCCTGGACACGGCCTACTACCTGGGGTTCGGCGAGTTCTTCTGCGAGCGCTACGACGACGCGATCCGCCACTTCCAGCGCGGCATCGCCGTCTCCCGCTCCTCGGGCCAGGGCCAGTTCGTGATCCCGATGACGATCGGGCTCGCCCACGCGCTGGAGGTCCGCGGCCGGCTGGACGAGGCGGCCGAGGCCGCCGACGCCGCCGTCGAGGGCGCACGGCTGTGGGGCAACCGGCAGATGCTGTGCTTCGCGCTGACCGCCGACGCCTGGGTGAGCGCGCTGCGCGGCGAGCTCGGCCGCGCCCGCGCGTCCGGCGCGGAGGCGATGGCGCTGCTCGACGGCCTCGACGAGAGCGTGCTGTCCGGCGCGACCCGCGTGCACGTGGCCGCCGCGCAGCTGGAGGCGGGCGAGCCCGAGGGCTGCCTGCAGGCGATGGCCGCCGGCGGCGCCCCCGAGTTCCCGGGCGTCGAGCCCGGCCGGCGCGCCTGGCTGTACTCGATCCTCGCCCGCGCCGAGCTCGCGCTCAAGCGCCCCGCGGCCGCGCGCGAGTGGGTGCGCCGCGGCGAGGAGACCGCGGCCGGCCTCGGCCTCCCCTACGCCGAGGCGGCCGTGCTGTGCGCGCGGGCGCAGCTCGAGCTGGAGGCGCCCGGCGACGGCGACCCGCTCGGCGCGGCGCTGCGCGCGGCCGAGCTCGCGGACTCGGTCGGCGCGGTCATCCAGGCCGGCCGCGCGCGGTTGCTCGCCGGCCGTGCGACCGGCGACGAAACCGGGCTGCCGCTGCTGGAGCGCGCGGAGTCCGAGCTCGGCGGCTGCGGCGCGGTGCGCCTGCGCGACGAGGCCGCGCGCGAGCTGCGCCGGCGCGGCCGCAAGACCGGCGCCCGCCGGCGGCGGTCCGCGGGCGGGGACGGGCTCGCGGCGCTCTCCGGCCGCGAGCGCGAGGTCGCCGACCTGGTCGCGCTCGGGCGCACGAACAAGGAGATCGCGGCCGAGCTGTTCCTGTCGGAGAAGACGGTCGAGACCCACATGAGCCGGCTGTTCAACAAGCTCGGCGTGCGCTCGCGCGCCGAGGTGGCCGAGGCGGTCGGCCGCGAGCGCGGCTGAACGTCCGACCGCGCGCGTACCTTCACGCTCCATGTGGAGGCTGCGCGACGCGAAGGCAGGGGAGGTGGTCGCGCCCGACGAGCGGCTCGCGTGGCCGGCGATGTTCGGGATCGGGGCCCAGCACGTGCTGGCGATGTTCGGCGCCACCGTGCTGGTGCCGGTGCTGACCGGGTTCCCGGTCACCACGACGCTGCTGTTCAGCGGCATCGGCACGATCCTGTTCATCCTCATCACGGGCAACCGCGTGCCGAGCTACACGGGGTCGTCGTTCGCGTTCATCGCGCCCGTGGTCGCGGCCCAGGAGGAGGGCGGGATGCCCGCGGCGCTGGGCGGGATCCTGGTCGCGGGCGTCGTGCTCGCGCTGGTCGGGCTGCTGATCGACCGCGCGGGCTACCGCGTCGTCGAGTTCCTGTTGCCGCCCGTGGTCACGGGCGCGATCGTGATGCTGATCGGGCTCAACCTGGCGCCCGTCGCCAAGGACCAGTTCAGCCAGCAGGCCGGGATCGCCCTGTTCACGCTGGTGGCGATCCTGCTGTTCACCGTCGGCTTCCGGGGCCTGCCGCAGAAGCTGTCGGTGTTCCTCGGCGTCGCCGCGGGCTACGTGTTCGCCGCGATCCTGGGGAAGGTCGACTGGACCGTGGTCCACGACGCGGACTGGTTCGGGCTGCCCGACTTCACGACGCCGACGTTCGACGGCCGCGCGATCGTGCTGATCGTCCCCGCCGTGATCCTCGTGCTGATCGCCGAGAACGCGGCGCACGTCAAGGCGGTCGCGGCGATGACGGAGACCGACATGGACCCGCTGATCGGCCGCTCGATCGCCGCCGACGGCGCGGCGACCACGCTGGCCGGCGCGTTCGGCGGCTCGGGCACGACGACCTACGCCGAGAACATCGGCGTGATGGGCCTCACCCGCGTCTACTCGACGCTGGCGTACCTGATCGCGGGCGGGATCGCGATCGCGCTCGCGCTGCTGCCGAAGTTCGGCGCGGTCATCCAGGCGATCCCGATCGGCGTGCTCGGCGGCGCGGTCACGGTCCTGTTCGGCCTGATCGCCGTGCTCGGCGCGCGCATCTGGGTCGAGTCCAAGGTGGACTTCAAGGACCCGGTGAACCTCGTCGTCGCGGGGATCGCGCTGATCGTCGGCGCGGGCGATTACACGCTCAACTGGGGCGACTACGCGTTCGCCGGGATCGCCCTGGGCACGCTCGCCGCCGTGGTCAGCTACCAGGTGCTGCGCCCGTTGAGCGCAGCAAGGCCTTCCCCTCCCACGGACCCAGCGCCAGCCCTCGATCCCCGATGACGACCTGGGCGTCGTCCCAGCCCGGGAGGTCCACGACGACGGCGTCGCCGCTGAAGTTGCCGAGCACGAGCAGCGCGTCGCCGCCGAGCGTGCGCACGTAGGCGAAGACGCGCTCGTCGTTCTCCAGCAGCATCCGGAAGTCGCCGTCGGCGATCACCGGCAGCGCGTGGCGCAGCGCGATCAGCCGCCGGTAGTGGTGGAAGACCGAGCCCGGGTCCTCGCGCTGGGCGGCCGCGTTGATGTCCTTGTGGTTGGGGTTGGCCGGCAGCCACGGCTCGCCCGTCGTGAAGCCGGCGTGCCGGCCCGCGTCCCACTGCACCGGCGTGCGCGCGTTGTCGCGGCTCATCCGGCGCAGGTCGAGCAGCACCTCGTCGGGCTGCGCGCCCGCCGCGACCGCCTCGGCGTAGTGGTTGAGCGACTCGATGTCGCGGAAGTCGTCGATCGTCGCCCATGGCGCGTTCGTCATCCCGAGCTCCTCGCCCTGGTAGACGTACGGCGTCCCGCGCTGGAAGTGCAGGAGCGTGCCGAGCATCTTCGCCGCGGCCTCCCGGTGCTCGCCGTCGTCGCCGAAGCGCGAGACGACCCGCGGCTGGTCGTGGTTGTTGAAGTACAGCGAGTTCCAGCCGACGTCCGCGAGCCCGGTCTGCCAGCGGTTGACGACCTCCTTGAGCGTGGTCAGCTTCAGCGGCCGGTGCTCCCACTTGGTCGCGCCCTGGTCGACCTCGACGTGCTCGAACTGGAAGACCATGTCCAGCTCGCGCCGCGCGGGGTCGGTGAACAGCCGCGCCTCGTCGACGCGCACGCCGGGCATCTCCCCCACGGTCAGCAGCTCGGCGTCGCGGCCCTCGAAGACCTCGCGGTGCATCTCCTGGAGGAACTCGTGTAGCCGCGGCCCGCGCAGGTAGCCGTCCGGCGTCGGCACGGCGAGGTCCTTGGAGATCATGTTGATGACGTCCATGCGGAAGCCGTCGACCCCGCGGTCCAGCCACCAGCGCATCATCGCGTAGATCGCCTGGCGGACCTCGGGGTTCTCCCAGTTGAGGTCGGGCTGCTTGCGCGAGAACAGGTGCAGGTAGTACTCGCCCGTGGCGTCGTCGCGCTCCCACACCGGGCCGGAGAAGAACGAGCGCCACGGGGTCGCGGGCTCCGGGCGCCACCAGTACCAGTCGCGCTTGGGCGAGTCCTTCGAGGCGCGCGACTCGACGAACCACGGGTGCTCGTCGGAGGTGTGGTTGACGACCAGGTCCATCACGAGCTTCATCCCGCGCGCGTGCACGCCGGCGAGCAGCTCGTCGAACTGCGCCAGCGTCCCGAACGTCGGGTCGATGTCCTGGTAGTCGCTGATGTCGTAGCCCGCGTCGTCCTGCGGCGACGGGTAGATCGGCGACAGCCACAGCACGTCCGGCCCCAGCTCGGCCAGGTAGTCGAGCTTGGAGATGATCCCGCCCAGATCCCCGATCCCGTCGCCGTCGGAGTCGGCGAAGCTGCGTGGGTAGATCTGGTAGACGACCGCGCTGTGGAACCAGCTCATGGCGCCAGGATGCCCGCCCTCCGCGCCGCCGCGAGCCAGTCCGGGAACTCGATCATCACCTTGTCGTAGAACTCGTCGTCGGAGATCCCCTTCGGGTCGCTGAGCGCGAAGAAGCCGGCGTTGTCGATCTCGCGCCCGGTCAGCTCGTCGAGCCGCTGCAGGAACGGGAAGTCGTCCTCCTTGCCGATCGCCATGAACTGGAAGAACGCCGGCAGCGACGACGCGCGCTTGAGCGCCTGCGTGGTCGCGCGCTTGTCGTGGTTGGCGCCGTCGGTGATGAACGCGACGTAGGTCGGCATCTTGGCGCCGCGCACGAGGCCGTCGGCGATCTTCTCGATCGGCTGCGCGTATTCCGTCATGCCCCAGATGTCCTTGCGCTGCAGCTGGCGGTCCGTCCAGCCCTCGCGGTTGGCCATCGTGATCGACTCGGCCTCGTGCAGGCGGTGGTCGAACAGCCATGTGTCGAGCGTGCCGTTGTCGTCGAACAGCAGCGCGGCGGCCACGAAGCGGTCGATCAGCTCCTGGTAGGCGCCCGAGCGGAACAGCGAGCGCGAGGAGCCCGAGACGTCGAGCACGAGCAGCACCTCGGCGCGCTCGGACAGCAGGCCCTTCTTCTCCAGCGAGACCTGGGCGGCGTCGAACTTCTTCAGCAGCACGGGCGAGGAGCTCTCGACCTTCTTGCGCAGGTCGACCGCGCGCTGCTTGTGCATGTCGACCGCCGGCGGCGCGGGCTCGTCGTCGACGCTGATGCCGAACTCGGTCGCGATCCCCTTCAGCCCGCTCGAGTAGCCCTGGCCCACCGCGCGGAACTTCCACGCCCCCTGGCGCCGGTAGAGCTCGCCGAACACGAGCGCGGTCTCCGTCGAGAGCCCGCCGATCGCGTAGGAGACGACCGGCGCCCCGTTCTGCAGCACGGCGATCCGGGCGCCGTTGACCTCGGCGAACGTCCGCCCGGGGGTGTGGATCGAGGCCGTGAACGCGACCCGGTCGATCGCCGCCGGCAGGCGGCCCGCGTCGACCACGAGCCGGTCCCCGCCGCCCGGCAGGCTGCCGGCGTGTCTGACCGTCCCGTCCGCGGACGCGGGCTGGTTGTAGAAGATGAAGTCGTCGTCGGAGCGGACCTTGCCCGCCTCCGTCAGCAGCAGTGCGGACGCGTCCAGATCCATCCCCGGCGCGGCCTGCCAGCTCACCTCGACGGTCAGCTCGGCGGTGGGTACCGGCGCGTTGGCGCCTTTGCTCAGCTCGGTCGACACAAGGTCGCCGAGTCTAAGGCTCCCAGCGGAACCGGCGCACCGCCACCAGCACGGCCGCGGCCGTCCACAGCGCGACGACCGCGAGGTCGGCGAGGTCGAACGTCCGGCCCGGGGTGAAGCAGCCGCCGAACGCCTCGACGATGTGCGCGACCGGGAACACGTGCGCGACGGTGACCAGCCAGTCCGGCGCGCCGTCGAGCGGGAACCAGATGCCGCTGATGAGCGACACCGGCAGGAACGTGATCTGCGCCACCGGCAGCGCCTGGTCGGCGTCCTTGACGACGGCCGCGACCGCGACGCCGAGCGCCGACAGGCAGGCCGCGCCGAGCAGCAGCGTCAGCAGCGCCGCGGGCAGCATCGCCGGGTCGACGTCGACGCCGAACGCGGGCACGGCGACCGCGAACAGCAGCAGGACCGCGAACAGCCCGGTGCCGGCCGCGCCCGCGACCCACGCGGCGAGGTAGAGCCCCATCGGCAGCGGCGTGCCGCGCACGCGCTTGAGCAGGCCCTGGTCGCGCGCGTTGGCCAGGGCGACGACCAGCGTCGTGTAGCACGCGGTGACGAGGCTGAAGATCGCGATCGAGGGCGCGTAGAACTGGGCGTAGCGGACCTTGTGCCCGTACGCGTCGACGTCGCTGTTGCCGTACAGCGCGCTGAAGAGCACGAGCATGATCAGCGGGAACAGGACGGTGAAGACCGCGGCGCGCGGGTTGCGGATCTGCATCCGGAACCGGGCGGCGGTCCAGCGTGCGGCGAGCGCGGTCATGCGGCCTCCGTGAGGTCGAGATAGACGTCCTCGAGCGTGGGACGCGTGACGGTCAGGCCTTCGAGCTCCATGCCGCGCTGCGCGGCCCACTCGAGCACGGGCGCGAGATCGCGGGTCGGCCTCGCGGTGCGGAGCTCGACGTGGCCGTGCCCCACGTGCGCGCCGTCGGGGAGCGGGAGCGAGCGGTGGTAGGCGGGCAGCCGGAAGCCGACGACGGTCTCGCCGCGGCCGAGCTCCTCCGGCGTGCCCTCGGCGACCACGCGGCCCTTGGCCAGCACCACGACGCGGTCGGCGAGCCGCTGCGCCTCCTCCATGTAGTGCGTGGTCAGCAGGATCGACTTGCCGAGGTTGCGCAGGTTGGCGATCGTCTCCCACGAGTGGCGCCGGGCGGACGGGTCGAAGCCGGTCGTCGGCTCGTCGAGGAAGATCAGGTCGGGGTCGCCGACCAGGCCGAGCGCGAGGTCGAGCCTGCGCCGCTGGCCGCCCGAGAGGTCGGCCGCGCGGGCGTGCGCGCGGTCGCCGAGGCCGACGAGCTCGAGCAGCTCGGTCGCGTCGCGCGGGTGCGGGTAGGCGGCGCCGTAGAGCTCGAGCGCCTCCTTGACGCCGATCAGCGGGTCCAGCCCCGCCTCCTGCAGCACGATCCCGATCCGCGCGCGCAGCTGCCGCTCGCGCTTGCCGGGATCGTGGCCGAGCACGGAGACGCTGCCGGCGTCGGCGCGGCGGTGGCCCTCGAGGATCTCCACCAGCGTCGTCTTGCCGGCGCCGTTGGGTCCGAGCAGGGCCAGCACCTCGCCGCGGGCGACCGTGAGGTCGACGCCGTCGAGCGCCTGGAGCTCGCCGTAGGCCTTGCGCAGGCCGCGGACCCGGACGGCGTCGTGTGAGTCCAAGATCATGCCGTCCAGGTTCGTTCGTGATGGTTCCGCTGTCATCGGCGCGCGGGTCGAACCGCAGATCAACCCGTGGGTGGATGGAAGCTCCACCCGATCACGTCCTACGGTGGAGACCGTGAACGGATTGACCGCCCTGCGCGCGCTCGGCTGGGTCGCCGCGATCGCGATCGCGGGCTCGACGCTGGTCGCCGAGCCGCGGCCCGGCCTGTCGGGCGACGGCATCCTCGTCGCGCTCGCGCTCGTGCTGCTCGTTGCGGGCATGGTGGTCTCGCTGGCGATCGCGCCGCGCGGGCACGTACGCGTGGCGGCGCTGCTGGCGATGACCGTGGCCAGCCTCGCGCTCGCGGCCGTCCAGCCCGAGGGCGGCGGCTACGCGGGCGTCTACTTCGTGCTGGTGATCGCCGGCCTGGGGCTGACGCGGGTCCCGGCGCTGCTGCTCTGCGGCGCGACCGTGTCCGCGCTCGTCGCGATCCTGGCGTTGGAGGGCGCGCACCCCGGCGTGATCTCCGGGATCCTGTTCTCGCTGATCCCGTGGTTCCTGGTGATGCGGCTCGTGCGGCGGCTGGCGACCAGCGTCGAGGAGCTGCGCGAGTCGCGCGCCGCGCACGCCGAGGCCGCGGCGCAGGCCGAGCGCGGGCGGGTCGCGCGTGAGCTGCACGACGTGCTGGCGCACTCGCTCTCCGGGCTCGCCCTGCAGCTGGAGGGGACGCGGCTGCTGGCGCGCAAGCGCGGCGCGGATGCCGAGGTCATCGAAGGGCTGGAGCGCGCGCACCATCTCGCGGTGAGCGGGCTGACCGAGGCGCGCCAGGCGATCAGCGCGCTGCGCGGCGACGATCTACCCGCGCTCGAGGACCTCGCGGGCACGTTCCCGGGGGCGACGTTCAGCGTCAGCGGGAAGCCGCGCGAGCCGTCCTCGGAGGCGCGGCTCGCGCTGTACCGGACGGCGCAGGAGGCGTTGACGAACGTGCGCCGGCACAGCGCGTCCGACCGCGTGGAGGTCAAGCTGGCCTACGAGGAGGACGGGACCACGCTGACCGTCCAGGACCACGGGTCGGCGCCGCCGGTGCTCGGCGGCAGCGGGTACGGGCTGACCGGGATGCGCGAGCGCGCCGAGCTGCTCGGCGGCCGCCTGAACGCGGGGCCGACCGAGGACGGCTTCAGGGTCGAGCTGTGGCTGCCGGCGTGATCCGCGTCCTGCTCGCCGACGACCAGCGCATCGTGCGCGAAGGGCTCGGCACGCTGCTCGGGCTGCTCGACGGGATCGAGCTCGTCGGGACCGCCGCCGATGGCCTGGAGGCGCTCGCCCTGTCGTCCGAGCACGACCCGGACGTCGTGCTGATGGACCTGCGGATGCCGCGCATGGACGGCACCGAGGCGATCCGGCGGCTGGCCGCGCGCGGGACGGCCTCGATCGCGCTCACGACCTACGCGGACGACGCGTCGGTGCTGGGCGCGCTGCGTGCGGGAGCGCGGGGCTACCTGACCAAGGACGCGGGGGCGGAAGAGATCCGCGCGGCGGTCGAGGCCGTCGCCCGCGGCGAGGCTGCCCTTGATCCCGCGATCCAGCACCACGTGCTGGCGGCGGTCTCCGAGCCCGCGGCTCCCGCGCCGGACGATCTCACGCCGCGCGAGGTCGAGGTGCTGGGGCTGATCGCGGAGGGGCTCACCAACGCCGAGATCGCCGAGCGGCTCGTCGTGTCGCTGGCGACCGTCAAGAGCCACGTCAACCACATCTTCGCCAAGATCGGCGTGCGCGACCGGGCCCAGGCCGTGGTCTACGCGTACGCCAACGGGCTACGGGAGCGGCCCTGAGTCCAGCAGCGCCGCGAGCTCTGTCGCCGTGTGGTCCGTGAGGTCGTCGCTGATGTGCGCGGCGCGCAGGCCGTCGGGCGACGCCCGCCAGTTCACGAACGGGAGCGCGCGGATCCGGTCGTCGACGACGATCGCGAAGTGCTGCGCCGTCTCGAACGGGTCCGCGTGCTGGACGCCGTCCGCGCCGCGCTGTGCGAGCGTGCGGGTCAGCTCGATGAACTTGTGCTGTCCCTGCTGGGTGAAGTCGAGCAGGACCGCCGGCTGGGTGGTGAGCGGGTCTTCGGCTGCGCGTGCTCGCTGGAGGTCGGCGTTCGTGAGCGCGGGCGGGCCGGCGAGCGCGTACCAGCCGTCGTCGCTGCGCACGACCTGGGCGTCGCCGTGTCGCGCGGCGCGCGCGGTGGCCTGCTCGAACGTCGCCGGGCCGGTGCCGATCCGCGAGGCCTCCCAGTCGTAGATCGCGAGCCGGCCGGGCTGCAGCAGCGGCCGCGCATCCTCGTCGGCGAGCACGGTCACGGTCGCGCCGCTGACCTTCACGGTGGCGTCGACGTCGGCGGCCGCGAAGCGCTCCTGGAGGACGCGCGCGGTCTGCGCGCCGCCGCTCAGCTGGTAGGTCTGCGCGTCGTCGGGGGCCTGGTCGCCGATCGTGACGAGCGCGAGCACGACGGCGGCCGCGGCGGCCGCCGCGATCGCGAGTGGCTTGAGCGCGCGGCGGGCGGGCTTGGGTTCCGCGCGCAGCAGCTCGGCCCGCAGGCGCTCGATGTAGTCGCTGCTCATGCGTGTCCTCCTCCGAGCCGGTCGCGCAGCACCCGCAGGCCGCGGCTCACGCGCTTGCGCACGGTGGCCTCGGTCAGGTGGTGGCGGCCGGCGATCTCCGCGTAGCCCTGGTCCTCGAGCACGTGCGCGCGGACCGCGTCGCGCTGGTCGGGCGGCAGCTCGTCCACGAGCTGGGTCGCGACCTCCTCGCCGAGCCAGCGGATCAGCTCCGCGTCCTCGGCCGAGACCGCGAGGCGCTCCATCCCGAGCCGCGCGCGCATCCGGTCCTCCGCCCGGCCGCGGCGCCAGTAGTCGCTCAGCTTGTTCTGGGCGATCGCGAACAGCCACGCCGCCGCGGTCGGCGACGTCGCCCGGTAGCGCCGGCGCGCGACCATCGCGGACGCGAACGTCTCGGCCGTCAGGTCGGCGGCGGCCTCCGGGTCGCGCGTCCGGCGCTGGAAGTACGCCAGCAGCGCCTTCACGTAGCGGTCGTAGAACGCGCCGAAGTCCTCGACCAGGAGTGCCTCGTCGGTGTCGTCCATCACTTGAACGATCGGAGCAGCGCTGCGAAGTGTGACCGGCGCTGCACCTCGGAGGTAATGGACGCGGCGTCGCGCCCCCGGGATCGTGTGGCCATGACCAAGATCGACGAGATGGCCGACCGCTACGTCGCCGTGTGGAACGAGCCGGACGCCTCGCGGCGCCGGCGGGCGATCGCGGAGCTCTGGGCGCCGGACGCACTGCACCGCGTACAGCCCACGCAAGAGATCCGCGCGCTCGCGGCGCAGCCCGGGATCGGGCTCACCGCAGTCCTCGAAGCCCGCGGGCACCGTGAGATCGAGGCGCGGGTGACGAGCGCGTACGAGCACTGGGTGGGCGCCGAGGGCATGCGCTTCCGGCACTGCGACGACGCCGCCCGGCTCGGCGACGTGGTGAAGTTCGGCTGGGAGGCGCTGGACGCCGACGGCGAGACGCTGGTGACCGGCCTACACGTCTTCGTGGTTGCCGCGGACGGCCGGATCGAGCGCGACTACACGTTCGTCGGCGGCTAGCGCGCCGGGCAGCTCGTCCCGCGAGCCGATGCCGAGCTTCTGGAACGCGTGCGTGAGGTGCGTCTCGACGGTGCGCTGCGTGACGTACAGCCGCTCCGCGATCTCGCGGTTGGTGCGTCCCTCGGCGGCGAGCCGGGCGACGCGGTGCTCGGCCGGCGTGAGCGCCGCCGGCCCGCTGGCCGCGGTCCGCCGTGGCCGCGCGCCCGCCGCATGCAGCTCCTCCCGCGCGCGGTTGGCGAGCAGCGCCATGCCGCCGCGGCCGGCCGCGTCGAGCGCGCGGCGCAGCGGCTCGCGCGCGTCGGCGCGGCGGTTGGCGCGGCGCAAGGTGGCGCCGAGGTCGACGAGCGCGCGGGTGTGCTCGAGGCGCGCCGGCGAGTCGTCGAGGAGCTGGACGGCCTCGTCGAGGAGCGCGAGCGGGTCGGCCGCGCCGTCGTCGCGCGGCGCCGCGCGCGCCCCCGCGGCCGCGCCGCCTCGCCGCGCCCCCGTATCCGCTCCGCCTCGCCGCGCCCCCGCGTCCGCGCCGCCTCGCCGCGCCCCCGCGGCGTCGCCGCGCGCCGCCGCCGCGCGCGCGAGCAACCGCAGCGCGCCGCCGCGCGCGCCCGGCGTGCCGACGCGTTCGGCGAGCTCGGCCTGCTCCCGCGCGAGCTCGCCCGCCTCGGCGGTCCGGCCGAGCACGACGAGCGCCTCGACCGCGGTCGCCCGCCAGCCCGCGAGGATCGGATGGCGGAGGCCGAGCACGGCGGCGCGGGCGCCGGCGGCGCGCGCGTCCGCGAGTGCTTCCTCGGGCCGGTGCTGCGCGAGCCGGAGGCGGGCGCGGCTGTCGAGCAGCAGCGGCGCGGCCAGGACGCCGGCGGGCGGGCCGGCCTGCTGGCCGGCGGCGGTCAGCGCGGCGTCGGCGCCGTCGAGGTCGCCGGCTTCGACGAGCGCGTCGACCAGGAACGACAGGCACCAGAGCATCGCGGGCGTCGGCGCGACCGGCAGCTTGTAGTCGAACGCCAGCCGCGCGTCGGCCTCGGCGTCGCGGATCTCGCCCGCCCGGATCAGGGCGAGCGCGCGCATCATGCAGCCGTGCGCGAGCGCGATCAGCCACCCGCGCGGGCGGGCGAGGTCGATCAGCTCGTCGCACAGCGCGATCGCCTCCGCAAGCTCGTCGCTCGCGATCAGGTGCAGGGTCGCGGTCGTGCCGAGCAGCGAGCCCGGCTCGCCGGCCAGCACGCGGCGGTCGAGCGCGGGGCGCAGGATCGCGAGCGACTCGGCCGCGGGGCGCCCGGCCATCATCGCGTCCATGCCGGCCGTCACCCGCCACAGCTCGAGCGCCGCGCCCCGGCGCAGGTGACGGCGGGCCTCGCCGATCGTCGCGACGTCGGTCATCCCGTTCGTGACCAGCTCGGCCTCGAGCCGCTCGCGCAGCGCGGCGGGCAGCTCCGCCGCGAGCCCGCGCCGGCAGAGCGCGACCGCGTCGCCGAAGCGCCCGATCAGCCCGAGCGCCCGCGCGCCGCTGAGCGCGATCCGCCCGCGCTGCTCCTCGGTCGCCGCGCGGGCGGCCTCGTCGAGATGGTCGTACGCGCTCGGGTCCATGAAGGCCGCGAGCGCCAGCCCGAGCTCGAGCCGCACCTCGGCCTCCTCCTCGGCGGCGGGCGGCGGCTCGCCGAGCGCGCGGCGCAGGTACTCCGCGGCGCTCTGGGGCGCGCCGCGCGCGCTCGCCCGCGCCGCCGCCTCGCGCAGCACGGCGACGGTGCGGGCGTCACGGGCGGGCTCCGTCCGCAGCAGGTGCAGCGCCACCCGTTCCGGGCCGGCGCGCTCGGCCATGAGCACGGCGGCGGCGTCCGCGTGGCGCACGGCCCGCTCGCCCACGGCCATGCCCGAGTAGAGCGCGGCGGCGATCAGCGGGTGGCTCAGCGTGAGCTCCGGCCCGGGGTCGAGCAGCCCGGCGGCGCGCAGCGCGTCGGCCGCGCGGGCGGCCGCCGCGAGGTCGAGAGCGCCCGGCGGCGCCGCGCCGGGGTCGGACGCCGCGGCGGCGGCCGGCGAAGCCGCGGAGCGCGGCGACACGCCAGCGGCCGGCGAGGCCGCAGGGCGCGGCGGCGCGCCGCGCGCGAGCTCGCGCCCCGCCAACGCCGCGGCGTGCCGGGCGGGCGCGCGCGGGCCGAGCACGGCGACGGCGCGCGCCAGCGCGGCGGCCTCGGGGCCCAGCCGCGCGAGGCGGCGCTCGAGGGCGCGGGCCACCTGGTCGGCGCCGTAGGTCTCCAACCGCGAAGCGGTCTCATCGTCCGGCGCCACGCCGTCGGCGGCCACCTGCGCGAGCAGCGCGCCGACCAGGAACGGGTTGCCGCCCGTCACCGCATGGCAGGCGCGGGCGAAGCCGCCGCTCGCGTCCGGCAGCCGCGCGCGGACGAGCGTGCCCGTCGCCTCGACGCCCAGCGCGCGCGGGCGGACCGGCGGTTCGGGGGCGGCCGCCAACACCTCGGCGAGCAGGTCCGGAGCGCTCGCGGGCTCGCCGGAGCGCACGGCGCAGAGCACGCCGACGGGCAGCTCGGCGAGCGCCGGCGCGAGCAGCGCGAGCCAGCGCAGCGACGGCGGGTCGGCCCAGTGGACGTCGTCGACCACGAGCACCACCGGCCCGCGCTCGGCCAGACCGGTCGTGAGCCAGACGAGCCCGCGGACGGCGGCGTGCATCGCGTCGCCCGCGTGCGCGGACCCGTCGCCCGCGCTCAACGCGAGCTCGGCGAGGCCCGCCGCGCCGGCCGTCAACTCGTCCCAGCCCGCCGAGCCGCGCAGCGGCTCGAACAGCTGCCGCGCGAGCCCCCAGGCGGCGTGCTGCTCGAGCGGGCTGCAGCGCGCTCGCAGCACCGGCGCGCCCTCGACCGCGGCGGCCAGCAGCGTCGACTTGCCGATCCCCGCGGGTCCCTCGACCACGATCACCCGCCCGGCACCCGCGCGGACGCTCGCGAGCCTGCGGGCGAGCTCGCCCAGCTCGGCGTCGCGCTCCAGCAGCGCGGGCATGCTCCCAGCGTAAAGATCGTGGTCGCGTCCACGATGCGTGCGCCGGGCGACGCGGCGACGATCGCCGCCATGACCACGGACTACGCCCTCGCCCGCTCCCCCGGCGAGTACGCGCGACTGCGCGCCCAGGCGCGCGCGTGGGAGCCGGCCACGGCCCGGCTGTTCGACCACATCGGCGTCCCCCGCGGCGCGCGCTGCCTGGACGCGGGCTGCGGGCCCGGCGAGACGATGCGCCTGCTGGCCCAGCGCGTCGGCCCGCAGGGCCACGTGCTCGGGCTCGACGTCGACGCGCCGCTCGGGACCGACGCGATCAACGCCCTCCACGCGGCCGGCCACCGCCAGACCGCGTTCGCGCCGTTCGACCTCACGAGCGACGAGCCGATCCCCGGCGGCCCGTTCGACGTCGTGTTCGCGCGCCTGCTCCTCTACCACCTGCCCCAGCGCATCGACGTGCTCGAGCGCCTGTGGGAGGCCGTCGCCCCCAACGGCTACCTGGCGATCCAGGACTACGACGTGCGGGCCTGCGAGGCGCTCCCGCCGCTCGAGACGATGGACGAGCTGCGCCGCATCGCCCACGGCGCGTTCGAGGCCGCCGGCTGCGACGTGTCCGTCGGCGCCCGCCTGCCGCAGCTGTTCGCCCGGGCCAGGATCGGCACCCCCGACGGCACCGACGTGACCGGCAGGCTCGAGCCGCTCAAGGAGGCCCAGCGCTTCCTGAAATCGCTCCACGCCGGCCTCCTCGACCGCGCGATCGCCGAGGACCTCACGACCGCCGAGGACGCCGCCAAGTGGCGCAACGCCCTCAACCAGGAGGCGGCCCGCTTCCCCGACCGCCCCGTGCTGTGGCCGCTGATGATCTCGGCCTGGAAGCGCAAGCCCGTCTAGCCGACGAGCTGCAGCTGCGGGCGCCGCGACTCGTAGCGCTCCGCGACGCCCTCGAGGATCTCGAGCATCGCCAGCGTCGCGGGCGTGCGGTGCCCGTCGGCCAGCGTCCCGGCGTAGACCTCGCGGACCGGCGTCTCACGCCCGAGCGAGCGCACCACGATGTCGTCGCGGATCGTCCGCAGGCCGAGCTCGGCGATCAGCGAGACGCCGACGCCCGCGGCCACGAAGCCCTGCATGGCCGTGTAGTCGTCGGTCTGGAAGGCGATCCGCGGCTCGAAGCCGGCCACGGCGCAGGCGCGCGTGATCAGCTTGTTGCACTCGCAGTCGGTCGTGCCGGCGATCCACGGGTCGTCGGCGAGGTCGGCGAGCCGCAGGTTGCGCTTGTGCGCGAACGGGTGGTCGGCGGGCATCGCCACGAACATCGGGTCCGAGATCAGGTGCTGGCGCGCGATCCCGTCGACCTCGGGGCGGATGCGGGCATCGAACCCGATCGCGATGTCGATCTCGCCGCTGCGCACGAGCGGCAGCGCGTCGTCCGGCTCGGCCATGATCAGCGACAGCTCGACGCCCGGGTGCTCGGCGCGGAAGGCGGCGATCGCGAGCGGCATCAGCGTCGCGGCCGCGGACTCGAAGGCCGCCATCCGCAGCCGCCCGCCGCGCAGGCCGGCGATCGCCTCCAGCTCGGCCTCGGCCTCCGCCAGGCGGGCGAGGATCGCGTCCGCGTGGCGGACGAGCGCCTCACCGGCCTCGGTGAGGCGGATCCCGCGCGCGTTGCGCTGGACGAGCTTGCAGCCGGCTTCGCGCTCGAGCGCGGCGATCTGCTGCGAGATGGCGGACTGCGTGAACGAGAGGGCCTCGGCGGCGGCGCTGAACGAGCCGCGCACGGCCACCTCTCGAAGCACGCGCATGCGGCGGACGTCGAGCATCAGCATCACTTATACCACCGCCAGCAAAAGGTCATTTGAACTGATGGCCTGGACCTATCAACCTCACATGCAGCCGATCGAACCCCGTTAGAGGAGACACCATGTCCGCTCTTGCCAACCTCGCTCCAACCGTCGTCATCCGAGCCGCGCGTGGCTCTGACGGACCCGCCCTGCGCCGCCTGGCCGAGCTCGACTCCCGGCCCGTCCCTGCCGGCGAGCTGCTCGTCGCCGAGACCGGCAACGAGGTCGTGGCAGCGCTGTCCGTCGAGACCGGCGCGCGCGTGGCCGACCCGTTCCGCCCGACAGCGGACGTGGTCGACCTGCTCGCCTACCGGGCGAAAGGTCTCCGGGCCTCGTGAGCGCGGTTGACGCCTCCGTCCGAGCCCTCCCCGCTCGGGCGGAGGCGGCCCCTCCTTGGAAGGTCTGGACGGCGCTGTGGATCGTCTACATCGTCTGGGGCTCGACGTACCTCGGCATCGCGCTGATGGTCGAGACCATCCCGCCGCTGCTCGGCGCCGGGACCCGGTTCGTGCTCGTCGGGCTGATCCTGCTGCCGATCCTCGCGTGGCGCAAAGGGCTGGCCTCGATCCGGCCCTCGCGCGCGACGCTGCTCTCGGCCGGCTTCGTCGGCGTGATGCTGCCCGGCGCCAACGCCGTCCTGTCGATCGCCCAGCAGACGGTCCCGTCCGGCCTGGCCGCGCTGCTGGTGGCCTCGATCCCGCTCTGGGTCGTCCTGCTGCGCCGCGTCAGCGGTGAGCAGATCACCGGCCGCGGCCTGGTGGCGGTGCTCGTCGGCTTCGGCGGCGTCGCGCTGCTCGTGCGCCCCGAGGGCGAGGCGACGCTGATCGGCCTGCTGGCCTGCCTGTTCGCCGCGTTCATGTGGGCGGTCGGCTCGTTCGCGTCACCGCGGATCTCACTGCCCCGCGATCCGCTGGTCTCCACCGCCTGGCAGTCGCTGCTCGGCGGCGTCGTGATCGTCGCCGCCGGGCTGCTCAAGGGCGAGGCGCCCGACGTGCACTTCGGCGAGTTCTCGCTGCGCTCCGTGCTCGGGCTCGCCTACCTGATCACGTTCGGCTCGCTGCTGGCCTTCACGTGCTACGCGTGGCTGCTGCAGAACGCGCCGATCTCGAAGGTCTCCACCTACGCCTACGTCAACCCCGTCGTCGCGATCGCCCTCGGCTGGCTGATCCTCGACGAGGGCATCTCCGCGCTGACCGCGCTGGGCGCCGGCATCATCGTCGCCTCCGTCGCGCTCGTCATCCGCTCGGAGTCACCCGGTAGGCGACGTGGGGCAGCCCAGCCCGCTCAATAGGGCCGATCTCCTGGAAGCCGAGCCGGCGCATCACCGCCTGGCTCGGCACGTTCGTCGGCATCGTCCAGGCCAGGATCTCGGGCAGGCCGAGGTGCGTGAAGCCCGCGTCGATCGCGGCGCGCGAGGCCTCGGTCGCGTAGCCGCGGCCCCAGTGGTCGGGTGACAGGAACCAGCCGACCTCGATGACGTCGCGCCCGTCGAGGTCCGCGTGCGCGAGGCCGGCGCGGCCGATCGCCTCGCCGTCGAGGCGGATCAGCCAGTGCCCGAAGCCGTACCGCTCCCAGTGCGCGAGCGCGGTGCCCAGGAAGCGCTCGACCATCTCCGGCGTCCGGAAGCGCATCGGGAACTGCTCCTCGCCGATGCGCGGGTCGCCCTGCACCCTCTGCAGCTCGGCCAGGTCCTCCGGCCGGAAGCGGTGGAGCTGCAGGCGGGCGGTCTCGAGCTGCTCGGGATAGGCCATCCCTCTATGCTGCCGCGCCGCATGAGGATTGGCATTCAGCTCCCCGAGGTCGAGCGCGTGGTGCGCTGGCCGGAGTACCTGGCGATGGCGCGCGCCGCCGAGGAGGTCGGCTTCGAGTCGATCTGGGTGGGCGACCACCTGCTCTACCACGGCCCGGAGCGGGCGCCGTGGGAGTGCTGGACGCTGCTCAGCGCGCTGGCGGCGGTGACGTCGAAGGTGCGGCTCGGCCCGCTCGTGGCCTGCGCGGGCTTCCACCCGCCGGCCGTGCTGGCGAAGATGGCGTCGACGATCGACGAGATCAGCGGCGGGCGCTTCGTGCTCGGGCTCGGGTCGGGGTGGAACCGGCGCGAGTTCGACGCCTTCGGCATCCCCTACGACCGCCGCGTGTCGCGCTTCGAGGAGGCGTTCGCGATCATCCGCGGGCTGCTGGCGGGCGAGCGGGTCACGTTCTCCGGCACCTACCACTCGGCCGACGACGCGGTGCTGCTGCCCGAGCCGGCGCGGCGGACGCCGATCATGATCGGCTCCAACGGGCCGCGGATGCTCGGCATCGCGCTCGAGCACTCCGACGCCTGGAACACGTGGTGGGAGGACTACGGCAACACGCCCGAGGGTTTCCAGGCGCTGCACGAGCGGCTCGGGATCACCGGCGTCGCGCGCAGCGCCTGCGTGCTCGTGCAGCTCGACGGGATGGCCCCGGAACGCGACGACCGCGGCGTGGCCGCGGTCGAACAAGGGCGTTTCTCGGAGCACATCGCCGAGCTCGCGGAGGCCGGCGCCGATGAGGTGATCGTGGTCGCGAACCCGATCACCGAGCGCTCGATCCGCGTGCTCGGCGAGCTGTTCTGAGCGCTACGCCGCAGCGGCGGGCTGGCGCTCGGGGTTGAGGAGCTTCAGGGAGAGGACGCCGAAGCCGATGCCGGCGAGCAGCAGGGCGACGCCCATGACGATGGCGAACAGGCCGACCTGCTCAGCGAAGTAGGCGGTGTTGAGCGCGGTCGTCAGCGCGGTCGCGGTGACCCACATGTTGCGCAGGCCGTTCTCGACGGGCTTGCCGGTCTCCTCGTCGATCGCGGCGGCCTTCTCGTCGTTGGTCGCGTTGCCCTGCTCGTCGAGGAAGCGGCCCATCTGCGCGTAGGTCTGGCCGCCCGTGGCCTCCAGGGTGTGCTCGCGCATGACCTCGGCGAACGCCTTGGCCTCCTCGCCCGTGTCGACGAGCTGGCCCGGGATCTTGCTGTCCTCGGTGCCGACGATCTGCTCGGCGCGCAGGTTCTCGCGCACGTAGTTGCGGCCGTCGATGCCCATGTAGATGGAGCCCGCGCCGAAGGCGATCAGGATGACGCTGGCGGCGATCCCGCCGTACTGGAAGAGCTTGCGCATTTTCGGCTTCCCTCCGTCTGGCTGCGGTGTCTGCTTACACCCGAGATGGTCGGGTGAGCAGGCCCGGATTTCCGCAGTAGAACGGCGCGGTCCGGTTGCGGGAAATCCGCAGTCAGGCTGCGGCTAGGGCGCGCAGGGCCGCACGGCCGCGTGCCACCGGGCCTTGCGGGAGAGCGGCGCCGGCCCGAGCGAGTAGACCCCGCGGTAGCGGCGGTGCAACCTCCCCTGCCGCACGCGCTTGGCGATCGCCTGCCGGCTCAGCCCGCAGGCGAGCAGCTGCGCGTGCGTGATCAGATCGTGCTGGCCGGCCGCGATCTCGCGGGGGTGTCACAGATCTACACGCGTTCGTGCCGATTCTGTGCCGATCCCAGCGCGGCTTCGTACAGCGCCAGGATCTCCTCGCGGCCGGCCGCGGGCGGCGTGTTGGCGAGCTGCGGCCGTGCCGCGGCGGCATCCGCGCACGCCTCGAGCGTCCCCGGGTCGACCCCGATCTCGCGCAGCGAGCGCGCCCCCGCGCGCTCGGCGATCCGGCGCGCGACGGCGACCAACCCGTCCGGCACGGCGGCGTCCAGCGCCGCGATCGCCTCGGGCGTCCGCTCGGCGAGCGCGCCGATCGTGTGCGGCAGCATCGCCGCGTTCGCCGGGCCGTGGCCGGCGCCGGCGACCCGCACGAGCGTCTGCGCGAGCACGTGGTGCAGGCCCAGCCCGGTCGAGTCGATCACGTAGCCCGCGAGCAGCGCGCCGAGCGCGAGCGTCTCGCGGTCGGGTGCCTCGCCGCTCCAGCCCGCCGCGATCAGCCGCGCGGCCTCGTGCGCGGCCAGCGTGGCGACCGGGTTCGCGCGCACCGTGCACGGCCCTTCGACCGCGTGGCCCAGGGCGTTGAGCGAGCTCGCCGCCAGCTCGGGCTCGGGCTGGGAGGCCGCGAGCGCCGGATCGCAGAGCACGACCGCGGGCCGCACGCGCGGCGTCTCCTCCGGCACGCCCACCGCGTGCCGGTGCCCGCGGGTCATCTCGGCGCCCGACAAGGTCGTCGGGACGGCCATCGCCCGCGCCGACCCGTCGGCGGCCGCGAGCGCCTTGGCCACGTCCACCACGCGCCCGCCGCCGAGCGCCACCAGCCGGTCGCCGCGCACCTCGCCCAGCAGCGCGCCCGCGAGCTCGTGCACGTGCCCCGGCCCGACGTGGTGGACCGCGCCGGCCGCCTCGGCGATCGCCGGCGCGGCCGCGGCCGCGCGCGGCGTGGTCAGCAGCGTGTAGCCCGGCCCGCCGAGCGCCTCGACCCGGGCCGGGCCGAAGACGATCGTCCGCTCGCCGTCGACCCAGGTGAACTCACGCACGTACGGGATCCTCGTACCAGGAGTAGGCGTAGGACGGGTCGTCGAGGTCGCGCGCCAGCGTCGTCAGCTTCAGCGGCCGGAACGTGTCGCACATCACCGCCAGCTCGTCCGTGCGGGTCATCCCGAGCGTCTTCTCGACCGTGCCCGGCTGCGGGCCGTGCGGCAACCCGGACGGGTGCAGCGTGAACGAGCCGATCTCGACGCCCTTGCGCGCGGCGTAGTCGCCGTCGACGTAGTACATGACCTCCTCGCTCTGCACGTTGGAGTGGTGGTAGGGCAGCACCACGGCCTGCGGGTCCCAGTCGAGCATCCGCGGGCAGAACGAGCAGATCACGAAGTTCGGGCCCTGGAAGGTCTGGTGCGCGGGCGGCGGCTGGTGCAGCCGGCCGGCCTTGGGCTCGAAGTCGTGGATGTTGAACGTGTAGGGGTAGACGTAGCCGTCCCAGCCGACGACGTCGAGCGGGTGGTAGTCGAGCACGTAGTCCTGGAAGCCGCCGCGCACGCGGACCTTGACGTCGAACTCGCCGCGGTCGCGGTGCGTGACCAGCTCCGCCGGCGGGTGGAAGTCGCGGTGCGAGAACGGCGCGTGCTCGAGCAGCTGGCCGTAGCGGTTGCGGTAGCGGTTCGGCGTCTCGATCTCGCCCGGCGTATAGAACGTCAGCCACTTCTGCGGCTCGTCGAAGCGGAAGCGGTAGGTCGTCCCGCGCGGGATCACGATGTAGTCGTGCTGGCGGTAGGGCAGCGTGCCGAAGACGGTCTCGAGCACGCCCGAGCCCTCGTGGACGAAGATGACCTCGTCGCCCTCGCCGTCGCGGTAGAAGTAGTCCGCCTCGCGCTCCGGGATGCAGATCCCGATCTCGACGTCGTGGTTGTACTGCAGCACGCGCCGGCCGAGCACGCTGTCGCCCTCGGGCTGCATCTCGCGCGTGTGCGTGAGGCGGTGCACGTGCGTGTCGGGCACCCACTCCTCGAGCGCGATCGGCTCGAACTCCCCGACCTCCTTCACGCGGCAGGGCGAGAACAGGTGGTAGAGGATCGACTCGTTGCCGCTGAAGCCCTCGAAGCCCATGACCTCCTCGACGAGCAGCGGCGCCGAGCCGTTGTTGGACTCGGGATCACGGAACTGCACATGGCGCTTGGCCGGGATGCGGCCCAGGCTGTGGTAGCGCATCAGTCGCTCCTCTCGGTGGGATTGAGCACGCGCCCCGCGAACAGGATGGTGCCGCTCGGCGCGTGCTCGACGGCCCAGGTGAAGGGCCGGTCGAAGGTGATCTGGAAGCTCGGTGGTCGGTACGCCACCGCGCGCGCGGTGACAACGGTGGTGGCGGCGGCGCGCGTGCCCTGCTCGTCGACGTCGACGCGGGCGCGCTGGAGGACCCGCTGCAGCGACTTCTCGCCGGGGCCGACGATCAGCTCGTCGAGGTCGCGGCCGTCCTCGAACGCCGGCCCGAGGCCGAGCTCGATCAGCGGCCCCGCGAGATCGAGCGAGCTGGTGGTGGTGAAGCGCGGCAGCTCGACGCTGCCGTAGCCGCGCGACCACTCGCCCGGCAGCTCGCCCATCGTCGCGGTGAAGCGCAGGTCGCCCTCGCGGTAGGGCAGCCGGATCGCGTCCTCGCCGTGCTCGAACGTGCCCTCGACGCGCATCAGCGTCGCCTCGCCGTCGCCGAACGGCGCGCGGCGCGTGCTCTCGAACGGGTGCGCCCACTGCGCATCCAGGTACTCGGCGTCGGTGAGCGCGAACACCTCGTCGGCGTCGAAGCCGTCGACGAGCCGCGGGATCATCCCGCGCGTCTTCTCGTTCGACCACGCGTTCACGCGCGCGGGGTCCAGCGGGCCCGTGTCGAGCGTGAGCGCCGGGCCGGGCGCGTAGCCCTCGGCCAGCCAGGCGGCCTGGGCGCTGATGATCCCCGGCACGTCCGGCACCGGGTCGATCAGCGCCAGCGCCTCGCGCGTGCGCCCGCGCGCGCCCTCGCGGAGGGTGGTCAGGGCCCGCGCCAGGCCGTACGGCGAGACGACGACGTCGCCGGGAAGGCGCTCCAGCAGGGCGGGCCCGAGGTTCATGCCCGCCCTACAAATTTCCGCGCAGGGCCTGCTCGCGCTCGATCGCCTCGAAGAGCGCCTTGAAGTTGCCGTCGCCGAAGCCGCGCGCGCCGTGGCGCTCGATGACCTCGAGGAAGACGGTCGGGCGGTCGCCGATCGGCTTGGTGAAGATCTGCAGCAGGTAGCCCTCGTCGTCGCGGTCGACGAGGATGCCGAGCCGCCGCAGGTCCTCGAGGTCCTCCTCGATCTCGCCCACGCGCTCCGGGACCTCGTCGTAGTAGGTCTCGGGCGTGCGCAGGAACTCGATCCCGCGCTCGCGCAGCTGCTCGACGGTGCGGACGATGTCGCGCGTGGCGACCGCGATGTGCTGCGCGCCGGCGCCGCCGTAGTACTCCAGGTACTCGTCGATCTGCGACTTGCGCTTGCCCTCGGCCGGCTCGTTGAGCGGGAACTTCACGCGCCCGTTGCCGTTGGTGACGACTTTCGACATCAGCGCGGAGTACTCCGTGGAGATGTCGTCGTCGGAGAAGTGGAGCATCTCCCGCATCCCGAAGACGTCCTCGTAGTACTTGACCCACTCGTCCATGTGGCCGAGCTCGACGTTGCCGACGATGTGGTCGATCGCCAGCAGGCCCGTGTCGCCCGTGTCGATGTCGCGGGCGGTGTAGCCCGGGTGGAACGGGCCGTTGTAGTCCGAGCGGTCGATGAACGTGTGCAGCGTGTCGCCGTAGGTCTTGATCGACGCGCGGCGGATCGTGCCGTGGTCGTCGGAGACGTCGTGCGGCTCTTCGACGCCGACGGCGCCGCGGGCCGTCGCCTCGCGGTAGGCGTGGTCGACGTCCGGGACGCCGAGCGCGATCACCTTGACGCCGTCGCCGTGGCGGGCGACGTGGGCGCCGATCTCGTGGTCCGGGAGCAGTGCACCCGTGACGACGATCCGGATCCGGCCCTGCTCGAGGACGTGCGAGGCGCGGTCGCGCACGCCGGTCTCCAGCCCGGCGTAGGCCACCTCCTTGAACCCGAGCACGTTGACCCAGTAGGAAGCGGCCTGCAGCGCGTTGCCGACGTAGAACTCGACGTGGTCGATGCCGTGCA
>Ga0182742_1001807_pt1 | contig 25933 bp, 26 predicted proteins | sample eDN5th37CBELigMG_FD_128880 | JGI IMG/M metagenome (GOLD analysis project Ga0182742, IMG submission 128880) | Enriched Miracle-Growth compost microbial communities from Emeryville, California, USA - eDNA 5th pass 37_C BE-Lig MG (version 2)... ...
GCTTTTAAAAAGTCATTCTTAAGGTGAGAATTTTAATGAAACTGAAGCGTGGAGGTATTAGGAAAGAAAAAAACGGCAGTTCCATCTGCCGTTTTATTACACATATCGATTTCGTCCAGACAACATCCCAAAAACCATTACGATAAAAGAGACTAGTATCAAGGCCATCAATGGGACGTTCCAAAGATGTGTTAGATCGAATAAATATCCAATAAACAGGGGACCCACAGCGGCAAGAATGTAACCAGTTGATTGAGCCATTCCGGATAACTCAGCTGCTTGACGGCCATCGCGAGCACGCAGGCCAATATAACTTAAAGCTAATGGAAAGCTTCCACCTAAGGCAAGGCCAATTAACATAATGCTAATGATTAAAACTGGATAGGATGAACCAAGCCATAATCCAGTATAGCCAATGACCGAACATAAACTTAATGCAAAGGAAATCCAAACTTGTGATTGAAACTTCCCGGCAAGTACTGGAATAAAGAAACTCGCAGGCAATCCGATTAATTGGGTAAAAGAAAGCATCCAGCCGGCTGTTTGCAAACTCATCCCTTGACTGTGTAAAATCTCAGGTAACCAAGAGATCGTGACATAAAATAAGAAAGACTGAAATCCCATAAAAGTGGCGATTTGCCACGCAAGCGGCGATCGCCAAATCCGCGTAGAAGTAGGGGCTATTACTTTGACGACATTCCGATTTTTTTGATTCATTTTAAAAAGGAAAGTCCAAAGGATGATCGCAATGATCGCGGGGATACCCCAGACCATTTGAGCTCCTTGCCAACCAAGGTTAAACCCGACAGCTAATGGGATACTAACACCCGAAGCTAACGATGCAATTAAGCCCATTGAGGTTGAATAGACACTGGTCATTAAACCAAACTTTTTTGGGAATTTATCTTTCACCACTGCTGGTAATAATACATTTCCAATCGCAATCCCAAGGCCAACTAATAAAGTCCCAAGAAAGAGTAAAAACGCAGTCGGAATCGACCGAATAGAGATTCCTATGAATAGAATGATTAAGCCGAACAATAATGTCTTTTCGTTCGTTAAACGTATTGCAAGTTTAGGAACGAGCGGGCTCATAAAAGCAAAAACGACTAACGGTAAACTCATTAATAAACCAGCGCTCCAGTGAGCGAGACCAATATCTGTTTGAATCATCCCGACCAACGGACCAAGTGAGGTAATGGCTGGGCGTAGATTGAAGGCGACAAGGATAATCCCTGCAATAAACAGATAAAGATAAGTTGATTTTACATAATCCTGTGACTTTGATAACTCCAAGGTGGGAACTCCTTTCACAATGACAAACTTTCTAAATTATAGCATAACAATGAGAAAAGGATGTTATGTTGAAATAGAAGCTGGTGAAAATAAGGGAAGGTTTATCTTTGAAAAATTTATTTTCAGAAAGTTTGTTGTTTGGCTGTACAAAGTTGTTAAGGTATCGGTATAATAGGAATGTAAGTGATTACAAAGTTTTGGAGGCTAGGCTACGATGGTGAAAAATACAAAACCGAATGAACCTTTAGTTACGCATATCTTTACTGCTGATCCTTCTGCACATGTTTTTGAAGGAAAGCTTTATATTTATCCATCACATGACCTTGATCATGATGAACCATCAAATGATAATGGCGACCAATATAAAATGGAAGACTATCATGTTTTATCTATGGATGAAATCGGCGGACCTGTTGTCGACCACGGCGAAGTTCTTCATGTAAAAGATATTCCTTGGGCAAGCAAACAGCTGTGGGCACCGGATGCTGCTTTTAAAAATAATACGTACTATTTATTCTTTCCAGCAAGAGATCATGATGGGATTTTCCGAATTGGAGTCGCAACAAGTTCGAATCCAGCAGGACCTTTTAAAGCAGAGGAAAACTATATCCCTGGTAGCTTCAGTATCGATCCAGCTGTCCTAGTCGATGATGACGACAGAGCGTATGTTTATTTTGGCGGCCTTTGGGGCGGTCAGTTGGAAAAGTGGCAGACACGTACGTTCAACCCGGATGCTGATGGCCCAGCAGCTACAGAGCCAGCTTTAGGACCGATTGTCGCAGAGTTAACGGATGATATGTTGAATTTTAAAGGGGAGCCGCAGGAAATCTCAATTGTGGATGAAGATGGGAATCCAATTCTTGCAGGCGACGAAGACCGTCGATTCTTCGAAGGCCCTTGGGTTCATAAATACAATGGTTTATATTATTTATCTTACTCAACAGGAACTACTCATAAAATTGTTTATGCTGTCAGTGAAAACCCACAAGGTCCGTTTGTTTTCAAAGGAACGATTTTAAAGCCAGTTATTGGTTGGACAACTCATCATTCGATCGTACAATATCAAGATAAATGGTATTTATTCTACCATGACTGTGAATTTTCAGATGGAGTTAATCATAAACGTTCTGTAAAATTCACAGAAATTCAGTATAACGAAGATGGCACGATTCAAATAATCGACCCCTATGGTGATAAATAAGAAACGTGAAGACTGAACTCAATTTTGAGGTCAGTTTTTTTTGATTACCGCCCGCCTCACAAAAAGCTGGAAGGAAATCACTTCCTATTATAAATCCAAAAGAAAAGACTGCAGCAGCCCGAATTCCACCGAGTTTGACTGCAGTCTTCCTACTATTCTAAGAGACTTAGATATAATGCCATTCTGTTTACCTAATCACAGGCAAAAGAATATGAGAAGGATATTCTTTTTGATGAAAAATCTCTTGAGTGGCTTGTTTATATTCGGTACTATCAACCATCGTTTTGCCTGTGTTTAAATTTTTATCGAACCGAGGGAAGTTGCTTGATGAAATTTCCACTCGAATCGAATGTCCAGGTAAGAATACATTGCTTGTCGCCCATAAATCAATTTCTATTTCTAGCAGTTGATTTTGAATATCCTTTTGGCCTTCACCAGCCTCTGACTTCACTCTTCGAATCCCATCAGTTAAATGAATGGCTTTGCCTTCTGGCGTGACATCTACCAGTTTGGCAGTAAAGTCTGTATCGACTGCATCGGTTTTCACCCAGAGTTTTACTTTTACAGGACCAGTGACTTCTAGTGGTTCTGTTAGCGGTTCTGATGTATAAACGAGCACATCGTTACGTTCTTCAATTTCACGTTGGTCAAGTGGACCGGGTGCTGTGCCTGCAAAAAGTGTTCCACCGCCATGGGTTGGGACAGGGTTTGCGGGATCATAAACATATGAATCGGTCCATTCATTTTTCGGAATGTCATGAAGTAATTTTCCATCCCCAAATCTCGAATTGGCACTGTTAGCACTATCCAAGTAAAACGGCTTATAGCTGGTTCGAGCTAGTGGCCATTCGTACTCATCACGCCACTCATTTATTCCCATTACAAATAGTTTAATAGGTGCAGATGTTTCGAAATCAGATTTTTCCTCTTTTAACCAATGATTAAACCAGCGGATATGTAAGTTTGTTAAGTCTTCTTGTTCATCAATCCAATCTTGAGATGCATGCAGTCCGAAGTTACGCTCACCTAAGCGAGACTGGAAAATGCCATGTGCCCACGGTCCAATGATTAACTTTTGCGTTTTCGAGTCGTCGTTTTTCTTTAATTCAGAGAAATTCCGGATGGTTGCTTTTAAGAAATTATCATACCAACCAGCGATATGATAGGCGGGAACATCAATCAGCTCAAACTTATCTGCAATACTTACGCGACTCAGTTGTTCATCTGAAAGTCGATTTTGAATAAAATCATAGAAAAAATCGGCAACGCCTAAATCTTTAAGCGGTGGCCATTCTTCAATAGGCATATAATGAAACCATTTTTCAATGTCGTTATAATACTCTGCCATTTTTTTAATACTTTGGTTATATTCCTCGGGGTCTAGATGTTTTCGCTTCAACTCATCAGGGGCAACTGATTCCAACGCCCAAGTTTCAGAACCTCCGATATTTATTTTTCCTTCATTTTCAACCGAATCTTTTTGCCAGTCTGTTAATGTCATGGCAGGGACGATTGCTTTTAAATGTGGAGGGCGTTTTGTTGCGGCTAGTAACTGTGTAAAACCATAATACGATAATCCAAACATACCGACTTTCCCATTCGAATAGGGGAGAGTTGCCGCCCATTCGACCGTATCGTAGCCATCTTCAGCTTCATATATAAACGGATAGAAATCACCTTCTGAGTTGTATCGTCCTCTTACATCTTGAATAATGACAATATATCCATTTTGAACAAGACGATGGGTATCAAGATAGCGATGAGAATAAAAAGGTAAGTCCTTATTATAAGGTAAGCGTGTTAACAGAACAGGAAATGGACCTTCCGCATCTGGACGATAAATGTCTGCATAAAGAGTGACACCATCACGCATTTGACATGGTACGTTTTTTTCTACAATGATTTGTTGAATGTCCACTAATACTCCTCCTTACGAATACGATGTAAAACCTAAAATGAACCACCCTGTGGCCAGGGTGGAAATGAATTTGTTATGCTGCTGCATTTTCAGTATGGATCTGAGTTTTTCTTTTTTTATAAGGCGAAAGTTTTCGTTCAAACCAACCCATCACTAGGTCTGCGATTACCGCCATTAATGCAGTTGGGATCGCACCAGCAAGAATAATTGCTGTTCCATCGGTTGCGTTCGTACCGCGAATGATGATGTCGCCTAATCCACCTGATCCCATAAAGGTTCCAATCGTCGCAATCCCAATGGTTATTACTAAAGCAGTGCGAAGACCTGCCATTATGACTGCCATCGCCAGTGGCAATTCCACCATTCGTAAAACTTGAAATTTTGTCATCCCCATTGCTTTTCCAGACTCAAGCAATGCTTGGTCGACATTGTTGATCCCTGTATACGTATTTTTGATAATCGGTAAAAGGGAATAAAGAAATAAAGCAAAGACAACGGTGTTTGTTCCTAAACCCATCACAAGCATTAGAACCGCAAGCATGGCTAACGCTGGAATGGTTTGGATAATATTCGCTAAAGATAGCACCCATGGACTTAATTTTTTATAACGTGCAATCAAGATTCCTAGTGGAATTCCAATAATGGCTGCGAACAACACACCATAGGCCGCCATAAGGAAATGACGATAAAATTGTTCCCAAACATAGCCACCATTTTGACTATAATAGTAGATTAATTCATTGATCGTCTCCATGAAATTTCCCCCCTATTCTTCTTCAAAATAATTGTGTTCTTCAAGGAATTCTTTTGCGACAATCGATGGCTCAATCATTTTTCCATCAGCTTCGTAATTCAATTCCTGCATTTTTTCTGTCGGAATTTTACCTGATAACTTATCTAAAATTTCTGCCAAGCCGTCGTGTTGTTCGAGGACATCATTTCTTGCCACAAGGGAAGTATCATAAGGTGGGAAGAAACGACGATCGTCTTCTAATACTTTTAAATCAAAGGCCTTAATACGTCCATCTGTTGTGTATGCTAGGACAACATCCATTTTTCCGTTCGCTGCAGCTTGATAGACGAGACCAATCTGCATTGGATATTCCTTGCTAAAGCGGAATCCATACTCTTCGACAAATCCTTCATATCCGTCTCCTTCACGAGTTAACCAAGAATTGTCGACACCAAATTTCAAATTGGAAACGAGCGGCTCTAAATCAGATACTTTCTCTAAGTTCTCACGTTCTGCTAATTCTCTTGTTACTGTAAATGCGTAAGAATTATCAAAACCGTATGAATCAAACCAGGTTTGATCAAATTGTTCCTGGAATTCCCTTTGAACAATTTCTAATGCTTTATCTGGATCATTAATCGGTTCCATTCCTAGCGCACCGGCAAGGTCCGTACCTGTGTAGCGCGTTGCGGTAATATCAACATCACCACTCACCATCGCTTGATGCTGAACGATGGAGGATCCTAAATTATTGACCATTTCAACTTGTGCATCTGTATAATGCTCGATCATTAGTTTCACAATATTCCCCATAATTTGTGACTCAGAAGTGGCCAATGTCCCAACCGCAATCGTGTTTTTAGCAGGACCACTTAGCCCGGGAAGACTACAGCCACTTAAAAAGACGGCAAAGGAAATGACTACAATGATGAGCGAACGTTTAATTTTCAACATTTCTGTTTCTCCTTCCTAAGCAGCTTCTTTCAGTTTCTTTAAACCAGTTGGTGTGACCCAATTTTCAACTTTTCCTAACAGAAGATCCGTTAGCAAAGCTAACAGGGTGACAGGAATGGCACCAGCTAGAATAAATTCCGTTTGATAAAGACTCATCCCACTAAAAATATAATCTCCCAAACCTCCTGCACCAATATAAGAAGCTAACGTTGCCCAACCGATTAGGTATACTGTCGTTAAACGAATACCAGCCATGATAACCGGGATGGCAAGTGGAATTTCCACATAGCGGACTTGTTCCCATCCAGTCATACCCATCCCACGTCCTGCTTCAAGCAGACTTTTCTTTACACCATTTACGCCCGTATACGTATTTCTTAAGATGGGTAGGACTGCATAGAAAAATAAAGCAACGATTGCAGGAACTTTCCCAACGCCTAAAAGCGGAATAAAAAACGCGAGAATGGCGAAACTTGGAACGGTCTGTATAATCCCAAGAAGCCCCATAACAAAATCCGCTACTTTTGGGACACGGGTTAAGGCAACTCCTAATGGAACCGCGATAAGAATTCCTAGCCCCACAGCAATGAGGGAGATGTATAAGTGTTCCCATGTTTTGACCAGCATTTCACTACCATATTGACTGAAAAATTGTATAAGACTCTCCATCTAAATCGCCTCCTTCTTACGCTGTAATTTCATCTTCGCCCCAAATCGAATCGTAAACGATATCGACGAGGTTTGCTCTCGTGACAATTCCAATTAGGCGCTGCTGATGGTCCACTACAGGTACATATTTCATTCCTTTTTTCAAAATGCTGCGAATCGTATCGCGGACAAGTGTGCCTGCTTCGACGGTCGTAACAGGCTCAACGATATCGGATACTTTCGTGGCTTTCTTCCGTTTTTGGTCAATTAGTTCAACATCTATATAACCTTGAAGAACGTTAAATTCATTGACAACTAGAAGCGAATCGACACGTTTTTCCTTCATAATTTGAATTGCTTCTGTTAAAAAGCGTTCTCCAGTAACAGTAATTGGCTTTGGATTCATAATCTGTTCAACGGTTTGGATATTTGGTCGAGCTTGAACTAACCGGTCTTTCCCAATAAATTCTTCAACGAATTCATCTGCAGGATTGCGGAGAATTTCATCTGGTGTATCACACTGAACCAATTGTCCATCTCTCATAATGACGATTCGATCTGCTAACTTTAACGCTTCATCCATGTCATGGGTAACAAACACGATTGTTTTGTTTAATTTCTTTTACAGCTTTTTAAATTCTTCTTGTAATGAATCTCTCGTAATTGGATCAAGTGCTCCAAACGGTTCATCCATTAAAATGAGTGGTTGATCGGCTGCTAACGCTCGTAAAACACCAATCCGCTGCTGTTGCCCACCACTTAATTCATGAGGGAATTTTTCAAGATAATCCGGAGTTAAATCAACAAGGTCCAATAACTCTAGAGCACGTGCACGACGTTTCTCTTCCGGCCATTTTAATAGTTTCAAAACAAGTGAGATATTTTCTTGAATGTTCATATGTGGCAATAACCCAATTTGTTGGATAACATATCCAATCTCTCTTCTTAATTGGACAGGATCTTTATCCATGATGTTTTCTCCATTAATATAGATGCTGCCTTCAGTTGGTTCGATTAAACGGTTAATCATTTTCATGGTTGTTGTTTTTCCACAACCACTCGGCCCGATAAAACAAATGAATTCTCCTTTTTCGAATTCTAATGTTAAATCGTTAACTGCCTTTTTGCCTCCTTTATATACCTTTGAAACATGGTCGAATTTGAGCATGTATGGCACCTCCAAATTTTTTCATTCTACTAAATTATCATTGTAAGATTCATATAATCAGACAATTTCCAACACTTCTTCAGTATAAAGTAAACTTTGTAAAATAAAAAGTTTACAAATTGCATAAATTACACAGTATTTACGTAAAATATTTATTGTACGAAGTTTATGACTGTCCGTTCTTAAAAATGCTCCCTTATTTCCCACTTTTCCTCCAAAATCCTCATTTTCCAATCTTCACCTAAATGTGATACATTGACACAGACATGGTAATTGGAAGGGTGATTCATGAATGGATGAACAACCATTAGGAAGAATCAAAGTAATGGAAGACCAGTTTGCTGAAAAAATTGCCGACAATATGCATACGTATGGTGTTTCGACAACAGTTGGTCGTGTGTTAGGAATTATCTATATGAATAGAAAGCCAATGACACTTGATGAATTATCAGAGGCAACAGGAATGAGTAAGACACGAATGAGTCAAGTGGTTAGAGAAATGGTCGATTTAAATATCGCTGAAAAAGTCCTTCAAAAAGGGGTTCGTAAGGATCTCTATAATGTTGAACAAGATTATTATCAAACCTTTATTTCTTTATTTACTTCGAACTGGCGGAAAGCCATTAATAAAAATAAGATGTTTGAGAAAAAATTATCTGCAGAGTTAAAGGAAATAACGAGTAATGAACCAATTGATGAAGAATTAGAAGCGAAAATCAATCTGTTATTAAAAGAAACAAAAGAATGGCTAGATTATTATCAATGGTTGGCAAACTTGGTTGAGTTTTTTGAAAGTGGAGAAATTTTCAAGCATGTGCCAAAGCCATGAGGAAAATGCCTAGTTAAACCTTTTTTCTAGTTTATAGGCTGTTTTCGTTAGAGCCATAAAGCCGACTTTAAATAGCGAGTCGAAGAGGGGGAGGAATTTAAATGAATAAGAAAGCCATTTTAACCTGTGCGGTTACAGGTGCTGGTGACACAGCGAAGAAAAGTCCACATGTACCAGTAACTCCTGAGGAAATTGCAAAATCAGCGATTGATGCAGCAAAGGCTGGAGCGACCATTGCTCATATTCATGTACGTGATCCGAAAACAGGGGAGCTTAGTCATGACGTAGCGCTCTTCCGTGAAGTGGTTGAACGAATCCGTGAATCTGACACAGATGTGATCATTAATTTAACATCAGGTGGTGGCGGTGATTGGATTCCGAGTGAGGAGAATCCAGCTATTGGCGGACCAGGTACCGATATGCAAACGCCAGAAGAACGCCATGAACCAATTGGCGAATTGCTACCAGAAATTTGCACACTAGATTGTGGCAGCCTTAACTTTGGTGACCAAGTTTATATCAGCACAACCGATTGGCTACGCAAACAAGCGCAAATGATTCAGCAGAGTGGTGTCAAGCCTGAGTTAGAATGTTTTGATACAGGACACTTACGGTTTGCAAATCAATTAATTGAAGAAGGATTAATTGACGGGGATCCGATGTTCCAATTCTGTCTTGGGATTCCATGGGGAGCAGACGCTGACGCCGAAACAATGATTTACTTGCGTGATCGCCTTCCGAAAAATGCGCACTGGTCCGCATTTGGGATTGGACGCATGCAAATGCCTGTGGCAGCGCAGTCGCTTCTACTTGGGGGAAATGTTCGCGTTGGACTTGAAGATAATCTTTATCTTGGTAAGGGAGTAAAGGCAACAAACGCTCAACTAGTTGAAAAAGCCGTGACCATGATGAATGCCCTTGATGTGGCACCTATGACTCCAGCAGAGGCACGAGTGCATCTCGGATTGAAAAACCCTCATAGAAAGGCAGAGTGATTATGGAAAATCAATCTATTAAACAAGTAACAGTGGTAGGAACAGGCGTAATTGGTGTAGGTTGGATTGGTCGCTTTCTTGCACAAGGATACGATGTCATTGCTACGGATATCGCAGAAAATGCTGAGGAACGTATGCGTGCGGCCATTGACAAAGCATGGCCAGCGATTGAAAAACATGGAGTTGCTCCAGGCGCTTCAAAAGAGAAGTTAACGTTTGAGCCAGATTTAGCAAAGGCAGTGGCGAACGCTGACCTTATTCAAGAAAATGCTCCTGAGCGTGAAGACATAAAACGAAAGTTATTAGCTGAAATTGACAAATACGCAAAACCAAATGCCATTATTGCATCTAGTACTTCTGGGTTAATGCCAAGTACTTTGCAAAGTGATTGTGCAAATCCTGAACGTGTGATTGTTGCCCATCCATTCAATCCAGTTTATTTAGTACCATTGGTTGAACTTGTCGGAGGCCAAGCAACTTCAGCTGAAGTAATCGAAAGAGCGGAACAATTCTACCATTCTATTAAAATGAAACCTCTTGTTGTCAAAACCGAGATAGAAGGTCATATTGCTGACCGTTTAATGGAAGCGATTTGGCGGGAAGCGCTCCACCTTGTCAATGACGGGGTTGCCACAACTGAAGAAGTAGACGCAGCGATTGTGTATGGACCGGGGTTACGCTGGGCGTTAATGGGTCCATTTTTAACTCTGCATCTTGCTGGTGGAGAACAAGGAATGCGTCATATGCTCGCTCAATTCGGACCAGCATTGAAATTGCCTTGGACAAAGCTAGTGGCTCCTGAATTAACAGAAGAACTAAGTGAGTCAGTCATCAATGGATGCGAACAACAAACTTCAGGACATAGCATTGCGGAACTCGAACAACGTCGTGATGAGTTCTTAATTGAACTCCAGCAATTGCTTGAAAAGTACTGGCCAGGCGCCAACCTAAATGGAAAAATCTAATCTCGTAGAAGAAAGCGAGGAAGTCTAATGACGAAAGTGAAAAATCCACTGTTACAAGATTCCGTTCGACCTGATTGGATTGATTATAACGGTCATATGACCGACTCTGCTTATGCTGTTGTGTTTAGCATAGCTGTTGATAAATTGATGAATGAGATTGGAATTGACGAAGATTTTCGTGAAAAGGAGAAATACTCCATTTTCACATTAGAAACCCACTTATGTTACTTAAAAGAAGCTCATAAAGGTCAGAATTTATATGTCAACATTCAGCTGTTAGAATATGATTCTAAAAGAATGCATGTCTTTTTCACAATGAAAAATGATGAAGGCGACTCTCTTGCGACAAGTGAACAGATGCTAATGGGAATGAATATGGAAGACGGTCGCTCGGCCCCTTTCCCAGATGTGATCATGACAAACATACGTGAGCTTTATGATTCACAAGCAAACTTAGAAAGACCAAAAGAAGCTGGTCGAAAGATTGGTATTCGGAAAAAATAGCAGAAAAAGACTTACATTATAAGAAATTTTTTAAACGGCAGATGATTCTGCCGTTTTTTCTTTTTATTTTACCACGTCAAGTTCTAACTAAACTTGTCATTATTGTTCGCTTTTAAATTCAGCTGTTTACAAAAGAGTTTGGTGAAAATGCAACTAAGATTTTTCCCAGGAGTCAAAAACTAGAGTAGAAGCTAAATATTTTTATATTTAATGAAAGTGTTTTGTGATAGAATATATATAAGTTTTATAGTATAAATATACATTTTATTTAAAAGAGAATAGGAGGAAAAGTTTATGAAGACTTTTAAAAAATCAATGATTGCCGGAGTAGTTGCTTTTTCAGCTTTGTTTGCTGCAGGAAGCGTATCAGCGGCACCGAAGAAATTTGCTGGGGACCTTGCATATGAGCATGTTCAGTATTTAACGGAAGAAATCGGGCCCAGGGTGGCTGGATCTGCAAATGAAACAAAAGCTCGCGAGTACATAGTAAATGAACTAGAAAAGTTGGATTTGAAGGTTGAAGAGCAAGAGTTTTCTTATACAAGAGGGAAGAATACAACTGAATCTGCCAATGTTGTTGCACTAAAAGATAACAAGCATACAGATAAGCAAGTGATTGTTGGCGCACATTATGACTCCGTAAGTATGGGCAAAGGGGCAGATGATAATGCATCGAGTGTTGGCGTGATTCTAGAAACTGCCAAAGCACTTGAAAAGCGTAACTTAAATTATGATGTGAAATTTGTCTTCTTTGGGGCAGAAGAAGTAGGGTTACAAGGATCGAAATACTATGCTAATAATATGTCCGATGAAGAAATAGAGAATACGATTGGCATGATCAATCTTGATAGTTTACTAGCCGGAGATCATATCTATGTTTACGGTGGTGCAGGAGAAGGTGGATGGATTCGTGATTTAGCTCTCGATATAGCGGATAAAAAGAAAATTCCTTTGCAAACCAACCCAGGAATCAACCCAGAATACCCTGAAGGCACAACCGGAGATTGGAGTGACCATGCCCCATTCAAAGCGAAAGGAATCACCATTGCTTATTTTGAAGCAACCAATTGGCATTTGGGTGATCAAGACGGCTATACACAAACAGAAAAGCACGGTGGCGTATGGCATACTGAAAATGACACGCTAGCATTTTTAGAAGCAGAATTCCCAGGACGAGTTCAAGAACATCTCAACCACTTCACCAACATGCTTACTTGGGTATTAACAGACATCAAAAAGGAACTGTAAAAATTTTCAAGGTGCCAGGCACCATCCAGTTTTTGGATGGTGCTTGTTTTCATTTAGTAAATTTTTGTGAGATTACAAATGAAGAGAAAACAGGATATGTTATAGTAAATAAGCTGGAAATGATACATATATTTTGTTAGCTAAAGAGAGTCACACAGACGGTCACTCATCGATTTCAGTTCAATTTGTTCGCCGTAAATGAAAAAATCTTTTTGTGAGTGGAGGGGCACAATTTCCCCTTAGACGCTTGACATCAAAGGGAGGACCTTTATATGATTTAATCGCTATTCAAGACAGTCCCTTTTACTGGAGTAAATGTGGATACGAAAAAGGTTAAGCTATAATAAGAGGTGTAATTAGATGAGGAAACTTGTACGACTATTATTTGGAAGTCCGTTTAAAAAAGAAGATAATTTTCGTTCCAAATATTTCCGATTTATGTATAAATTTATTATCGGGTTTTACTTTTTAAGTATGACAATGTTTATCATTCTGTCGTTTCTAGACCCTACTGCTCTAATCGGACTACTAATGGGAGCGATCTTTTTCCCTGTTGTATTCCGTATTGTCTATGGATTAATAGGAAAGTTCAATGGTATGGAGCGAGAGGCGTATGATATAAAGGAAAGTTAAATCAAACATTTTAAATCTTTTGTGGTGACAATAACTTAATATTCTGTTATTGTTGACTTGTCTATGAATTAAAAAACTCACTAGGGGATCCCTTGATAAGGGCTGAGAGCAGAGTAGATACTCTGAAACCCTCATAACCTGAACAGGTTCGTACCTGCGTAGGAAAGTGTCACGGTATTTATGCTGTCTATTCGATGCTTAAAACCACTTTCCTATTGAGGAAAGTGGTTTTTTTATTTTCAAAAAGAAACGGCCATATGCGAGGTCATGATTAAAGGGAGGTGAAGACAAAGTGAAATTGCTTGCTGTTACGAATGATCGTCTTCCGGTTCGACAGTTGGCACAAGGTATCTGCCAAATGAACGAAATGGTTGATTATATACATATTCGGGAAAAGTCCAAATCGATTAGTGACATTATCTTGCTGATAAAGCTTTTGGAACAGGAAATCGATAAAAAGAAACTCGTCATCCATGATCGGTTAGATCTTGCTTTGCTTTACAACATTCCTACGATTCACCTTCCTTCATATGGTCTGCCAGTAAAAAGGGTACGGAAGCAGTATCCAAGTTTAAGAATTGGCCGATCTGTCCACTCATTAGATGAGGCCATTCAGGCAGAAAAGGATGGGGCGAATTATGTCTTATATGGGCATCTTTTTAAAACCAATAGCAAATTAGGTCAACCACCGAGAGGGGTAGCAGAATTAACAAAAATTAAGAGAATGCTTCATATTCCGGTTTATGGGATAGGTGGTATTACAGCTAACAATCTAAAAGAAATAAAAAATACAAATCTTGATGGAGTGGCCGTGATGTCCGGCATTTTTGATGAAATCAATCCGCAAGAAGAAGCCGCAGCTTATTACAAAGCCTGTAGGGAGGTGAGTAGAAATGACGATTCAACTGAATGGCAAAAGTGTTATTCTACCAGAGCAAGTTCGTTCGATTAAAGATTTGCTTAGCCACTATCATTTAGAAAATCGCCTTGTGATTGTGGAAGTGAACAAAGAAATTATGAAAAAAGAACAACATTCCACTTTTAAGCTTTCAGATGGAGATGTAGTCGAAATGATTCATTTTGTAGGAGGAGGATGAGCATGTTAAAACTTGGGGATTATAGTTTTCAATCTAGATTGCTATTAGGTACTGGGAAATATCCTTCATTCGAAATTCAAAAAGAAGCGGTTAGTGTGTCAGAAGCAGAAATTTTAACATTTGCCGTCAGAAGAATGAATATCTTTGAGGACTCTCAGCCGAATTCTCTTGAACAATTGGATTTGAGTAAATATACGCTACTACCAAATACAGCAGGGGCGAAAACAGCGGAAGAAGCGGTGAGGATTGCCAAGCTTGCGAAGGCTTCAGGTTTGTGCGATATGATTAAAGTAGAAGTCATTGGCGATGATAAAACGTTATTGCCAGACCCTGTGGAAACGTTAAAGGCATCGGAAATGCTTTTGGCAGAAGGTTTTATTGTCCTGCCTTACACCTCTGATGATGTGGTTTTAGCGAAAAGACTTGAAAACTTAGGGGTTCATGCCATTATGCCTGGCGCTTCTCCAATTGGATCGGGAAAAGGCATCATAAACCCATTAAACTTAAAATTTATCATTGAACAAACTTCTATTCCTGTTATCGTTGATGCTGGCATTGGTTCACCAAAGGATGCTGCCTTTGCGATGGAACTTGGTGCCGAAGGTGTCTTGTTAAATACCGCCGTTTCAGGTGCAAAAGATCCGGTAAAGATGGCGCTAGCGATGAAATTGGCTGTGGAGGCAGGACGCTTAGGCTTTGAGGCAGGGAGAATCGAAGAAAAAGAATATGCCGTTGCCAGCAGTCCAACGACTGGAATGGTTACATCTTGACAGATCGTTATTCAAGACAAACCCTATTTTCTCCAATTGGCAAACAAGGTCAAGAAAAATTGGCAACCGCTAAGGTGTTAATTGTTGGAGCCGGCGCTCTTGGCACGGCGAGCGCGGAAATGTTGGCCAGGGCAGGAGTGGGGAAGATAACCATTGTTGATCGGGATTATGTGGAAGTGAGCAATCTTCAGCGTCAGCAAATGTTTACTGAAGAGGATGCTCGAAATAAATTGCCGAAAGCAGTCGCAGCACAAAACCGGATTCAGACCGTTAACAGTGAAATTGAGGTTACTAGTTTAATAGCGGATGTGAATGGCCTCAATATTGAAGAACTAGTTACTGGCTGCTCGCTTATTATTGATGCAGTCGATAATTTTGAAACAAGGCTAATCGTGAATGATGCCGCTGTTAAACATCAAATCCCGTATCTCATCGGTGCAATAGTGGCAAGCTACGGACTGACCTTTCCGATTATTCCTGGTTCGACCCCTTGTTTCCATTGTATCATCGACACACTTCCAAGTCAGAATGTCACGTGTGATACGGTTGGTGTGATTGGGCCTATTGTCCAGTTAGTTGCTGCTTATCAAGTCACGTCTGCTTTAAAACTCTTGACGGGACATCCTGTTTCAAATGTTTTAAAATCATTCGATATTTGGCAGGAGGAAAAAGCCGAAATCAGTGTGGATACATTAAAAAATGACAACTGTCCAACCTGTGGCAGCCAGCCTACTTACCCTTATTTGTCATTTGAAAACCAGACAAAAACCGAGGTGTTGTGTGGACGGAATACCGTTCAACTTCGGCCAGGCATCACCCGTTCCCTCTCATTAGAACAATTAGCCGAGAGTATAAAGGACCAAGCGAGGGAGATGGTCTTAAATCCCTACTTGTTATCTTGTTCATTTGAAAATCATCGTATCGTCTTCTTTAAGGATGGCCGTGCACTTGTCCATGGAACAAGTGAAGCGCAAGTTGCTAGAAGTCTATATAATAAAATTATCGGTTAACAAACATAACTATTTTTTGGAAAAAGGTTACTCCCCATAGAATTTTATAAAATGGTAGGTTGAGTGTTCAATCAGGAGTAGCCGTCTTCCTTCAACCAGTCCAGTTAGTCATGGTAACATTTGCACATACATGGTTCAGGGCCTTAATAATAAGAATAATAAAGAACACCATCTGTACTTTGGATGGTGTTCTTTATAGATTAGGCGATAATTGGATCAATTCCAAAAGCCTTAGGGTGTTTTTGCCTCTTCTTTAATAAAATAATCCACCACAAAAGCAGATACTCCTAAAGCAGTTGAATATTTTTTTAGCTTGGAAAACTTTAATTGCATTTCTTTTTGGTGGTAAGCTAATGTATGCTGAGCAATGGTTGTGCGGATTGGTTCCTCGATCCACTTTTGTGCCATCGCCAAACGGTTACCGATGATGACTTGTTCTGGGTTAAAGGTATTTATAATGTTATTAATCCCATACCCGAGGTATTGGCCGATTTGTTTAAATAAATCTAGCGCCTGTTGGTCGCCTTTTTCCGCTAATTCCATCAACGATTCTAGTGAATCGATGTTAGGGTCGGCCATAGCGAGCAAGGCATTTTCAGAAGCGTAGGCTTCCCAACACCCTCTGCTGCCACAGTTGCAACTCTTTCCGTTTAATTCGATGATCATATGACCCATTTCACCGGAAAAGCCATTTTTCCCTTGATACAAGTCATTGTTTAATATAATCCCAACACCAATTCCAATCCCTGCGCTCACATAAAGGAGGTTTTGGTTGTCTAGTCCAGCCCCAAACTGCTGTTCACCAACCGCTCCTGCGTTTGCCTCATTTTCAATAATGACTGGTACATGGAATAAGTTCTCAAGGTCCTCTTTTAATTGAATATTCGTCCAACCAAGGTTAGGGGCCAATAAAATCGAACCTTCTTTGTTAACCATACCTGGCACACCAACGCCAATTCCGATAATCCCATAGCGGCTACTAGGCATCTCTTTTATTAGAGAAGTGATCATATTTTGGACAATACTCATGATGGCTGAATATGGGGTACGGTGCACCATCTGATTTTTTTCTATGACAATATTTCCTTTTAAATCGGTTAAGACACATAAAACATAATTTACCCCGATATCAATTCCTACCGCATAGCCAGCGTCTTTGTTAAAATGAAGCAGAACAGGCCGGCGGCCACCGCTAGATTCCCCAGGTCCAGATTCATAAATGAGTTCTTCATCTAATAATTCACTTACTAATGAAGAAACTGTTGTTTTATTTAAGCCGGAAACTTGAGCAATATCGGCTCTGGAAAGGGGCTCTTTCTCCATGATGAGTTGTAAAACAAGTGCTTTATTATTTTTCTTTACAACCTGTTGATTCCATGTCATTGTTCTCACATATAAAAACTCCCTTGTTCGGTAGTAACTCTATTTTAACATAAACTTTGTTTGCTAGATATACAAACCTTTCGAAAGGTTGATGTGATAGGATGAATCCGTTTACAATAAAAGGTAAAAACTTCTGTCCATTAAAATTCACTTTAAGTATTGAAAAAACATTTGAAAACGGATACATTAGAAGAGGCTTCGATGGTATTAAATATGCTTGACCCAGTGAAAAACTAGTTGATTTCCCTTACTAAAGAAATATTATTAGTTGTATGAAGTTAGTAAGAAAGCTTGCAACTACTGGTTTTTAAATGGGAACAAACAACATAATCAGTACAACTACTGATCGAGTCACATCACCCTTTCGTTTTTAAAATATTGCAGACATAATCTTAATATGAGGGACGGCTTTCTAGCAATTTGTGAAACTCAAAAATGAGAGTTTGAAAAAAATTTAAAAAACCTTAGTTTATTCGCTAGACAAACTAAGTTAGCGGTGCTATAATTCAATCATACAAAGGTTACAGACACTGATTCGAATCTTTGTAAGCATTTACAAATCAAATTGATGTTATGAAACTATAAAACTACTACTAGGAGGAATAACCCCATGGCTTATTTCGAATCCATTAACAAAATCAAGTATGAAGGTGCAAAATCAACTAATCCGTTTGCGTATAAATATTACAATCCTGAAGAAGTAATCAATGGCAAAACAATGGAAGAAATTCTACGTTTCTCAGTAGCATACTGGCATACATTCAATGCAGACGGTTCAGATCCATTTGGTGTAGGAACAGCAATTCGTCCTTGGGATCACTTAAAAGGTTTAGATTTAGCAAAAGCACGTGTGGAAGCAGCATTTGAATTCTTTGAAAAGCTAGATGTTCCATTCTTTGCTTTCCATGATGTGGATATCGCTCCAGAAGGAAGCACTTTAAAAGAAACAAACGAAAACCTAGATGTAATCGTTTCAATGATCCAAGATTATATGAAGACAAGCAAAACAAAGTTGCTTTGGAATACAGCTAACATGTTCACAAACCCACGCTACACTCATGGTGCAGCAACTTCTCCAAATGCAGATGTATTCGCTTACTCTGCAGCAAAAGTGAAGAAGGGTCTAGAAGTAGCAAAAGAACTTGGCGCAGAAAACTATGTATTCTGGGGTGGCCGTGAAGGATATGAAACACTTCTAAACACTGATATGAAGCTTGAGCAGGACAACTTAGCACGTTTCTTCCATATGGCTGTTGATTATGCGAAAGAAATCGGCTTAAATGTTCCATTCTTAATCGAGCCAAAACCAAAAGAGCCTACAAAACATCAGTATGACTTCGATGTAGCGACTGGACTAGCATTCTTACAAAAGTATGACCTAACTGACTACTTCAAGTTTAATATCGAAGCAAACCATGCAACACTTGCTGGTCATTCTTTCGAACATGAATTAAGAACAGCTCGTATTAACGGAATGCTTGGTTCTGTTGATGCAAACCAAGGGGATACACTACTTGGATGGGATACAGATGAATTCCCAACAGATTTATACACAAACACATTAGCAATGTATGAAATCTTGAAAAATGGTGGATTAGGTCAAGGTGGTTTAAACTTTGATGCGAAGGTAAGAAGAGGATCATTTGATACAGAAGATCTTTTCCATGCACATATTGCCGGAATGGATGCATTTGCTATCGGACTAAAAGTAGCAAACAAATTAATTGAAGATAAGGTCCTTGATAACTTTATCGAAGAGCGTTACAGCAGCTTTACAAAAGGAATCGGCCTTGACATTGTAGAAGGAAAAACAAACTTCCGTGAACTTGAAGCATATGCTCTTCAATTAACTGAAATCAAGAACACATCTGGTAGAACTGAGCGCTTAAAAGCTCTAATCAACCAATATCTATTAGAAACACTATAAGACTAGCTTTCTAATACTAAACATAAAAATGTGCTGGAAGTATTTTACTCCAGCACATTTTCATAGAAAAGGAAAAGGATGATACGGATGAAATACGTAATCGGTGTTGACCTCGGTACAAGTGCGGTTAAAATCTTGCTTGTAAATCAAAATGGGGAAGTATGCAATGAAGTTTCAAAATCATATCCTCTTATTATTGAAAAATCCGGTTATAGTGAACAAAACCCAGAAGAGTGGGTTGAAAAAACAACTGCTGGTTTAGCTGAATTGATTGAGCAATTCGATGGTGATGTGAACGATATCGAAGGCATCAGCTTTTCCGGACAAATGCATGGACTTGTTTTAGTAGATGAAAATAACCAAGTACTTCGAAATGCAATCCTCTGGAATGATACGAGAACAACGAAACAATGTGAAGAAATCTATGAAGTAGTGGGCCAACAACAACTTTTAGAGATTACAAAGAACCCAGCTTTGGAAGGTTTTACATTGCCGAAAATTCTTTGGGTAAAAGAAAATGAACCTGAGATTTTCGAACGTTCAAGTGTATTTATGCTTCCAAAGGATTATTTGCGTTATCGCCTCACAGGTCAAATTCATATGGAATACTCTGATGCTGCGGGAACGCTTCTATTAAATGTAGCAAAGCGTGAATGGAGTCCGGAAATATTAAGTCATTTTGAACTTGCGCCTGAATTTTGCCCAGAATTAGTAGAATCTCATGATTTAGTTGGCACCGTGACAGCTGAATTCGCTGCCGAAACTGGTTTATCAGAAGCAACTAAAGTGTTTGCTGGTGGTGCCGACAATGCATGTGGTGCGATCGGTTCCGGAATATTATCAGAAGGTAAAACATTATGCAGCATTGGAACATCTGGTGTTGTGCTATCTTATGAAGACAGAAGCGACCTTGATTTTGAAGGGAAAGTTCATTATTTCAACCACGGCGAAGAGAATACCTTCTATACAATGGGGGTAACCTTAGCTGCAGGTTATAGTTTAAGTTGGTTCAAAGATACCTTTGCCAAAGAAGAAGCGTTTGACCAATTTTTAGCTGGAGTAGATGAAGTTCCTGCCGGCAGCAATGGTTTGTTATTTACACCTTATGTTGTAGGTGAGCGCACACCGCATGCTGATTCTAATATTCGTGCAAGCTTTATTGGCGTAGATGCATCACATGAACGTAAGCATTTTGCCCGTGCTGTTCTTGAAGGAATTACGTTCTCGTTGCATGAATCAATTGAACTCTTTAGAAATAGTGGCAAGAAAATTGATACCATTATCTCCATCGGTGGTGGTGCTAAAAACGAAACGTGGCTACAAATGCAGGCCGACATTTTTAATGCCAGAATTGAAAAACTAACAAGTGAGCAAGGTCCTGGTATGGGTGCTGCGATGCTAGCTGCTTATGGTTGTGGTTGGTTTACTTCTTTAAAAGATTGTGCAGATGCTTTCCTACAAACTGCGAAAACATATGAGCCAATTCCTGAAAATGTGGAAACTTATCAAAAAGTTTTTGCGATTTATCAGCAAGTTTATACACAAACGAAAACATTGAATGACCAGCTAAAAGAATTTAGAAAATAGATTCTCCCTTAGCTTTAACAAGGCTGTTTTGTAGAGAGTGTTGTTAAAATCCAAATGCCGATTTTAACGCAGAATAAACCATTTTGTGCATTAATGCTAAGTTTGCATGCTCTTTTCTCTTAATATAAAGTTACTTTCCTGTGAAAAGATAGCTAAACTTTACATTTTATCCCTAAAAGCAACAAGGTTAAGAAAAGAGCCTTAAACAACGATGAATGAAAACAAAAAACCCCACTTTCCGTGGGGCTTTCTTTTCATTGACGCTTAAGCAAAAGTTCGTTTATTCTTTAGTGAACTAAGAAGGGCAGTTAAGAAGGGAAGTTGATCGAAATGAAGGTTGTAATAGAAGAATTTGGTCAGGTTGAGAACAAGCCTGTCTTTTCGTATACCTTGAAGAATGATCAAGGAATGGAAATGACAGCAATTAATTATGGCTGTATTATCACGAAAATCACAGTTCCAGATAAGCATGGGAATTTTGAAAACGTTGTCCTTGGACATGACACATTAAATGATTATCTTCAGGACTCTTCGTTTCAGGGTGCAGTTGTTGGTCGTGTCGGTGGTCGCATTAAAGGTGGGGAGTTTGAACTTGATGGTCAAACGTATACATTAGCACAGAACGATCACTCCAATCATCTTCATGGTGGAATAAAGGGATTCGATAAAGTTGTTTGGGATGCGGAAGTACTTGACGACGGAGTTAAATTCTCTTATGTAAGTCCTGATGGGGAAGAAGGGTATCCAGGAAATTTATCTATTGAAGTAATTTACTCGATAAATAACAACAATGAAATTTCTATTCAATATCAAGCGCAGACAGATCAGAAAACGTTGTTAACGGTGACGAATCATTCTTATTTTAACTTGAGTGGAAACCTCAAACATGATGTTTTAAATCATACATTAACGTTAAAGAGCGACCAGTTCCTTGAACTTGATCATGAATTCATTCCAACCGGGGAATTCCTATCGGTGGAAAATACAGCTTTTGATTTTACAAAAGGTGGACTTATTCAAAATGGAGTTGAATCTAACCATCCCCAAAATGTGTTAGTAGGGAACGGATACGACCATCCATTTATCCTAAAAGCAAACCATGATAACGAAATTGTTTTAGCAGATGCTGAAAGTGGACGGTCATTAACGGTGGAGACCGATGAACCGGCAGTTGTCGTTTATTCCGGAAACTCGTTAAGTTCTGAAGGAGAGTATCGTGGGGTGCCTTCTAGAAAATATTTAGGCATTTGCTTGGAGACACAAGGATTCCCAGATGCCATTCATCATCCGCATTTTCCATCGGTGGTATTGGATAAAGACAAGCAATATTTATCTGTGACGAAATATAAATTTGGGGTAATCGAGGAATAGAATGAGGTTGATTCATAAAAGTGGGAAACAACTTCTTAACGAAGGTTGTTGGTACTGAGATTCAGCGAGACAGTGTTGCTTTTTGGAATTTAGGTCAGGCTGGTATTCTTATTAAGGGAAGGTCGGATGATGGTCTCGTTTGTGTGGACCCTTATTTAACCGCAAGCATAGAAGATACTGACCCAAACTCAGAATTTAAACGAGCATTTCCTCCGATTATGGAACCGGAAATGCTAGCATGTGCAGATGGAATCTTGCTTACGCATGCACATGGAGACCATCTAGATATTGAAACAATTTCGGGAATCGCAAAGGCTTCTCAGCAAACCCAATTTGCAGTTCCAGCACCGGATGAAGGGTTACTAGGAGGAATTGTATCACCAGAGAAACTAGTCTCTGTAAGAGGACAAGAGCGCTTTTATCTAAAAAACTTTAAGGTAACACCGGTTCCTGCTGCGCATACCGAGTATGAAGTCGATGCTAATGGGAGTCATTTCTACTTTGGATATTTTCTCGATGTGAATGGAATTCGAATCTATCATAGCGGTGATACAGTAGTTACGCCAATGTTACTAGAGCAAGTGCGAGCGTTTCAGCCTCATATTGCATTTTTACCAATCAATGGGAGAGACCCTTTTCGAACATCTAGAGGGATTGTTGGCAATATAAACTTTAGAGAAGCAGTTGATTTTGCGGTTTCCGTTGGAGCGGACATGTTTGTTCCAATCCATTATGATCTATTTCCGAATAATCGGGAAAACCCAGCGTATATGGTGGATTATCTTTTTCAGCAATATCCATTTCAAAAGTTCCACATGATGGCTCCTGGGGAAAGATTTATTTATTACAAATAAAATATAAAAGGGGAGTTCCAAATGAATTATCGTGAATTAGGAAATACCGGTATTAAGATAAGTGAAGTGAGTTTTGGTACTTGGGCGATCGGCGGTGCTTGGGGTAAGACGAGCGATGCTGAAGCAATAAAATCATTAGAATATGCAATGGATAAAGGTGTTAACTTCTTTGATACAGCAGATGTTTATGGTGATGGCCATGCAGAAGAGCTTCTAGCTAAAGCAACAAAAGGGAAAGAAGATGAGATTTACATAGCAACAAAATTTTGTCGCCAAGGGGATATTTTTGAACCGGAAAATTATAGCTACGATAAAGTACGTGCTTACTGTGAAGATAGCCTACGCAGGTTAAACCGTGAGGCAATCGATTTGTATCAAATTCATTGCCCGGCAACTGAAATTTTACGAGATGGCCGTGTATTTGAAGTGCTAGATCGTTTACAGGAAGAAGGGAAAATCCGACACTACGGAGTAAGTGTGGAAACGGTAGAAGAAGGTCTCATATGCTTAGAAAATTCTAATGTTAAGAGCTTGCAAATCATTTTTAATATGTTCCGTCAGAAACCGCTGGAAAAATTAATTCCTGAGGCATACAACAAAGGTGTGGGCTTACTAGTAAGATTGCCGCTAGCAAGTGGACTTTTAACAGGTAAATTTACAACTGACCATGTTTTTGAAGAAGATGACCACCGTCGTTTTAATGAAAATGGTGAAGCGTTTAATGTAGGGGAAACATTTGCAGGACTTGGTTTTAAAAAGGGTGTAGAACTAGCTGATCAATTGAAATGGATTGCTGAAGGTCGCCAATCAATGGCAAGTGCATCCTTACGTTGGATTCTCGATCAAAAAGAGATTTCTTGTATCATTCCAGGATTCAAGAATAGGAAGCAAGTGGAAGATAATTTATCAGCACTAGAAACAAAACCGTTCTCAGCAGAAGAGCAACAAAAGATTCAACACTTTTATGAAGCTCAAGTAAAAGATTTTATTAGAGGACCTTATTAATAGAGGTTCTTGATTTAGGCAACAGTGTTTGTTAAAACAATGAGTTAAGAACGAGACTTTCAAATGATTGTCTCGTTCTCTTTTTGAAAGAGGCGATAGGATGATAAATGAAGTAGTAACATCCAAGAAGGTAGTGGCGCTAACATTTGACGATGGTCCTAATTCGACTTTTACGCCACAGGTTTTAGAGATCCTCGCTGATGAAGATGCGAAAGCAACCTTTTTCATGATTGGGGAGCATATCGACAAATGTTCTGAAATTGTAAAAATAGCTAATGAACAAGGTCATGAAATCGGCAACCATACATTTACACATGCCAAGTTGTCAGGACTAACGCCAGAGCAGATTTTGGTCGAAATCGAGGCAACTGAGGCGATCGTTTCCAGGTTAATTGGACGTAATCCAATCGTTTTTCGGCCGCCTTACTTGGATTACAATGATAGGGTAGTTACTATTTTAAATGAAAAGGGATATGTGATGGTTGGAGCTCAAAATCTAGAGGCGCAAGATTGGGAACAACCGGGGGTAGAGCACATTGTAAAAGCGTCTATAGATCGTGTGAAGCCTGGTAGTATATTAATCTTTCATGACGGATTTGGTGATCGTTCACAAACAATTGAAGCGGTTCGATTACTTGTTGTTGAATTGAGATCCGAAGGCTATCAAATGGTAACGGTCAGTGAGTTGTTGAAGCTAGCTGAGTCTTGATTCTACTGTACTATTGATGCACATTTGCACCATGATTAACCATAAAAAATATTCGTGAGAAACCTGCTCATAAAGGCGTAACTACTATATAATAGAGGTAGGTAATATTATATTTTAGAATAGTATTTTGTTTCTGAATGTACGGAGGGATTCTATGAATAAGACAGCAGGTCGGGTTTATGTTGCGACAGAATATATCACGAAGTTTGCGTATCTTAATTTATTATGGATTGGATTTTCCTTGTTAGGTTTAGTGGTACTAGGATTCTTTCCAGCTACGATTGCGATGTTTACGATTATTCGCAAATGGTTGATGGGTGAAATGGACACCCCGATTTTTTCTACGTTCTGGACGACCTATAAAGCTGAGTTCTTGCGAAGTAATGGGCTAGGGTACATCATGGTGGTTGTCGGAGGACTAATCGTTCTGGATTTAGTTTTTATGAGAAATTCGGGAAGTAATATGATGAGTATGGTTCAAATTCCTTTGTATATGTTCATGTTTGCAGTCGTAATGACGATGTTCTACTTGTTCCCAGTGTATGTTCACTATGAGTTAAAACTAACGCAAATGATCAAAAACTCGTTTCTCATGATGCTGATTAGCCCACTTGAAAATTTGGTCATTATTACAGGACTAGCGGCAGTAGTATTAGTCGGTAAGTTCCTTCCAGGTTTGGCTTTCTTCTTTGGTGGCAGTCTTTCAGCAGCAATTATTATGGCAGCCTGTTTCCTTGTATTTAATAAAATGGAGAAAAAACAGCAGTCACAGAAACAGAATTAGAAAAGTGAAAAGGACCGAATGGGTCCTTTTTTATTTTGTAAATGAAAATTGCTGTAGGAGAGGAGTTGAATAATAAATTGTTTTTTGAAAAGGAAAAAAGTTCGTGATAATAGAGAAGGGGAAAGTGAAAAAAGACTATGTTTATTTGAAAATAGAACCTGATATTTGTAAATAGAACAAGGAAAAATGCAAATAGAAATGCGACGTGAAAATAGAATGAGCAAAAGTGAAAATAGGCTTGTTTATTTGAAAATAGAACCTGATATTTGTAAATAGAACAAGGAAAAATGCAAATAGAAATGCGACGTGAAAATAGAATGAGCAAAAGTGAAAAAAGCCTATGA